>OUNJ010000079.1_pt2 | contig 12396 bp, 9 predicted proteins | sample 1755361 | NCBI WGS metagenome assembly OUNJ01 (sample SAMEA3914825, study PRJEB12502) | metagenome | biome: forest; material: soil | place: USA | collected 2012-03-12 | depth 0.1 m
GGGCCGCGCTCGGAATAATCCGTGCTAATCTGTGCTAATCTGTGGATTCAAACCTTCCTACCCGCTGGCGAAGCGGCGATAGCTGCCGGCCTTGACCTGCTTGCGCGCCAGGGCCTCGGCCATGCGCCGCATCTGGCGGTTCATCGCCGGCGGCTCCTCGTCCGCAGCCGGCTCGGCCTGAGTCTCGGTCTCAGCTTGAGATTCAGCCTCGGCTTCGGCTTCCAGAAGGAGAGCTTCGTCCGTTTCGGAGCGCAGCAGGTCGAGCGCCTTCTTGACGGCGATCAGGGCGCGGGCGGCACGCAGGATCTCGGCATAGGTCTCGGGTTTGGGCAGGGTTTCGAGCGCGCGCAGAAGCCTGTTGCCGACGATGTGCAGGCGGATGTCGTGGAGTGCGTTTACGTTTTCCATGCGGATAAGAATCGCACGGTTTCAGACAGCGGGGATAAGTTCGAAAGATTGGCTTACAGAGTCGGGCAATCCGCGCAATCTGCGAGTAACCTTTTCGAACCGGACCGCGATAAGCAAGTCGCCCCACCACCACGCCCGTGAAGAACGGGCGCGGTCCCCCTCCCCAAACGCTACGCGTTCAGGGAGGTATGATTTCTTAGACCTCCCGCGCTTGCGTGGGGAGGGGGACCGCACGAGCCGCGAAAGACCGCAGGTCGGAGCGGTGAGATGTGGTGGTGGGGCGACCTTGTTTTAAAAACCGGGGATAACCGAAGGCGGGGATAAGTCCCTACATCTTCCCTTCGGCCTTGTCGGCGGCGCGGCGGAAGGGGCCGGGATAGGCCGGATTGCTCTTTCGGCGGCGGTCGGGGCCGGTATAGTTCGTCGACTTGACCCAGCCGCGCTCATTGTCGATGACGCTCCTCATGCGGTCGATCAGGGCGCGCGCCGTCAGGGGCTTGGCGATGAATTCGTTGACCCCGGCGTCGCGCGCCTCCAGCACCCGGCGGCGGTCGGTATGGCCGGTCATCATGATGATTGGCACGTAGGGATGCGGGCTGTCGGACCCGCGGCGCAGGAGCTTGGTCATCTCGATGCCGTCGAGCTGCTCCATCATCAGGTCGGTGATGATGATGTCCGGCCGCCAGTCGCGCACGATTTCCAGCGCCTCGACGCCGTCGGAGGCTTCGCGGATCAGGGTGATGCCCATGGAGCGCAGCATGGTGCAGACGATGACGCGCATGTAGTGGTTGTCATCGACCACAAGCACCATGACGCGTGCGAATTTACTCAAAGCCGGCAGCCTCCGAAGGGCAGGGGGCCTGACGTTGACCGCCCGTTCCCGTGTGTCCCACCCCTTTTGGGCGAATCACTAACCTTATTTGAGGGATTCACAAAACAGAGATTGATCTTTGCCGGATTCCGGCGTTTCTCATACGGTTAAGGAAGATTTCGGGGCCCGTGGAAACGCCCCGGACAGCGGGGGCTCGGACATGATCGACTGGCGCAACAGGACGCTGATCGCAAGCGCGGCGGCGGTGCTGATTTCGGGATTCTGCGTGGGTTTCCTGACGGCCAAGGCCACCGGCTCGGCCCATACCCGCGACATGGCCGCGGTCACCGACCAGGGCGTGCTGGCGGGCCCCGCCACTGGCCTGTTCGGCACGCCGCGCGACGCCAACGCGCCCCGCGCCGGCCAGGCCAAGCCCGCCGGTTTCGACGTCTGGAAGCAGTCGCTCGACACCTCCGGCTCAAGCCCGAAGGCCTGCGTGCAGTTCTCACGCCCGCTCGATCCGTCCAAGCCCTACGGCGACTATGTCGTCGTCTCGCCCGCCCTGCCGTCGACGCCGGCGGTGTCGGTCAAGGACGATACCCTGTGCGTGTCCGGCATCGGCTTCGTCGACCGCCGCATCACCGTCCTCAAGGGCCTGCCCGGCAAGGGCATGGATACCCTGCAGGCCAATCATGACCTCGACTTCAGCTTCGGCGAGAAGCCGCCCTATGTCGGCTTTGCCGGCAACGGTGTCATCCTGCCGCGCGAGGAATCCGACGGCGTCGCCTTCGAGACGGTCAATGTCTCGCAGCTGGCGGTCGAGGTGTGGCACGTCTCCGACCGCAACCTGGTGCGCAAGGACGTCTCCGCCCCCGACCCGGTCGCCGAGGGCGACTATGACTACAGCGACGGCGATGACGGCCCCGACGATATCGGCGTCAAGATCTGGACCGGCCACATCGCGGTCAATTCCGGCAACGGCGACCGCGTCACCACCGTCTTCCCGCTGGGCGCGGTGCTGAAGACCCTGCAACCGGGCGCCTATGTCATCAAGGTCAGAGACGCCTCGGGCGGCCGCGACAAGAAGGAAGACGACCAGCCGGCGCAGGCGCGGCGGTGGGTGATCTATACCGACATGGCCCTGACCACCTACAAGGGCTCCAGCGGCCTCGACGTCGTCGTGCGCTCGCTGAAGACCGCCCGGCCGCTGGGCGGGGTCAAGGTCGACCTGGTGGCCTCGAACGGCGATACGCTGGGCGAGGTCACGACCGGTGTCGACGGCCATGTCGCCTTCAACGACGCCCTGCTCAAGGGCACCGACGCGCTCCAGGCCAAGATGGTCATGGCCTACGGGCCCGGCGACGACTACACCGCCGTCGACCTGACGCGCTCGCCCATGGACCTGACCCAGCACGGCACCGGCGGCCGCCAGGACGACGGCCAGTCCGACACCGACGGCCGCACCGTGGCCAACGGCGTCGACGGATATGTCTATACCGACCGCGGCATCTACCGCCCCGGCGAGACCGTCCACCTGGTCTCGCTGGTGCGCGACGAGGACGGCAAGGCGATCAAGGACCGCAAGGGCTTCCTGGTGGTCAGCCGGCCGTCGGGCATCGAGGCCTTCCGCTATGCCTTCGACAAGACGCCGATGGGCTATGCCGGCGCCAACATCACCCTGCCCAACACCGCACCCCGCGGGCAATGGACGGCCAAGGTGGTGCTGGACGGCATCGACGGCGACGTCGGCTCGACCTCGTTCGCGGTCGAGGACTTCGCGCCGCAGCGCTTAGGGGTAGACGTCAAGGCCGACGCCGACAAGCCGCTGCTCAGCCTGACGGAAACCCGTCCGGTCCAGGTCAATGCGCACTATCTCTACGGCGCCATCGGCTCGGGCCTGGCGGTGACCGGCGAGGCGCGCATCCGCCAGGACACCAATCCGTTCCCGGCCTTCTCCGACTACCAGTTCGGCGACGAAAGCCAGCCCTATGACGAGAAGTATTCCGACCTGCCGGCGACGACGACCGACGGTCAGGGCAATGCCGTCTTCCCGTTCGACGCCTCCCTGGCCGGCGATACGGTCCAGCCGCTGTCGGTGCTGCTGACCGCCTCGGTGTTCGAGCCCGGCGGGCGTCCGGTGCGCGAAAGCCAGACCCTGCACATCCGCCCGTCGCCGCTCTATATCGGCATCAAGACAGAGCAGAAGGATTCCAGCAACTGGCGCGACACGCCGCAGGTCCATTTCAGCCTGATCGGCCTGACGCCGCAGGGCCAGAAGACGGCCGTCAAGGGCGTCAAGGTGACCATCATCTCGGAAATATGGGACTACGACTGGTACGTCCAGGACGGCAAGTGGAATTGGCGCTCGACCCACCGCGATGTCATCAAGGAAAGTAAGGTCTATGACCTGAACGGCAATACCGGCCTGGTCTTCGACCGCGGCCTCGACTGGGGCGACTACCGCATCGAGGCGGAAGTGCCTGGCCAGGCCAAGACGGTAGTGCGCTTCTCGTCCGGTTGGGGCTCGCCCGAGCAGGGCTCGGAAGCGCCGGACTTCGTGCGCCTGACGACGGCCAGCCAGTCCTACGGCCAGGGCGACACGATCGATCTGACGCTGAAGGCGCCGTACAAGGGCGAGGCCCAGATCGCGGTCGCCACCGACCACCTGATCGACCTCAAGACGGTCAGCGTCGGCGACGGCGGCACCACGGTGCGGCTGAAGTCGACGGCGGCCTGGGGCGGCGGTGCCTATGTCATGGTTAGCGTCATCCAGCCGCGCGATCCGGTGACCTCGTCCAAGCCGCGCCGCGCCATCGGCCTGATCTACGTGCCGCTCGATCCCAAGTCGCGCAAGCTCGAGGTCAACGTGCCGGTGTCGGACGCGCCGCAGCGGCCGATCCTTGACGCCAACGGCCACGGCCATATCGACGTGCCGATCGAGGTGAAGGGCCTCAAGCTGGGCGACACCGCCAAGGTGTCGGTCGCCGTCGTTGACCAGGGCATCCTCAACCTGACCAAGTTCGCCAGTCCCGACCCGGTCGGCTGGTACTTCGGCAAGCGCGCACTGGGCGTCGATTACAACGACGACTACGGCCGCCTGCTCGATCCCAACCTGGGCGCGCCAGCGCCGATCGAGGTCGGCGGCGACCAGATCGGCGGCGAAGGCCTGACCACGACGCCGATCCGCACCACGGCCCTGTGGTCGGGTGTGGTGACGACCGGCCTCGACGGCAAGGCCGTGCTCCACCTGCCGCTGGAGAAGTTCAGCGGCGAGCTGCGCATCATGGCGGTGGCGTGGACCGACGACGCGGTCGGCTCGACGGCCCAGCGCCTGGTGGTGCGTGAACCGGTAGTGGCCGACCTGGCCCTGCCAAGGTTCCTCAGCCCCGGCGACCACGCCTTCGCCACGCTGGAACTCGACAATGTCGACGGCGCGGCGGGTCTCTACAAGGCCGTCGTCCAGGGCCTGCAGGGGCTGGTCGTGGCCTTCGAGAAGATGTTCAACCTCAACAAGGGCGACCGCGCCATCGAAACCGTGCCGATGAACGCGCCGAACGCGACCGGCATTTCGACCGTCCATATCGGCTTGTCGGGCCAGGGCTATACCTACAGCGACGACTTCCAGATCCAGACGCGCAACGGCTGGGGACCGGAGACCCGTGTCGATGTCCAGCCGCAGGCGGTCAACAGCGTCTATACGCCCGATCCGGCGCTGCTGGCGGGCTTCCAGCCGGGCTCGGCCACGGTCGAGGTCAGTTATTCGCCCTTCCGCGGCATCGACCCGGCGCCGCTGGCGGCCTCCTTGAGCAAGTATCCCTACGGCTGCACCGAACAGGTGACGTCGGCGGCGATGCCGTGGCTCTATGTATCCGACTCCATGGCCGGCGCCGACAATGCCAGGGCATCGAGCTATGTCCTCAAGCAGGCGGTCGACAAGATCCTCGACCGCCAGTCGGAAGACGGCGCCTTCGGCCTGTGGCGCGCCGGTGACGGCGAGGCCGACGGCTTCATCGGCGCCTACGCCACCGACTTCCTGCTGGAAGCGCGCGCCCACGGCGCCTACGTGCCGCAGGACGCCATCGACAAGGCGCTCAGCGCCATGCGCGACGTGGCGCGTCCGGGCGACTACACCACGGTCGGCTACCTGATGGACGTGCCGTCGTGGTGGGGCTGGAAGGGCATCACCGCCGAGACCCTGACCTCGCAGATCCGCTCGCGCGCCCAGGCCTATGCGCTCTACGTGCTGGCCAAGGCTCATTCCGGCGACATCGCCCGCCTGCGCTGGTACCAGGACGTGCAATTCAACAGCGAGCAGTCGCCGCTGGCCCGCGCCCAGATCGCCGCGGCGCTGGACATGATGGGCGATCGGGCTCGCGCCCGCCAGGCTTTCCGCGACGCCATCGACAAACTGGGCTACGAGGATAACTGGGACTGGTACCAGTCGCCGTTGCGCGACCTGGCCGGCGTCATCGCGCTGGCCTACGAGTCGGGCGAGAGCGACATCGCCCAGTCCCTGACCGGGCGGCTGGAAAACGCCATGAAGTCGCCGGCCGACCTCAACACCATCGAGGATGCCTTCATCCTGCGCGCCGCCTCCTACATGCTGAAGGCGGCCGGTCCGACCAGGATCGACGCGCAGGGGGTGGGCACGCTGCCGGGCGGCCTCAACGTCAGGCGCTATAGTGTCGGCCAGCTGGCCGCCGCGCACCTGGCCAACCGCGGCTCCGGCCCGATCTGGCGCACCGTGACGGTGATCGGCACGCCGATGACCGCGCCCGGCGCCGCCGGCCAGGGCCTCAGCCTCAACAAGGCCTTCTACGGGCTCGACGGCTCGCGCCTCGATCCGTCGCACCTGACGCAAGGCCAGAAGGTGCTGGTGGTTATCACCGGCACGTCGGCACGCGCGGAAGTGCGGCCGGTGGTCATCGACGATCCTCTGCCGGCGGGCTTCGAGATCGAATCGACCCTGACCAGCGAGGACGTGCAGAACGGACCGTTCAAGTTCATCGGCAGCCTGACCGACACCAAGGTCCAGGAAGCACGCGACGACCGCTATGTGGCGGCCATCGACGTGTCGTCGCAGAAAGGCTTCGAGGTCGCCTACATCGCCCGCGCCGTCAGCCAGGGCGACTATTACCTGCCCGGCGCCGAGGCGAAGGACTTCTACCGCTCCGACATGTTCGGCCGCACGCAGGGCAGCCGCACGGTGATCGGGCCGAGGTCGCAATAAAACTCCCCCTGATATCAGGGGGAGGTGGCGCGTAGCGCCGGAGGGGGTTAATCCGCCGGCGCCATTAACCCCACCCGGCCCTTCGGGCCACCCTCCCCTGAAATCAGGGGAGGTTCTGTGAGTACGATGTTCAAACTCCCTGACCCCGACGCCCTGATCCGACCGCTGGTCAAGACCCTGATCGGGCTGGTAGTGTTCCAGGTCGTGCTCGCCGGCGTCAACCTGGCCTGCCCGCCCGACATGACCAAGGCGACGCGCGCTTCCGCCGTGGCCCTGGACCGTAACGGCGTCTGGCTGCGGGCGCTTCCGGTCGACGACGGGCGCTGGCGCATCCGCGCCGACCTCAGCCGCACCGATCCGACCTTCCTCAGCCACCTGATCAGGACCGAGGACGAGCGCTATTATCTCCACCCCGGCGTCGATGCGACGGCGGTGCTGCGCGCGCTGTTGTCCAACGTCCACATGGGCCATATCGTCTCGGGCGGTTCGACCATCACCATGCAGACGGCGCGCCTGCTGTCGCCGCATCCGCGCAGTTATGGCAACAAGATGATCGAGGCGTTGCGCGCCCTGCAGCTGGAACTGCGCTATTCCAAGCGCGACATCCTGTCGATCTATCTGACCTTGGCCCCTTACGGCGGCAATCTGGAGGGCGTGCGCGCGGCATCCTTAAGTTATTTCGGCCATGAGCCGTCGTCCCTGACGCTGGGCGAACAGGCCCAGCTGATCAGCCTGCCGCAGGCGCCCGAAGCGCGCCGCCCGGACCTGCACCCGCAGGCGGCGCTCAAGGCGCGCAACCTGATCCTGGATCGGATGGCCAAGGCCGGGGCCATCGACACCCTGCAGGCCCAGGAGGCCGCCACCGAGCCGATGGCCAATAAGCGCAACCCGTTCCCGGCCCTGGCGTGGCAGGCGGCCGGGCGGCTGGCCGGGCAGGTGACGGGCCTCCAGGCGACGGTGGTGACCTCGCTCGACGCCGGCCTGCAGACGCGGCTGGAAGCCATGGCGGCCGCCACGGCGAAAGCGCAGGGACCGAACACCTCGGTCGCCATCCTGGTCATCGACATCAAGACGCGCGGGGTGCGGGCCAGCGTCGGTTCGGGCGGGCTCGACCGGCCCGGCGGCTGGGTCGACATGACGCGCGCCCTGCGATCGCCGGGCTCGTCCCTGAAACCCTTCATCTACGGTTTCGCCTTCGAGGACGGGCTGGTGGCGCCGGACACGCGGCTGATGGACGCGCCGACGCGCTTCGGCGACTACCAGCCCGAGGATTTCGACCGCGTCTTCCATGGCGAGGTGTCGGTCCGGGAAGCCCTGATCAATTCGCTCAACGTGCCGGCGGTAGCGGTGCTCGACAAGGTCGGGCCGGACGCCTTTTCGGCCAAGCTGGATGCGGTCGGCGTGCATCTGGTGCGGCCCAAGGAGGGGCTGGCCGATGCGGGCCTGGCGCTGGCGCTGGGCGGTGAAGGTATCCGGCTCAACGACCTGGCCATGCTGTATGCCGCCCTGGGCGACCACGGCCTGGCCAAGCCCTTGGCCTATACGCTGGACGACGAGGCCGCCAACGGGCGCAGCCTCGGCCAGCGCCTTATGCGTGCCGAAGCCGCCGACAAGATCATCGCCATATTGCGCGAGACGCCGCCGCCCGCCGGCCGCCTGCCGGGGCCCCTGATGCGCAACGCCAACCGCCCGGCCTTCAAGACCGGCACCTCCTACGGTTACCGCGATGCGTTGGCCGTCGGCGTGGCCGGCGGCTATGCGGTCATGGTTTGGACCGGCCGGCCCGACGGCGGCGCGCGCGCTGACGAGACGGGGCGCGAGGCGGCCGCGCCCCTGCTGTTCGACGTCTTCGACCAGTTGCAGGCGCCGTCGCAGATTCCGCAGCCGATCGCCCCCAGGAACGCGCCCACGGCGCTGCAGCAACTGACGACGCCGGAGACGAAGGCCTCGATCCTGTTCCCACCCCAGGGGGCCACGGTCTATGTCGAGGCGTCGGGGACCGATGCGGCCGGCGACCTGAAGCTGGTCCGGCCGCTGAAACTGTCGGCGCGGGCGCTCAGGCCGGTGACCTGGTATATCGACGGCCAGCCTTTGGGGACGGACGCCAGCGGCGATTTCAGCTGGTCGCCGAAAACGGAGGGGTTCTACGACCTGACCCTGATCGATGCCAAGGGCAATCAGGCCAGGAGCCATGTGCGCGTCTTGGCCATCCACGACGCGCCGTGATATTTATAGACACGAAGGAGACGTTCATGCGCAGGAGCATTAAATGGTTTGCCGGCGTTGGCGCAGCTCTCAGCGGGGCACTCCTGCTGACGGCTGCGGACGACAAACCCGCCACGCCCTATCCGGGTGGGCAGGCGGTTGAATGTGCCATCGCCATCGCTGCCGCCCAAGGCATGAACGATCACAGTGGAAAATACGTCGTTACCTTGTTTGGTGGCGATAACGGCCTTGATAACCTCGATTGTTCAGTTGCCTTTGCTGGGGCAGGCCTCAACACGATCACCCAGCAACAGATCGATGCCCTTCCCCAGAATGAGATATGGGATAAGAAGGACTGGCTCACCAGTTTTAGCCGGGCGTATGCCATCGACGAAACGCACGCCTATATCATTGTTTCGGGTAGTTGCGGCTGGATGTGTGGCAGCGGCTTTCGCTACATTATGAAAAAAGGTCCTGACGGTTGGGTAGTCGAGTCAACCAAGCCTGAATACGTTGTTTGACGACCAACCCTAATGCTCGATGGTATGCAGGTCGCGGCCTTTGGTTTCCTTCATGAAGATGAGGGCGACCAGGACCGCCAGCAGGCCGGTGACGACCGGGTACCACAGGCCGAAATAGATATCGCCCGTCGCCGCTACCATGGCGAAGGATAGTGCCGGCTGGATGCCGCCGAACCAGCCGGTGCCGATATTGTAGGGGATCGAGAGCGCGGTATAGCGCACGCGCGTCGGGAACATCTCGACCAACGCAGACGCCATGGGACCGTAAAGCGCCGTGCAGGCGATGGCCAGGACGACCAGGACGCCGAACATCGGCCACAGCCGTGCCTTCGCTGGATCGGCCTTGTCCGGATAGCCGGCGGTCTTCAGCGCCGCCTTGAGGTCGGCGCCGGTCTTGGCGGTCAGCGCCTTGAGGCCCGCCTTGTCGAGGCCCTGGCCCGAGCCAACGGCGATCGACTGGCCACCGACGGCGATGGTGGCGGGGGCGCCCGCCGGCGCCGCCTTGACGATATAGGGCACGCCGGCATTGGCCGCTACGCTGCGCGCCAGGTCGCACGGCGAGGTGTAGCTGGCGGTGCCGAACAGGTTGAACTGGAAGGTGCACTGCGCCGGATCGGCGACGACGGCGACCGGCGAGGCCTTCGACGCGGCGTCGAGGTCGGGATTGCCGTACTTGACCAGCAGGTGATAGCCCGGGAACAGGGTCAGGCAGGCCAGCAGTATGCCGAACAGCATCACCGGCTTGCGGCCGATCTTGTCCGACAGGCTGGCGAAGGTGATGTAGAAGAAGGCCGAGACGATGGTCATGCCGATGACCAGCAGGTGCGTCTGGCTGTCGTCGAGCTTGACCAGCTTGGTCAGGAACACCTGGGTGTAGAAGAAGCAGGTGTACCAGATGACGCCCTGGGCGGTCATGAAGCTGAACAGGGCGATCAGCATGTTCTTCAGGTTGTTCCAGTTGCTGAACACCTCGCCCAGCGGCGAGCGCGACACCTGGCCGGCGTCGTGGAGCGCTTTGAAGGCCGGGCTTTCGGCGGTGCGGGCGCGGACATAGACGGTGACGGCCAGGAGTCCCGCCGACACCCAGAATGGAATGCGCCAGCCCCAGTCGGCGAAGGCTGCTTCGCCCATCTTCTGTTCGGTGACGATGACGACCAGCAGGGCGGCGATCAGGCCGAAGGCGGCCGAGGTCTGGATCCAGCCGGTGAAGCCGCCGCGCTTGTTCGACGGCGCGTGTTCGGCGACGTAGATGGCGGCTCCGCCGTATTCGCCGCCGAGCGCGAAGCCCTGGATGACGCGCAGGCCCACCAGCAGGAGCGGCGCGGCATTGCCGATCTGGGCATAGGTCGGCAGGCAGCCGATGGCGATGGTGGCGATGCCCATGACCAGGATGGTCCACAGGAAGGTGCCCTTGCGACCGGCCTTGTCGCCGATGTGGCCGAAGACCAGCGCCCCGATCGGCCGCGCGATCAGGCCGACGGCGAAGGTCGACAGGGTCAGTATGGTGCCGAGCGTGCCCGATACTCCGGCGAAGAAGGTCTTGGTGATGATGGCGGTCAGGGTGCCGAAGATGAAGAAGTCGTACCATTCGAAGGTGGTACCGGCGGCCGATGCCGCCACGATGGTCTTCAGGCCTGTGATCGCCGTCTTGTCCTGCGCCATGTCTATCCCCTGTGCGCCGTTGTGGCTTGTTATGGTCCAAGGGTTTGACGCAAAGCTTCGCCAAAGACAAGGCCCTGACTGGTCAGCCCTGAAAATTGGAGTTAAGGTGCGTTAACCAGTGACGTCCATCAGGGGGCCCTTATGAGTAGCAACGACGGCTTGACTTCCTACGCCCGCATCAACCGCGTCCGGCCGTTCCACCTGCTGCTGACGGTGGCGGAAGGCCTGCTGGGTCTGCTGGGCGTGGTGGTGCTGATCCTGACGGTGCGCTACGGCTCGTTCGAAAAGGCCGGCGCGGCCATGGACAAGGGGATTGCCTGCGCTGTCGCCTGCGCCGAGAAGCTGGTGCACAAGGCATAATCTTCGCAGATGCGAAAAGGCTTGATCGCGGCGATGCAGGGGCCTAAAGCAGGCCCATGCTGGATGACCTGATCGAGAACAACCGCCAATGGGCCGCCGCCAAGACGCGCGTCGACCCGGGTTTCTTCAAGCGCCTGGTGGCGCAGCAGTCGCCGGACTATTTCTGGATCGGTTGCGCCGACAGTCGCGTGCCGGCCAACGAAATCGTCAATCTCGACCCCGGTGAGATGTTCGTCCACCGCAACGTCGCCAACCTGACGCCGCCGCAGGACGCCAACTACCTGTCAACTTTGCAGTACGCCGTCCATGTCCTGAAGGTGAAGCACGTGCTGGTCGTCGGCCACTACGGTTGCGGCGGGGTGCGCACGGCGCTGGAATCGGATGACCATGGCCTGATCGACCACTGGCTGTCGCCGATCCGCGAGATCGCCCACGAACACCGCCACGAACTGGACGCCTGCGCCAGCCAGGCCGAACAGGTCGACCACCTGTGCGAGCTGAACGTCAAGGCCCAGGTACGCAACGTGACGCTCAATCCGATCACCCTAGCCGCCTGGCGCGAAGGCCAGCCCCTGACCGTCCACGGCTGGGTCTATGAACTGTCGACCGGCCTCGTCAACGATCTGGGGATCAGCGTGTCGTCGGTCGAGGACCGGATGCGCGTCTACGGGCTTTGATAGCCGGCATTAACCAAAATTAACCTTGATCCATATGGCGAAAAGGGGGTCGCCATACCGATTTTTTATAACCTGTTGAGAGGTTGTTCAGGATTTGGGCGCCACAGTGGGCGTGCCGCTTCGTAGTTAAGCGGCATGGTTATCAGCGGATAAAAACTTCGGCACATGGCGGCGCAACTCGCTCTCGGCTCGGCGCAATTCGGCGGCGACTACGGCATTTCCAACACCCGCGGCAAGGTGGGTGAGGACGAGGTGCGCCAGATCCTGCAACTGGCCGCCGACTGCAAGGTCCTGAACATCGACGCCTCGCACCAGGACGGCGATGTCGAACGCATCCTGGGCCGCTGCTGGCCGTTTCCGTCACCATTCAGGCCGCAGGTGCGCACGCTGCGCCTCGAAAAGGGCCTCGACTGGCTGGAATCGCGCCTGCGCCGCAGCGTCGACCACATGGGCCTGGCCCGGGCGCATGCCGCCCTGGTCGACTGCGCCGAGGACCTGACCGGCGCGCAGGGCGACGAGCTG
>OUNJ010000313.1_pt1 | contig 12390 bp, 11 predicted proteins | sample 1755361 | NCBI WGS metagenome assembly OUNJ01 (sample SAMEA3914825, study PRJEB12502) | metagenome | biome: forest; material: soil | place: USA | collected 2012-03-12 | depth 0.1 m
CTGATGGACATCATGATGCCCGAGATGGACGGCATGGAGACGATCCAGGAAATCCGCAAGGTGTCGCGGCTGAAGAACCTGCCCATCGTCGCCGTCACCGCCAAGGCGATGAAGGGCGACCGCGAGAAGTGCATCGAGGCCGGCGCCTGGGATTACCTGTCCAAACCGGTTGACAGCGAGCAGATGATCACGGTCCTGCGGGCATGGCTTGACCGGTGAGCAAGGAACGCGCGACGGCGGTACGGCACGACACCGGCGCCGAGGCGCCGGGACCCGGCGTTGTCGGCGCCGAACATATCCTTCTGGTCGACGACCGGCCGGCCAACCTCCTGGTCTACAGGACCATACTGGAGGAACTGGGCCAGAACCTGGTCACCGCCACCTCGGGCGAGGAGGCGTTGAAGAAGGTGCTCAAGCAGGATTTCGCCGTCATCCTGCTCGACGTCAACATGCCGACCATGAACGGTTTCGAGACGGCGTCGCTGATCCGCGCCCGCCGGCGCTCATCCTCGACGCCGATCATCTTCCTCACCGCCTTCACCGACGAGATGAACATCATCCAGGGCTACAATTCCGGCGCCGTCGACTTCATGCCGACGCCGGTCGTGCCCGAGGTGCTGAAGGCCAAGGTGCGCGTCTTCATCGAGCTGTCGCAGATGCGCCGCCAGGCGGCGATGCAGGCCGAGGACCGTGCCCGGCGCGAAGCGGCGGAGGAAACGGCGCGCAACTTCGCCTTCCTGTCGCAGGTCAGCGAAGGCCTGGCGCGGTCGCTGAGCCGTGAGGATTTCACCCGCACCCTGGTCCAGATGCCGGTGCCCGAGGTGGCCGAGGCGGCCCTGGTCTGGGTGCGCAGCGAAGGCGCGCCCGACCATATCGAATGGGCCAGCGCCGACGGCACGCTGGCGGCGTCTCCGGCGGCGCTCGACCGTCTGGAACCCGTCGTGGCGCGCGTCATGGCGGCCGGGCGCCCTCTGCTGTTCACCGATCACATCGGCGGTTCGCTGGCCTATGCCCAGGTCCTGCCGCTCAGCCTGCAGGGCCATGTCGAGGGCGTACTGGTGCTGGGTTCGCGCACGCCGCAGGCGGCGATCAGCCCGCTGGCCGCCGACCTGTCGCACCGGGCGTCGATCGCGCTGGAAAACGTCATGCTGATGGAGCAGATCCGCGAGGCCGACCGGCGCAAGGATGAGTTCCTCGGCATGCTGGCGCACGAGCTGCGCAATCCGCTGGGGCCGATCTACAACTGCCTGCAGATGCAGAAGATGCTGCCGCCGGCCGATCCGCGCCTGGCCACCGTGCGCGACACCATGGACCGGCAGGTCAAGCACATGGGCCGTCTGATCGACGACCTGCTCGACGCAACGCGCCTGGCGCACGGCAAGATATTGCTGCGCACCGAACGCTGCGACCTCAACGCCATCGTCCGCCAGACCGTCGAGGATTACCGCAACATCATCGACGCGCGCGGCGTGGCGGTGAAGCTGTCGGTGGCCGGCCGGCCCTTGTGGACCGAGGGCGACCCGACACGGCTGGTGCAGGTGGTCGGCAACCTGTTGCACAATGCCCAGAAGTTCAGCAATCCCGGCGGCACGATCACCGTCAAGGTCGAGGCGTTCCGGGATGAAAGCGGCGCGGACGCGGCGCGCATCACCGTGTCCGACACCGGCATCGGCATCGAGCCGCACATGCTGCAGCACGTTTTCGACGTCTTCCGCCAGGCCGAACAGGGACTGGACCGGACACGCGGCGGCCTGGGCCTGGGCCTGGCCCTGGTGCGCGGGCTGGTGGCCCTGCACGGCGGCACGGTCGAGGCGTCAAGCCGTGGCGCTAATACCGGCGCGCGCTTCACCATCTGCCTGCCTCTGCTGGCGGTGCGGGCGAGCGAGGGCGAAATCAGGGCCGCGCCCGGCGCCGATACCTCTATCCGCCGCCGCATCCTGCTGATCGAGGACAATCGCGATGCCGCCGAAAGCGCCCGCATGCTGTTGCTGCATGAAGGCCACGAGGTCGAAATGGCCTTCGAGGCGCAGGAAGGCCTGGACCTGGCGCGGCGCTTCCGGCCGGACGTCATCCTGTGCGACATCGGCCTGCCCGGCATGGACGGTTACCAGATCGTGCGCCGCATCCGCGAGGACGACGTGTTGGCCCCGACCTACGCCATCGCTCTGACCGGCTATGGCCGTGACATCGACCAGCGCCGCGCGCTCGACGCCGGCTTCGACCTGCACCTGACCAAGCCGATCGATTTCAACACCCTGCGCGCCGCCCTGGTCCAGGCCCCCACGCCGGCGGCGGCGGAGTAGTTAAGCCAGATACCCCTCCACCACACCTCACTCACCTTTGCTGACGCAATGGCTGGCTCGTGCGGTTCCCCTCCCCGACAAGCGGGAAGGAACAGAAAAAAACGGCAACTTCGCACCTCCCCGCTTGTCGGGGAGGGGGACCATGAGCCCGGCTCTTCGGTGGAACTTGTAAGAATGGGCGAAATGGTGGAGGGGTTTCTTGCTTATTCGGCCTCGATCTTGAGGGCGTCCAAGTATGCCTTGCGGATGATCTGGTTGTCGCCGTGGAAATCGGCCCACGGATCGTGTTTCTGGCTGGCCAGGCGCTCGGGCACCGTCGCAATGGTGAAAGCCGACGGCCTCAGCTCCGGCGTCAGTTCGCTCCAGTCGAGCAGGGTCGAGACCGTCGCCCCCGGCCGCGCCCGCACCGACCATGCCGCCACCGCCGTCGAGGTCAGGTCGTTGCGCAGGTAGTCGACGAAGATGCGGCCCTTGCGCTTGTCCTTGCTCATAGTGGCGACGTAACGGTCGGGCGCGTCGTGAGCCATCGATTCGGCGATGGCGCGGGCGAAGGCCTTGATCGTCGGCCAGGTATATTTGCGCTGCATAGGGACGACGACATGCAGGCCCTTGCCTCCCGTCGTCTTGAGGAAGCTTTGCAGGCCCAGTTCGGCCATGCGGTCGCGGACCTCCGCCGCGCCTGCGACCACCTGGCTCCAGGCCACGTCCGGGTCGGGATCGAGGTCGAAGATCATCCTGTCGGGCTTGTCCGGCTGGTCGGCCAGGCAACCCCACGGGTGCAATTCGATGCAGCCCCACTGGATCAGGCTGATCAAACCCTTCTGGTCTTTGATCATGATATAGTCTTCGTCGCGGCCCTTGACCTTGATGCCGGTCGACAGGATGTACGGCGCGTCGTGCGGCATGTGGCGCTGGAAGAAGCAGGCTTCGCCGGTGCCTTCGGGACAGCGCACCATGCTGAGCGGCCTTTCGGCGACGAAGGGCAGGATGGCGTCAGCCACCTTCAGGTAATATTGCGCCAGGTCGAGCTTGGTGATGTTCGAGTCCGGATAGATGACGCGGTCAGGGTGCGAAATGCCGATCCCGCCGACATCGACCTTGCCGCTGTCCTTTCTGGTGGTGGGTTTTGCCGCCGGCTTGTCCTTCACGTCCATCTCCGCCTCCTGTTCGGCCTTTTCCGTATCCATGGCCTGGTCACGATGCACCTCCATGGCTGGCTTGTCCTCGCGCACGCCCTGAAACGACGGGTGGCGCAGGCGTCCATCCGGCGTCCATTCGGTGAACTCAACCTCGCAGACGACGGCCGGTTCGACCCAGATCGCCTCGCGCCGGATTTCGCCCGGCACCTTGTCATAGGCCGGAGTTTTGCGCACCAATTGGTCGAGCTGCTTCCTCAGGGCCAACGAGGTTTCGCCGTCAAAACCCGTGCCGACCTTGCCGGCATAGACGAACTTCTCTTCCTCGTAATAGCCGAGCATCAGGGCGCCGATGCCGCGCGCGGCGTGGGTCGGCTCGCGGAAACCGCCAATGACGAATTCCTGGCGCTTGTGGCACTTGATCTTCAGCCACGACCTGTTGCGGCCGGAACGATAGGGCGCATCGGCGCGCTTCGACACCAGGCCTTCGTAGCCCAGGCCGCAGACCTTGCCGATGAAGCCGCTCTCCTCGCCGAAATGGTCGCTGAAATTGATGCGGCCGGCGAAATCGTTGCCATCGAGCAACGCCTTCAAAGTGGCCTTGCGCTTGAGAAGGGGCAGGGCGCGCAGGTCCTCGCCGTCGAGGTGCAGCAGGTCGAAGACGTAGTATTGCAGGTCCTCGCTGCGGCCTTCGCCCAGCGCGGCCTTCAGCGCGGTAAAGCTTGACGTGCCGTTGGCGTCGAGCGCCACGACCTCGCCGTCGAGCATGGCGGTGACGCCGAGCTTTCCCAGCCGGCCGGCCAGGGCCTGGAAACGGTCCGTCCAGTCGAGGCCGGTGCGCGTCATCATGCGCACGTTCCCATCCTCGACCAGGGCTAGGGTGCGGTAGCCGTCGAACTTCAGCTCATGCACCCAGTCATCGCCTTGCGGTACTTCGTCGGCCAAGGTTGCCAGCTCGGGCTCTATAAAAGCCAGTTGGTTTTCAGTTTCTCGCCCTCCCCGTTTACGGGGAGGGGGGACCGCGAAGCGGTGGGAGGGGACCTTTGAGTCAGCGGCCTCATTCAAGCTTTTTTTTTACGTGGCTCTAGTTTCAGGTCCGGTTCGTGCTGTTCGTCGGTCTTGTGCGCCTTGCCGCCTGTCCATACCTTGCCTGGCGCGGCGGCGATCTCGTCCATGGTGCGGCCGCTGACCACCGAGGTGGTATTGTCGGCCAGCAACCGGTCGTGGTCGCCTTCGTGCGCCGCTTCGTCGCGGTGCTTGATCAGCAGCCAGTTGTTGCGGCCTCTGTCCTCGTCGCGCGGTTTCATGCGCACCAGCGCCCATTCGCCGCTCAGACGCTCACCATGCAGACGAAACTTGAGATCGCCCTTTTTCAGGCCTTCGCGCGGATCGCCGACCGGCTCCCACGTGCCCTGGTCCCACAGCATGACGGTGCCGCCGCCGTACTGACCCTTTGGTATGGTGCCTTCGAAGCTGCCGTACCTGACCGGATGGTCCTCGACCTCGACGGCCAGGCGACGGTCGGCGGGGTCCAGGCTGGGCCCCCGGGTCACCGCCCACGACTTCAAAACACCGTCCAGTTCGAGGCGAAAATCGTAATGCAGGCGTGTCGCGGCGTGCTTCTGGATCAGGTAGTGAAAGCCTTTGGCTTTGCTTAAGGTCCCGCCAGGTTCCCTGGTCTTGGTGAAATCGCGCTTCTGGCGATAGCGTTCGAGGGAATCAGCCATGGCTAAATATTCCTTCCCATTGGGACCGCTCACCCGATCGGCTTCGTTTTACTCGCCTCTCGTCCTCTCCCCTTGAAAGGGGAGAGGTGGAAAAGGAAGGATAACCTTCGACATAGCTTCCACTTCTCCCCTCTAGGGGGGAGAAGGTGGCCCGAAGGGCCGGATGAGGGGGGCTTTTCAGCGGCATGAGGTTTCTGTTCATTCATCCCGCCTTTCTGCGCGGCCTCTTCTTCGGCGAATCTTCGTTGGCGGCCGCATCAGGCTGTTTCAGGCTCTGGCGCAGGGCATCCATCAGGTTGACCACTTTCGCAGCCGGGCGCTTGTCCACCACCTCGCGCGGTTCGCGGTGCTCGACCCGGGCATCGATCAGTTCGCGCAGCGCCGTCTGGTAATGGTCATGGAACTTGCCGGGATCGAAGGTGGCGATCTTGCGCTTGATCAGTTCCTTGGCGAGGTCGAGTTCCTCGCTGTCGGCCTTCCGGTCGCGGATGGCGTCGAAATAGGGATCGCGATCCCTGATTTCGTCCTCGTAGCGCAGGGTCTCCAGCACCATGCCGCTGCCGCACGGTTTCAGCGCGCACAGCCGTTCGCGGCCACCGATGGCCAGTTGGCCGACGCCGACCTTGGCGGTTTCGCGCAAGGCGTCGCGGATGACGGCGAAGGTGGCGTGATCGCCCTTGGCGGCCGGCGCGACGAAATAGGGGCTCTCGTAATAGACGGCGTCAATAGAACCGGCATTGACGAACTCGGCGATGTCGAGCGTCTTCGACGATGGAATCTTCAGCTCTTTGATGTCGTCGGGATCGATCAAGACATACTCGCCCTTCTCGACCTCGTAACCCTTGACGATATCGTCGCGCTCGACGGTCTTGTCGCCGGCGACCAACTGGTGGCGGACGCGCTCGCCGGTCGGCTTGTAGATTTCATGGAAAGCGATCTGCTTCGAGCGGTTGAGGGCCGCATAGACATGGACCGGCAGCGAGACCAGCGACAGACGGATATTGCCGCTCCAGTAAGGGCGCAGGGCCATGGATCGTTCTCTTCGGATGTCCCGCGCCCGGTCCGAAGCCTAGTCCCGGCGACCGTAAAATTTCAGTACGAAAGCCGGATTTATCCGTTCCTTGCCGGCGATCGCCGCAGCCGGAATATCAAATTTGCCGCCGGAAGATTTAAGGTCGCTCCTGGCACGACGGATATGAATCCGGCACAGAACACGAAAGACAAGACATCATGTCCAGCGACGACACGACCCGCGTACCGACCACAGCCAAATACCTGATCAACCGCCGCGCCGACCTGGCCGGCGCCTGTACCGGTCCAGATGACGCTTATTCCCGCCGCCTGTCGCAATATGGGGAGAACGCCGTGGAACCGGCGATGCGCATGACGTGGATTTGTGCCTCAGACGTTTAGCTATCCCTCAAAGTTCTGGTTGAAGGTGAAAAAACCACAGCCGCAGATGAACGACCATAACACAGCTCATCATTTTGGCGCTGATAGTGGTGGGTTTGGAGCTGCTCCGCGCAAGAACACCATTTGACAGGTCAATATCTAAAGCCGTTCGAAACAGCTTTCCGCCGCCACTGAGCTGATTTTTCTGGGTCTTGGGGCACCCCAGCCCCACCCGCATAACATTCGGAAAGCGCCGCTTGTGCTGATGCATCATTCCTTTGTGCCAATTCTTCGAGAATAGCGACAGCCTTACGTCCGTTATCGGTGTTGTCGCACCCTCCCAGAACGCCCTCTGCGAGATGGAATTTGGCTGTCTCATTGCCGTTGTTCGCTGCAATAATAACCCATCGGTTGGACTCGTCCATTTTGGACTGATAGTTGGGGTCTGAGGCGGGGCCATCTATTGGAAGTTTATCTGTGATAATTGACGACATAAGTAACTGGGCGCGATTATTGCCCTGATGGGCAGACTTCAATGCCCATGTTTCAGCTAATTGAGGATTTTTAAAAAGGCTCGGTTCACGATACAAATCCGCGAGTTCATATTGAGCATTTGCGTCGCCCTTCTGCGCGACGGAAAGCAGACTGAGCTCGTATGTTTTCTGGGCCCCAAATGGCGCTACAAGTGCCAAAATAGCAAATCCGAAAAGATATGCCGTCCTAACCCAGAAGGATTTGCCTGGTGATATGCGTTTGAACACGATCGGATTGATATAGATGGCAAATAAGACAGCCACCGCATTGGGCAAGATATGGACGACAATCGATTGCATATCCGGCGAGGAATAGCCACCCTTTAGCGGTGCTATGTAATGTCCCCATATCCAGAGCCCTCCCCAAAAGCCGCTCCACGCCAACAGCCCCAGCGAAATGAGCCACCCGATCACCGTAAGAATTATCTGCAGAAACTTCATGATCCTCCCCCCCTTTTCCCCAAAATCAGCAATTCCGATCTCAGTCGAGTTTGAGGTCTGGGAGCCGCACGGTATCTCAGCCTATGTGTGCTCGCAAGCCTGAAGGCCGCCAGTTACTTAGTTACGGATCGCTGTTCTGTGAATCGGACGTCTAGCTAGGCGTTGAAATTCGGCTTGAAGGGAAAGAAAGCCTTGCCGGTTATCGCGTTTCCAGGGCGGTGATCTGCGGTACGGGAACGCTTTGTTTGATTACATCAACGCACGCCGGCTCTTCAACGTCAACGCGTGCTATTTTTGGGCTCGGTTGTATGGGTTAGCGGGGTTATCGGCGCGGTGTCCCGAAACCGTCGCTTGCTTAACCAACTTCAGAGGCCTAGCAGGGCGCAATCCAAAATGCGGCTTAAGCTACTGGTTCTTATGGGAGAATTGGAGCGGGCGAGGCGATTCGAACGCCCGACCCTCACCTTGGCAAGGTGATGCTCTACCCCTGAGCTACGCCCGCTCAAAACGTTCCGGAGCCCAGGGCCCCGTCAGGGAGGTGGCCTTATAGACGGAAGGCCAAATTGTTGGCAAGGGGCTTGTCGCGGAATTTTTCAGAAAATTTGACGGCGCGTCATAACATCGCCGGGATGACGCGGTCGGGCGGACGATGGCCGTCCTGGAAGGTCTTGACGTTCATGATGACGCGGTCGCCCATGTCGGTGCGCGCCTCAATGGTGCTTGACGCCATGTGCGGCAGCAGGATGGCGTTGGGCAGGCCGATCAGTTCCGGATTGATCGCCGGTTCGCGTTCATAGACGTCGAGGCCGACGCCGGCGATGCGCTTGTCGCGCAGCATGGCGACCAGGGCGGCCTCGTCGACGATCTGGCCGCGCGCCGTGTTGACCAGGATGGCATGCGGCTGCATCCGCGACAGGCGTTCGGCGTTGAGCAGATGATGGGTGCCCGCCCCGCCGGGCGCGTTGATCGAGATGACGTCCATGCGCGCCAGCATCTGGTCGAGATCGTCCCAGTAGGTGGCGCTGAGGTCCTCGGCGATGCGTGCCGACACCGGCTTGCGGTTATGATAGTGCACGCTCATGCCGAAGGCGCGGGCGCGCCGGGCCAGGGCCTGGCCGATGCGGCCCATGCCGACGATGCCGAGCCGCTTGCCGAAGACGCGCCGCCCCAGCATGAAGGTCGGCGACCATGCGGAAAACTCGCCCTTCTGCACGATACCGGCGCCTTCGACGAAGCGGCGCGACACGGCCAGGACCAACCCCATGGTCATTTCGGCGGTGTCCTCGGTCAGCACACCCGGCGTGTTGGTGACGATGATGCCCCTGTCGGCGGCGGCCTGGATGTCGATGTGCTCGAAGCCGACGCCGAAATTGGCGATCATCTTCAGGCGTTCGGGCGCGGCGGCGATGAACTCGGCGTCGATACGGTCATTGATCGAGGTCACCAGCACGTCGCAGTCCTGCGCCGCCGACATCAGCCGGTCGCGCGGCATGGGCGACATGTCGAACCACAGCGTGGTGTCGAACAACTCGCGCATGCGCGTTTCCACCGGTTCGGGCAATTTGATGGTGAGGACGATCTTCAGTTTCGCAGCCATGAAGCCCTGTATGTTTGAACCCTGTCTTTTATTTTCGCCGCAGCCGGGTTTTCGGCCTGGATTAGGGGGTTGTTAACCAAATCTGAACCCTTTGACGGCGGAATTGGCCGCAGGCGTGAAGGTGTTGTGTCTTGCGCCCGTGCCGACGGATCCACCTCATGTTCAGCAAGTGCCTTGCCCGCAACCCGCAGCCCGTCAGCGGCGACATAAGCGTTTATGCCCGGCCATTTCAAGCCCTTATGGCGCATGGCCGGCTGATTTGCGTTGCCGTCGCCCTGGCTTTGCTGGCGCCGGCCGCCCTGGCCCAGGACGGCGACATCGATACGCCGTCGCATGAGCCGGTGCCGCGCTGGGCCATGCTGCGCAAGGACGAGGTCTATGCACGCAACGGTCCTTCCAAGGACAATCCCATCACCTGGACCTATCACGCCCGCGCCGTGCCGGTGCAGATCATTTCCGAAACGCACGACTGGCGGCTGATCTGCGATCCCGACGGCGGCGTCGCCTGGGTGTCGCGCACCATGCTGCAGGCGCCGAAGACGGTCTTGAGCCAGGGCACGCAGAAGCTCGACATGCGTTCCGGGCCCGATGCCAATGCCGACATCCGGGCCATCCTGCGTCCGCGTTCGCTGGCCAGCCTCGACAAGTGCAGGAAGGACTGGTGCAAGATCTCGGCCGACGGTGTCACGGGCTGGGTGCCGCAGACCGCCCTGTGGGGGACGCAGAGCGCCGCCGTCTGCCGCCGCCCCGATCCTTTCGCCGTGGCCAGCAAGTAGGCCCGGCGGGGGAATTAGGGGGTTGAGCCTTCGCCCTGCGTCGTGTAACGCATCCTGACGATTGTTACACCCCCGCGTGAAGCGCACACGCGGCCCCCGGGAGCCTGCCTGTATATGACCGAGACCGTGCGTCCGTCCTCCTTTACGTTTGAAGACCTCCTGGCCTGTGGCCGGGGCGACATGTTCGGTCCCGGCAACGCGCAGCTGCCGTCGCCGCCGATGCTGATGTTCGATCGCATCATCGAGATCAGCGAAAACGGCGGCTCCCATCACAAGGGCTTTATCGAGGCCGAACTCGACATCAATCCCGACCTGTGGTTCTTCGGGTGCCACTTCATCGGTGATCCGGTCATGCCGGGATGCCTGGGGCTGGACGCCATGTGGCAGCTGGTCGGATTCTATCTTGGCTGGCGCGGCTTTCCGGGCCGCGGCCGGGCTCTGGGCGTCGGCGAGGTCAAGTTCGCCGGCCAGGTGACGCCGGCCATTAGGAAGGTGGTCTACAGGATCGACATGAAGCGCGTCATGTCGGGCAAGCTGATCATGGGCATCGGCGACGGGGTTGTCGAAGCCGACGGCAAGACTATCTATCAGGCATCGGGCCTGCGCGTCGGGCTGTTCGACGCCAAGGACCTGGTGTAAGCCTCACTGCGCTTTTGAAGGTGAGGCGTCTTTAAACAGTGCTCCGCCAAGGAGCCGGTACGGAAACTTCAGGGGTTAGAGCGGACGATTGCATGCGTAGGGTCGTGGTCACAGGTTTGGGTATTGTTTCCTCCATCGGCACCGGTGTCGCCGAGGTGACGGACGCCCTGCGTGAAGCCCGCTCCGGCGTGGTGTTCGCCGACGACTATGCCCGCCTCGGCTTCAAGTGCCAGGTTCACGCCGCCCCGAAAGTCGGCGACTGGACGCAGCTGATCGACCGCCGCGCTGCCCGTTTCCTGGCGCCGGGCACCGCCTACGGCCACCTGGCTATGGAGCAGGCCATCGCCTCGTCCGGCCTGGAAAAATCCGAGATTTCGCACGATCGCACCGGCATCATCTTCGGCGCCGGCGGCCCGTCGACCCGCGCCATCGTCGAGGCGGCCGACACCACGCGCGAAAAGACCTCGCCCAAGCGCATCGGGCCATTCGCCGTGCCCAAGGCCATGTCGTCGGGCCCGTCGGCGACGCTGGCCACCTGGTTCGAAATCCGCGGCATCAACTATTCGATCAGCTCGGCCTGCGCGACCAGCGTCCATTGCATTGGCGCGGCCGCCGAACAGATTCAGATGGGCAAGCAGGACGTCATGTTCGCCGGCGGCACCGAAGAACTCGACTGGACGCTCAGCGACATGTTCGACGCCATGGGCGCCATGTCCTCCAATTTCAACGACCGCCCGGCCGTGGCCAGCCGCGCCTATGACCGGGACCGCGACGGCTTCGTCATCGCCGGCGGCGCGGGCATGGTGGTGCTGGAGGAATACGAGCGGGCGAAGGCGCGTGGCGCCAGCATCATCGCCGAAGTGGTGGGCTATGCCGCCAACTCCGACGGCTACGATATGGTGGCGCCGTCGGGCGAAGGCGCCGAACGCTGCATGAAACTGGCCATGGCCCAGGCCGGCGGACGCCGCATCGACTACCTCAACCCGCACGGCACCTCGACGCCGGTGGGCGACGACCGTGAAATGGCCGCCGTGCGCGGTGCTTTCGGCAGCGACATGCCGCTGATCTCCTCGACCAAGTCGCTGACCGGTCACTCGCTGGGGGCCGCCGGGGCGCAGGAGGCTATCTACTGCCTGCTGATGATGCAGAACGGTTTTGCCGCCGAAAGCGCCCATATCGACAATCTCGACCCGGCCTTCGACGGCATGCCGATCCTGCGCAAGCGCCACGAAGGCGCGATCGGTACCGCCATGTCGAACTCGTTCGGCTTCGGCGGCACCAACGGCTCGATCATACTTTCTCAACTGGACCTTTAAGCCATGGCCGAAGACAGCTGGAACTTTCCCAAGGGCGACCTGATGAAGGGCAAGAAAGGCCTTGTCATGGGCGTCGCCAACGACAAGTCCATCGCCTGGGGCATTGCCTGTCAACTGGCGGCCCAGGGCGCGGAAATGGCCTTCTCCTATATGGGCGAATCGCTGCTGCGCCGGGTCGGGCCGCTGGCCGAATCCATCGGCGTCACCAAGCTGATCGAAGCCGACGTCACCAGTGACGCCTCGATGGACGTCCTGTTCGAGACGCTCAAGGCCGACTACGGCACGCTCGACTTCGTCGTCCACTCCATCGCCTTCGCCAACAAGAACGAACTGCAGGGCTCGTTTGTCGATAACACGACGCGTGAGGGTTTCCTGCTGGCCATGAACGTGTCGGCCTTCTCCTTTGTCGACGTGTCGCGCCGCGCCGCCGCGCTGATGCCGAACGGCGGTTCGCTGGTCACCCTGACCTATCTCGGCTCGGAGCGCGTCATTCCGAACTACAACACCATGGGCGTGGCCAAGGCGGCGCT
>OUNJ010000166.1_pt1 | contig 12372 bp, 15 predicted proteins | sample 1755361 | NCBI WGS metagenome assembly OUNJ01 (sample SAMEA3914825, study PRJEB12502) | metagenome | biome: forest; material: soil | place: USA | collected 2012-03-12 | depth 0.1 m
CATGGAACAAGCACGATGTGCCTTTGGGTAAGCGGCTCAGCCTGATCGGGAACTGCGTAGAAAACACCTGGCTTCACCTGCTGCTGGATGCGGCTGCTTCCTGCCATGGAGGTTGATCCCCTGTCGATGCCGGGGACGCGCATGTGCCAACTGGCACCTGACTTCGTGAGGATGGCACGGGCCGCGGGGGCCGGGAAGGGGGGGGCGGGATTTTTTTTGGTTTTTTGAAGGAAGCGGGACCCCGTGGTGAACACGGGGTCCCGCTTACATCACTTATCGCAGAATCCTAAGCTTCACCCACCGTATCGAGCAGGGCAATTTCAAGCGCCTGTTCGACCGTGTTGCCGCCCCAGAGCACCGACTGAAAGGCCGGGTAGAAGCGGTTGCACTCGCTCATCGCGATGTCGAGCAAATCTTCGAGCTGCTCGGGCGTGACGCCTTGGCCACCGCGGGTGAGCAGGGCATGGCGGAACATCACCATGCCGTCTTCCGAGCCGAGATCGAAATGGCCGAGCCACATTTTTTCGTTCACGGCGGCGAGCAGTGGGTGGATTTTGCTGCGCGATTTTTCGGGGATTTTGGAATCGTAAGCGCAGGAGAAAATCAGCGCGCCGAGATCCGGCTGCCAGGCGAACCAGATGCGGAAATTGCACCACGAGCCCTGTACTTCGGCGACGAGTTCCTCATCGACGGGACGGTCGCATAACCAGTCGCGGTCGATGATGAGCTGTTCGGCAAGGTCGAGGGGGTTGTTCGTGGCGTGAAGGTCGAAATCGGCGAGTTGCACTGCGGACATGTGTTCTCCTGATAAGAATGACACGAGTTACTTGCCGATTTGGCTGTCCATGCTCTTCGCGGGTCTCGCGCGGCACAGGAAAAGAAAAACACAGCGCGCGTGAAAAATCTATCAAAATATAGTGGGAGCTGTGAAAAGGATCGCTAGGTGTGGTGTTACTGCCCAATTCGTATCGCGCTTGGCTTAATCTTCACAAAAGCTTCACAAACAAAACGACACTTCCCCGCTACACTCGTGCGATGGATGGACTTTTCGATATGTTGGGTGCAATGGGCGATGGCGGGCTGTTTGACGGCCTGTTCGGTGACGGCTTGGTCGATTGGCTTGCCGGCGCTGGCGATTTCTTCGGCCCCCATGGCGTGGAGATGGGGGATGTACTTGGCTCGGAATTTCGTGGCGCAGCGATGGAAGGGCGCAGCTTCTGGTCGATTTTCGATACCGTGACCAACCGTTATTTCGACTACCAGATCTGGCGTGATGCATTCAATGGCCACGGCAGCTATCAGGATTTCCGGCAGCAATTTTCGCAAGGCGGCGACGAAGCCATCGGCGAGGTGCGCGACGTGTTGAAAAGCCACGGCTTCATGCTGCGCCAGTTGCGGCTGCATGCGGGTGACGAGGGCATCGCGCCGCTGCTTCAGGAATACGAGGCGCTCGGCAGCAATTTGCCGTCGGAGGAATTGACGAAACGCGCCCATGTCAAGCTCGCGCTTCTGCTGCACCCGGATAAAAATCCCGGCGATAAACAGGCCGAGGAATGGGCGAAGGAACTGAACGCTTCGCGCGACTATCTCACCGACCCGAAAAAGCGCGATGCGTATGAAGATGCATTGCGCCGCAACCCCGGGAAAATCGAGGAATGGCTCGGCAAATTGCAGGACGGCAAATGGGAAGAATCCATGCATAATGCGTTCCGCGCGGCGCAAAAACGCCTCGAAGGCAAGCCGCTCACGGGTGCGGCGAAATGGTTCGGCGAACTGCACCCGACGGCCAAAGGCGCACTGATTTTCGGCGGCGTCACGGCGGTCGGTGTCGGCGTCTATGCGCTCGCCAAAGCGGCGGATAAGAAACAGGCCAAGGATGCGGAAGCGACGCCGGACCACTGGCAGAAATCACTCGAAAAACAGGGGGCCGCGAATGTGGCCCCCTCACTCTCAGCGTAAAAGGAGACTCGCATGCCACGTCAACAACCTGCTGGAAATTTCCCCGTCGTGCAAAACGATGCGAATGGCGGCACCATCACCATGGCGAACGAGCTGAAACCGGCGGATGTGCCGGTCGAGACCATGCTGGGTGTCGCGAACGGCGCGGTGACGGGCGCGCTGCTCAGCAGTGCCGTCTCGGGCGTGGTGACGCTTGCGAAGGAAGGTCGGCACGACTTGTTGCAAAATACGGCAAGCAACATTACCGGCAGCCATCTCGTTGGCGTGATTTGCGGTACGGCGGCGGTCGCGGCACTCAGCGGCATGGTGCGGTTCTCGCGCGCGCGGACGCACAACCAGTGGCGCGAGGAGCATTACGATTTCCTGCGCGGCGAACAGCAGAACCATGCGGAAAAAATCGAGGCAGCGCGTGACGCCGCCCCGGCCGTGCCGGTGCGTTAAGCGCTAGCGCTTCAGCTTCTCGATTTCGGCTTTGAGTGCCTCGTTCTCGGCGCGGGCTTTGGCGGCCATGTCTTTTACCACCTCGAATTCTTCGCGCGTGACGAAGCGCCCGCGGGACACGAGGCGTTCGATTTTATCGCCGATCAGCGCTTCCAGTTCGCGGCGCATATCCATTGCCGAACCGGCGAACCCAGAGGCCATTTTGGCGAAATCTTCAAACAGGCGGGAATCTTTTTGCATAAAGGGGAGTGTAGAGAGTTTGATGGTGGTAGTCCAGTGGGGAAGAAGGAAGAAACTAAGAAAACGGCCCCTAGCCCATCCACGTCATTGCGAGGCCTTCAGGCCGAAGCAATCCAGCGTGGCGAGTCTTCGCCACTCTATACACTTCTCTTTAAGAACTGGATTGCCGCGCTTCGCTCGCAATGACGGAGTGTCTGGCACCGTTTTGTCTTCCCACAGGCGGGAGGTGCCCGTGCACCGTAAAATACCTAAAATGTGAGATAAACTGTCTACTAGACTCTCGGCTCTCGACTCTGTTACACTACTAAAAAATAAGAGGTTCTTATGAAACGCGTTCTCGTTACCGGCGGCGCCGGGTTCATCGGCAGCAACATCGCAGGCACGCTCGCCGACCACACGGATTACCGCGTGGTGGTGGCGGATGAGTTCGGCACGAGCGAGAAATGGCGCAACCTCAGCAAGCACCGTATTTACGAAATCATCTCGCCGGGCGAAATTTTCTACTGGCTCGAATCGAACAAGAACGAGCTCGACGCCATCATCCATATGGGCGCGATTTCATCGACGACGGAAACCAATGTCGATCTCATCCTCGAGACGAATTTCACGCTCAGCCGCGGGCTTTGGAACTGGGCGTCGCAAAACAAAAAACGCTTCATCTATGCGTCTTCGGCCGCGACCTATGGCGGCGGCGAGGCGGGCTTCAAGGACGACAACACGCTCGATGCGCTGTCGAAACTCAACCCGCTGAATGCTTACGGCTGGAGCAAACATTTGTTCGACCAGTTCGTGCTGACGGCAACGAGCGGCGCGAACGACAAAGTGCCGAGCCAGTGGGTGGGCCTCAAATTCTTCAACGTGTACGGCCCGAACGAATACCACAAAGGCGCGCAAAGCTCCGTCATCGAGCAGATTTTCCCGCACGCGAAATACGGGCGGCCGGTGAAATTGTTCAAATCCTACCGCCCGGAATATAAGGATGGCGGCCAGTTGCGCGACTTCGTCTATGTGAAGGACTGCGTGAAAGTCATCGTCTGGCTGCTCGGCCATCCGACGGTCAACGGGCTCTATAATCTCGGTACCGGCAAGGCGCGCAGCTTCGCGGACTTGGCGGCGGCGACCTTTGCGGCGGTGAACAAACCGGCCTCGATCCATTACATCGACATGCCCGAGGAAATCCGCGAGAAATACCAGTATTTCACCGAGGCCGACATGAGCCACCTGAAAAAAGCGGGCTACCCGGAGGAGTTTTATTCGCTCGAAGCCGGGGTGAAAGATTATGTCGAGCATTACCTCGCGAAGGACGACCAATACTTCTAAGAAAATGAGTGACAGGTGATAGGTGGCAGGTGACAGGTGCCGCTCGACACGGTATTCCTGCCACATGTCACCTGCCACCCGTCACTTCTTATGACCTTCCCCGACATCTCCCCCGTTGCGTTTGAAATCGGCCCGCTGGTGGTGCGCTGGTATGCGCTGGCTTATGTCGCGGGCATCCTCCTCGCCCAGCGTTATATCGGCTGGCTGGATCGGCGGACCGGGCATGCTATCCTGACGGAAAAAGCGCGCGAGGATTTGGTGGTGTATGGCGTGCTGGGGATCATCCTCGGCGGTCGTATCGGTTATGTAATATTTTACAATCTCTCGGAATATTTACATAATCCGGAACAGGTCTTTTATATCTGGCGCGGCGGCATGTCATTCCATGGTGGGCTGACGGGTATCCTCATCGCCTTCTGGCTGTTCGCGCGGCGCTTCCAACTGCGCTGGCTGCAATTGATGGATTTACTGGCGGTCGCCACGCCGATCGGCTTGTTCTTCGGCCGCCTCGCCAATTTCGTCAATGGTGAGCTGTATGGCCGCGTCACGACGGTACCGTGGGGCATCGTGTTTCCTCATGGCGGACCGCTCCCGCGCCACCCGAGCCAGCTTTACGAAGCGGGGCTCGAGGGGTTGCTGCTCGGTAGCTTATTGTGGTTCATCGCCACGCGGACCAAAGCACTGGATTATCGTGGCATAACGGGCGGGGTCTTTATTTTCGGCTACGGAATGGCCCGCTTCACGGTGGAATTTTTCCGCGAGCCAGACGCGCAACTCGGCACCCTCGCACTGGGCCTCAGCATGGGCCAGTGGCTCTGCGTACCGATGCTCGCTTGCGGACTGTGGCTGCTGCTCACCGCGCGGAACAAGCCGAACGCATGAGCGCGCTGACTTCCATCATCCGCGAAAAAATTGCCGCGAGCGGGCCGATCAGCATCGCCGATTACATGGCGCTGGCGCTTGGCCACCCGGAGCACGGCTATTACATCAAGCGCGACCCGTTCGGCACGCGCGGCGATTTCATAACGGCTCCGGAAATCAGCCAGATTTTCGGGGAAATGATTGGCCTGTGGTGCGCGCAAATGTGGCTGCAGCTTGGTGGTGGGCCGATCAGCATGGTCGAGCTGGGGCCGGGCCGCGGCACGCTGATGGGCGATATTCTGCGCGCGACCAAAGCGATGGCGGGCTTCCACGAAGCGATCAGCATCCATATGGTCGAAACGAGCCCGACGCTGGCCCACGCGCAATATATGCGCCTGCGTGACGACCATCCGCGCATCGAGTGGCTCGACAGCATCGATGAGTTGCCGGAAACGAAAACATTGCTGGTCGCGAACGAGTTTTTCGACGCCCTGCCGATCAAGCAATATGTGATGGATGCGGCGGGCATGCGCGAGCGCAAAGTGGCTTGGGGAGAAGATGCGCAAACCTTTGAATTCGTGCTAGGGGAGGCGGGCCTCGCGCTGGCCAAATCCGGCTCGATCATCCCCCCCGGTACCGTCATGGAACATAGCCCGGCGAGCCGCCAAACCATGCGGCAACTGGCGCAGCATATCCACCGGTTCGGCGGGGCGGGCCTCATCATCGATTATGGCTATCTCGGCGAGGCGCACCACGACACGTTGCAGGCGCTGAAGAACCATTTGTTCCACCCGGTGTTGAGCGAACCGGGGGAGGCGGACATCACCGCCCATGTCGATTTCACGAGCCTGATCGACATCGCCAAAGACGCGGGCTGCGGTGTCGCGCCGCTGGCCAATCAGGGGGAATTCCTGATTCGCTTGGGTGCGCAATTGCGGCTCGAGATGCTATTGCGGCAGGCGACGCCGGAGCAAAAAAGCCTGCTCATCAGCGGTCTTGAGCGCCTCATCTCGCCGCAAGCCATGGGTGAATTGTTCAAAGTGATGGGCTTTGTCAGCGATCCGCGCTTGGATTTGCCGGGGTTTTTGGAGTGATTTATTTTACCTGAAGATCCATAGATGGTTGTAGCTGCCAACCTATCCCCGTCATTGCGAGCGCTTAGCGAAGCAATCCATCTTGGGGGAGCTAGTAAAACATGTAAGAAAAGAAAAAGCTGGATTGCCGCGGCCCCTCAAGAGGGCCTCGCAATGACGGGGATAGGTTCATGCCCAATTCCTCTTTCTTCTCTTGCCTATCTCTCTTATCCTCTTCCCATGTACCCACCGTTCCACACGCACCCGCTGCTCAGCCACCCCACCATCGCCCACGGATTTTTCGGGCGCGAGGGCGGCGTCAGCGCAGGCATTTACGCCAGCCTCAATTGCGGCCCTGGCAGCAAGGATGACCCGGCGCAGGTGGCCGAAAACCGTGCGCGCGTGGCGCTGGTGCTCGATGAGCGGCCCGAGCAATTGCTGACGCTCTACCAGATCCATTCGGCGGAGGTCATCACCGTGAGCGCGCCTTTCACCGGCGAGCGCCCGCAGGCGGATGCGTTTGCGACAAATGTGGCGGGCCTCACGCTTGGCATCCTCACCGCCGATTGCACGCCGGTGTTGTTTGCGGATGCGGAAGCAGGCGTGATCGGCGCGGCGCATGCCGGGTGGAAGGGCGCATTTACGGGCATCCTCGAAAATACGGTCGTGGCGATGGAGCGATTGGGGGCGGATCGTGCGCGCATCGCCGCCGTGATCGGCCCGTGCATCCAGCAGGCGAGCTACGAAGTCGGCCCCGAATTCATCGCCCGTTTCGCACCCGCCGATCAGCAGCAATTTTTCATCGCGAGCGACCGCGCGGGCCACCACCGCTTCGATTTGCCGGGCTTCGTCCTGGCGCAATTGCAGCGCGCGGGCTTGCGAAACGGCGCGAATCTCGCTATGGATACTTGCAGCAACCCCGCGCAGTTTTTCAGCTATCGCCGCACCACGCTTCGTGGCGAGCCGGACTATGGCCGGCAGATCAGCGCGATCACGTTAAAAAAATAATGCAGGAGTAACCATGTCCATCATCCCTTTCGACGACCGCGACGGCTTCATCTGGCTCGACGGCACTATCGTGCCGTGGCGCGAGGCGAAAACCCATGTGCTGACGCACGGGCTGCATTACGGTTCCTGCGTGTTCGAGGGCGAGCGCTGCTATGGCGGCGCCATCTTCAAGAACCGCGAACATACGGAGCGGCTGCACCGTTCGGCAGAGCTGCTCGGCTTCACGATTCCGTACAGCTACGAGGTGCTCGAAGCCGCGAAAGCGGAAGTGCTGAAGCTGAATAAAATCAGCGACGGTTACCTGCGCCCGGTGGCGTGGCGCGGCAGCGAAATGATGGCGATTTCGGCGCAGCAAACCAAGATCCATGTCGCGATCGCGAGCTGGGCATGGCCGAGCATGTACAAGCCCGAAATCAAGCAAAAAGGCATTCGCTTGGCGATGGCGGACTATAAGCGCCCGAGCCCGGAAACCGCACCGACTGCGAGCAAGGCGGCGGGGCTGTACATGATCTGCACCATCAGCAAGCACGCGGCGGAAAAAGCCGGGTTCGACGATGCGCTGATGCTCGATTACCGTGGCTACCTCGCGGAAGCGACGGGGGCGAATTTGTTCCTCGTGATGGACGGTGAAATCCACACGCCGAAAGCCGATTGCTTCCTCGACGGCATCACGCGCCGCACGGTGATTGCGCTTGCGAAAGAGGCGGGGATTACGGTGCATGAGCGCCATATCAAGCCGGAAGAACTGGTGCGTGCGCAGGAAGTTTTCCTCACCGGAACGGCGGCAGAAATCACGCCCGTCGGCGAGATTCAGGGCCAGAAATTCACGCCCGGTGCGGTGACGCATCAACTGATGGATGCCTATACGGCAGCGACGCGCGCGGGTGCGAAAGCGGCGGCTTAAAGTAGGAGTGGTTAGAGTCTAGTGGACTTGCAATTTAGGTGATGCTGGTTCCCCAAGCTCGTCATTGCGAGCGAAGCGCGGCAATCCAGTTCTTTCTAGAAGCTTTATAGTGGCGAAGACTCGTCACGCTGGATTGCTTCGGCTGAAGCCTCGCAATGACGGAGTTTGTAGCAACTTTGCTGCCACATAACGCAGTTCACTGGACTCTAGACTCTAACCACTACCTAAAAAACTTCCGCGCAGCATACGTGTAATGCAGCGCTGTCAGCAGCGTCACCAGCGCCGCGGCGTCGAGCAGCGGCACGCCGCCTTGCTCGGCGAGGCGCAGCAGCCATGGCTGGTTGATGCAGCTCGTCACCATCACGCCCTGCATGTCATGCACGAGGTTGCAGGGGAACAGCAGCGCATCCGGCGGGTTGAAGGCGAGGCGGCCGAGCAGCAGCGCGAGCGCCAGCATTTGCAACGTGGTCTTGAGCTTGCCGCCTTTCGACACGGGCAGGCTGGCGCTGCGGCTCGCGAGGAATTCGCGTAAGCCGGAGATGTAAAGTTCGCGCAGTAAAATCACCACCACCGGCAGGAACAGCGCGCCTTTGAGGATGGTGAGTACATAGAGGAGTAGCAGCGCGACGAGCAGCTTGTCCGCCACCGGATCTAGCATCGCGCCGAGGGGCGAAATCGCGTTCCATTTGCGCGCGAGGTAGCCATCGAGGAAATCGGTCAGCGCGGCGGCGATGAAGATCGCGAACAGCGCCATCGCCGGGTGCGGCAGCGCGTATATCAGCACGAGCGACACCGGCACGGCAGCCGCGCGGGCGAAGGTCAGCAGGTTCGGGATATGGCGTTTCGCCAGCATTTACGCGGTGGCCTGCGGTTGCGGTGCGGGTTGGCGCTGCGCGTAGAGCCCGGCGAAATCCATCGGGTCGAGCTGCAGCGGCGGGAAGCCGCCGTCACGCGTGAGGTCGGCGATCACACGCCTAGCGAAGGGGAACAGCAATTGTGCGCCCTGGATGAAGATGGTTTGCTCGAGCATGTCATCCGCGATTGACTGCACTTCGATCACGCCCGCATACACCACATCGCACAGGAATACGGTGGTTTTTTCGCTGACCGCGCGCGCAGCGATATGGATCGCCAGCTCGAACACTTTGTCGTCGAGGCGCTGGGCGGCGAGGTTGATCGACACGTCCATCTGCGGGGATTCGCGCAGGGAGAAAATGCTCGCCGGGGCGCGCGGGTTCTCGAAGGATAAATCCTTGATATATTGCGCGCGCAGGAAAATCGCGGGCTTATCGGCGGCAGGCGGGGTCGGGGCATTCGTCATACGTTCGCTCGTTTCGATGAGGTAAACCTTGTATTTATCGGCGTTTTGTCTATATCACTCGCTGGCTGCTGTCGATAGGGAATGCAGCATCAACCGCGGGATCATACATATGGATGGTGGATTTCCTTACGGCGATATCATTGTGATCGGGGTAATCGCGGCCTTTATCCTGCTGCGTTACCGGGCCATGCTCGGCGAACAGCGCGGGCGCGACGAACCGCCGATGCGCAATGCCACGCCGATCAGCGAACTGGAACGCGTCATCCAATTGCCGTCGAGCCGCATCGCGAACGCGACGGAGAAAAAAGAAGATTTCCTGAGCCACGGCGCACTCGCCGACACCTATGTCGCGATGCGCGCGATCGACCGCGAATTCGCGCCGGACGATTTCCTGCGCGGCGCGCGCATGGCCTATGAAATGATCCTCGACGCGTTCACCAAGCGCAACCGCGACACGCTGAAAATGCTGCTCTCGCCGGAGATTTACCAGAGCTTCGACCAGCATTTGAAAGATGAGGAAGCAACGAAGCGCTTCAACGACACGACGCTGGTCGCCATCACCAAAGCGGAGGTGAAGTCGGCGACGTTGAAAGGCTCGCAAGCCACCATTGCGGTCGATTTCACCAGCGAGCAAATCCATCTCGTACGTGATGAAAACCGGACGATCCTCGAGGGCAATCCCTCGCAGCAGGATACGGTCGAGGATAGCTGGGTGTTCACCCGCGACCTCAAGAACCCGAACCCGAACTGGACGGTGGTGGAAACGTAGGGGCTGAAATTGTTGCACGCTGCCGGTGCCACACGCTCCGTCATTGCGAGGCTTTAGCCGAAGCAATCCAGCGTGGCGAGTCTTCGCCACTATAAAGCTTCTAGAAAGAACTGGATTGCCGCGCTTCGCTCGCAATGACGGAGTGTGTGGCAGCGCATTACCTTGCATTAATCGCTTGAGCGCGCCCCACGCTTTCGCTACGCAGGAAGCATGAAACACCAGCTCCTCGTCATCCTCACCCTCCTCGCGCTCACTGCTTGCGGCGACGCCACCAAAATCACCCCGACCACCTACAGCGCGCTCGATGGCTGGAACGAGGACGCGCATGCCGCGGCCTATAAATTGTTCGCCGATTCCTGCGCGGTGAACGAGAACAAAACGAGAGCCTGGCAATCGAAGTCGGAAGGCCCGGTCGGCGTGCGCCAGAACTGGGACCGCGTGTGCGGCATCGCCGCACAAAACCCCGAGCCGAGCAACGAAGCGGCGCGCGCGTTTTTCGAGGCGAATTTCACGCCCTACAAAGTCGAAACGGAATCGAAACCCAAAGGCACCCATACCGGCTATTACGAGCCGGTGCTGAAAGGCGCGCGCAAAAAACACGCGCCGTATTTGACGCCCGTCTACGGCATGCCGGAGGAGGCGTATCGCCACTTTACGCGCGCGGAAATTGAAGGCGGCGCGCTCGCGGGCCATGCGCCCGTGCTGCTGTATGTCGAAGACCCGGTCATGCTGTTTTTCCTGCATATCCAGGGTTCGGGCAAAGTGCGTTTGCCGGATGGCAGCCTCATCGGCCTGCAATATGCCGGGCAGAACGGCCATGCGTTCGTGCCGGTGGGGCGCGTGATGAAAGAGCGCGGGATTCTGACGGAAGTGTCGATGCAGGGCATCCGCGATTGGCTGCGCGCGAACCCCGACCAGGCGCCGGAGCTTATGAATACCAACCCGTCTTACGTGTATTTTAAACTCTCGCCGGGGGATGAAATGGCCAAGGGCGCGCTGGGTTTGCCGCTGACACCGCTGCGCTCCATCGCGGTGGATGACGACCGCGCGGCGTACGGCGTGCCGACCTATCTTGATACTTACGTCACCGATTACGAAACGCATGGCCAAGTGCCGCTTAAGCGCCTGTTCGTGTCGCAGGATACGGGCGGGGCGCTGCATGGGCCGCACCGCGCGGATATTTTCTTCGGGCGCGGCGAGGTCGAGGAATGGCAGGCCGGGCACCAGAACGCGCATGGTAATACGTATTGGCTGCTGCCGGTCGATGCGGGCGTGCAATTGCGCGACGGCACGCCGTTGACGGATGACGAATTGCTGCAGCTCGAAGAACAAAAAATGCTGCAGCAAAAAGCGATGCCGCAACCGCTCTCGCCGCCCGCCGAACCTGCAGCCACCCTGCCGCCCAGCGAGCCGCAGCCGGATGGTTCGATCGGTGGCGATGACCCGGCGAATGCAGGCGACCCCAACGCCACCACCCCATGAAGAAACCCCGCCTGCCCACGCCGGAAGAATTGCAGCATTGGCGCGAAAGCAACAAGCTGACCGTGCGGTGGGGTGAGGCGGGGGATAAGGGCGATCCACCCATAGGTGATGCTGCAAACGGTGCTGGAAATTGCAGCATGGGTGGTGTTGGCAATCAGGACGCAAGCGGTGCGGCGGGCTCCGCCTCTCCCCTTGCGGGAGAGGCAACGAGGCTTAGCGCCAAAGCGCTTAGCCGCAGTGGTGAGGGGGCTTCGGGGTTGGGCGATCACCTTCACCGCCCCCTCACCCCAACCCTCTCCCGCAAGGGGAGAGGGGGTACAGCGCGCCATGCATTGCCTCAGGCCGATCTGCAAGCGATGCAACAAGACGATCCATTTCCCTTGGGTTCATCCCGAGGAAAATCTTCCGCCCCACCGCTCTCGCCCCTTACCACCCGCGAAGCTGCCCGCCGCTTCAAGCCCCACGCCGCTATCGAAGCGACGCTCGACCTGCACGGCCTGACCCAGTACGAAGCGCAGGCGCAGGTGCGGCAATTCATCGCCCGTGCGGTGCGCAACGGGCTGCGGCATGTCGCGATCATCACCGGCAAGGGCCGTGGGACAGAGGTCGGCGTGCTGCGCAAGCACCTGCCCGACTGGCTGAACGAACCGCCGCTGCGCGCGCTGATTTCCGGCTTCGCGGCGGCCCGGCCAGAAAAAGGCGGCGCGGGCGTGACGCATGTGCTATTGAAACGGCCACGATGAACGCAAACGCGCCACAACCCCATATCCTCGTCGTCGATGATGACAGCCGCCTGCGTGCGCTGTTGCAGAAATTCCTCGGCGAGAACGGCTTTTTCGTGTCGAGCGCGGCGAGCACCGCCGAGGCCGAGGAAGTGCTGCGCGTGTTCGCCGCCGACGCGTTGGTGCTCGACGTGATGATGCCCGGCGAAACCGGCATCGCCTACGCGACCCGCCTGCGCGCCCGCGGCGATGCGCCGCCCGTGCTGCTGCTC
>OUNJ010000079.1_pt3 | contig 12177 bp, 8 predicted proteins | sample 1755361 | NCBI WGS metagenome assembly OUNJ01 (sample SAMEA3914825, study PRJEB12502) | metagenome | biome: forest; material: soil | place: USA | collected 2012-03-12 | depth 0.1 m
CGCGCCTGCGCCGCAGCGTCGACCACATGGGCCTGGCCCGGGCGCATGCCGCCCTGGTCGACTGCGCCGAGGACCTGACCGGCGCGCAGGGCGACGAGCTGTGGGCGCGGCTGGAAAAGCTGAAGGCCGAGGGGCTGGTCTCGAAGATCGGCATTTCGGCGACCCACGACGACCAGCCGGTGCTGCTGGCGCGGCGCTTCAAGCCCGACATCATGCAGGTGCCGGCCTCGATCCTCGACCAGCGCCTGGTCAGGAACGGCGACATCGCCACCCTGGCCGGTCTGGGCATCGAGGTGCAGATACGTTCGGTGTTCCTGCAAGGTTTGCTGTTCCTGCCGCGCGAGAACCTGCCGGCCAACCTGGTCCCGGTCGGGCCGCACCTGTCGCGGGTGCGTCGGATCATGGCCGAAAGCGGCGCCGATCCGCTGCATGCGGCGCTGAGCTATGCCCTGAACATCGAGGGCGTGTCGCAGGTCCTTGTCGGCGTGACCTCGGCGGCGGAACTGCGCGCCATCATCGCCGCCTCGGAACGCAAGCCGCCGCGCGTCGGCTACGGCGCCATGGCGCTGAACGACGATGTGGCGCTGGATCCGCGGCAATGGTTCGCCGACCTGGGCGAACGCGGCAAGCGGCGCCTGGTGCAGGTAGCCTAGATTCCGGCAATCGTGACTTGCGAGTGGCGGCTTAACAGGTCGCGGATTCGCTCTTCAAATCCGTCAAGGAAGATCAGCAATGCCTTGCGGTTCAGCCGTTTACGCTTGCCGATCGGGTCAGTGCCGTATTTTCCTTTAAACAGTCTCGGGTGCAGGCCGCAGAGGATGTCGAAACGAAAGCCATGCAGGTTTTCGAAAACCGTCAGCCAGGTCTCTTCGGACAACGAGCATATGCCCCAGTGATAGCCCTTGCTCCACTCCGGCCATGCACGCGCAATGGCATGTTCGACAAAGGCAAAGGCTTCCTCCGCAACGGCGAACGCGTCGATGTCGGTCTGAAGCGAAGCATAAGGCGTGGCGTCGAACCGGGCTTTATCGCCGCCAACGAGGTCGAAAGTCAGACGGCCTCGGCCGGCGGAATACAAGGCGAAGTCGAACAGATGCCTGTTCCGCATCAGGCCTTGATCGCTTCGGCGATCTGGTTGACCACGGCCTTGACCTGCTTTTCGTCGTCGCCTTCGGCCATGACGCGGATCAGGGGTTCGGTGCCCGACGGGCGGACCAGGACGCGGCCGGAGCCTTTCAGCATCTCCTCGCCCTCGCGGATCGCCTGTTTCACGGCGTCGCTGTCGAGCGGGCTGACGCCGGTGAAGCGGACGTTCTTCAGCACCTGCGGCACGGTATCGAACTGGTGCGCCAGCTTGGACATCGGCTTGCCTTTCTCGACCAGCACCGCCAGCACCTGAAGCGCCGCCATCAAACCATCACCCGTCGTGGCGTGGTCCAGCATGACGATGTGGCCCGACTGTTCGCCGCCCAGGTTGAAACCGCCGTCGCGCATGCGTTCGACGACGTAGCGGTCGCCGACCTTGGTGCGTTCCAGCCGGATGTCCTGTTTCGCGAGGAAGCGTTCGAGGCCGAGATTGGACATGACGGTGGCGACCAGGCCGCCGCCCTTGAGCAGGCCGCGCGCGGCCCAGCTTCGTGATATTATGGCCATGATCTGGTCGCCGTCGACCAGCTTGCCGGTCTCGTCGCAGATGACGACCCGGTCGGCGTCGCCATCGAGCGCGATGCCGATATCGGCGCGCAGCTCGCGCACCTTGTCGATCATGGCCTGGGGCGCGGTCGAGCCGCACTTTTCGTTGATGTTGAGGCCGTCGGGATGGACGCCGACGCAGAAGACCTCGGCGCCCAGCTCGTACAGAGCCGACGGGGCGACCTTGTAGGCGGCGCCATTGGCGCAGTCGATGACGATGCGCAGGCCGTTTAGGTTGAGGTGGCGCGGGAAGCTGGCCTTGGCGATTTCGATATAGCGCCACTGGGCGTCATCGACGCGCTGGACGCGGCCCAGCTTGTGCGGCTCGGCCACGCCTTGCAGGATGTCGCCGTCCATGCGGGCTTCGATCTCAAGCTCGACCTCGTCGGAGAGCTTGTAGCCATCCGGGCCGAACAGCTTGATCCCGTTGTCGGCGAAGGCGTTGTGCGAGGCGGAGATCATGACGCCCAGGTCGGCGCGCATCGACCGCGTCATCATGGCCACGCCGGGTGTCGGCAGGGGGCCGAACAGGCGCACGTCCATGCCGACCGAGGTGAAGCCAGCGACCAGGGCGGGCTCGATCATGTAACCCGACAGGCGGGTGTCCTTGCCGATGACGACCAGGTGGCGGCGGTCGGTGTTGGACATGAACATCTTGCCCGCGCCCATGGCGACGCGATAGGCGACTTCGGCGGTCATGGGGAACTTGTTGGCCTGGCCGCGGATGCCGTCGGTGCCAAAGTATTTTCTGTCGCTCATGAGAATTGGTCTGCTTGCAGGAGGAGGCCCGTCTTATAGCCAAAACCCTAGTTCAATCGGGTAAAATCTTTGTTCCCTAATGTTACGCCGGACGTGTTTCAGGCTGATTTCCTTCGCTATTTTTTGGCGGGGTGAAATTTTTCGTCACGGCAATTTACGCAAAGCCAACACACGGCCTGTTAGATAGGACCAATTTTGACGCCTCATGCTGGTGCAAGGGCGCAAGGCTGGCGAGGAACAGGACCACATGTGCGGCATCATCGGCATCATCGGCAATGACCAGGCGGCGCCCCGGCTGCTTGAATCCCTGCGCCGGCTTGAATATCGCGGCTACGACTCCGCCGGTATCGCCGTGCAGCACGACGGCCGCCCGCAACGCCGCCGGGCCGCCGGCAAGATCCGCAACCTGGAAGCCGTTATCGACGCCGAGCCGATCGCCGGTGTTGTCGGCATCGGCCACACCCGTTGGGCCACCCACGGCGCGCCGGAAGTGCGCAACGCCCACCCGCACAGCTATGGCAAGGTCAGCCTGGTCCACAATGGCATCATCGAGAACTTCGCCGAACTGAAGGCGGCCCTGAAGGCCAAAGGGCAGGCGTTCGAGTCGGACACCGATACCGAGGTCATCGCTCACCTGCTCGACGATGCCCTGAAGACACAGCCGTTGAAAGAGGCGTTCAAGGCGGTGCTGGACCAGCTGCATGGCGCCTATGCCCTGGCCATACTGGTGGCCGGCGAGGACGAGACCATCCTGGGCGCGCGGCGCGGTTCGCCCCTGGTTGTCGGCTGGGGCGATGGCGAGATGTATCTGGGGTCGGATGCCCTGGCGGTCGGGCCGTTCACCCAGCGCGTCACCTATCTGGAGGAAGGCGACTGGGTCATCCTGCATCGCCACGACGCCGAAATCTTCGACGCAGCGGGTAACCGCGTCAGCCGTGCCGTTACCCATGTTTCGGCCTCGGCGGCCCTGGTTGAAAAAGGTTCCTACCGTCACTTCATGGAAAAGGAAGTGCACGAGCAGCCGGAAAGTTGCCAGCGAACGCTCTCCGCCTATCTCGATCCGGTGAGCGGCGGGGTGCGCGGCGATATCAAGGCCGGCGTCGATTTTTCACAGATCGTCCGTATACAGATCATTGCCTGCGGCACGGCCTATTATGCCGGTTCGGTGGCGCGCTACGCCTTCGAGAAGCTGGCCGGACTGCCGGTCGATGTCGAGGTGGCGTCGGAGTTCCGTTACCGCACCCCGGCCATGACGCCCGGCACGCTGGCGGTGGCGGTGTCGCAGTCGGGTGAGACGGCCGATACCCTGGCGGCGCTGCGCTGGTGCAAGGGCGAAGGGCTGAAGACCGCCGCCTTGGTCAATGTCCATTCCTCGACCATGGCGCGCGAGGCTGATCTGCTGTGGCCGACCCATGCCGGGCCGGAAATCGGGGTCGCCTCGACCAAGGCCTTCACGGCGCAGTTGTCGGCCTTGCTCAGCCTGGCGGTATGCGCGGCGGCCCAGCGCGGGCGGATCGACGCGGCGCGTGAGGCGGAGCTGGTGCAGGGGCTGTTGGAGACGCCCGGTCTGATCGCCGAAGCGCTGGCCATGGATAGCGAGATCGCGCGGCTGACCTTTGATCTCTCGAAGGCGCGCGATGTCATCTATCTCGGGCGCGGCGACATGTTCCCTCTGGCCCTGGAAGGGGCACTGAAACTCAAGGAAATCAGCTACATCCATGCTGAGGGCTACGCCGCCGGCGAGCTGAAGCACGGCCCGATCGCCCTGATCGACGAAAATACCCCGGTGGTGGTCATCGCGCCGGACGATGAGCTGTTCGAAAAGACGGCGTCGAATGTTCAAGAGGTTGCCGCGCGAGGTGGCAAGGTGATCATGATTACCGACGCGCCGGACAAGGCGCCGGCCCTGCCCGGCGGGGCGCTGAAGATCATCCACGCCCCGCGCTGCGACAGCTTCGTGGCGCCGCTGATCTATTCGGTGCCGATCCAGCTCCTGGCCTACCACACAGCCGTCCACAAGGGCACCGACGTCGACCAGCCGCGCAACCTGGCCAAGTCGGTGACAGTGGAGTAGATCCTATTTCCAGGACAGAACCGGGAATTTCGGACATTTCATCCGGCTCCGGAGCTGTTCCATTTCGGAGAGCGAGGCTGCGCGGTCACCAACAATCCTGTCATCTGTCTGCCGGTGAATAGCATCAAGAAAACTGCACCCGGTCGCATGGCTGACCAGGCACCGCGCAAGCTTGTGTTTTCGGGTTCGTAGCAAAACTTCGAGATAGTCGCTTATTCTTCCGGCATATTCATCCGCCGAATTCGGAGAACACGGTAAATTGGATGCGCGCGCTAGCACTTGTAGCATGGCATCTGGTTCCACTACTCTCACGGATTCAAACCCCATGACACTGGGCGGGAAGTTTCCGTCGGCAATATAGATTGTTGGAAATGGTTTTTCGACCGTGCCAAGATAGGTTACCCTGATGTATGTGATCGGTTCGGGCACAAAATCCACGTCCGAAGAAAAGTCGTGTCCAAAAACAGCAGGGCCATCGGATTTTGCTTTTCCTGCCTGTATCAATTGGCCAAGTGAATAGCTTGTCGCTGTATCCGCGATAGTCACCGGTTGAATATGGCGATGGAAAAGATCGTAAACGCTCTGGCCACGGTCATAAAGCCACCAGCCGCCGAACATTGCCGCGCAAACTGCTAAAAAGCCGATCAACCTGATTATTTTCATGGCCGCCGTTCCCCCGGACTTACCTATCATGTCTGATGGTAAAGCGCCATTGCACCGTCTCTTACCATTTCCTGATTTCCACGCTGCGAAACCCTCTCGGCTTTTTATGCCGCGACAGCGAATCGTTAAGGCTTGCGCTGTGGGAGTTTCCGGATGCTGAAAGCCTTCCTGACCAAGCTGATCCGGCACGGCGCGCTGACGGTGCGGATCGGCGACCAAAGCTTTCGGGTCGGCGAAGCGGACGCACCTCCCGAGCTGTCGGCGACCATGGTCATCCGCGACGCCTGGACGGCGCTCAGGATCGGTCTTAATCCCTTCCTCTGTTTCGGCGAGGCCTATGTCGACGGGACGATGGTGCCGGAAGACGGCGACCTGTGGCAACTGCTGAAGGTCATCGGCATCAATCTGGGTGACCGGCCGCTGCGCCATCGCCCGGGCCTGATGCAGGGCCTGCGCCGCCTGCTGCCGGGCATGTCTCCGTCGGCCTCGCGGCGCAATGTCGCCCATCATTACGACCTGTCCGATCGGCTTTATCGCCTGTTCCTCGACAAGGACATGCAGTATTCCTGCGCCTATTTCGAGCGGCCGGATGTCGGGCTCGACGCGGCCCAGGCCGCCAAGAAGGCGCACATCGCCGCCAAGCTGAACCTCAGGCCCGGCATGAGCGTGCTCGACATCGGATGCGGCTGGGGCGGCATGGCGCTGCACCTGGCGCGCGCCCATAATGCCGAGGTGACCGGCGTTACGCTGTCGAACGAGCAGTTCGATGTCGCCGTGGCACGCAGCTTCGCCGCCCAGCTGGAAAGCCAGGTCAAGTTCCAGTTGAAGGACTATCGCCACGTCGAGGGCCGCTTCGACCGCATCGTCAGTGTCGGCATGTTCGAGCACGTCGGCCAGGCCAATTTCGCCACCTATTTCCGCACGGTGGCCGAGCGGTTGAACGACGACGGCGTCGCCCTGATCCACACCATCGGCCGGCGCGGCGAATTTGGCGGCCGCAATCAGTGGATCAACAAATATATCTTCCCCGGCGGCTATATCCCCTCCCTGTCGCAGATCACCCAGGCGGCGGAGGAAGCAGGACTGTGGATCACCGATGTCGAATCCTTACGCCTGCACTATGCCGAGACGCTGAAGGCATGGCGCGAGCGGTTCCAGGCCCATCGCGACGAGGTGCGCGAGATTTATGATGAGCGCTTCTGCCGCATGTGGGAGTTCTATCTGGCGTCGTGCGAGATGTCGTTCCGCTACGGCGACATGATGGTCTATCAGGTTCAGGTGGCGCGGCGGGTTGACGCCCTGCCGGTCACGCGCGACTACATGATGGCGCCCGCCGCCGAACCGTCAGCCGTCGAGCTCCTGAAAATGCGCGCGAGCGAAGTCAAGAAAGGCGTTCCCGGCGTCGTCCAGCCGATCGGGCAGGGCAAAACGCGGCCGGAAGAGCGCGACCGTGCGGCGCGGATCGAACCCTTTTAGCCGGGCCCGCGCAACGTCCGACGCCTTGTAGCTGTCGGGCATGACGGTGACGCCGAGGCCGGCGCCGACCATGGCCAGGGCGCGCTCGTCCTGGGCCGTGCGATAGACGAGCGGCGGGCGGACATTGCGATCGGTGAAATGGCGGCTGGTTTCTGACAGGACCTCGCAGCGCGAGCGCACGATCATGGCTTCGGCCGCCAGGTCCTCACCAGCGATGACGGACTGGCCGGCCAGGCGGTGGCGGCGCGACAGGACCAGGCCGTAGCCTTCTGCGAACAGCGGGAGACTGGTGTCGTCCTCGACGCGGCGAAGCGACAGCGCATAGTCGATGCCGCGTTCGTCGAGGCGATTGAGCAACTCCTGTTCGGTGCCGTCGACAAGGTCGAATCGAATGTCGGGTCTTTGGGTGGTGAAGGCGCTCAGGAGACCGGCAACCAGGGCGGCCGGCAGGGTCTGCAGGACGCCGAGCCGCAGGACGTTGCCCTGGGAGGTCTCGGCAATCTCGGCCGAGGCCATATTGACCTCGTGCAGTATCGCCTTGGCGCGTGGCAGGAAGCGCGAGGCGGCGGCGGTCAGGAAGACGCGCTTGTTGCTGCGCACGAACAGGGCGACGCCGAGCTGGTCTTCCAGGCGCTTGATGCCGGCCGACAGAGTCGGCTGGGTGATCAGGCAGGCTTGCGCGGCCCGGGTGAAGCTGCCGGTTTCGACCAGGCTGAGGAAATAGCGGAGAAGGTACAGTTCCATGATAGATATTGTCTATGCTGGAGATAGTTATTATTCATTTTGCCAATACAAGCAATTGGCTTATGGTCCGCGCGCGACAAAGCCCCAGGAACAGCCATGGCCACGCTGACTAGCGAGATCGACACCGCCGACGCCGACTTCGCCGCCAATGCGGCCCGGATGCAGGCGGCCGTCGACGACTTGCGCGCCCTGTCGGCCAGGATCGCCATGGGTGGATCGGACGAAGCGCGCAAGAAGCACGTGGCGCGCGGCAAGCTTCTGCCGAGGGACCGGGTCGCCGGCCTGATCGATCCCGGTTCGCCGTTCCTGGAGCTATCGGCCCTGGCGGCGCACAGGGTCTATGACGACGAGGTACCGGCGGCTGGCATGATCACCGGCGTCGGGCGGATTTCCGGCACCGAGTGTGTGATCGTCTGCAACGACGCCACCGTGAAGGGCGGCACCTATTATCCGCTGACGGTCAAGAAGCACCTGCGGGCGCAGGAGATCGCGTTGCAGAACAACCTGCCGTGCGTCTACCTGGTCGATTCCGGCGGCGCCAATCTTCCGAACCAGGACGAAGTCTTTCCGGACAAGGACGATTTCGGCCGCATCTTCTTCAACCAGGCGCGCATGTCGGGCGAAGGCATACCGCAGATCGCGTTGGTCATGGGATCGTGCACGGCCGGCGGGGCCTATGTGCCGGCCATGTCGGACGAATCGATCATCGTCCAGAAGCAGGGCACGATCTTCCTGGGCGGGCCGCCCCTGGTCAAGGCGGCGACCGGCGAGGTGGTGTCGGCCGAGGACCTGGGCGGCGGCGATGTTCACGCCCGGGTATCCGGCGTGGTCGACCATCTGGCAGCCAATGACGCCGACGCCTTGCGGATCGCGCGGCGGATTGTCGGCAACCTCAATCGAACGAAGACGATGTCTCTGGCAATGCGACCCTCAGCGGAGCCATTGTATACGCGCGAGGATATTTACGGCGTCATACCCGCCGATACGCGCAAGCCCTATGACGTGCGCGAGGTCATTGCCCGGCTGGTTGATGGATCGGAGTTCGATGAGTTCAAGAAGCTGTATGGCGAGACCCTGGTCTGCGGTTTCGCTCACCTCTATGGCTATCCCGTCGGTATTGTCGCCAACAACGGCGTGCTGTTCTCGGAAAGCGCGCTGAAAGGCGCGCATTTCGTCGAGCTGTGCGCCCAGCGCGGCATCCCGCTGGTCTTCTTGCAGAATATCACCGGCTTCATGGTCGGGCGGCGTTACGAAAACGAAGGCATCGCGCGCCATGGCGCCAAGATGGTGACCGCGGTGGCCTGCGCCAATGTGCCGAAATTCACCGTCATCATCGGCGGATCCTATGGCGCCGGCAACTACGGCATGTGCGGGCGCGCCTACGATCCGCGCTTCCTGTGGATGTGGCCCAATGCGCGCATTTCGGTCATGGGCGGCGAACAGGCGGCCAACGTGCTGGCCACCGTCAAGCGCGACGGCATCGAGTTGAAGGGCGGCACCTGGTCGGTCGAGGACGAGGAAGCGTTCAAGGCGCCGATCCGTGAGACCTATGAGGCGCAGGGCCATCCCTACTATGCCTCGGCGCGACTGTGGGATGACGGGGTCATCGATCCCGCCGATACCCGACGCGTCTTGGGCCTGGGATTGTCGGCCGCGCTCAATGCGCCGGTCACCGCCACGCGCTTCGGCGTCTTCAGGATGTAGGTATGCCATGGGTACGGTCAGGATCGATCTCGACAAACACGGTATGGCCAGCGTCAGGCTCAACCGTCCCGAGGTGCACAACGCGCTCAACGAGGATATGATCCGTGAACTGACGGATTGCTTCGACATGCTGGGCCGCCACGCTGATGTGCGTCTTATTACCCTGCGTGGCGAAGGCAAGAGTTTCTGCGGCGGCGGCGACCTCAACTGGATGAAACGGGCCGCCGGACAGTCCGAAGCCGAGAACCATGCCGACGCCCTGAGGCTGTCGAAGATGTTCGCGACCGTCAACGCCTGTCCAAAGCCAGTTATCGGCATTGTTCAGGGCGCGGCCCTGGGCGGGGGCACTGGTCTGGCGGCCTGTTGCGATATCGTTGTTGCGCATACAAATGCTTCGTTTGGATTGACGGAAGTGCGTCTTGGCTTGATAGCGGCGACAATATCTCCGTTTGTCATTGCCCGGATCGGCGCCGGCCAGGCGCGGCGGTATATGTTGACGGCCGAGCGAATCAACGTAACGGCGGCGCTTGCCATCGGCCTGGTTCACGAAGCCAGCGATACACCGGACGATGCGGTCAAGCCGATCTTGGCCGCCCTCCTCGGCAACGGTCCTGACGCCATGGCCGACAGCAAGAAACTGATCGCGGACGTAGCTGGACGCGAGCCTAAGTCCGACCTGCTGGACATGACCGCGGCGCGCATCGCCGCGCGCCGCGCCTCGGTCGAGGGACGCGAAGGTATCGCCGCCTTCCTGGAGAAACGCAAGCCGGGATGGGCCGACTAAGATGACTTCAAACGTTTTTGGCAAGATCCTGATCGCCAATCGCGGCGAAATCGCCCGCCGCATCATCCGCACCGCGCGACGCATGGGCGTAAAGACGGTCGCGGTCTACAGCGAGGCCGATCGTAATGCCCCGTTTGTCGGCGAGGCCGATGAAGCCGTCCTGATCGGACCGCCGCCGGCCAAGGACTCCTATCTGCGCGGCGACCTGATTATCGCCGCCGCGCTCAACCGCAATGTCGAGGCCATCCACCCGGGCTATGGCTTCCTGTCGGAAAACGCCGAGTTCGCCGAGGCTTGCGAAGCCGCCGGCATCGTCTTCATCGGACCGACGCCTGCGGCCATTCGCGCCATGGCGTTGAAGGGGGCAGCCAAGGCGCTGATGACGGACGCCGGTGTGCCGGTCACGCCGGGCTATCATGGCGACGATCAGTCCACGGACGGTCTGCGCGCGCAGGCGGACCGGATCGGCTATCCGGTGCTCATCAAGGCGGTGGCCGGCGGCGGTGGCAAGGGCATGCGCAGGGTCGATGTGGCCACCGATTTCGCCGACGCGCTGGTCTCGGCGCAGCGCGAGGGTCTGAACGCCTTTTCCGATGCCAAAGTGCTGATCGAGAAGTATATCGAGGTGCCGCGCCATATCGAGATCCAGCTGTTCGCTGACAGCCACGGCAACGTCATCCATCTGTTCGAGCGCGACTGCTCGCTGCAACGCCGCCACCAGAAAGTGATCGAGGAAGCGCCCGCACCGTCCCTGCCGGAAACCATCCGTACGCGGATGGGCGAGGCGGCGGTCAAGGCGGCCCAGGCGATCAACTATCGCGGCGCCGGCACGGTCGAGTTCATTGTCGACGTCGGCCAAGGTATCGACCACGCGCAGTTCTATTTCATGGAAATGAATACGCGGCTGCAGGTCGAGCATCCGGTGACCGAGGAGATTACCGGCGTAGACCTGGTCGAATGGCAGTTGCGCGTCGCCGCCGGCGAACTCCTGCCGAAAACGCAGGACCAGCTTGCCATTCACGGCCACGCCATCGAGGCGCGGCTTTATGCCGAAGACCCGGAGAACGACTTCCTGCCCGCCACGGGACGCCTGGACAGGCTGGTCTTTGCGCCCGGGGCGCGCATCGAGTCGGCGGTGGTCGAGGGCGACGAGGTCAGCGTCTTCTACGATCCGATGATCGCCAAGATCGTCGTCCATGGCAAGGATCGCGTCCAGGCCTTGGCCAGGATGCGCGAAGCCTTGATCCATACGCAATTGAAAGGTATGGCGACCAATCTCGGTTTCCTGCGTCGCGTGGTGTCGGATCCGGACTTCGCGGCGGCGGAGATCGATACCGGCTTCATCGCCCGTCACCTCGACACGTTGACGCAACCCTGGCCGGACGCTGAACCGCCTGTGCAGGCTGTGGCCGCCGATCCGACGTCGCCGTGGAACGACGTCACTGGCTGGCAGCCGAACCTTAAGCCACGCGCCCACCTGCACCTTGCCACCGGTGACGGCCATGAGGTCGCGGCGGCTTCGGGTGACGTGGTCGCGCCCATGCCCGGCAAGGTCATCGAGGTCTTCGTCAAGTCGGGCGACGCGGTAGAGAAGGGCCAGAAGCTCTTGATCCTCGGCGCCATGAAGATCGAGCATACCATGAAAGCGCCGCGCGCCGGAACGGTCGCCGCCGTTCACGCCGCCGCCGAGGACCAGGTCGCCGACAAGGCTTTGCTGGTCGAGATCAAAGATTGAAAAAGCCCCTCACCCCAACCCTCTCCCCGCAAGCGGGGAGAGGGGGAGAATAACCATGATCCATTTTCCGCACCTGTCTTTCGGCCATGGCGAAGACATCGACACGCTGCGCGACGCGATACAGACATTCGCTCAGGCCGAGATTGCTCCGTTGGCGGACGAAACCGACCGCAACGACCAGTTTCCCATGCAGCTGTGGCGCAAGCTGGGGGAGCTTGGCGTGCTGGGCATGACCGCGCCGGAAGATTACGGCGGTGCCAATATGGGCTATCTGGCGCACGTCATCGCCATGGAGGAGATCAGCCGGGCGTCCGCTGCCATCGGCCTCAGCTACGGTGCCCACTCCAACCTGTGCGTCAACCAGATCAACCGCAACGGCAATGCCGAACACAAGGCGAAATACCTGCCGAAGCTGATTTCCGGCGAGCATGTCGGCGCCCTGGCCATGTCGGAGACGGGCGCGGGATCGGACGTGGTGTCGATGAAGCTGCGCGCCGAGCGCAGGAACGACCGCTATGTCCTCAACGGCACCAAGATGTGGATCAC
>OUNJ010973115.1_pt1 | contig 12120 bp, 6 predicted proteins | sample 1755361 | NCBI WGS metagenome assembly OUNJ01 (sample SAMEA3914825, study PRJEB12502) | metagenome | biome: forest; material: soil | place: USA | collected 2012-03-12 | depth 0.1 m
GTCGCCGGACGGTTCCAAGCTCGCCTTTGTATCGACGCGCGACAGCTGGAAGAACAATATCTGGGTGCTCGACATCCCGACCGGCAAGCTGACCAACCTGACGATCCAGGCGGGCGTGCAGGGCGATCCGGAAAAGCCCGACTGCTTCTTTCGCCCATCCTGGTCGCCCGACGGTCAATGGATCGCCTTTTCCTCCGACCGCAACAGCGATTGGCGCGGCCACAATGGCCGCATGGGCTGGGAGCACACGCAGCAGCTGCGCATCTATGTCATCCGCCCCGATGGCTCAGGCTTCCGCGAAGTCGCCTCGGTCGCCGACTATGCGGTCGGCGCGCCGAAATGGTCGCCGGACAGCAAGCGCATCGTCTTCTACGCCATGTCGAACGAAGACACGTGGAACGCCCATCGCCCCGAAGGCCAGCCGGGCATGACCAATGAGATCATGTCGGTGGAACTGGAATCGAACCTCTACACCATCCACGCCTCGGGCCCGGGCTGCAAGGTATCGCCGCAATTCCTCAACGCCACCGACGTCGGCTATCTGATCAAGGGCGGCGGCATGGAGGGGCTCTACTATAGCTCAGGCGCTGCCCCCGCAAAGACCCACGGCGCGCGCAATCCGTCGTGGTCGCCGGACGGCAAGACGGTCATCTTCGAGAAGGTCGACTTCAAGCCGCGCCCGGAATATCAGCCGCTCTACAGCTGGGATCCGGAGTGGGACTACATTCACATGGACGTCTTCCCGGCCCTGTCGCGCGACGGCAAGCTGGCCATTACCTACAAGGCGGTCGATTCCTCGATCGTCATCATGGACCCGGACGGCTCCAACAAGAAGACGCTCTACGACGTCACCAAACAGGGCGGACTGCCGGCTGAAATGGTCGCCCACGGCCTGGCCGGCGCCTTCCAGCCGGCGTGGTCACCCGACAGCAAGTGGATCGCCTTCGGCGTCGGCCAGTGGTTCTTCACCCGTGGCCAGGGCACGGCCAAGATCATGCGCATCCGCCGCGACGGGACTGGGCTGGAGGCCCTGACAGACGGCAAGCAAAACGTCGGCTTCCCGAGCTATTCGGCCGATGGCAAGGAAATCGTCTATCGCATCTTCGACGGCAAGGAGATGGGCCTGCGCATCCTCAACCTGGAAACGCGCCAGAGCCGGGTGCTGACGACCATGCTCGACAATCTGCCGGGCTGGTCGCCGGACGGTTCGCGCATCGTCTTCACACGCAAGATGGATTACGAGAACTACGACATCTGCACCATTCGCCCAGATGGCTCGGACCTGAAGCGGCTGACCACCTTCCGCGCCAATGACGGCCACGCCGTGTGGACCGCCGACGGCCGCATCCTGTGGAGCAGCGGTTTCTACGGCTTCCGCGACGAGTGCGCGCTCTACGACAACACCTTCCAGCCCTACGGCCAGATCTGGATCATGGACGCCGACGGCGGCAACAAGCGCCAGATCACCGACAGCATCTGGGAAGATTCGATGCCGCTCTATATTCCGGCGGCGATCTGGAACAAGCACAGCAAAATCTAGAGCCAAAGGTCCCCCATGCGCCCCTCGATGCGTCTCTCTGTCTTGGCTCTCGTCGCCGCTTTTCTGGCCTCGGCCGCCCAGGCCAAGCCGGAACTGGTCTATTTCGGCACCCATACCGTCACCGCGGCTCAGGTTCCGGCCGGACAGGCCCTGCCCGATCCCGGCATCTATGGCGCCTGGTTCGACTCCGCCACAGGACATTTCACGCCGTTGGGCCGCGTCATCGACATCACCGCCCCGACCTGGCTGACCGCCGATGCCAAGCGCCCCCTGCTCTACTCGGTGACGCAAGGGCCGGCCGGCAGTGACAACCTCATTGCTCTGTCCGCCGATCCCAAGACCGGGCAGTTGAGCGTGCTCAACAAGGCGGCTTCCGGCGGCGGCGATGCCACCTACCTGTCGATCGATGCCAAATCACAATCACTGTTCACCGCCAACTACGCCACGGGCCAGGTCAGCGCCGTGCCGATCCGCAGCGACGGCAGCCTGGGCGCCCTGGCGTCGATCCAGGCCGACAGCGGCACCGGTCCGAGCCCGCGCCAGACCGCGCCGCACGCCCACGCCGCCGTTCCGGATCCGTCCGGCCACTTTGTGCTGGTGCCCGATCTCGGCGCCGACCGCGTCTTCATCTACGCTTTTGATGCGGAGACACGGCAGTTATCACCGGCGGCAACGCCGTTCGAAACCCTGCCGCCCGGCTCGGGTCCGCGCCATATCGTCTTCCACCCGAACGGCGCCTACGCGTTTCTTATCAGCGAACTGTCTGCCGAAATTCGTTCTTATAAATGGAACGCCGTCGCTGGCCAGCTGCAGCTTGTGCAGACCTTGCCGCTCACCCCGGCGGATTTCCAGGGCAAGAAGAGCGGCGGCGAGATCACCATTTCCGATGATGGCCGCTTCCTATACGCGTCAGAGCGCGGCGAGAACCTGATCGTCGTCTATGCCGTCGACGCCAAGACCGGTCAGTTAAGCGAAATCCAGCGCGTCACCGCCCAGGGCACGTCGCCGTGGCACATGACCTTCGACCCCAGCCGCCAGTGGCTCCTGATGGCCGACGAAGCCTCCAGCACCATCGCCGCCTTCCGCGTCGACCGCAAAAGCGGCAAGTTGACAGCTTCGTCGGAGACGCTGAGCGTGCCGCGCCCGGTCAATATTACCTTTATACATACGCGCTGATATTGTCATAAAGGCTGAATTTCCAACGGCCGGGTCACGCCCGGCCGCAGGCTTTGTTTCAGAAAATCTATCTGTCGCCTCGCGTTTTCAATACCGCTGAAAGGGCCGTCCCCTCGCATAGTCCCGTTATGCCGTGCATCCAAAGGATGTCTGCAAGACCGCCAAAAGACCGACGCTACCCGCCTGCCAAGACGGATAGCTAACCATAACTCGGCTATAGCAGGAGAGAACATACGTGCGCATAACGAAGCTATCGCTGGCCGGCGCCAGCCTGATCATATTGGGCGCCGTCGCCGCCCAATCCGCCATGGCCCAGGACACCGCCAAGTCCAGCCCGACCACCGCCAAATCAGATGAAACCGTGGTCGTCGTCACCGGCTCACGAGTCATCAAGAGCGGTGACAACAGCCCCTCACCCGTCACCGTGCTGCCGACGGCCGACATCCTCAAGGTCGAGCCCGGCGCCACGCTCGCCGACGCCCTTAACTCGCTACCGGTGTTTGCCGGATCGCGCAGCGCCGCCAGCAATCCGACTTCTGTCGGCAGCGCCGCCGGCGGCAACGGGGACGCCAACCAGCTCAACCTGCGCAATCTCGGCGCCAACCGGACGCTCGTCCTGATGGACGGCATGCGCGTCCCGCCGACCCTGCAAAACGCCGTCGTCGACGTCGATATCATCCCGCAGATGCTGGTCAGCCGTGTCGACGTGGTCACCGGCGGCGTTTCGGCCGTCTACGGTTCCGACGCCATGAGCGGCGTCGTCAACTACGTCGTCAACCACAAGTTCAACGGCCTTCGCGCCGACGCCAGCTACGGCATCGCCCAGTACGGCGATGACGTGACGACCGATGGCGGGCTCGCCTGGGGCCACAAGATCGGCGACAAGGGCCATCTCGAACTCAGCTACGAATATCACAAGGAAGACGGGGTTCCCTACCGGACGGATCGACCCTGGTTCGATCAGGCGGGGGTCGCCGGCAGCGTCGCCGGGTCGACCGCGGCGCCAGGTTCGATCGCCAACCCGTTCGAGGTCTTCGAGAACCTGCGCCAAAGCACGTCCACCTTCGGCGGCATGATCACCAGCGGCGCGCTCAAGGGCCAGACCTTTAGCCAGAACGGCGTGCTGAGCCCGTTCGTCGCGGGTGCGGCGACCGGCACCACGGGCGTCCAGGTCGGCGGCGGCGGGGCTTACGGCAATCCCAACCTGCTGGGTGCCCTGCACTCGAACCAGTTCTTCAGCCGCTTCGACTACGACTTCTCGGGCGACATTCACGGCTATGCCGAAATCGCCAGCGACGTCAAAACCAATGTCAACGAAGCCGATACCAACCAGTTGACCAATGTCACACTGTTCTCGAACAACGCCTTCCTGTCGCCGACCTACCAGACCGCCATGGCGGGAAGCTCGACCTTCACGCTCAGCGAATATTTGAGCGATGTCCCGCGTCAGCAGGCCACGGCCCATACCAACCAGCTGATCTTTACCACCGGCCTTGACGGCAAGTTCGGCGGCGCGGCCTGGAAAATCGACTATTCGCATGGCGATTCCAAGCTGCGCACGGATCTCGTCAATATCATCAATAACCAGCACCTGGCCCTGGCCCTGGATGCCGTTCAGAACCCCAGCAACCCCACCGGTACGCCGGTCTGCTACAGCACGACGATCAGCCCCGGTAACGGCTGCGTCGCCTTCAATCCCTTCGGCCCGACCGCGGCCTCCCAGGCGGCGATCAACTACATCACCGACACCCTGCACATCGGGGCGGAGACCAAGATGGACGACGTCTCGGCTCAGGTCACGGGGTCGCCGTTCAGCACCTGGGCCGGGCCTGTCAATACGGCCCTGTCGGCGGAATGGCGCAAGACGTCCTATACCTCCTTCAGCTCGATCCTGCCGACCGCCGTGGTCGACTGCACGACCCCCGGCTTGCGCAATAATTGCGTGACGGCGACGTCCACCAAGGCCGGAACCGCGCTCGGCTCGGTGACCAACGGTCAAAACCTGTCGCCGGTCAGCCAGACGGTCGCGGAAGTCGCCGGTGAATTCGATGCGCCGCTGCTGACCGACTCTCCGTTGGCCAAGTCGCTCAGCATCAACGGCGCCGTGCGCTACACCAACTACGACACCAGCGGCGACTACTGGACGTGGAAGCTGGGGGTCGACTGGCAAATGAGCGATGCGTTGCGCTTCCGCGCCACGCGCTCGAGCGACATCCGCGCGCCCACGCTCTACGACCTCTATTCGCCGCCCAGCGTCGTGCCGGTCAGCCATGTCGATTACAATATTACCGGTAACCCTTCGGCCACGGTCCCGTCCCTGACCGAGAGCAACCCCAACCTGAAGGCCGAGCTCGGCAATACCTGGACCGCCGGCTTTGTGTGGAAGCCGATGCCGAAGCTCAGCTTCGCCATCGACGGCTACGACGTCAAGGTGTCGAACGCCATCACCCAGATCGACGGATCGACCCAGGCGTACCAACAGCTGTGCTATAACAGCGGCGGGTCGTCGCCCTACTGCGCCCTGCAGATCCGGCCGGGCCCGCTGACCGACCACACGGCGACCAATGCGGTCACCGAATGGATCGTCGAGGAAATCAACATCGCCGAAGTCGAAACCTGGGGCGTCGATTTCGAGACCAACTACGCGACGGATCTGTTCGGCCGCCCGATGACCCTGCGCCTGCTGACCGACTATCAGCCTCACGTCTACTACCGTCAGCCCGGCACGACGACGATCGATCAGGGCGGCGTGGCGTTTGGCCCTCTCGGCCTGGGCGCCGGTCCGGCGGTTCGCTTCGACGGCTTCTTCCACTATCAGGCGACCCAGCACTTCTCCATCGATCTGATGGAACGCTGGCGCAACCACATGAAGCTGGGCGGCGATCCGACGCAATACTGGGTCTACAACCATATTGCCGCGTTCGGCACGACCGGTGTCACGCTGAACTGGGACGACGGCCACCGGCTGCAATACTATGCCAACGTGCAGAACCTGTTCAACGCCGCGCCCCCGCCGGGCGGCTATTCCGGCAACAGCACGCGGGCCGGTCTGCGCGATGGCTACGCGCTGGGCGACGATGTCCGCGGCCGCTATTACACCGTCGGCATTAAGCTGAAGATGTAAGGCGAAAAGTGCACAAAACGAAGGGCCGGATGTTTCCACATCCGGCCCTTTTTATGTCTTCGCCGATCTTAAAACCGGCCGGGTTTGCTAAGCCAGCCATCGATATAGTCGTAGGTCGTTTTCACCGTATCGCCGAACTGGCCGGGGGTCGCCTCGCATGGTTTGCACGGGGTGTAGAGGTGGGTGGCGCCTTCGATGAAGGCCAGCGACTTGTCGACACTGGCGGCATGATCGTAGGCCTCCTCGGCCGCCAGCCCTTCCCAATGCCCGGTCATGCCCAGTGCCAGCAACGGCGCGTGGATGCCCTCGGCATTGCCGGGGACGCTGGCATAGGTCGAGGTCCAGTCGACGCCATGCACGCCGCTCTCATCATAGCCAAAGTCCGGCGTGACGCGGATGGCGTAGTTGTTGAGATAGTTCTTCACCGTTGTCTTTAAAGCGCCAGCCTTCATGGCGTGCGACAGATTTTCCATGTTTTCCGGCACGCGCACGGTGTGGACGATGCCGGTGATCACCGAACCGTCGGCCTTGACCAGCGGCCAGGCCTTGCGCGTACGCGACAGCAGGTGCGTGTCCTGGCTGAACAGCTTGTTATTGCCGCCAAGCAAGCTGGCGCCCGGCACGATGAAGGGCTCGTCGTCGTCATAATCGCCCTGGCCGGCCTCGATGGCCTTCAGCCGCGCCTGCGCCCGCTTGAGGATCGCGGTGTTGCGCGCTCCTTCGCCGGTCAGGAACTTTTTCTCGAAGGCCGCGCTATAGTGGCTGCCCTTGGGGCTGAAACCGTTGGCGGGCGCGTACATGTCGAGGGCCGGATTGAGCTTTTTGCCGCTGGTCTCGCTGATGACCGCAGGGTCGATGCTGAACAGGGTCATCTCGGCAATGCCCCAGTTGGCGTCAGCCAGCACGACGCCGTCGGCCACCGGCAGACCAGCCAGGCTGTCGGGGCATTTGTGGATCTTCTCCGGCCCGTTGCACGCCTTGACGCCGCCTTCGGCGATGTCTTGGTAGGCGGTCATCACTGTCGCCCCACCGCTGTGGCCGAGCAGCACGACCTTGTCGATGCCCGGAACATGGCGCAGATAGGTCACCGCCGTCTTCACCTGCAGCAGGATGTCGTCGAGAATGCCGTCGTCGAACGTGCCGGACTTGTCGGTCGAATTGTTGGCGCACAAGACGGTATAGCCGCGCTTCGACAGCTCGGTGCAGGCGGAAAACGTGAGGTAATCGCCGGCAGAATGCATGGCGAGAACGGCGATGTGGCTCTTCGGCCCCGGCGTCGCCGGCGCATAGAGCACGGCCGGCTCACCACGGTCGAGATGGACGAAGGTCTGGGTGACGATGGGATCCGCCGCCTGCGCCGCGACCGGCGCGGCGGCAGCCAGGCAGGCAGCCATCGCCAGGGTGGAAATCAGGACTTTTGCAGACATGTTGCACTTCCTCGGGGCTCAAAGACGACAAAAGGCGCTTCACAGCGCCTTTTGCTTGGGTAATTGGCCGGCGGGGCGTTCCGCCGGATCGATGCTATGACTAGTCGCGGACCCGGATGCCGACCGTGAACATGCGGCCGATCGGATTGTCGGAATATTCGTACGACGCCCCGGCGGAAGTGTTGCCGCTGTAGTAGCCGGTCGCCGGCGGGTGCTTGTCGAAGACGTTCTCGACCGTGAAGTACATCGAGCTGTCCTGGATGCCGAAGCGGTGGCCGAGGTCATAGGTCACGGTGGCATTGGTCGTGGCGTAAGCCTTGACGTTCGGGTTGCTCCACACCTGGGTCGACACGCCGCTGTCGGTCATGGCGTTGCGGTAGCGCTCGAGGATATCGAGGCGCAGTTTATCGGTCAGCGAGTAGGTGATGAAGGCCGAGACCTGCACCGACGGGCTGGCGATCAGGCCGTTCTGACCCCAGGCGACACCGCCCTCGTCATAGTGCGTGCCGAGCTGCGAATAGACGATGTGCGGTTGCCAGTTGGTCATGATACGGGCATTGAAGCGGCGGCCGAACAGGGTGTGGTTATAGTCGGCCTCGATATCCATGCCGTAGGTTTCGACCTGGGCGATGTTGAACGGCTCGATATAGAAGGCCGTGGCATCGGCGGCCGTGTTCATCACCCCACCCGGACGGGCGATCAGCGCGCAGTAGGGCGAGGTGCCGTTGCTGGTGTAGCAGATGCTCTGGATCGAGGCGTTGAAGCCCTGGATGGTGCTGATCGCGTTCTTGATGGTGATGTGATAGCCGTCAAGCGACAGGCTGGCGCCCGGCAGGAAGGACGGCTTCCACACGATGCCGGCGGTCGTCGTCTTGCCGAGTTCGGCGGTCAGGTTGGGATTGCCCTGATTGACCGACGGCACGAAGACCGTGTGCGTGGTCAGGGTGTCGGTGAAATTGCTGGTGACCACCGAGACCGGTTGATAGAGGTCATAGAGCGTCGGCGCGCGGATATCGCTCGATTCCGTGGCGCGGATCTTCCACTGGTCGTTCAGGTGCCAATCGAGGCCGAGCTTCCAGGTGGTGTACTTGCCGCTGGTCGAATAGCTGGTGTAGCGCGCCGCGCCATTCAGGTTCAGCGACTGGGCCAGAGGCAGGTCCTTGAGCAGCGGCGCGTCGAATTCGAGCGCGACTTCCTGCACGGTCTGACTGATGACCGGGCTGCTGGGGAACGAGTTGGCCCACAGCGTCGTCGTACCCTGCGTACAGTTGGCCGAGGTGTAGCCCAGGCTGGTGCAGTTGGCCATGTCGCTGGGCTGGCCCCAGGCGGTCGCCTCATAGCTCAGCTTGCGCCATTCACCGGACAGCGCCATGTCGACCGGCCCGGCCCAGGTGCTGAACGGGGCGCCGCGCAGCGAGGCGTCGATGGCGTCCATGGTGGTGTAGTTACGGAAACCGACGGTGCCGGTGATGTAGCTCAACGCCGCCGCACTGGCCGCGGTCGGGCCGAACAGGTTGAGCGGCTTACAGTTGGCATAGGCCGTCGGATTGGTCAGCGAGGCGCGGCAGACGATATTGTTGCTGCTATCCTTCACCGCGTCGAGCGCGGCGGCCAGGTTCTGGTAGTTGATGGTGTTGTAGACATTGGTCTCCAGCATGGAGCGGCCGTGCGAGAAGGTCGTATCCCAGCTGTAATTGCCGGCCGTGCCTTCGAGGCCGGCGGTGAAATATTGCTGATTGGTCGACGACTTGTTCTCGATGCGCGGCGCATCCTGCAGGATCTCGCTCAGCTTGAAGCTCGCGCCGGCCAGTTGCGTCTGATAGGCCGTCGGCAGGAAGGCATTGGTCCCGCTCAGCGTGACATTGGTCAGCTGGTTCCAGCCCGTATAGGAGGTGTTGGTCTTGGCATTGTCGGCGGCGACGAAGAAGCCGTGCAGATTGTCGGCGAAGTCGTAGTCGAAGCGCGTGTAGAACTGCTGGCCCTGGCTCGGCGAGACCATCGAAGCGTCCTGATAGGCCCCGTCGCCGCCGATCTGGCAGCACGACGAGCCCGTGACCGTGCCCTTGGTGAAGGCGGTCAACACGCCGTTGCTGGCGAACTGCTGATTGGCCAAGACGCCGTTGGTGATCAGGCCGCCGAAGGTGAAGGCCGCCAGGTGGACATTGGAATTCAGCGTGTAGGGCGCGGCCGTCGTGCCGGCGCCGGTGACGGCAACCAGATTGTCCCAACTGCGGTCGGAGCGATAGAGAATGCCCTGATTGTCGCGGTATTCGACGCTGCCTTCGATGTGGCCGCGGCCGTCGAACAGCTTGGTGCCGCCGGCGATGCCGTAGTCGACATTGATATTGTCGCCCTGCTGCGAGACGCCGTAGGAGGCGTGGCCGACCAGGCCGTTGAACTTGCGGTTAGGCACGAAGTTGACGACGCCCGACACGGCATCGGAACCATAGACCGCCGAGACGCCGCCGGTGACGACATCGACGCTTTGCAGCAGCTCCTGCGGGATCAGATCGACGTCTACCGTCGAGTTGAACAGGGTCGGCGGAATGCGGTGGCCGTCATACAGCACCAGCGTGCGATAGGCGCCGAGATTACGCAGGTTGAGAACATTGGCGGCGCCATTACCGCCTTGCACGCCCGTCGCGTTGGAGCCGGGGTTGGAATACTGATTGCGGGAGCCCGAGAAGACCGGCAGATCGTTGAGCCCATCGGCGATCGTGCCCGGCTGGACCGTCAGCAACTGATCGGTGGCGACGCTGGTGATCGGGGTCGGGCTGTTGGCCAGGCTCTTGATGACCCGTGAGCCGGTGACCACGACGACCGTCGGATCATCCTTCTTGGCGGGGGCCTGGGCGGCGGTGGTTTGGGCGGCCACCGACGTCGCCAGGGTCGCGACGCTGACACCAGCCAGCAGAAGCGTCGTGAAGGTAACTTTTTTCATCTTGTCGTTTCCTCGGTGCGCCGCCCTGCCCTGTCCGGGATGAAGCGGCCGTTTATCTGCCTGATCGACGGTTTCTGTTGTGCTTGGCCGGGCAACGGACGTGGAGGCACTCTGGGGGGCGCACTCTGAAGGTCGCACCCGCATCGGTCCGTCGCCGCGTTCGCCTCGGTCGACACCGGGACCGTCTCATAAAATTTAAAAACGACCCGATAGGATTTCAGACGGCGGCGATAACTAATGTTAAGACGCCCGCAATTCACCCCCATGGTAGCGCTATCCTTCGGAGCACCAACACGATTACAGCGTTGCAAGCGTTGCTGTATGGTCCTACTCAAATAATACGCGTTACGAATACAGCGACCATTCCCATATGTTGGGCCCATATAGCGGGCGTTATGCTTTCCCTTCGCGGAAGCGGACGGCGAAGACTTTGCGGAATGCCAGCGGTTATATTTGTTATGGCTGCCGACCGGCTTTCAATTGGACAGTGCCGAAGCGTCGCCTGAGTCTGGCGTCCGTCCTGACAGGAGACCCGATCATGCCTCATCACAGTCCGCCAGCGGCCATCGTGACCATGTTCGCCATGCTGAGTGCCATTCCAGCGGCGGCCCAAACGGGGCCGGCCCAGACAGTTCCACCCATGGGGCATACCGAAGCTCTGGCGATTGCGCGCTTGCCGTCAAGAACCGCCACGTCCCTGACCGTGACCAGCCCGGCCTTTGCCAAGGACGGCGACATCCCGCTCGACAATACCCAGTATGGCAGCAACCGCTTTCCAGGCCTGACCTGGAGCGCGGGCCCGCAGGGGACGCGCAGCTACGTCGTCATCATCCAGGGCGCGCCCGACCGGCCCGGCGCGCCGACCAGCATCCATCTGACCGTGATCGACCTGCCGCCGACACAAACACGGCTCGATCCGGGCTTCAGCACCCTCCCCGACAGCGCCGCCTACGGTCCGAACGTTCATGGCCCAGGTCAGGCCTACGCCGGACCGCATACCCATACGAGCGACAAACAGGCCTACCATTTCGAAGTGTTCGCGCTCGATACGACGATTGCCGCCACACCCGATATCAGCTTCGAGGCCATCGAGGCAGCCATGGACGGTCACGTCCTGGCCAGCGGCGACCTGATCGCCTACGCCGCCAAGCCAGCCTCATGAAAAAAGCCACGGGAATGTCCCGTGGCTTTGACCCTACCAGGCGGTCTGGGTGGCGAAGAAGCGTTTCCAGAAGTCGATACGCTCAGGTGTTGCCACCGCCATCGGCCCGTACTGATCGCCCAGCACCATGACCTGGGCCTTGGCCGGATCGTAGGCCGGCCAAACGGGCAAGCCCTTGCCGTTGGGATTGCCGGTGGCGATGAAATTGGCCCAATATGACGACATGGTGTCGGCAATCTTGCGGTCCTGATCCGTCCATGGCCGGTCGGTGGCGTAGAGGTTGTCGAAGACGTAATTGATCTCCGAGCCGTGATAGGCGCCGCGCTGATCGTGACCCGGCCCCGGCGGGGCGTGAGTCCAGGTATAGGTATAGACCGGATGCTTGGCCGACCGGGTCCACAAGGTTCCCCAGAGGTAGGTCGAGACCCGTGAATTGTCGCGCGACGCCTGGTTGTTCTGCAGCGCCGCTTCCTGGTCGTTCGCGGCCGGATAGAGCTTGAGGAACTCGTCAGCCATGGCGCCGAACTTGGCCTTGGCCGAGGCCTGAAACTCCGCCAGCGTCACGCTGACGTGCGGCATGCCGGGCCGGAAGGGGTTGCCGCCCGGTGCGCGCAGGGCCTCGAAGGCGGTATCCGGCACGGCGCCGGTCTCGTCCTTGTTATTGCCGGCAATGATCCAGACATCATTCTGCAGGCCGGCCGAGAAGGTGTCGTTATAGTCCTCGGGCAGGACCCAGCCATCGACCGCGGG
>OUNJ010000060.1_pt1 | contig 12057 bp, 12 predicted proteins | sample 1755361 | NCBI WGS metagenome assembly OUNJ01 (sample SAMEA3914825, study PRJEB12502) | metagenome | biome: forest; material: soil | place: USA | collected 2012-03-12 | depth 0.1 m
GCCGGCCTGGTGTGGTGGTTCGGCATGGCGCACGGTTAATGTTTCGGGGTGTGGGGTCCGCGACCCCACGTCTTCTGTTCAATAAAAAAGACCCGTCTTTTAGACGGGTCTTTTTTATTGAATAAGGGAAAAGGCTGGGGCCGCAAGCCCCAGACCCCATAACCTTAAGCCGCGTCCACCCTGATCAGCGCCAGGAAGGCATCGACCTCTTCCGACATCGCCTGCACCTGCTCGCTCAGGCCACCGGCCCCCTGCAGCACCTGCGCCGAAGCCTCCGACGTCTGCTGCGACGCCCGCGACACCTCAATCAGGTCGCCATTGATCGTATCCGCGCCGTCCGCCACCTGCGCCACATTGCTGGCAATGTCGGCCGTGGCCGCCGTCTGCTGGGTCACCCCGGCGGCGATCGAACTGGCCACGCCGTTGATCTTTTCAATGGTCGCGCTGATCGAGCGGATCGCCTCGACCGTCTCCTCGGTCACTGTCTGCATGGTCGAGATATGATCGCGGATTTCGCTGGTGGCGCGCGACGTCTGCGCCGACAGGTTCTTGACCTCGCCGGCCACGACCGCGAAGCCCGCCCCCGCCGCACCGGCCCGCGCCGCCTCGATGGTGGCGTTGAGCGCCAGGAGGTTGGTCTGGGCGGCGATGTCCTGGATCAGCGCCACCACGTCGCCGATACGCGACGCCGCCTTGGCCAGGTTGTCAACCGTCTGCGAGGTCTTGTGCGCCTGTTCGGTTGCCGCCTGGGTCATCAGGGTGGTTTCCTCGACCTGGCGGCCGATTTCGTTGATCGAGCACGACAGCTCCTCGGTGGCCGAAGCGACCGTCTGCAGATTGGCCGACGACTGCGAGGTCGCCGACGACATCGACGCCGAACGCTGGTCGGCCTCGCGCGCGGCGGCATTGAGCGTGGTTGCCGCCATGTTCAGGTCGTGCGAGGTGCGACCGACCTTGTCGGCCACCGACTTGATCTGGCGTTCGAAGCCCTCGGCGCTCTTCAGTACCTGGAGCGCCTTTTCGTTGTCCTTTTCCAGCTGCGCCCGGGCCTCGGCCTGGGCGGTTTCAAGGCGGCGGACCTCGGCGATATTGGTCTTGAAAGCCGACACCGCATGGGCGATCTCGCCGACTTCGTCGCGGCGGTTCTCATGCGGCACGCTGGCCACCTGTTCACCGCTGACCAGCTTGTGCAGCAGGCGCGACAGGGTCTTCAGCGGCTCGGAAATATGACGCACGACCATGAAGTTGATCACGCAGCCCAGCACCAGCGCGCCCAGGCCCAGCATGACGCCCATGGCCAGTATCTGGCCGGACAAGGTATCGAATGCCTTGTCGGCGTCGGTCGCCTTCTGCTCGGCATTGGTCGACAGGGTCATCAACGGGCCGGTCATGGTATCACAGGCACTGTCGATCTGGCCGTCCAGGTCGCGGATGTCCTGCGTCATGTCGCTGCTGGCCTGCAGGGCCGGCAGCATCTTGGTCTCGAACAGGCCGGTATAGCTCTTGTAGCCGTCCTCCGCCTGGTCGAGCAGGGCCGTGTCGGCGGGATCGTTCAACTGGGCGCGCAGGTCGTGGAAAAGCGTTTCCGTACGCGCTTTCTCCGCCGCCCAGTCGGTGGCCGTCTGGTCGAGCTGGTGGTTGATTTCGGCGTCGGCCACGACTTGGTAAAGCGCAGCGCCCTCGCCGGACAGCTTCTGCGCCGCCGTCGCCGTGCGCACGTAGGTCATGCCCTGGTCCTGCAACTGGCGCAGGTGGGACAGCGACGTCCAGGCACCAAGCAGAAATGCGGCCATGGCCAGAACAAAGACCAGGGACGCGGCGAATAACTTGTAACCGATGGATAATTTCATAACACAACACCCGAATCACTACGCAGCCTCGGGATGTGCTTATCGCCTTATAGTTAAAAATTTCTATTACAGCGCGTTTACCAATGAAACGCAATCAGGCAGCAACGGCGAACTGGCCGTTGCGACGGAAGCGCCACAGATAGGTCGGCACAATCGATTCGACCGCGGTGGCGGCGATACCGAGGTCCTTCAGACCCAGAGCATTGGCGCCGACCACATTGTCTTTTTCCAGCACCAGCACCTGGTCCGTGGTGATCAGCGGCGCCGGGGCCAGCGGCGACAGGAAGGCCTGGATATCACCAACAACGCCGATCAGGCGCGCGGCGAAGAACGGCAGATAGACCAGCGGACGCTGGCGCAGGATTTCACGGCCGACATATCGGATCAGGTCCTTGAAGGCGAACACTTCCGGCCCGCCCAGTTCGTAGGTGCGACCATGAGCATCCCCGTTACCGAGCGTCTTCGCCACCGCCGCGGCGACGTCGCCGACGTAGACCGGCTGGAATTTGGTGTTGCCGCCACCGATGGCCGGCATCAGCGGGAACAGCGCCACCTGGCTGGCCAGCGAAGTGAAGAAGCTGTCCTGGGCGCCGAACATGACGCCAGGGCGCAAAATCACCGCCTGCGGCACCGCCTTGCGCACCAGTTCCTCGGCCCGGCCCTTGCTCGACAGGTATTTCGAGCCGGCGCGGGCGTCGGCGGCCAGGGCCGACACCTGCACGAAATCGCGGATACCGCGCTTGGCGCAGAGTTCCGCCATGCGCTGGCTGGCCTGACGGTGAACGATGTCGAAGCTTTCGCCGGCCGTCTGGTACAGCAGGCCGACCAGGTTGACGCAGGCCGTGGAGCCTTCCAGCGCACGGGCGATCTCCGCCTCCTTGCGCACGTCGCAGCGCAGGACCTGGATCTGGCCGACATCGCCCATCGGCTTCAGGTCGTAGGCCTCGGTCGCCTTGCGCACGGCGACGCGGATGCGCCAACCCTGCCGCGCCAGGGCGCGCACCACCTGCTTGCCGAGGAAACCCGAACCGCCGAAAACCGTGACAACCTGCGCCATGTGACTCTATCCGAACAACCTTTGGCCCTCGATAACCCAAGGTTTTGCGCTTCGCAATGCGTTATGCCGCCGCGGCCGGAATTTCATGCCCGGCAAAAGCGCAACTTTTCGGTTGCCTGTGTGCGCAAGCATGGTATGAAAGCGCAACCCTGGAGTTGCTGATGACCGACGACACCCCCGACGCCATTGTGAAGCATATTTTTCTGGAGGCGGACCTGTCGCGCGTGTGGCAGGCCATCGCCAATTCGAACCAGTTCGGCAAATGGTTCGGCATGTGGCTGAAAGGACCCTTCATCGCGGGTCAGGAAATCACGGGCACGATCCAGCCGACCGAGGTCAATGCCGAGGTCGCCGCCATGCAGGAACCGCACCGCGGCACGCCAGTCAGCCTGGTCGTCGAGGAGATCGATCCGCCGCACGTCTTTTCGTTCCGATGGCGGCCGTTCGCCATCGACAAGGAGAAGGACTATTCCGCCGAACCGATGACCCTGGTCCGTTTCGAGCTCCAGGCCGTTACCGGCGGCACGAACCTGACGCTCACGGAATCGGGCTTCCACGGCATCCCCCTGGAACGGCGCGCGCAGGCGTTTGCGGCCGACGACGGCGGCTGGACCTGGCAATGCAAGCTGCTCGAGGCCTATCTTGCCAGAGGCCGGTAACGCGGCGGCGTTCACCGCCCACACCTTCGCCGCCTTGGGTGATCCGACACGGCTCGGCCTTGTCGGGCGCCTGAGCCGCGGGCCAGCACCGATCGTGCGCCTGGCTGAAGGCGCCGGCATGTCGCGCCAGGCCGTGACCAAGCACCTCTACGTGCTGGAAAGGGCCGGCCTCGTCACCTGCGCCAAACGCGGCCGCACGACGGTATGGGCGCTGGAACGCCGGCGGCTGGACGAGGCAAAGGCCGCGCTCGACGCCATTTCGGGGCAGTGGGACGCGGCGCTGGAACGGCTGCGCGCTTTTGTTGAGAATTAGGCGCTCAGGGCGACGCCGGCTTTGGCGACAATCGTTTCCAACCGTTCCATTTCGGCCAGCACCCTGCCCAGATGACGCTGGGCGCTGACATCGCGAACCTCGTTGCGGTTATGGAAATCATAGATTTCGGCGTCGTAATTGTGCTTTTCGGGGGCGATTTCGGCAAAGCCGCCACGACCGCGCCGCTTCTTCTCGGCATATTCGACGGGGGTACGGATGCAGAAGTGATTGACCTGCGCGACATCGAGCTCGACCGCCAGGCTCAAGCCCCATTCGCCCATGGTGAGCGGCGCGCCCGAGGCATGGACAAACGCACCACGAACCTGACAGGCGTGCATGTTGTCGCAGTGTTCGATCCGCGACACGCGGCTGAAGCACTTGATGTGGTTGTTGCTGATGAAATCGTCTTCGGCGCCCTGGGTGAAACGCACGATCGACGGCCGTCCGTCTGGCGCAGCCAGGCCGCTGTCGCCGAAAATACGCCAGTTGACGCCGATGGCGGCGACATCCTCGCGGCCGTGCAGGGTGGCGAGAAATTCACCGACCGTCTCGTGATGATGCAGGACCAGGAACTCATCCGTATCGACGAACAGTACCCAATCGCTGTCGATGCCGCGCGCCAGCATCTCGACATAGGCGGTGATCTGCGGCGACTGGGTCCGGCCCTGAAGCCACTGGCGATAGGTGATCAGGCCTTCGCGCGCCAGGGCCTGCAGCAACGGACCGGTGCCGTCGGTGCTGTTGTTATCGTAGACGATGATCTCGTCGAAACCTAGGACACGGTAATAAGCAACCCATTCGACCAGGTAGGGCGCTTCATTCTTGACGATAAGGCAAACCGTGCAGGTCGGGGTATCGGTGGTCGCCATGCTGGCGCATCCTCCCTCTTGGTCCCCGGTAATCCCATAAGGCCTTATTCACCGCCTCAACGCAAGGGTGAATAATGTCATCTTCGTTACAATGGAATTTCTGTCACTTGACGCAAAATTTTCCGAAAAATTTGCATTTTGTGAGATGACAGCCGGCGTGCTAATCTCTAGAGCAACCGTCACACACATTTCCAGTAGCTTCCGTTCCGGGTTTTTTCCGCCATGCGCGACTTCTATCGTATCCGCCGCCTGCCGCCCTATGTTTTCGAAGAGGTCAACAAGGTCAAGGCACGCCTGCGCGCGGACGGCGTCGACGTCATCGACTTCGGCATGGGCAATCCCGACATGCCGACCGCCCCGCACATCGTCGACAAGCTGGTCGAGACGGCCCGAAAGCCCAAGGCGCACGGTTATTCTGTCTCGAAGGGCGTCCAGGGCCTGCGCAAGGCCATGGCCGGCTATTACGATCGCCGTTACGGCGTCAAGCTGAACCCCGATACCGAGGTTGTTGCAACGCTGGGGTCCAAGGAAGGTTTCGCCAACCTGGCCATGGCCATTACCGCGCCCGGCGATACGGTCATCTGCCCCAATCCGGCCTATCCGATCCACGCCTTTGGCTTCCTGATGGCCGGCGGCGTCATCCGCCACGTGCCGGCCCTGTCGCCCGAACAATATCTCTCGGGCATCGACAAGGCGGTCAAGCACTCCGTGCCGGCGCCATCGGTGATGATCGTCTCCTACCCGTCCAATCCGACGGCGCAGTGGGTCGACCTCGACTTCTACAAGGAGGTCATCAAGCTGGCGCAGAAGCACGATCTGATCGTGCTCTCGGACATCGCCTATTCGGAAATCTATTTCGACGACAACCCGCCGCCGTCCCTGCTCCAAGTGCCGGGCGCCATGGAACGCAGCGTCGAGATCAACAGTCTCTCGAAAACCTACGCCATGGCCGGCTGGCGCGTCGGCATGGTGGTCGGCAACGCCCAGATCTGCGCCGCCCTGGCGCGGGTCAAGTCCTATCTCGACTACGGCGGCTTCGCGCCGATCCAGGTCGCCGCCGCCGCCGCGCTGAACGGCCCGCAGGACAATGTCGCCGAGATCAGGGCCACCTATAAATCGCGGCGTGACGTGCTGATCGACGCCATGAAGCGCGCCGGCTGGGACATACCGCCGCCGCCGGCCTCGATGTTCGCCTGGGCGCAGATTCCGGAGAAATTCCGCGACCTGGGCTCGATCGAATTCGCCAAGCTGCTGATCGAGGAAGCCCATGTCGCCGTGGCGCCGGGCCTGGGCTTTGGCGAGTATGGCGAAGGCTTCGTGCGCATCGGCCTGGTCGAGAACGAACACCGCATCCGCCAGGCAGCCCGCAACATCAGGAAACTGCTGCAGCCGGCCGGACGCAATACGCCTCCCGACCCGGGCTTGCAGGACGCTGCCAACGTGGCCTGAAACGGCGATTCGCTGGCGGCGACTCAATTGTGCCCTTGCGAACTTGATCCGATCCGTGACGATAATCCGGGCTCACGCGCCGGCTTTGCCGCGATGCGGACGCCGATGTAACGCATTGACAACGTTGTCCTGCGTTGTCCGCGCCACACCACGTTTTCGTGATCGCCACTGCGGCATCATAGGCTTTGACTCCGGCGTCAAGTTGCGCTTTGTTAAGATTTGTGCGCCGCACACTGTTTTGCAGAATTTTGATAATTCCGGCAAGCGCCCCGGATAGGCTTTACGCCGGCTCCGCCGTAAGCCTGTAAGGCGGACAACAACGAGAGGTGATGCGTGGTCAGTCTGGAATTTGATCTGAATACGGACTCAGAAGCCGACGCCTTTTTCGGCGCTTTCTTCCGTTTCGTCGAGGCCGCCTCGATCCAGGATACCGATTCCATCTCCGTGCGTTCCGACCCCGCCGGCGACCACAATGTCCGCGTCGTCACCTTCGCCGACGACAGTCAGGCCGATCAGTTCAAATCCTACTGGACGCAGCGCAGAAAATGGCTAGGGCTTTAGGGAACTGAACCTCAAGCCCTGAGTTGCCCGCCCATGCTGGGCCTTCGCCACCTGCCGCTGCGTTTTCGCCTGCCGCTGATCCACGGCGTGCTGGGTTTTTTGGCGCGCCTGCGTTCGGGCGGATGGCGCAAGGCCTATGCCGGCAGACCAGCCGGCGGTGACCTGGTCGTATCGGGATTTCTCAACGAGCCCCTCGGCATCGGGCGTGCAGGCCGGCTGACCGTCGCCGCTTTGAAAACTGCAGGTTATCACGTCATCGAGCACGACCTGCGTCCGGCTTTCCGCCGCCTCCTGATCGGCAATGCCGTCCTGCCCGATGGCCCCGGCGGCGTCTGGCTGATTCACGCCAATGCGCCTGAGGCCCTGGTCGCCCTGCTGGCGCACCGACCCGCGCAATGGGCCAATCGTTACCGCATCGGTTACTGGGCCTGGGAAACGTCTCAGGTGCCGCGCGACTGGCTCCAGGCCGCCGACTACCTGCATGAGCTCTGGGTGCCGAGCCGCTATGTCCATACCGCGCTTGAAGCGGCCATGACGGAGGCCGGGCGCTACGACCTCATCCCGCGCATCCGTTTGATGCCGCATCCGGTGCCCATGCTACCGCCCGACGAAGGCCGGCGCGATCGGGCTCGGCTGCGCTTCGGCCTCGATCCGTTGCGGTGCGAGGTCCTGAGCCTGTTCGACACCAAGTCGTCGGCGGCCCGTAAGAACCCTTGGGCCACCATCGACGCCTGGCAACAGGCTTTTCCACAGCCAGGCGAGGCGCGTCTGACCATCAAGGTGACTGATCTCGACCGCGACCGGATCACGGCGCGGCGTCTCGACGCGCTTCTGGCCTCGCGCCCCGACATCCGCCTGGTGGATGAACGGCTGAGCGATCGCGACATGCAGACCTTCGTCGCCGCCTTCGACATCCTGATCTCGCTGCATCGCGCCGAGGGCTTCGGCCTGGCCCTGGCCGAAGCCATGGCGGCGGGCGTGGCGGTCATCGCCACGGCAGGCTCCGGCAATGACGACTTCATGACGGCGGCCAACGCCCGGCCGGTCAGCGCGCGGCTGGTGCCGGTGCGCGATGCCGACGGACCTTACGGCCATCTCGAAGGCCAGGCCGGCCAGGTGTGGGGCGACCCATCCATTGCGGAAGCCTCGAAGGCCCTGCTGGAACTGGTGTCGTCCAGGACAGCCCGCGACCGTCTAGCGGTGACCGGACCGGAGGCCGTGCGTGCCCTGCAAAGCGCCTGGCGCCGCGAAGCCCTGATCGCCCTGCCGTTCAACGCCAATCTGTAGAGCTTAACCCGCCCGGACGGTTTTCAGGAAGTCGACGGCGGACGCCTTCAGCGAGCGCGCCTGCTCGGACAGGTCCCGCACCGCCGCTAGAGCCGCGCGGGCTTCCTCGCCGGTATGGCCGGCGGTGATGCTGACCTCCTCGACCGCGCCACTGATCCCGGCCGTCGTATCGGCGACCTGGGCCGTCGAATGCGAAATTTCACCGACCGCGGCCGTCTGCTGGCTGACCGACTCCGAAATCGCCGTCGAGATGTCGCGCAGGCTCATCACCATGTCGGCGATGCGCGTCATGGCGTCCGCCGCCTCGGCCGTTGCCGCCTGGACACTGCGCACCTGCTGGCCGATTTCCTCGGTGGCATGCGCCGTCTGGCTGGCCAGGGCCTTGACCTCGGTGGCCACGACGTTGAAGCCGCGCCCGGCTTCGCCGGCCCGCGCCGCCTCGATGGTGGCGTTGAGCGCCAGGAGGTTGGTCTGGGCGGTAATGCGCGTGATCATGTCGATCGACGAGCCGATGCGGCTGGCCGCGTCGTTCATCGCCGCTACCTTGCCGGTCGTTTCATGGGCGTGGCGCGCGGCGGCCTCGGCGGCGGTCACGGCGCGTTCGGCCTGGTCAGCGATGCTGCGTGACGAAGCCGCCATCTCCTCGGTCGCGCCGGCTACCGACTGGACGTTGCCACTGGCCGATTCCATCGCCTGGGCGACATGACGGCTGCGGTCGCGCGTCATTTCCGCGTGCGTGCCCAACCGGCCCGCCGTCTGGCTGAGGCTGTCGGCCGAGCCCTTGAGATTGTCGACGACGGTCAGCAATGACGATTCGAAGCGATCGGCCATGGCGAACATGGCCTGTTGCCGCGCTACGCGGCCATCGGCTTCCAGTTGCGCCTGATTGGCGCGCATGGCGTCGCTTTCGTGCAACGTATCGCGAAAGGCCGTCAAGGTCCTGACGATGACGCCGGTCTCGTGGCGGTCGGACTGGAACGGGATCGTGCCGGTCTCCTCGCCGCGCACCAGACGCTGCATCAGTCCCGACAGAACCGACAGGCGCCGGGACAGGCCGGTGCCGATAACGGTACTCAGTCCCAAGGCCAGCAACAACACGGCGCCTGCCAGGACAAATTCGCCATACATATGGGCGTTTTCGGTGTCGGCGCGCAGCTTCTGCATCGCCGCCAGGTCGCGGTTGCCCGGCGCGAACAGACTATCGAGCGTGGCGACGAAATCGCCGTAGGTCGTGCTGTCCTGGCGAAGGGTCTTCGCGGCGGCTACCGCCTTGTCGAGCGCGCCCTGCGTATCGTCCTTCAGCCTGCCAGCCTTGCCATATTGCCCCGACTTGTCGAACGAATCCTTCATCGCCGCCACGGCGTTGTCGAAGGTGACCTGATTGATGTCCGACGCGGCATCGGCATGCAGAGCGCTGGCCGCCATCAGCACGGCCGGCAGCTTGGTCGTCACCGCGTCCATCATATAGTAGCTGTCGAGATCGGGATCGAGGATCAGCTTCGACTTGTCGGTGACCTCGGCGAACAGGTCATTGGACGCATCGAGCAGGTCGTTGCCGGATTGCCCGTCCAGCGCACGGGCCTTGTCCGGCGCCACCATGGCGGCATTGGCGGACGCCTGGGCGTTCAGAACGTCACCATGTGTCGCATCCTGTCCTGAGGCGCCGGCCACCATGTCGGGCCACAAGGCGCCAAGATAGGCGGAGCCGCGATATTCGCTCATGGCAAAGTCGACCACGGCCATGTGCGTCTTGTAAAGCAGCCAGCCCGTGATGGCCACCGGCACGATCATCAGCAGGCCCAGCAGCCGCATACGCCCGGCGATGCTGACGCGGACATTCACCGCATCCAGAACGTTCCCCATCGCTTCAAACCCCCAACCTTGTGTGCGTCGCGAAACATTGGGCGGGTCATGTTTAAGAGTTCGTAAAAAAGACGGCTCGCACAGCGCAAATTGCCAGACCGTTGCGGTGTTTATACACCACTAAGGCAACGAAGTGACCGCCTTATCGCCAAGGTTGCGGAAACCGGCAAAGACCAGCAACAGGACAAAGGCGACAGCGAGAGCCGCATGCGCCGGCAGGTCCGAGGCGCCGTGCAAGGTCGCATCGGTGCGAAATCCTAGCCAGACATAGACACCCAGACTGCCCGCCATCAGCGCGAAACGCTGACCATCGCTCCACATCCGCCCCCGCGTGAAGACCGCCATGAAGACCAGCATCAGGATCTCGCAGCCGGCAAGCGCGGCGGCCGGAAGTATCCATGGCAGGCGCGACAGCGACCGGGCGGCGAATTCGACGCTCATGAAAGCCGAGCCCAGGGCCAGCGGCACGGCGAACAGGACAGCCGGGTGCGGCGCCTTGCCTGCTGTCGCGTCCGGTCGCTTGGGCCAGAGGAAGGCCGCGACGATCAAGGCCAGCACAAGCGCCGCCGTGACGCCAAGCTGCGCCGGTGAAGCCATGAAGGGCAGCGTCTTATAGGTGAAGGCGGCGACCAGGGCCGATCCGGCCAGGAACAGGACGATAAAGACGCCGATGCCGATCTTGCCCAGCCACGGCGTGTCGCGCTTCTTACGGAACAGGGCTTCCGTCAGGCCGATCGGCACGCTGATGCTCCAGAACATGTGCAACGCGATGACGTAGATTCCCCAGACCAGCGATGTTCCGAGCGCCGGGATGAAACCATAGTCGAGCAGACGCAGGTGCAGGTAGTTGGGGTTGAACAGCGACTGGTCGACCAGGCCTTCCTCGATCAGGCCGTAGGCCGTCGCCAGAAGAATGAGGCTGGGCCAGCCGCGTCCCGACTGGCGCACCAGTTCACGGATGATGACGGCGCCGGAACCGTACATCAACATCATGACCGGCAGGATGGCGATCATGCTCATCGGCAGCGAACCCAGAAGATATTCGGCGATCAGCGGCGACAGCACGAACAGGCTGAACACGGCGGCAAGGCGTCCCCACATGGCGGAATCTCCAAAATTGGATAAAAATAGATTGTCTAATATTAGATGATCTAAAAGTGGACACCTGTCAATATGGTCTGTACGGTCCCGACATGAACTTCGACGATGATATCATCCGCGCCCATATGCGCAGCTTCGGCTACCTGCTGTCGCGCTGCCACCAGCTTTACCAGCGCGACCTGATGCGCGCCATCGAAGGCAGCGGCCTGCACATGGGCCACGTGGTCGTCATCGCCTCCCTGTGGCAGCATGAACGACAGGGCGGAGGTTCCGACCTGACCCAGACGCGACTGACCCAGGTGTCGGGCATCGAGAAGTCATCCCTGGTCCTGTTTCTCGACGCGCTGGAAAAAGACGGCTGGGTCGAGCGCCGCCGCCATCCGACCGATCGCCGCGCCCATCTCGTCCACCTGACGGACAGCGGCCGCGAACGGTTCGACAAGGTGGGCCTGCGGCTTTACCAGGGTGAACAGGCCGCGTTGTCGCCATTGACGCTCGACGAACAGACGCAGCTCAAGAACCTGCTGTCGCGGCTGCTGGTCCACCTCGAAGGCACAGCTTCGTCAAGGACTTGACTCGCGCCGCGCAAAAGCCCATAGCACGCGACCTATCCGCGCCGGCTTCCGGCGCCTTGCCCTGAACCTTCGTCCTTACGACCCCGACCTGATCGGACGGGAAGGAGAAGGATCCCCGACAGCGCGTTGCGCCCTCGGGGATTTTCTGTTTGCCGGCGAGGACCTCGGGACGACGCGGAAATAAAGGATGTGATGATGTTCGACTCACTGAACGAGCGCCTGTCAGGACTGTTCGACCGCCTCAGCGGCCGCGGCGTCCTGTCCGAAAAGGACGTCGACGAGGCCCTGCGCGAGGTCCGCGTCGCCCTGCTCGAAGCCGACGTCGCCTTGCCCGTCGTGCGCCAGTTCATGGCCAGGGCCAAGGAGCTGGCCACCGGCGAGGAGATCATCAAGGCCGTCCGCCCGGCCGACCAGGTGGTCAAGATCGTCTATGACGGCCTGATCGACATGCTGGGCGGCGAGACGCCGGAGCC
>OUNJ010001824.1_pt2 | contig 12039 bp, 12 predicted proteins | sample 1755361 | NCBI WGS metagenome assembly OUNJ01 (sample SAMEA3914825, study PRJEB12502) | metagenome | biome: forest; material: soil | place: USA | collected 2012-03-12 | depth 0.1 m
CCGTCCGGCTTGAACTCGGCCGAGGGCGAGGTGATGATCTCGATCTGTTGAATGTCGGACGCCGACAGGCCCTGCAACGCCGCCGCTCGCGCCGTGCCCTGCATCTCGGCCGTCGGCTTGCCGTCGACCAGCACGGTGACGCTGGAATCGCCGCGCAGGCTGACATTGCCGTCGGCATCGACCTCGACGGACGGGATGTTGTTGAGCACATCGGTGGCATTGCCGGTAGTCGACAACAGGTCCTGGTCGGTGCGGTAGATCTTGCGGTCGACCTTGTTGATGACCTTCGGGCGGGCGCCGGTGACCGTGACCGTCGTCACCGGTGTCGTGGCGGCACCGTTCGCACCTGTCTGAGCCGACGCCTGGACCGGCGCCACCGCGCAGAAGGCAAGTGCCGTGGCGCAAACGCCGGTACGAAGAGAACGATACATGAGCCGCCGCCGCAAAAAGGATGGCGCCGGATATCAGGCCTGGCTGAGTGGAATCTGAAAGGCGCGACTTTTTTTTGCAGCGCCGCATCGATGGCGCAATGCGCGCCGGGCAGTCTGGAAATGTACCCTGCAAATCGCCGCCGGCCAGGCCGCTCCAACGAGGCCGACGCGATGGAGGCTGTTAACTCGCTCCTCGCAGGCGCCAGCTTCGGAGACTTACCGGCTTGCGGGCAGAGACCAGCCCGTCAGGATGCGCTGCGATACGTTCATCCAGATGGTCAAGGCGAGGAACATAGGCATGGCGGCACTCCCAGGCCCCGGAAAGGGGACTTTCGGAGGCTATGGGTGTTCGGATAAATTCGCGAAGGGCTTTTTGACAGAAGTGACAAAAAACCGATGGTGCGCGATTCTAAGCACCGGCATAGATGATGCTGAGCACGTCGGGATTGTTCGACCGCGCCGCCATCAGCAGGCGATTGATGCCGGAATAGGCGGTGCGATCGTCGATTTCACCGCTGTGCAGCCGCTTCGCCAGACCATCAAGAAAGGCGCGCAGGGCGGCGCGGTCACGGGCACCAAATCTCAGCGAGGTGGTGGCTTCGACGTGGCCCTGAAGATGTTTGCGCACGGACAGCCGGTTGGCCGCCGACGCCTTGATCGAGTCGATCTGCTGAGTGATGAAGACATCGCGGCTAAAGGCGTTCGACAATTCGGGCATGGTTGACCTCCACAGTGAGACCCGAAGTGTCTCCCGGCGGCCTGCCTCGCGCAACGCACAAGACATCACATCGCGTCGAGGCGAGACGCGTCAAATGTGAACAGGCGTGATGCCGCTGTTACGGCGCCCACGGCTGGACAGCCGTGGTGACGGGCTCGCCATTGGCCAGGGCCGTGTCGATGCATAGCCCCAGATACTGGTCCTGGGCACCCTCGGCGAACGGATAGGGTTCCGGACCGCCGCCGACATAGTCCGCCATCTTCGCCATCAGGGTAGCGCCGGCAATATCGTCGTCACCCATGGCCACGCCGGGCCAGGGATTTTCGTAGAGCCAGGTTTCGCCAGCCATAAAGCCGCGGTGATAATAGGTTTCCGGATTACTGGCCTGGCCGGTATCGACACGTTGCAGGTCCAGCCGCACCGAGGTGCGGAAATCGCGCATGTAACGAATCTCGTCATTGTTCAGCTCGCCGCGTTCGCCGCGCATCAGCACCCGGCCGGCCCGGATCCACGAGCGCACCTGACCCGAAGTGAACTCATAGACGCCGAGTTTGTCGGCGACGTCGAGATAGGCCAGGATCTGGTGTTCGGCATCGATGGCCGGCTCCGTCGGTGGCCCGCCGCGACCCGGGCCGCGCATGACGCGCGTGGTGAAGTCGCGAGCCGTAATCCGCACCGGCCCAAAGCCTGTGTCCAGCATCTGCCGCATCAGGCCCATGGCGTGATAGTCGTGGGTGACGGCCAGTTGCACCTCGCTGACCGTGCCGAGCAGGCCCGATCGCGCCAGAGCGATGCGGGCGGCATTGATGGGCTGAAACGGATATTGCTCGGCGACCTGGATGCGGGCCCCGGCCTTGACCCGCGCCCACAGCTCCAGCAGGCCTTCAAGCGTCGGCGCCGGCGGGGTTTCCGCCAGCACCGGCAGACCGGCGCGCACGATCTCGGCGACCACAGCAGGACTGGCGGCCTTGGCGACGGCGACGATGACGAAATCCGGCCGGCCGGCGGCGAGCAGGGCGTCGAGATCGGGATAGGTCGCCACACCCCAGGTGTCGCGAAACAGCCGCGCCTGCTCGCCATTGCGCACCACCATGCCGCAACAGGCAAAACGCTGCGGCAAGGCCCGCGCGATGCGCAGGAAATAGTGTGACCGGAAACCGCCGCCGACAATGGCGAACCTGACTGTGCTCATAGTGACCCCATATGATGTGCCCCAAGCTCGAACGCGGATGGCGGCCAAATCCGCCGGCCCGCCTTGACGCTGCCGCTATCCGGCTTCAAATACGCCCGGCGGGGGAAAATCGATGGCGGGCAAAACAGACGGGGGAGTGGCGGCGTTGCGTCCTTTGACCATCCTCGGCAGCGGTCATGTCGTGCCGAAGACCTGCGTGGCGTCGGACGCGCTCGATGCGCGCGAAGGCTTGGCGCCGGGCTGGCTCTACCGGCACAGCGGTGTGCGCACGCGCTATGTCTGCGGCGACGAGGACCAGATCGACCTCGCCGTGGCGGCGGCGCAAAGCGCGCTGGACGCTGCCGGGGTTGCGCCCGATGAGCTGTCGGCCATCCTGTTCGGCGCCGCCGTCGCCTATCAGTCGATCCCGGCCACGGCGCCGCTGATCCAGGCGCGGCTGGGCGTTCCGGACGGCACCTGCATGGCCTTCGACGTCAATTCGACCTGCCTCAGCTTCGTCACCGCGCTCGACATCGCCAGCCGTATCGCCGGCGACGGCAAGGTGCTGGTCGTCGCCTCCGAAGTCGCCTCGCGCGCCCTGCCATGGAAGAGCGATCCCGGCACCGCGGCCCTGTTTGGTGACGGCGCCGCCGCGGTGGTGGTGTCGGCGACCGGGGCGGGCGGTATCCTGGCGTCGCGGATGGAGACCTATCCGTCGGCCTACGAGGCCTGCGCCCTGGGCGCCGGCGGCACGCGCTACGACTATCACGCCGACCGCGATGGCTTCGATCGCCACAGCCTGTTCCACATGGACGGCGAGGCCCTGTTCAAGCTGACCGTGCGCCATTTCGAGCCCTTCCTCGACCGTCTGCTGGCCGAGGCTGGCTGGCGCCGCGACGAGGTCGAGCTGATCGTGCCACATCAGGCGAGCCCCGGCGCGCTACATCACCTGGCCAAGCGTTGCGGTTTCGCTGCCGACCGCGTCGTCGACATCGTCCGCGACTACGGCAACCAGATCGCCGCCTCGCTGCCGACGGCGCTCGACGTGGCGCGGCGGACGCGCGATTGCGCCGGCCGGCGCACCCTGCTGCTCGGTACCTCGGCGGGCGTGTCGTTCGGCGGCATGGCGATGATCCTGTGAGCGGCCGGGTCGTCGTCAGCGGCGCCACCGGTTTTCTCGGCGGCCATCTGTGCGCTTACCTTGTGTCGCAAGGTTATGACGTGCTGGGTTTGGGCCGCGATGCCACCAAAGGCGCAGCGTTAGGCTCTGCGTTCGAGCGCGTCGATCTGGGCGATAGCGACCGCCTTCAGACCTGGCCGGCGGCCGATATCTTCGTCCACGCCGCGGCCCTGTCGTCCGCCTGGGGACCGCGCGCGGCGTTTGAACGCGCCAATGTCACGGGCACGCGTCATGCTCTGGCGATGGCTCGTGACCTGGGGGTGCGGCGCTTCGTCTTCATTTCCAGCCCCAGCGTCTATTTCCGCTTCCGCGATCAGTTGAACGTGCCCGAGACGATGCCTTTGCCGCCACCGGTCAATGCCTATGCCGCTACCAAGGTTGCGGCCGAGGATCTGGTGCGCGCCTCGGGCCTCGACGCTGTCATCCTGCGGCCACGCGGGCTTTACGGGCCGGGCGACACGGCGCTGCTGCCGCGCCTGATCCGCGCCGCCGCCCGGCCCGTTCCCCTGCCACGCGGCGGGGAGGCGGTCACCGACCTGACCTATGTCGAGGATGTGGTGCGCGCCGTCGTTGGCGCCATTACGGCGCCGGCCGCGTGCAATGGCCGGACCTACAATGTCTCGGGTGGCGAAGCCCTGACCATGCGCGACATCGTCACTGGCGCAGCGTCGGCCGCCGGCCTCCAGGCGCGCCTGCGACCGTGTCCGGCCTTCGTCGTGTTGAGCGCCGCGCGGCTAGCCGAGGCCACGGCCCGGTTGCTGCCGGGCCGGCCAGAGCCGCTGATCACTGCCTATGGCGCCGGCGTTCTCGCCTACAGCCAGACGCTCGACATTTCCCGCGCCCGTGAAGACCTGGGGTTCGTGCCTCAAGTGTCGTTCGCTGAGGGCCTGCGCCGGACCTTTGCCGCATGACCCCGGTTTTCGCCAACAGCGCTACCATTACCGTCGCCGAGCACCGCGTGCTGGCCGGCGGCGGCCAGCGGCCGATGCGTCTGGGCGTGCGTTTCGGTGTCTGGGTGCATCCTGACGAAGGGCCGGTGCTGATCGATACCGGCTACGGTCCGGAGGTCACGCAAGGGCGGCGGTCCCTGCCGCTGCGCGCCTATGCCGCCGTATTGCGGCCGCGGCTGGAGGATCAGCCGGAAGACCTGCTCGCCCGGCTTGGCTTCGGCATCGAAGACGTTAAAACGATCGTTATTACCCATTTTCACGCCGACCATATCAGCGGTTTGCGCCGCTTTCCCAAGGCGCGGTTTCTGGCGGCCGGGTGGCCGGCGCTCAAGGCGCAATCGGCCTGGCATCGCCTGCGCCACGGCGTCTTCGACGAACTGCTGCCGGCCGATTTCGAGGCGCGGCTGACGCCGATCGAGGATCGGCCGATGGTCGAGCTGCCTTTTGGGCGGAGCCATGATCTGTTCGGCGATGCCAGTCTGCTGGCCCTGCCGTTGCCGGGGCACGCCACCGGTCATTGCGGCCTGGTATGGCCGGATGAAAAGCTGATCTACGCCGCCGATGCCCAGTGGCTGGGCCAGGCCATGCGTGAAAACCGCCCGCCTAAGGGTCTGGCGCGGCTCGTCTATGACGACGAGGCGGCGATGCTGGCGTCGCTGGAGACCTTGCGCGCCGCGGAAAAGGCCGGCTTCGCCGTCCGGATGTGCCATGATCCCATTACTTAGGGCCTTTGTGCGTACGCGCTGGCTGGCGCATCGTCTCAAGACGCGGGGCGATGTCGCCCGCTGGCAGGCAGCGCAGTTGGAGCGTTGGCGGGCCCGTATCTTGCGGCAATTTCCGGCGGCCCGTGATGGCTCTGAGCCGCCGGTGATGGACAAGGCGGTGCTGATGGCCGATTTCGCCGCCTTCAACCGTATCGGCCTGACGGCGGACGAAGGCTGGGCGATGTTCGAAGGCCGCGCGCCGCAACGGCCGGGCTTCAGTGTCGGCGCCAGCACCGGCACCAGCGGCAATCGCGGGCTTTACGTCGTGTCGGACGCGGAGCGCCAGATGTGGGTCGGCACCATGCTGGCCAAGACCTTGCCACGCTTTCCGCTGGAGACGGCGCGCATTGCCCTCGTTCTGCCGCTGAATTCGGCGCTGTATCGCTCGGCCGCCCATACAGCCCGCCTGCAGCTCAGGTTTTTCGACCTGAACGACGGGCTTGATGGACTGTTGCCGCGGGTCGCCGCCTGTGCGCCCGATACGCTGATTGCCCCGCCCAAGGTGTTGCGCGCCCTGGCCGAAGCCGACTTGCCACTGAAGGTGAAGCACGTCTTTTCCGGCGCCGAGGTCCTCGATCCGCTCGATCGCGCGGTCATCGAGGCACGGTTCGGCGTCATTGTGCGTGAGATCTACATGGCGACCGAAGGGCTGTTGGGCGTTGCCTGCGCCCACGGCACCCTGCATCTGTGCGAAGACGTGATGCACTTTGAGTGGGCGCCGGCCGATGGGCTGGTCAATCCGATCATCAGCGATTTTACCCGTACCACCCAGGCCATGTGCCGCTATAGCCTGAACGACCTGCTGCGGCTGTCGGAGGCGCCCTGTCCATGCGGGTCACCGCTTCAGGCCGTCGCCGCCATCGAAGGGCGTTGCGACGACATCCTGGTGCTCGACGGCAAGCGCGTGACGCCCGACGTGCTGCGCAACGTCCTTGTCGATGCCGACCGGCGCATCGGTGATTTCCGCCTACGCCAGACGGCGGCGGATCGGCTGGAGCTGACGCTCAGCGACGATCTGCCCACGGACGCGGCCCGGGCGGCGCAGGCGGCGCTCGCGGCCTGTCTGGCGCGCTTGGGCATTGTTGCCTCGGTTGGCCTCGAACAGGCGCGGCTGACGACCTCGGCCCGCAAGCTGCGCCGCGTCGAGCGGGTGTGGCATGGCTAGGCGCATCCTGCTCACCGGGGCGCGGGCGCCGTGTGCCCTGCATCTGGCGCGAGCCTTGGCCGGAGCGGGGCACAGCGTCGTGCTAGCCGACAGCCTGGCCTTTCCGCTGGCGCGTGCGACGCGCTTCGCCACGGGTTTTGAGCGCCTGCCGTCGCCGCGTGGCGCGGTTGCTGCCTATGGCCGGTCCGTGCGCGCGGCGTGTGAGCGGCACGCGATCGACCTGATCATCCCGACCTGTGAAGAGGTGTTTTTCCTCGCCGCCGTCGGTGATAGCTTAGGCGCAGAGCTGTTGGCACCATCGTTCGAACGCCTGAAGGCGGTGCATAACAAGTTCACCTTTGTCGAGCTGGCGGCGGGCCTCGGCGCCGACGCGGCCGAGACGCGTCTGACCGAAGGGGCATTTGAGGATGATCCACGCAACTGGGTGTTCAAGCCGGTGTGGTCGCGCTTCGGCGATCGCGCCTTGATCCGGCCGGCTCACCTCGACGGTTTTCGCCCGACGGCAGCCGATCCATGGATCGCTCAGCGCTACCTGCCGGGTGAGGAGCTGTGCGCCTATGCCATCGCGCACCAAGGACGGCTCTGCGCTCTGGCGGCCTATCGGCCGCTATATCGTGCCGGTAACGGTGTTGGCGCCGGCGTCATGGTCGAGCCGGTCAGCGACCCGGCGATCCGCCGCTTTGTTGCAGGCTTCGCCGCACGGACGCAATGGACGGGACAGGTGTCGTTCGACTTTCGCCGCGCTGCCGATGGCGGCTTGCACGTGCTGGAATGCAATCCGCGAGCAACGACCGGCGCGCATTTCTTCGCCGAAAGCGATGGCCTGGCCGGAGCCTTGGTCGAAGGCACGCCGGCGACGCCCAGTGTAATGGCGCCGATGGGCGCGCATCTCGCCATGTGGCTCTACGGTTGGCCGTGGGCGATGCGTGCGGGAAAATTGGCAGCCTGGCGGCGCGACTATGGCCGGATGCACAGCCTGCTGGAGGCCGGGAATGACCGCTCGACCCTGCCGTATCAAGGTTTGGCTATTGCCGAGGCGGTATGGCGGGCGCTAAAGGGCGGTATCGGGCTGAAAGCCGCCGCCACGGCCGACATCGAATGGAACGGCGAGCCGCTGCTATAGCTCGATCTCGACGGTTCGCGGCGCCCCGGCGAGTGGCGGCAGTTCCCCGGCCAGGATGGCGTCGATCGACGGCCGCAACAGGTCGAGCGGCCCGATCACCGGCTTGATGCCGTCGAAACGCGCGCGATTGTCGGTCACCGCCGCCAGGATATGCCGATCCTGCGCCACGGCCATGTCGAACAGCGGCCGGAAGAGGGCGGCCTTGACCCAGCCAAGACCGCCGTCGCCGGGGCCGGCCAGGACGCCGAGGCCCGCCACGCAATCGGGCGCCGCCTGACGCAGATGAAAGGTCGTCGCCAGTTCGATGCGCCTGGGGCTCCAGAACTCGATCTCGGCGATGCCGGGGGCGAGAAACCGGCCAACCGATATGCCGCGCTGGCCCTCGAGCAGCCGGCTGAGCACGCCTTCCTGCCGCGTCTCGCCCTCATAACGCGCCTCGACCCAGCCCGGCCCGCCGCTCAGCGTCACGATGACGCGATAACGGCGCGAACTGAGCCCACGCAGCAGGCCCTTATGGATAAAGTGGGTGTGGGTGGCGTCGAGGATGTTCTCCGCGACTTCGGCCACGGTCGAGCGCGTCTCGCTGGCGGTCACCACGCGGGCCATGCCGGTGCCGGTCAAGCGCCCGCCATAGGGGAGGGTATCAGATGCCTCGCGCGCGACGAAGATCAGGCCGTCCTGCTCGCGCACCTGCCACGGCGCCAGGCGGACGCGCGGCACCTCGCCGATCAGGCCGGGCATCGCCTGACACTGGCCTGCGCCATCGAAGCGCCAGCCGTGATAGGCGCATTCCAGCTGTCCCGCCACGATGCGGCCGCGCGACAGCGGCGCCAGACGGTGCGGACAGATATCGGGGAAGGCGGCAAGGCCTTGCGCCGAACGGAACAGCACCAGCGCCATGCCATCGATCTCGACCCGATAGGGCTTGGCGCGGACGTTGGACGCGCGGCAAACAGCGATCCAGGGGGAGGGGGACGGGGAAGGGGAGAGGGCGGGCGCGTTCACAGCTCGAAATCCCGCAACAAAGGGATGCCGATCGTATTGACGATGGCGCGCACCGCCGCCGCCGCCAGTCGCCGCCCGGCGCCGAGATGGCGATCATAGACCATCATATATTCCAGCGCCGCCACGCCGCCGCGGTTGCGTTTGAAGGCCGCCGCGCCGGCGCTCATATTGTATAGCCGCCGCGTGTTCCGGGCGCGCGTCAGGGCCAGGGCCATCAGCCGGCGGTACAGGGCCGTTTGCGCGGGTAATCCGGTATCGTAGCCGACGACCGGCGCGGTCAGGGTATCGCCACGCTCGAAAAAGCCGATGACGCCGTCGAGTTCGCCGTCGCGATTGCGCAAAGCCATGAATGATAACAGGCCGGTGGCGTCGGCGCGCGCCATGAACGCGGCCGAATAGACCGGATTCAGCCAGGTATATTTGTCGAGATAAAGCTTTTGGTACAGCCACGCCATGCGCTCGAAATCCTGGGCGCGCCATGGACCGCCGGTCACCTCATAGTCGTCCTGCGTCAGGCACTTGCGGTCGCGCGCCTCGTCGCGGCCGATCCGCGGTGCGTCGTCGCGGCAATCGAACAGGTAGATCTGGCGCGAGGCAAAGGCACGATAGCCGGCGGCCTCGAAACGCCGCTTGAGCGCGCGCGTCGAGCGGTCGTTGACAGAGCGCCAGACGATGGCGTGGCCGGGCCAGCGTTGGGTAATATCGGCCGTCGCCGCGGCGATCTCGGCGGCACTCAGATCCGGCAGCAGATTGGTCGAAACCAGCCAGTTGTTGGGCTGGACCTGGCGGTCGAGCCCGGAGGCGCGCATCAGCGGCCGGCAAGCGGCGATCAGGCCGCCCAACGCCGTTTTCAACCACGGATGCGCCGAAAAATGACGCAGCTCCTCGACCGCATAGTCGAGATAGGCGGAACTGGGGCAGCAGACATAGTTGGTGGCTGAGCGGCCGTCGTTTTGCGTCACCGGCAGCCAGGCGCCGCCGGCGCACAGCCACGAAAGCTCGGTCGTCAGATTGCCGATCAGGGCGGGCACAAGCGCCGATCGATAGGGCTCTTCGGCACCGTCCATGACGTTCCTCCTGTGCGAGGCTAGCGCGACGGCGGGGCGCCGTCCAGTTGGCGTCACGGCCTATACGCGAAACATACAGCCCTGCCGGCAATCTATACACGCCACATATCTGATGAGGCCTACATCGGCGACCGTCCCGAGATCACGGAGTGTGCCCAATGGCCTATCTCTTTCTCGGCGGCGGCATCGCGTTTTTCGCCCTGACCGCCGCCTTCGTCGCCTTTTGCGACCGCCTGCAACGGAGCGGCCAATGACCGCGCTCTATATCGCCGCCGGCGTCGTTGTCTTAGCCCTCCTGGGCTACCTCGTCACGGCCCTCGTCAAACCCGAAATCTTTCCCTAAGCCCAAGAGGGTCTCATGTCCTACGCCATTACGGGCAACGGCTGGCTTCAGCTTGCCCTCTACATGGCCGTGCTTACCGCCTGCGTCGTACCGCTGGGTGGTTACATGGCCAAGGTGTTCCAGGGAGAACGCCACATCCTGTCGCCGGTTCTGGGCTGGCTCGAAAAGCCGATCTATGCCGCCATGGGGACCGATCCTGAGAGTGACATGGGCTGGGTCGAATACGCCCTGTCGATCCTGGTCTTTTCGCTGGCCAGTTTCATCCTGCTCTACGGCATCCTGGTCTTCCAGAACGCCTTGCCGCTCAATCCGCAGAAGCTGCCCGGCCTGTCGCCCGACCTGTCGTTCAATACGGCGGCCAGCTTCATCACCAATACCAACTGGCAGTCCTATGCCGGTGAATCGACCCTGAGCTATTTCAGCCAGATGATCGGGCTGACTGTGCAGAACTTCCTGACCCCGGCCGAAGGGCTGGCGGTAATGATCGCGTTGATCCGCGGCCTGACGCGCAAGTCGGCAAACGGCATCGGTAATTTCTGGGTCGATATGGTCCGCGCCAACCTCTATGTGCTGCTGCCGCTGGCCCTTATCCTGGCCGTTGCCCTGAACGCGTGTGGGGTGATTCAGACCTTCGCGCCTTACGTCACCGCCCATGGGGTGCAAGGCGCCTCTCAGACAATCGCGCTCGGCCCCGTCGCCTCGCAGGAAGCCATCAAGATGCTCGGCACCAACGGCGGCGGCTTCTTCAACGTCAACTCCGCCCATCCGTTCGAGAACCCGACGCCGCTGAGCAACTTCCTCGAAGTCCTGTCGATCCTGCTGATCCCGGCGGCGTCGTGCTACACTTTCGGCGTTATGGTCGGCGACAAGCGTCAGGGCTGGGCGATCTTCGCCGCCATGACCGTGATTTTCGTGCCTTTGCTGCTGTTCTGCGTCGCTATGGAGCAGTCGGGTAATCCGCACCTCGCCGCCCTGCATATCGACCAGATGTCCAGCCACCTTCAGGTCGGCGGCAACATGGAAGGCAAGGAGACCCGCTTCGGCATCACCAATTCGGCGCTGTGGGCCTCGGCCACGACGGCGGCGTCCAATGGCTCCGTCAATGCGATGCATGACAGCTTCACGCCCTTGGGCGGGCTGGTGCCGCTGCTGCTGATGAAGTTCGGCGAAGTCATCTATGGCGGTGTCGGTTCGGGCCTCTACGGCATGCTGATCATGGTCATCCTGACCGTGTTCATCGCCGGACTGATGGTCGGCCGCACCCCCGAATATCTCGGCAAGAAGATCCAGAGCTTCGAGATCAAGATGGCCGCCGTCGCCATGCTCGTGCCCGGTTTCTTCGTGCTCATCGGCACGGCCCTGGCCGTGCTGACCAAGGATGGCCAGACGGGCATCTTCAACCCCGGCGCCCAGGGCTTCACCGAAATCCTCTACGCCTTCACTTCGGCGTCGAACAATAACGGGTCGGCCTTTGCGGGCTTAAGCGCCAATACGCCGTTCTACAATGCGGTATTGGGCATCTGCATGCTGTTCTGCCGGTACTGGATCGTCGTGCCGGTGCTGGCCATCGCCGGCTCCTTGGCGGCCAAGAAGACGGTGCCGGTCTCGGCCGGGACGCTGCCCACCCACAACGCCCTGTTCATCGCTTGCCTGGTCGGGGTCATCATCATCGTCGGCGTCCTGACCTATGCGCCCACGCTCGCGCTCGGCCCCGTAGTTGAGCACTTCCATATGCGCTCATAGGCTCGGCGCCCCCGGCCGCGCAGGCTCGCCAGTGTGCTCAAGAAGCGAAGCGTTAGCACGCTTCTATGAGCGGCGGCGGGCGGTCGCCCTTGCCGTGGCACCAAGGCGCCACGGAAATTTAGAGAACAACTCTCAAAGGACACTGTTCCATGAGTTCTATAACCGCAAAATCCAAAGGCGGCCTCTTCGAAGGCGCCGATATGGGCGTGGTGCTGAAAAACACCGTCCTGCGCCTCAGCCCGGTTTATCAGTTGCGTAACCCGGTGATGTTCCTGGTGTTCGCCGGTTCGGTGGTGACCACGATCATCTTCGCGGTGATGCTGGTCGATCCGCACGCCCTGGTCGGCGGCAATCAGCCCGTCTGGTTCGTCGGCTGGAC
>OUNJ010011690.1_pt1 | contig 12025 bp, 8 predicted proteins | sample 1755361 | NCBI WGS metagenome assembly OUNJ01 (sample SAMEA3914825, study PRJEB12502) | metagenome | biome: forest; material: soil | place: USA | collected 2012-03-12 | depth 0.1 m
CAGGAACTGCTCGACGAACTGCCCAAGGCCGGCGAGATGAGCTTCGTGCGCCAGATGCAGCCGCATGGCCTGGGTCATGCCGTCTGGTGCGCTCGCGACATCATCGGTGACGAGCCCTTTGCCGTCATCCTGCCCGACATGGTCATGGATGCCGAAACGCCGGCCCTGAAACAGGCGATCGATGCCTATGACGCCAAGGGCGGCAACATCATCGTCGTCGAGCCCGTACCGCACGACCAGACCCACCAATACGGCGTCGTCGCCCTGGAAACCCAGACCGGCCGGCTGAACAAGATGACCGGCATGGTCGAGAAGCCACCGCAAGGCACCGCCCCCTCCAACCTGATCGTTTCCGGCCGCTATATCCTTCAGCCCGAGGTCTTCGGCCTGCTGGCGACGCAGGAACGCGGTGCCGGCGGCGAGATCCAGTTGACCGACGCCATGTTCCGCCTGATGGAAATGCAAGACTTCCATGCCCTGGAATATGACGGCGTTACCTATGACTGCGGCGACAAGATCGGCCTGTTGCGCGCCAATGTCGCCCTCGCTCTGAAACGCCCAGACCTTGGTGCCGCCGCCAGAGCCACCCTCCTTCCCTTGCTGGTGAAAAACCAGCCGCCCGTGAAGCACGCAGACCTTGATTTGGAGCTCCTATGACTGAAGCCGTTCTGGTATCCGGCGGGGCCGGCTATATCGGCGCCCAAACCTGCAAAAGCCTGGTCCAGGCGGGCTATCTGCCGGTCACCCTCGACAGCCTGGTCACGGGGTACGAAAAGGCCGTGCAATGGGGGCCCTTCGTCAAGGCCGATCTGCGCGATCGCGAAGCGATCCTGACCGCTATAAAAACCTACGACATCAAGGCTTGCATTCATTTTGCCGCCTTCAGTCTGGTCGGCGAAAGCACCCGCGACCCGGCCAAGTACTACGACAACAATGTCGGTGCGGCTGTCGCCTTTGCTTCCACTCTGATCGAGGGAGGCGTGGCCTCTATCGTCTTTTCTTCGACGGCCGCCGCCTATGGCCTGCCGCAGATGACGCCGATCCCGGAGACCCATCCGTTGGCGCCGATCAACCCCTATGGCGGCAGCAAAATCGCCTTCGAACAAGCCCTGTACTGGCTAAGTCAGGCGCATCCGCTGAAATATACGGTCCTGCGTTATTTCAATGCCGCCGGTGCCGATCTCGATGGCGAGATCGGTGAAAGCCACGTTCCGGAAACGCACCTGATCCCACTGATCTGTCAGGCGGCCTACGGCACAGGCAAGCCGCTGACGGTGTTCGGCCGCGATTACGACACCAAGGACGGCACCTGCATCCGCGACTATATCCACGTCGTCGATCTGGCGGTGGCGCACGTCATGTCCATCAAGCGGCTATTGGCCGGCGGCGACAGCCGTACCTTCAACGTCGGTACTGGCGAAGGCGTGACCGTTATGGAAATGCTCAATGCGGCCGAACGTATCCTGGAACGCCCCGTCCCCTACAGCTTCGGACCGCGCCGCGATGGCGATCCTACCGCTCTTGTCGCCGATGTTTCACGCATCAAGGCCGAACTTGGCTGGCAGGCGCGCCACAGCGACCTCGACACACTCATTCGCACGGCCGCTCGCTGGCAAGCGCATAAACTGTATTAGATTTCAGGCTCTTCGCGGGTCGCGGTCAGTTATCGGCTTTACAGCTGGCCGCGGCATGATCACCGCCGGCACAGGATGCGCGATTACCGTGCTGAAGCTGAGCGACACCGTAGGCAATCGCCAGCCACACGATCAACGAGAACGCGGCCACCATGAACAGGCCCGTCAGGGATTTTAACCTGAAGCGTTGAACGCGTTGGGACATAACCAACCCTGTGATGTTTTATCACAATCGACCTGAGCGCGACGCCCCGGATTCGATCGCTCGTTTATCACAGGATACATTAACTACGCGTGATTGTCGCGGCGTTTTCGCCCTCGCCTTTACAAGGATTGCGAAAATGCGCGGGCTAAGACGTTACCGCCTTACCAATCAACGGATTGCCGCTCTGTCACAGTTGCGCTATCGCGCCTTGGCCAGTTGCCGCAGGCCTGTGAGGTCGTTCAGGAACAATTCGCGGTCGAACCACAACTGGCCGGTGACATAAACGACGGCGAAGGTCACGCCGGTCAGCACCATGATCAGCGGATTGGACGCTGTGTGCAAGGCCAGATAGACCACGGCGGACCCGATGATCGAGAAAAACAGCGGCCAGCACAGGTGACGGAAGAATTGCCGCGCCGAATGGCCGATAACGTCGCGGGTAAACAGGACCATGCCGATCCCCTGCACCGCCATGACGATACCGATCCCCAGGCAAGTCAGGTTCAACCCAATCCAAGGCGAGGCAATCACCACCACCAGCCGTCCGACGGATTGAAAGACCGTGCCCCACACCGGTACGCGGCTATGGCCCTTGGCGTAGAGAATGGCCGAGGTCAGGCTGCCCAGGACCGTGAACGGCGTAAAGGCGCACAGGATGGCCAGCGGCCAAGCTGCGCTGGCCCATTTTTGTCCCAGCAGATGAGGCAACACGGTCGTCGCCGCGGCCGCGGTCAAGCCACACACCGGAAACAGCACCAGGCCCAAAAGGCGCGACAGGCGCATCAGCGCCGTGCGGATGCCGGCCTCGTCGCGTTGCAGCCCGGCATAGTAGAGATTGGCCCAGATCGAGTTGCTGGCCGACTCGCACAGGAAGCGCGACACCTGGTTGGCGAAACCGAAGCTGCCCAAGGAGACCGCGCCCAGGGCGCGCGAAACCTGAGCGTTTTCGAGGATGCGGCCGCCGAAGTCGATCAGGCGGGTCGAGGTGATGGCGCCGCCCATCTGGACGTGGGTTTTCAGGCCGGCAAGATCGAAATGAAAGCGCGGCACGTAGAACTCAGCCGCATTGAGCGCGATCGTGCGGAAGAAATAGGCGCAGACATACTGCGCCACCATCGACCACACACCGTAGCCTGACAGAGCGCAATAGACGCCGATGCCGGCGCCCAGCAGGGTGCCGATCATGTCGGCAATGGGACCGAAAGCCAGGCGCCCTTTCTGCGTCAGGCGCGCCTGGGGAAGCACCGCCGAGGCGACCATCAGGAAGATCACCGAAAGAGCCATCATCACCAGGGGCAGGCGTGGCTGATGGGCGAAGTCGGCGATGACGAAGCCCAGGCCGGACACGCCCAATGTCAGCACCACGCCCATAAGCTGCAAGGCCCAGAAGGCGGAAGACCAGATGCGGTGATTGTTCGCCTGCTCCCGCGCCAGGCTATTGGCGAGCCCGGCATCGGCGAGCTGGAAAACGAAGGACATGATCGGCACGGTCAGGGCATAGAGGCCCATCTCCGCCGGCCCGAGCAAGCGGGCCATCAGCGGAATCATGACCAGATTCACACACACCTTGACGATGTTGGCGATCCACCCCACGACCACATTGGTCGCCATACGCCGCGCGTCGGTCATTCCTTTGTCCCGGTTAAAGCTGCAAAATGCGTTGCGGGTCGACCTGACCACGCAGGGCATCGCCCAGCGCCATCAGGTTGCCGCGGAAGCGGCCGCCGCGGTCGACCCATGGCTCGGGAGCCATCTGCCGCACCAGATTGGCCGCGACGTTGCGTGCGATGCGGGTGGCGCCGACCGGCAAGGTGACGCTGCCCTTGCGCATCATGTAGACGATGTTGATGACCTGGGCATAGCCCAGCCGCTTGCCGGGTGTCCGTCCCGACTTCGACCCCATGTGCACGCCGCGGAGCCGGTTGGCATGCAGGATCTGCCCAAACGGCGCGATGCGGCGCGAGAAGTCGACATCCTCCCACCAGCCGTAGAGCGGCAGGGTCTCGTCGAAGAAAACGTCGTTGTCAACGATGGTCGCGCGACGCACCGCCATGTTGCAGCCATAGCCGTTGTGCACCGGGCGCAGAACCTCGTCCGGTAAGGCGCCGGCCGCCCCGACAATGCGCGCGGCGTCGTGGAAATCGATACCTTGCGTGGTTGCGCCGTCGGCCAGAACGTCGCCCGTCGCGATGGCCATGTCGGGGGTGCGCTCGAACAGGCGCTCCAGTTCCTCGATATAGGTGCTTTCCGGGACGAAGTCGTCGTCAAAGAAGACGATGATATCGGCGTCGACCGCGGCACGAATGATGACGTTGCGCTGGGTCGTCAGGCCGCGCCCACCGCGGACGAGATGGACCGGAACGTCCAGCGTCTTGCCGACACTGGGCTCGAAGTCGCTGTCGCTGGCGGGGCAAATATAGACGCTGTCCGCTTGACGCGTCTGGCGGGCCAGGAAGGCGACGGTCTCGGTCAGGCCTTCGCGCCGGCCGGCCGTGGCAATACCGATGGCGATATTCAGAGTCATGATCCGGCCCCTATGCTGGCCTTGGCGTCGGAGGGTGATGAGGCCGCGGGCACAGTCCGGTTCTTTCCGGTCAGGCCGCGCAAATAGACGTCGCGGGTTTCGCGTTCGACGCGGGTAATGTCGAAATAGTCGACGCCGTCGAGCGAGGCCGCTTTCGAGGCGGCAAGCGCCTTGGAATCATCCAGCAGGCGGCACATGGCCTCGGCCATGGCCTGGCTGTCGGCCGGTGGCACGGTCAGGCCGGCGCCACCGATCTTCAGCATTTCCGGAATACCGTCGACGTGGGTGGCGACGATGGCGCAGCCGGCTTCGCGGGCTTCCGGGATGACCAGCGGACACGGATCCTGCAAGGACGCCAGGGCGAAGATGTCGCTTTCGCGCAGATAGGCTTCGGTGTCACGCAGTTGGCCGAGGAAGTGGACGCGGTCGCTGTGCGGCAAGGCTGCGGCCTGGGCCTGGTAAATCTTTTCGCTGGGCCCCTCCCCGATGACGTAGAGGTGCGCGTCGGCATGACGTTCCGATACCACGCCGAAAGCCTCGATCAGGTGCTTGACCCCCTTGCGGTCGTGCAGGCCGCAGACCGTGGTGATCGACGGCCGCTGCAGATTGACGGGGGCTTGCGAGGCGTTACGCCGGCGGGCGACGCCGCGTGTGCCGTTGATCACCGTGTTGAGCTTAGACGTCTTGACGCCGCGCGCGCCCATCTGATCGGAAACGGCCTGGCTGACGCCGATGACCTGATCGCCCAGGCCCATCAGGATCGAATGCTTGTCGAAGGCGTTGTGCACCGTGGTGACCAGCGGTACGCCGGTCAAGGTGCCGGTGATGCGGCCGATGATCGCGCCGGTCATCATGTGGGCGTGCATAATGTCCGGTTTTTCGGCCTTGATGTGCTTCAGAAGCCGGCCGATCGACCCCGGCAGGGTCAATGGACGGCGATGGTTCTGCGGCAGGATGATATGCTGGACGCCATGGCGTTCGAGCAGGTCGACGAAGTCGCCGCCTTCGCTCAGCAGAACGGGCCGATGACCGGCCGCGGCCTGGGCACAGGCCAGATCGACCGCGGCGTGAACATTGCCGTTGCCGAACCGGCAGTGATTGACGAGGTGAAATATGCGCATGACGATGTCAGGACTCCACAAGCAGGCCGGATGGCGGCAGCACGGATGATGGCTCGGTCGCGGCGATCCGCGCCCGCTGGCGTTCCGCCTGGGCGGTGCCGACGATGGTGCCGAACAGCGCCGCCGCCATAAGGCCGTAATCGGGCGTGGTGCCGACGAAGTACATGCCGGTAAAAAGGACGATCAGGCCCAGCTTGGCGCCGCGGACCAGCTCAGCGGGCTGACTCTGGGGCGCAGGCACCTGCGCGATCGCGACCCGCGCCAGGAACAGGGCGAACAGGCCGGTGCCGATCACGCCGGTACTGGCCAGAATGTTGATGAAGAAGTTCGAGGTCCGCACCGATCCGACGCCGACGCCTATGCCACCCGAGGCCAGGAAGGCTTCCCAGGCCTGGTGCGTCCAGGCCGAGCGCTCGATATAGGAAGACGACAGGCTTTTCTTGAACACGGCGGAGTCGACCAGCCGCCAGATCAGCTCGCGTGGCCCGGAGAAGATGGCGAGGGACAGCGCCATCAGGAATACCACGGCCGCGACGAACAGGATTTCGTTCAGCGCCCGGCGCTTGTCGGCGGCGCGTTCGACGATCAGCCGCGAAGCCAGGTCGGCGCACAGGATGGCGAACGCCACGGCCAGCGACAGCATGGCCGCCGACGAGGTCGACAGGGCCGCGAAGCCCAGGCAGGCGATGCCAAGGATCAACGCCCAACGCTTGAGGCGGCCCTCATAGGCATTGCGGCAAAACAGCAGAAGGCCACCGAACGACACGGCCAGGGCACCGTAGGTCGAGGCCTCCGGCATCAATCCGACGACGCGGGTGACGCCCAGGACTTCGACGCCGTTGAGATAACTGTAATTGGCGGTGCGAAACAGTTCGAGCACCTTGCTGAGCCCGACGTGTGGACCAATCATGTCGGCAAGGCCGGTGATAATGGTTGCGGCCGCGCCCCACAGCAGCGCGCGCAGGAACACCTCCGAAAACCGGGCGGACCGCGCCATCACGTAAAAACCGAGCGCCGTGGCGCAGGAAATGATCTGATAGGCTGACTGATTGATATTCGCGCTTGTCGGCTGCAGCCGGGCCGGAAAGGACGTGATGCCGACGCTCATCGGGTAAACGAAGATATTGCCGCCGCTGACCCGCGGCACGACCATCGCCCAGATCACCCCGACCAGCATGAAGGCAACCAGCAGGCCCATGGCGCCGAGGCGCACGGCACCGGCGAGTTCGTGCGTGGCGCCGCGGCGCGTAAACACTTTTACGGTCAGAAGCAGGAAGGCCACAGCGGCGGCCAGCACGGTCGTCCCGCCTGGCACCACGGAGAACGAGCCGAACGCCAGGAAGGCGAAAGCCAGATAAAGCAGGGCATTGTCCCGCCGCAAGAAACAGAACGCAATCAAACCCAGGGCAATCAGGGTCGCGATATTCACGAACAATTCCTCAAGGTGACAAGGCAATCACCGCGAATGCGGCAGCGACCGAAAAATGTGCCTCCACGGGACCTGTTCATGGGCGCGGATGGACTAAGTTATTATGCACTGCAAAAATAAAATTGCCATAAGAGATTAACCGCCCTTAACTCGCATCGGAATCATAAGCCAATGAATCCATTGACTTATGATTTTCCTGGAAAAATATATTATCCTTATCTTGACATCCGGACAGCCGTGATTGCCGTAATAGAGATATTGCAGTGCAACTTTATTCGATGGCGGAGACCCCGATGGTCAATTCGATGACCGGAACGCACACGCGGCGAAAGGCAAGAGGCGACGGCCCGACGCGCCGGACCTTGCTGCTGACCGCCGGTGGACTGGCCGTTCTCGGCACCGGCGTGGCCCTGGCGCGGCGCGCGCCGGTACCGCTCGATCTTGGTCGCCTGACCCTGGTTTTCGAGGACAATTTCCGCACGCTCGATGTCACCGCGCGCGGACCGGGCTCGAAATGGATTGCCCACACGCCATGGAACGGCGACTTCGGTGACGCCCCGTTTACCGATCCGCAACCGGGCTTTCCCTTCATGGCGACACCAACTGGGCTTAAGATCACGGCGCGCAAGGGGGCGGACGGCCGCTGGCAATCGGGCCTGCTGGCCAGCGTCGATCCGGACGGCCGCGGCTTCGCCCAGCAGTACGGTTATTTCGAGATGCGCGCCAAGCTGCCGGACGCGGACGGGGTATGGCCCGCTTTCTGGCTCGACAGCTTCGTTCCCAAGGAGTCGAACGATCCCAGCATCGAAATCGATGCCCTGGAATATTACGGGCGGTTTCCCGGCGCTTTCCAGTCGAGCGTCCACGTCTGGCCGCACGATCATAGCCAGGCGCACGTCGTCACCGAAACCATTCACGTCGAGCCCCATTCCCTGTGCGACGCCTTCCACACCTATGGGGTCAGCATCGACAAGGACTGGATCGTCATCTATCTCGATCGCGAGGAAAAGTGGCGGACCCCGACGCCGGCCGCGCATCGCCACAAGCTGATGATCCTGTTGAACCTGGCGCTGGGCGGCGGCTGGCCGATCGACGACACGCCCTCGCCCAGCGTGTTCGAGGTCGACTATGTGCGGGCCTATGCCTGGAAGGCGTAGACGACTGTTTCAGGCCCATTTCGGCTGAGAGAACGGTAGGCGTTTGCGCAGCCAGCTCCGCACCGGCTTGTCGTATGCGACATAGGCCACACCGGCGGCGGCCAGCGCGGTCACGATACAGGCCAGGGCCATGGCGATGTTCAGCCCGGCACTCAGATGGAGTTTCTTGCTCAGATTCGACGCCATCACGACGATCGGGAAGTGCAGCGCATAGATCGGATAGGACAAGGCGCCGGACGTTGCGGCAAAACGGTCGAGTGGCGCGATGCCCCGGGCGCCAGCCGCCATCCACACCAGGAGCGGGATAATAACCAGGACCGAGACCGCGTCATAAACGCCGCTCGCCGGAAACGGATTGACCAGCAGTATGACGAGCAACGGTATGCCCAGATAGCCGATGCGTAACCGCTCGGGCGTAAAGGCCGGTAACCGCCGCAAATATATGCCCATCAGAAATGGAAAGATGACGCGGCCAAAAGCCGGACCGTACTGGCCCAGCTGAAATCCGATATCCAGGCCGGCCTTGCCGGTGGCCAGGAAAACGATAAGGCCTGCCGCAACGATCAGCGCCGCGAGCATCCGCCATCCGGTCAGGTAGCGCGCGAATACCGCGTAGCCCAGGCACAGGATGGCTTCGTAGGACAGCGACCAGAAGACGATATTGACCGGAAAGTCGTAGACCTTGAATCGCGCCAGTGCATCCGTCGGCACCAAAAACGCACCGGCGGCTATGGCTTGAGCGATCGCGAGCGCCGGAACTCCCGGCGTCATGACGGCATAGCTGATCAGGCTTACGGCGCCGACAACAACGCCCGCCAGCACCAGGGGATAGAGGCGCAAGAGCCGGTGCAGCGCGAAATCGCCGCGCGTCATGCCCGCCTTCAGCTTGTCATCGAACGCATGCGCCATGACGAAGCCACTCATGACGAAGAAGCAGTCGACGGCGAGATAGGCGTGTGGCGCGAACCAGGTCTGCGCCAGCGGCCCCCAGTTCAGGGTAAAGAAGATGACCACGTGGTAGCACAGCACGATATAGGCGGCGACACCGCGCATACCGTCCAAAGCGCTCAGATAGGCAACGCCGCGGGCACGCGGTTCGCTCGACGCCGTTGTCGGCTGCCCCTCGAGCGCAAGCGGCTGGGTTGTCATATTGTGTCTTTGCAATGAAAAACCGGCGCCGCAGGTGTGCGACGCCGGTTTGAATGTCTAGGACTGGTAATAGTTCTTGTAGCTATTGAAGTAGTATTCTGTATCGCCGTAACCGTAGCGGGCCTGTTCGGTCAGGTTGACCTGGGTTAAGGCCGCGCCGGCGAAGGTGACGCCGGCCTCCTTGAGCAGGTCGGTGGCGCGTTGGGCCGCCTTGGAGGGTGTATGCCGCCAGCGCACCAGCAGGGCCACTGCGTCGGCCTTTTGCGCCAGGATCCGTGTCTCGGCCAACGCCAGGACCGGCGCGGTGTCGAGCAGGACGATATCGTAGTGCTTGCGCAACTCGGCCAGCACGCGGTCGACGGCATGGATATCGAACAGATCGTGGTCGTCGGCGGAATTCGCCGACAAGGGCAGGATATGCAAGCCGCTCGGCGCATCGACGACGATCGCTTCTTCCAGCGAGGCCGTGCCGTTCATGACTTCGCGCAGGCCTTTTTTGGGTTTGAGACCAAAGGCCTCGCTCACGCCCTGACGGCGCAGATCGCAATCGACCAGGATGACACGGCTGGCCGAACTTGCCAGCGACACGGCCAGGCAGGTCGAGGTCGTCGTCTTGCCCTCGCCAGGCAGGGCCGAGGTAATCGCCACGACTTTCGGCGTCCGGCCGCCGGCGCTGTGGAACAGCGACACCCGCAGATTGCGGAAGCTTTCCGAGAAGGACGACAGCCGCTTCTGGGCGACGAACTGATGCGGCTTCATCCGTACCCGGGCGGCGCCCGGCGTCGAATTCAGCTGTGGGATATTGGTCAGATAGGTGATGCCGAGCTTCTGCTCGATATCCTGGCCGACCGTCAGGCCCGAATCGAAAGCGCGGCGAATGGCGACACCGCCGCCGCCGGTGACGCAGCCGGCCGCCAGCGCGACCAGCAGCGCCAAGGCCAGCTTGGGTGAAGACGGCTTCAACGGCACAGGGGCATCGACGACGATACGCGCATTGGCGGTCTGGGCGCCCGCCCCGGCCGCGGTCTGCTTCAGGCGGTCGAGATAGGATTCATACAGCGCCTTGACCGAGTCGGCATTCAGCTCCAGCTCCTGCAGGTCGACCATGGCCTTGGAATTGGTCGCCAGCTGGCCTTGCGAGCGGGCGACGCTGGCAACCAGCGAACCGGTGCGCTGCTGCTGGATCTTGTTCTGGGCGTTGAGGTTCGAGACGATACGCTGGATTTCGGCGTCGATCTGGGCATTGGTGTCGCGCAGTTGCTGCTTGACCTTGATGATCTCGGGATGCAACGGGCCGTAGCGGGACTCAAGGTCGGCCAGCTTGCTGCTGATCTGCGACGCCTGATTACGCAGATTGGCGATGACCGGCGAATTCAGGGTTTCACCGACATCGTCGCCGTGCGAGCCCGCTGCCATTTGATCGCGCACTGTGGCCAGCCGGGCCTCGCTTTCCGCTTGATCGGTGCGCGCGGTGGCCAGTTGGCGGTTGAGATCGGAAATCTCCTGCTCTGTCAGGGTGGCGCCCTCGGCGCTCAGCAGGTTGTGGGCGATCTTGTATTGCTCGACCGCGCGCTGGGCCGTCTCGACCTGGGCGCGCAGGCCGTCGATACGAGCCGACAGGAAGTTGGTCTGCTGTTTGTTGGCGGCCTCGGCGGTGGCGAATTTCTGTTCGATAAATTGCTGCGCCCAGGTCTCGGCGATCAGGGCGGCTTTTTCTTTCGAGGTCGAGGTGAAGCTGATCTCGATGACGCGGGTCAGGCCGACCCGGTTGACACTGAGATTGCCTTCGAGCGCATCAACGACGTTTTGGCGTTCGAACTTGGCCGAGATCTGAGCCGGCGTACCCGCCGTCTTGGCGCGGAAGGTCTGCTCGCGCAGCGGCTTCAGGGTCAGCCAATCCTTGACCGTGCTCATCGGCGACGGCTGCGCCTTGGAGCTGTTGAATTCGGCGTCGTTCTGCAGTTGCAGCTGATCCATGACGCGCTCGGCGACGGTGCGCGACTTGAGCAGCTCGACCTCGGATTCGACCGCGGTCTGGTCAAGCGGCTGATCCGGCATCTGAGCCTGGCCCGGCAGCGGCTGGCCATTGTCCTCGCTGATCAGGACCGATGAGGTCGAGGTGAATTTCGGGGCCTGCAACAGCGCCGCGGTCAGCACGGCGGCGAAAACCACGACGAAGATCACCGCGAACAGCTTGGCGTAGCGCCGCAGCTCGGCCATCAGCTCCTGAATGTCGAAATTCGACTCGGCCGGAAGATCATAAGCCGCGGGCTTGAAAGTCATCGCCTTGGTCATGGCAGGTCTCGAAAAAAGGGTTAAACGCGAATAGGCGGACTATAATCGGGCGGCGGCGGGCCGCAGCGGCATAACGGACGCCGTCTCCGGCGTGAAAAGCGCATCGCGCCGAGTAGCCGCCTTCATTCGGTGCGCGGTCAGCGCCTGGTCGAAAAAGGCGTGCAACCTGGCGCGGAAGACGGTGCGATCGAAGCCTTCGGCAAAGGCGCGCAGGGCCTGCGGGTCGAAGTCGCCATGGCTCGCCTCCATGCGCTCGACCGCGGCCATCAAGGCCTCCGCCGTCTGTTCGGCGAACAGGTAGCCCGTATGGCCGTCGATGACGGTTTCCAGCGCGCCGCCGCGGCCATAGGCGATGACCGGCCGGCCGCTGGCCATGGCTTCCAGCGGCACGATGCCGAAGTCCTCAAGGCCGGGGAAGACCAGGGCGCGGCATTGCGACAGCAGCCGCGTCAGTGTGGCATTATCGACCGTGCCCAGGAATTCGATCGTCGGGCCGGCGGCGCGGCGCATG
>OUNJ010002323.1_pt1 | contig 11964 bp, 7 predicted proteins | sample 1755361 | NCBI WGS metagenome assembly OUNJ01 (sample SAMEA3914825, study PRJEB12502) | metagenome | biome: forest; material: soil | place: USA | collected 2012-03-12 | depth 0.1 m
GCCGCCATCGCCGCCGCGGCGACCGACCAGGACTGGCCGCTGCTCGGGCGCAACGCCGACATGCAGCACAACAGTTCCCTGCAGCTGATCAACGACAAGAACGTCGCAGGCCTCGGCCTGGCCTGGGTGGCCGAGATGCCGACCAAGGAAGGCCTGGTCGGCAATGCGCTGGTGGTCGATGGCGTCGTCTACCAGGGCGCGCCGCGCTCCCAAGTGTTCGCCAACGCGCTGGACACCGGCAAGCTGCTCTGGAAGTTCGAAGCCCCGGTCAAGATGCCCGACGGCCTGAGCGCCCCTCGCTGGGCGTTCAACGTGAACCGCGGGATCGCGGTCAGCGGCGACTATGTCTACTACGCCTCGGCGGACTGCAAGCTCTATGCGATCAACCGCAAGTCCGGCGAACAGGCCTGGTCCGTCGAGGCCTGCGATGCCTCCCAGACGACCGGCTTCTATGCCATGACGATGGCGCCGCGCGTCGGCGGCGGCCTGGTCTTCGTCGGCAACACCTGCGGCGACTCCGGCGTGGGCCGTGGCCACGTCGACGCGTTCGACGAGAAGACGGGCAAGCCCGTCTGGCGCTTCTACACCGTGCCGGACGATCCGGCCAATGGCAAGCAGAAGACGCCCGAGCTCGAGCGGGCCGCGAAGACGTGGGGCAAGGGCTGGCAGGAGAAGACCAACGGCTGCGGCAGCGTCTGGGACGGCATCACCTACGACGCCAAGCTCAACCAGCTCTACATCAGCACCGACGGCCCGGCGCCGTGGAATCCGACGTTTCGTGGCACCCATGCCGGCGACGAACTCTATACGAACTCGGTCGTCGCGCTGGACGCGAAGACGGGCAAGTACATCTGGCACTACAAGGAAACGCCGGGGGACGGCTGGAACTACTCGGCGACGTCGCACCTGATGCTGGCCGACCTGCCGATCAACGGCCGCCCGCGCCGCGTGCTGATGACGGCTCCGAAGAACGGCTTCTTCTACGTGCTCGATGCCAAGACGGGCAAGTTCATCTCGGCCAACAACATCGTGCCCGTCAACTGGGCCTCCGGCATCGACCCCAAGACGGGCCGTCCGATCATGAAGGCAGACGCACGCTACTGGGAAAAGAAGGATGGCAAGGCGGTCATCCAGCCTCCCACGTCGGGGGCGCACAACTGGCAGGCGATGGCCTACAACGAGCAGACGGGTCTCGTGTACCTCGGCGCGACGTACCTGCCGGCATTGGCGGAGGCCAAGCCCGGCATGATCGGCGGTGTCGCCACGAACGACTACTACGGCTTCGAAGCGGCCGACCCGAAGTACCGGCCCTATGGCGAGCTGGTCGCCTGGGATCCGATCCAGCAGAAGGCGCGCTGGCGGGTGCGTCGCGACCTGCCGTTCAGCGGCGGCACGTTGACGACGGCCGGCAACCTGGTGTTCCAGGGGACGGGCGACGGCAAGTTCGAGGCATTCGCGGCGGACACCGGCAAGCGCCTGTGGTCCTTCGACACGGGCGGCGTCGGCATGGCCGCGCCCACGACCGTCACTTCGAATGGCGAACAGCTCGTGCTCCTGCCGGTCGGCAACGGCGGCGCCTCCTCCATCGGCCAGATCCTGGTGGGCGCCGCGTCGAACCTGCAGACGCGTGCCTCTCCGTCGCGACTGCTGGCGTTCAAGCTCGGTGGATCCGCGACGCTCGCCAAGACGACGGCGCTCGTCATCCCGAAGCCGCCGCTTCCGCGACCCGACAAGCCGGACCTGGTCAACGCCGGTGCGAGCCTGTGGGAGACCAAGGGATGCGTGTACTGCCACGGGCATGACGTCGCGAGCGCCAACGGCAACGTGAAGGACCTGAGGTTCGCCTCGGCCGACACGCATGCCGCGTTCGCGGCCATCGTCCTGGGCGGCCTGCGCAAGGAGCAGGGGATGCCCATGTTCCCGGACATCACGATGGACGAAGTCAAGGCGCTCCAGGCCTACGTGCTCGACCGCGCGTGGGACGCCTACTCGCCCGCGGACAAGGCCAAGCACTGAGCGCCTCGACTCGAGAGGAGTTGATCATGAATACGCTTCGCGAGCGATTTCCCGTCCTGTTCGCCGCGGCGCTGCTGTGGCTGGCCTGCCAGGGACTCGCCTTCTTCGGCGGCATGCCGGCCTTCGTGGTGCAGATGGCCAACGACTGGCACTACACGGCCTCCCAGCAGGGCTTGATGGCGATGGCCGAAGTCGTCGGCAACGCCCTCGGGTCGCTGCTGCTCGCCCACGTGATCCACGGCCGCACGGCGCGCTTCACGATCGGCTGCGGGCTCCTGATGCAACTCGTCGGCAATGCCGCGATGTGCGGAGATCCGACGTTCTGGCCGGCCTGCGGCGAGCGCGTGGTCGCCGGCGTGGGCGGGGGCATCGTGTTCGGCACCGCCATCCGCTATCTGTCGCTGGATCCGCGTGCCGACACGCTCCTGCCGCTGATGGTGTTCTGCCAGTACATCGGCATGACCGTGCTCACCTCGGTCGTCGTGCCGGCGCTGGGATCGATCGGTGCGTCGCTCGAGATGTGCACCACGATGGCCGGCCTCTCGCTCCTGGTGCTGTTCTTCTTCGCGGATGGCGGCAAGGTGGCCGGCGAGGTTTCCGATGGCGAGCTGCCCGCGGTGCACGCAGGCGGCGCATGGCTGGTGCTCGCATCGATATTCCTGGTCTCGGCCACCGCCGGCGTGGCATGGACGTTCCTCGAGTCGGTGGGCCTGGCGTCCGGCATCGCGGCCGCCCAGGTGCACAAGGCCATCGGCGCCTCCGCGGTGCCCACCATCGTGGTCTGCCTGTGCATGCCGATGCTGCTGCGACGCGGCTGGACGGTGTCCTCCGGCGTCGTCCTTCTCGGAGTCTGCGCGGCGGGGGCCCTGCTGCTGGCCACGCCGTTGACGCCGTGGACCTTCTTTGCCGCCGCGACGGCCTTCACCGGTGGCTGGATGGCCAGCGGGGTCTCGCAGTACGCGATGTTGCCGGACTTCGACCCCGTCGGGCGCCATATCGCGCTGATCCCCGCCTGCGTCGGAATCGGTTCCGCGGTGGGCTCGCTGGTCGGAGGCACGCTCATCGACGCCTCGGCCGGATTCTCCCTGGCCTATGAGATCGCGACGGTCTTCGCGCTGTTGGCGATCGCCACGTTGGTGATTGCCAGCCGGCTGGGCGCCAAGCCACGCCGCGGAGACGCCGTTTCCCTTCAGAGCTCGATGCGCTGAGCGCGCAACGGGATCCCGAATTTCGTCCGTTCACGAGAGGAATTCCAGCATGAGTCACACCATTCTTCGCTGTGCCGTTGTTGCAGTCGCTGCCGCGATGACCGTTGCGTCCGCCGGCGCCGAAGACGCCGCCAAATTGGGAACCGCGCTGACGACGGCCGGCGCCGACAAGGCGGCGTCTTCGGACGGCGCCATCCCTGCATGGACGGCCCCTGGCAACGAAGGCCCGGGCTGGTCGCGCGGAAAGCGGCGCATCGACTACTTCAAGTACAAGGACGACAAGCCGCTGTTCTCCATCGACGCGGCCAACGTCGACAAGTACGCGAGCAAGCTCGCACCGGGCCAGGTCGAGCTCGTCAAGTCCGTCAAGGGCTTCCGCATGGACGTGTATCCCAGCCGGCGCACCTGCGGCATTCCCGACTTCGTGGCGGAGAACACCAGGAAGAACGTCGGCTTCGCCAAGATGGCCAGCGACGGCTCCTCGCTGGACGAGGCCTACGTCCCGGGCTTTCCGTTCCCGTTCCCGGCCAATGGTGCCGAGGCCATGTGGAACATGAAGTTGCGCTACCGTGGCCTGGGCTCGGGCATGCGCAATTCGTTCAGCTACGTCTCCCCGCGCAGGGGCAGCGACGACTGGATCAAGGCGGCCTATGACGTGACGCTGTTCATGCCCTGGGGTGTCAAGGGCAGCACGCTGTTCTCGAAGGTCGATCGCCTGGAGGGCGCGGTCTACTTCTCCTTCAACACGCCGACGGCGCTCGCCGGCCAGGCAGCCGTCGTCACCACGGCCGCGGGCAAGGCGCAGGAAGCCTTCTACTACTTCCCGGGCCAGCGTCGCGTGCGGCGCATGCCCACCTATGCCTACGACTCGCCGCAGATCGGCATGGACAACCAGGTCACGGTCGACGAGTCCTACATGTTCAGCGGGCCACTGGATCGCTTCAACTGGAAGCTCGTCGGCAAGACGGAGCTGATCGTTCCCTACAACGCGCTGGGCATGCTCGACTTCACGGCCAAGTCGGAGGACGTGCTCCTGCACGACGCGCCGTCGCCGACCGTCCGGCGCTACGAGACCCATCGCGTCTGGGTCGTCGAAGCCACCGTCAAGCCGGGCATGCGCCACCTGGAACCCAAGCGCACCTTCTACCTCGACGAGGACAGCTGGGCGCCCCTGCTGGCGGTCGACCAGGATGCCCAGGGCAAGGTCTGGAAGGTGCGCGAAGGCAACGCGACGCCGGTCTACGAGACGGGCACGTGCGACGTCGCGGCCTACACGCAATACAACCTCGCCGACCAGCGCTACTACGTGGACTACACGTCGATCGGGGCGGGGAGCGACATCCAGTACTTCACCGAGGCCACGGGCAACCCGCGCCTGAAGCAGGACTTCTACACCTCCGACAACCTGCGCGCCATCAGCGAACGCTGATCCCTACCAACAAGCCGTACAACGAGGAGAACGACAGTGACTCAGGAATGGAAGGCCGCCGTGCTGACGGGCGTGGTCGCCGCAGCCGCATGCAACGGCGCGCGCGCCGTCAGCTTCGAGACCGATGGAATTCGTGGTTCCTTCGACTCGTCCGTCTCGGTGGGGGTGGGCGTGCGAACGAAGTCGCCGTCGTGCGGCCTGGTCGTCGCGGGCGCGACGGGCGACGATGCGCCCGGCGGTTGCCTGGCGCCGACGTCGGGCATCGGAGACCAGGGCGACCTGAACTATGGCCGCGGCGATGCGTTCACCGGCTATCTCAAGGGCAATCACGAACTCCTGCTGAAGTTCCCGGAGGACATCACGGCGATGGCCCGGGTGAACTGGGTGCGCGACTTCGCCGCGACCGATACCACGGGCATCACGAGCGCGACGACCCCGAGCGGGGTCACTCGCGACGGCCTCACCGAAGAGGCGCGCAGCGACCTGCGCTTCAAGGCGCGCCTGCTGGACCTGTGGGTCAGCGAGTCGTTCGCGATCGGCGACCAGCAGGCCCGGGTGCGCCTGGGCAACCAGGTCATCAACTGGGGCGAAAGCCTGTTCTACCCGGGCGGCATCAATGCCACCAACGCGCTGGACTTCAATCGACTGGCCCAGCCCGGCGTGCAGCTGAAGGAAGCCGTGCTGCCCGCGCCGATCACCAGCTTCGCGACGGGCCTGGGCGACGGCTTCAACCTCGAGGCCTACACGCAGTTCCGCTGGAACAAGAGCTACCTGGCGCCGGTGGGCAGCTACTGGTCGGTGACCAACGCGGTCGGAACCGGCATGGGCTCCTTCGGCTACACCGACGAGAAAGCGCGCAACGCGGGCCAATGGGGCGTGTCGCTGCGCTTGCAGCCGCACGGCACCGAAGCCAACCTGGGCCTGTATGCGCTCAACTACCACGACAAGCTGCCGTCGCTGAAGATCGACCAGACGACGTTCGCACCCATCTGGACCTACCCCGAGAACCGCAAGCTCTATGGCATCAGCGCCAACTTCCCGGTCGGCGACCTGGCGGTGGGCACCGAGCTGTCGTATCGGCCGAAGGACGCCGTCTCCCTGAGTCCGGCGGCCGGCTGCACTGCCCGCGATGGTCGCTGCTGGGTCGACGAGCAGCGCTACCAATGGCACATGACGGGCATCTACGCGCTGACGCCGAGCAATGCGCCCGGCCTGCTCAGCGCGCTCGGCGCGCAGGCGGCGAACATCCTCGCCGAGACGGCCGTCATCTACTACCCGAACCTCCAGAAGTCGTACGGCGGGGACGTCGTGCAGTCGGGCTACTGGGGCTGGGGCCAGGAGACCGATCCGACCGCCACGCCCGCGGAGGCGGGCACGCGCACGTCGGCAGGTGTCGCGCTCGACCTGAGCGTCACTTATGACGGAACGCTGATCCCGGGCTGGCAGGTCGTGCCCGAGATCTTCTACTCGCGCGCGCTGGCGGGCCGCACGCCGAACTTCTCGGCGATGTTCATGCAGGGGGCCGCGCAGGTGAATTTCACGGTCTCGTTCATCCAGAACCCCGCCGACTGGCAGGTCGCCGTCAACTATGCGCACTTCTCCGGAGGGCATTCGCCGTTCGACCAACCCCTGCGCGACCGCGATTTCGTCGGACTGGTCCTGACCCGCAACTTCTGAGATGGAGCAGCACGTGGAACCCGCATCCCAGGGCCTGCTGCAGCGACTGCAGACATGGCTGTTCGCGCGCCGGATCGTGGTGCTCGGCGTCTTCGTCGCGCTCACGGCGGTGATGGGCTGGTTCGCCCTGCAGTTGCGCATGGATGCGGGTTTCGAGAAGCAGTTGCCGATCGGCCACGAGTACGTGAAGACCTTCAACGACTACCGCAGCGATCTTCTCGGCGCCAACCGGTTGATCGTCGTCGTCAAGGCGCGTGACGGGCACATCTGGAGCCAGGCGGGCCTTCGCCGCCTGTACGACGTCACGCAGGCCGTGACGTTCCTGCCCCAGGTCGTGCGCTCGAGCGTGCAGTCGTTGTGGACGCCCAATTCGTTCGTCAACGAGATCACCGAGGAGGGCTTCCGCGCAGATCCCCTGGTACCGGGCGACGTGACGCCCGACCGCCTGGACGCCGGCACGATCGAAGCCATCGCGCGGTCGACGGCGCAGGGGGGCTTCGTCGGGACGCTGGTCTCGCGCGACCAGTCCAGCGCCATGGTCACGGCCGACCTGTCGGAGCTCGACGCCCAGGGCCGGCACCTCGACTACGTCGCCTTCAACCACGAGCTCGAGCACGCGCTGCGCGCCAAGTTCGAGGATGGCGCCTACCAGATCGAGATCATCGGCTTCGCCAAGCAGATCGGCGACATCGCCGAGGGCGCGTCGGCCGTGCTGCGGTTCTGCGGCGGCGCCTTGCTGCTCACGGTGCTGGCCGTCTATGGCTACTGCCGCTCGTGGCGACTGACGCTGCTGCCGATCGTCTGTTCGCTGTCTTCGCTGGTGTGGCAGTTCGGGGCCTTGCGGCTGCTCGGATTCGGCCTCGACCCGCTCGCGGTCCTGGTGCCCTTCCTGGTCTTCGCGATCGGCGTGTCGCATGGCGTCCAGCAGATCAATCACATCGTGCGGGAAGTGGCCCATGGCAAGAGCTGCGACGCGGCGGCCCGTTCGGCGTTCACGGGCCTGCTGATCCCGGGGACGCTGGCCCTGATCACCGCGTTCGTCACCTTCATCACCCTCCTGCTGATCCCGATCCCGATGGTCCGCGAGCTGGCCATCGCCGCGGCGATGGGCGTGGCCTTCAAGATCGCAACCAACCTGGTGATGCTGCCGCTGGCGGCGTCGCTGATGAAGGTCGACCGCGACTACGCGCTGCGGGCCGAGAAGTCGAGCGTCCGCCGCCAGCGCTGGCTTCGCCGTCTCGCCCAGGTCGCCGTTCCGCGGAATGCGGCCCTGACGCTGGCCGTCGCCGCCGTGGTGTTCGGGATGGCCGTCTGGAACAGCCGCGATCGCGTGGTCGGGACGCTCGAGGCCGGGGCGCCCGAGCTGCGCCCCGAGGCCCGCTTCAACCGCGACGCGCTGGACATCGCATCGGCGTATGACCTGGGCCTGGACTGGCTGAGCGTGGCCTTCGAGGCGCCGGCGCAGTCGTGCGACAACGTCGCCATCGGTCACTACCAGGATCGTTTCGTCTGGGCCATGCAGGCCGTGCCCGGCGTGCTGTCGATCACGTCGTTCTCGTCGGAACTTCGCCAGTACAACGAAGGCTACAACGAGGGCAACCCGAAGATGGGCGCGGTGCCCATCGACAGCGGGAACTACGCCGCCCTGTCGGTCGAGATCGCGCGCACGCCGGGGATCATGCGCAAGGACTGCAGCATGACCGCGGTGAACCTGTTCCTGGCCGACCACAAGGCCACCACCATCGAGGGCGTGGTCGCGGCGGTCAAGGCGTTCCGGCAACGCGAACCCCTGCCGGGCGTCAAGATCCGCCTGGCCTCGGGCAATGCGGGCGTGCTGGCGGCGGTCAACGAAGAGATCGAGCACAGCGAGCTGCCGATGATGCTGTACGTCTACGCGGTCATCGTCGTGCTGGTGCTGCTGGCCTACCGCGACGTGCGTGCCGTGTTCGCATGCTGCCTTCCGCTGGTGATCAGCACCTTCATCGGCTACTGGTTCATGAAGGAGCTGCAGATCGGCCTGACGGTGGCCACGCTGCCCGTCATGGTGCTGGCCGTGGGCATCGGCGTGGACTACGCCTTCTACATCTACAACCGGCTCCAGCTGCACCTGGCCGGCGGGCAGACCATCGTCAAGGCGCTGGAGCAGTCCATCCTCGAGGTGGGCGCGGCGACCATCTTCACGGCGATCACGCTGGCCATCGGCGTCGCGACCTGGAGCTTCTCGTCGCTGAAGTTCCAGTCGGACATGGGCAAGCTTCTGGCCTTCATGTTCATGGTCAACATGGTGATGGCCATGACGGTGCTTCCGGCCTTCGCGGTGTGGCTCGAGAAGTTGCTGCCGCGGCGCCGTCCCGTGCGCGCCGCCCGGCTGCTGGCCCACTGAGCGCGGAGACGACGATGAAACTGTTCCTGAGCATCTTCGCGGCGTGCAGCCTGGCCTGGGCCGCGCCATCGATGGCCGCGCCGGACGCGCTCGCACCCGTCCCCGCCGCCCGGTCCTCCATCGCCGCGCAGGCGACCATGCTGGACGCGGCCTGGGCGGGAAGACGCGCCGTCGCGGTGGGCGACCATGGCATCGTCCTGCTGTCCGACGACGCGGGCGCGACCTGGCGGCAAGCCCGTTCGGTGCCGGTCTCGTTCACGTTGACGTCGGTGAGCTTCGCCGACGCGCAGCATGGCTGGGCCGTCGGGCATGGCGGCAGCGTGCTCGCGACCAGCGACGGCGGCGAATCCTGGAAGCTGCAGCGCATCGCGACCGCCGAGGATCGGCCGCTGTTCGCGGTCCATTTCTTCGACGCGCGCCAAGGGGTGGCGGTCGGATTGTGGTCGTTGGTGCTCGTGACGTCCGATGGCGGCGAGCACTGGCAGCAGCAGCAACTCGAGCCCATGCCTGGCACGAAGAAGGCGGACCTCAATCTGCTTGGGCTGTTCGCCGGCGCCTCGGGGACGCTGTTCGCGACCGCGGAACGCGGCCAGGTGCTGCGCAGCGACGACCGCGGCGCCACCTGGAAGTACCTGCCCACCGGCTACAAGGGCAGCCTGTGGTGCGGCGCGACGCTGCTCGATGGCGCACTGCTCGTCGGGGGGCAGCGAGGCACGCTGCTGCGCAGCGACGACCAGGGCCAGACCTGGAAAGCCGTGCCGCTGGACACCAAGAGCTCGATCACGAGCATCTCGGTCGCGGCGAGCGGCGTCACGCTGGTGGGCCTCGACGGCCTACTGGCCCGCAGCCGCGACGGCCGCGATTTCGCGGTCGCCACCAGGCCGGACGGCGTGGCGATCACGTCCGCGCTGTCCTCACAGGCTGGCGACGACAAGCCGTCGCTGCTGTTCACTCGTCGGGGCGTGGAGCGCGATGCCGGGCATCCCTGACGCGCCGACGCGCTCCCTCTCCCTGTCTCACCGAGGCTAGCTCATCATGAAACTCATTCTCCTGTGCCTGTCCGATGTCCTGCTCATCCTCGCCGGCATCGTCTACGGCGTGAAGTTCCTGAAAAAGCGCAACTACCTGTGCGGCCTCGAGTGGCTGATCATGTCGCTGTCGGGCACCAACTTCCTGCTGTGGGCGATCTTCGGCTGGAGCTTCTGCTACGACACCACGTTCTTCTTCGATGCGTTCTCGCGATCCTTCGGATTTCCCGTGGTCGCCGTCGCCGGCATGATGTTCGTGACGCACCAGTACAAGCCGTCGTGGCGCGCGGATGTCCTGTATTTCCTGCTGGGCTTCGTGGGCGCCACCGGCGTCGTGTTGGCCGACCACCATCCGGCCTTGGCGGCCTGCAAGCCACCGTTCTTCGTGGCGACCTGCGCCATCTTTCTGGCTTACCTGGCGAACTTCGCTCTGAAGTTGCACAAGGCGGGCGAGACGCTGCATGTGCTGGGCGTCTGCCTGGTCGCGGCCACCGGAGCGGCGATCGCGAGCTTCGAGGACTACGTGCCGTTCCCCGGCGGCGACGACGCCTATCGCACCACGTTCTTCACCGCCGCGCTGACGGTCTGGGCTTTCATGATGGTCGAGCTCTATTACGCGTACTGCGCGCTCGAGCGCGCCACGCAGGCGCGGTCCGGGCGCTTCTTCCACGAGCCTCTTGGCCAGGCCCGGCTGCGGCGCCAGGCCTGATAGCCACCAGAACCCGACCGTCGGTCAACCCTTTGGAGTGAAATCATGGCCCGCTGGCCGGACTCGAATTCCCGTTCCCGAGAACTCTACGATCGTGGCCTGAGGGTGCTGCCCGGCGGCATCACCCGCACGTTGCCCTGGCAGGAACCTTTCCCGGTCTACGCATCGCGCGGCGAAGGCGCCTACGTGGTCGACGTCGACGGAACGCGTCGCCTGGATCTGTTGAACAACTTCGCGTCGCTGGTCCACGGCCATGCGCACCCGCGCGTCGTCGAGGCCGTGCGCCAGCAGGTGGGCAACGGCACGGCGTTCACGCTGCCCACGGAGCAGGAGGTGGCACTGGCGGAGACGATCTGCGGACGCGCCGAGAGCTTCGATCAGGTCAGGTTCTGCAACTCCGGCTCCGAAGCCGTCATGAGCGCGATCAAGGCTGCCCGCGCGATCACCGGACGGCCGAAGATCGTGAAGGCGGAAGGGGCCTACCACGGCGCCTACGACTACGCCGAGGTCAGCCTCGATTCGTCGCCGCTGAACTGGGGCGACGATCCGAACTCCATCGGCTATTCGAAAGGCGTGCCCAAGGGCGTGACCAACGATGTCGTGGTCATCCCGTTCAACGACGTCGAGGCCGCCGAGCGGATCATTCGCGCGAACGCCTCGGACGTGGCGGCCGTCCTGCTCGACGCGGCGCCGAGCTATCTGGGCTTCGTGCAGGCGTCCAGGCGCTTCACCGACATGATCGAACGCGTGACCCGCGAGATCGGCGCGCTCTTCATCCTCGACGAGGTCATCACGTTCAGGTCCCACACCGGCGGCGCGCAGACGCTGCTGGGCATCCATCCGGACCTCACGACGCTGGGCAAGATCATCGGAGGCGGATTCCCGATCGGCGCCGTGGCGGGGCGCCGCGAATTCATGCAGATCTACGACCATCGCCAAGGAAAGCCGGGTCTGCCCTGGAGCGGCACGTTCACGGCCAATCCCGTGTCGATGACGGCGGGCAAGGTCACCCTGGACCTGCTGGACAACGAGGCCATCGACCGCATGAAGGCGCAGGCCGATCGCCTGGCCGGCGTGTTGAACGAGGTGTTCGAGCGGGCCGGCTTCCCAGGGCAGGTCACCCGCTTCGGGTCGAGCTTCATGATCTACGGCCATACCCGTGCCGTCAGCGACTACCGCTCCGGCTACTCGTTGCCCGAGGAAGCCAGGCGCGTCGCAGAACTCCAGCGCGCCCTGACGGTGGAAGGCTTCCACATCGCCCGCAACGGCAAGGCATTCCTGTCCACCGCGATGACCGACGAGGACATCGACAGCTTCATCGGCGCCGTGCGCCGCATCGTCGAGGCGAGGTGACGCGATGCCTGCCTTCCCGTGTGTGACCCCTTCGCAGGACCTGCGACTTAGGACAACGCTGTGACCGACTACATCATCGTCGGCGGTGGTTCCGCCGGCTGCGTTCTGGCCAATCGACTGTCGGCCGATCCCGACGTCGAGGTGACGCTGCTCGAGGCGGG
>OUNJ010975267.1_pt1 | contig 11953 bp, 13 predicted proteins | sample 1755361 | NCBI WGS metagenome assembly OUNJ01 (sample SAMEA3914825, study PRJEB12502) | metagenome | biome: forest; material: soil | place: USA | collected 2012-03-12 | depth 0.1 m
GTGCCGCCGGTCGACAGGATCGTCACGCCCGCCGCGTGCAGGGCCTGGGCCGCTTCGACAAGGCCCGTCTTGTCGGACAGCGAGATCAGGGCGCGTTTAGGGGTAACGAAGTCGGGGGCGGGCGGGAAATCGGGCGCGGCGGGCATGACGAATCCATGGCGATGGGGAGAGGATGCGCGGGCTTTACACGACGAGCCGCCAAAAGCAAAGGCCCCGCCGCGTGGGGTGCGGCGGGGCCTGACGACCGCTTGTCGCGGCTCGGGACGAGACCTTGCGGCGGGTCTCGGAGCCGCCAAGGCTACACGGTTGGTGAGGGAGGTTTACCGGTAGCCGTAGCGGTCATAGCGAACGGGTTCATAGACGCGGACCCGTTCATAACGATGGGTGTGGTGGTTATAGACATAGCTGTAGCTATAGCTGTCGCGGGCGCTGTAGGTATCGCGGTCGCCGTAGCCGTTGTCGTAACCGTATTCGGCGCGGGCCTGCTCATCGATCTTGTTGCAGGTCGACTTGCCGTGGTCCTTGCCCAGCTTGTTGCCGATGACGCCGCCCAGTATGGCGCCGCCAACCGTGCCCAGGCCGCGCTCGTTCTTGGCGGCCGCGTTGCCGACGACACCGCCGAGCAGGGCGCCGATGACGGTGCCGGTCTTGGCGTCGCTCGACTTCTCGGCCTGGCAGACATAGGATTGCGGCGAGGCCGAAGCCGTGGCGGGGAGAACCATGCCGCCCAGGATCATGCCCGAGATGGCGGCGGTGGCGATAGAGGTTTTGATCAGGGTCTTCATGGTCTTGGTCCTTCAGATTTCCAGCGGTGCGGGTCATCCGTCGCCGTTGATGAGAACCGTTATAAGCCTGTGAAGCTGAACGATATCCGCGCCGCCATGTTCATAATCGTTCAGGAAAACCTTGCGTATTGAAGACGTTGGACATCGCTGTCATGGCGCAAAACAAAGGCCCCGCCGTGAAGACGGGGCCGATGAATGAACGGATGTTCAGGTAATTTTTTATTCGCGGACGTAGCGGTAGACAACCTTCTCGTTACGCCCGTTGTGGCGGTAGTAATGGGTCTCCTCGCGGTAAGCGACGCGGTTCATGCAGTCGGATTTGCCCTTGCTGTGGCCCAGGTGGCTGCCGATGGCCGCGCCGGCCAGAGCACCCAGGATGGTGCCGGTGGTCTTCGAGCCATGGCCGGCGATGTTGGAGCCGACCACGCCGCCGGCGACGGCGCCGACGGCGGTGCCGACGTGTTCATCGTGCTTCTGCTCGTACTTGCAGACATAATGGGTGTAGGCCGAGGCCGTAACCGGAGAGACGGTGGCGACGACAAGACCGGCGCCAGCGACGGCCAGGATGGTTCGGGTAAGGACGTGCGACATGATGAGCCTCCTCGCAAAAACAGGCGCACATCGGCGCCGCGATGCGGCACCCTAGGCGATCGGGCATAAGTTTTCGCTAGGATTGGACCTTACCGGGCATAACCTAGCCCTCAGCGGGCGACAGCTTCCAGCGCACGCGTGTCGGTTGATCGGGCGCGGCGATGCCGCGAAGTGCTACGACCGTCGTCTTGCGCGCCACGCCCTTATCGAACACGGTGCCGGTTTCAAGGACCACTTCACGGGCATCATGGCGCAGCCACCAGCCGCGGCCGCCCGGCCCGCGCAGGAGGACGCTCTTCTTGTCGCGGGCCAGCGACGCCTGGACCTCGGGATGGAGGCGGTAGCGCACGGCAAACGGCGCAGCCACGGGCCGTTTGGCCTTGGTCTCCAGCGGGGTCAGCCGTTCCTCGCCGCGCAGCTCGTCGCGCTGAGCATCGACATAGAGACGGCGCTCGTGCTTGAGACCGAACGCCGCGCGCCAGCCGTCATGCTCCATTTCAAGCAGGGTGCCGGCGTCCTCGGCCTCGACGCGGCGCGAACGCACCTTGTACCTTGGGCCTTCGAGGGCGAAGTTGAGCAGCTCACTCCAGCGCGACGCCGGCGGACAGAGGATGGCGGCATCGCCCAGGGTCAGGGTATTGCCGGCGGGAGCGGCGCGAAATTCAGGGTGTTCGGACTGCATCGGCGACCAGCCCGACGCCACGATCAGCTTGTCGCGGCCGCCCGACACCTCGAACGCCATCGGATGGTCGCAGGCGGCATAGCCGAAATCGCCGCCGCGTGGCTCACCGGCATCGACGAAGACACTTAAGGAGCGGCCGAACAGGCGGTGATAGCGGCCGTGTTCCAGCACCGGCGGCAATTGCCCCTGCGGCCGGGCGGCGGCGCGGACCAGAGCCGGAGCGACCTGGTCTTCCAGCAGGGATTCGGCGCCCTGGAACGACACCAGGCTGCCGTCCGGATGCGACAGCGCGCTGACGAACCGCGTCAGCTTGTCGACCTGTGCTTCGATGGCGTCGGGCACGGCCATGCCGCGTTGGCCGAGCGCGTCCTCGACCAGCAACAGATCATAAAGCAGGTCCAGCGCCTGCTCGACGCTGCGCGAGGCGTGGGTACCATCGGCAAGGACGGCGCGCTTCAGCGCCCTGGGCAGGAGACGCAGGCCCGCCTTGCGGAAGCCGTCACCGACACGCCCGGACAAGACACAACCGAGGACCGTCAGGGCGGCGGCGCGCGTCGCCTCATAGGCCGGATTCTGGGTCAGACGGCGCAGGTGGCGGCCCTGTTCGGCCAGCGATTGCGCGAAGACGACGATCTCGTCCGGCGACGCCTGTGCCGCCATGCGACGCGCGAAGAGCGACAGATTGATCAGGCGCCGCGGCAAGACCTCCTCGCCCCAGGTAAACGGCGACCAGGCGCGGAAGGTGCGTTGCCACATCAGGAACAGGCGGACCGCTTCACGCGCGCCGTCGTCGCCCTGGCTCAGCAGGGAACCCAGCCACGAAAAACGGTGCAGTTCGACGGCAAAAGCGCGCGTCGGCGACGGCCGGTTCCATGGATCGCCGCTGCCCTGCACGCTCATCCGTGCTCCGGCTAGGGCAAACCGGCCCGACAGGATCGCCTTGCCGAGCAGGGCATTGGACGGACGGGCATCATGCGGCGCGGCCAGGAAGCCGTCCGGTGTGCGGCCTTTCAGCGTCAGGCGATAGCCGGGCATACCGAACAGCTCGGCGCCCAGCTGCTTGGTCAGCATCGCCCCGGCAAGCTTCAGCCACGGCGTCCTTGCGCCGGACGAATCGACTGGTGACGACGCCTCATAGGCCTGCACGGCTCAAAGCCCCTTCAAGCTCTTGATGTTGCCGGCATAGGCCGACGGGCCGCCCTTGAACACGGCCGTGCCGGCGACCAGGGCCGTGGCGCCGGCATCGACGCAGGCCCTGGCATTGGCGAGGTTGACCCCGCCGTCGACCTGCAGCACCGCCGGATGGCTGTCGGCATCGAGCCGCCGGCGCACCGCCTCGATCTTGCGCAGGGTGCTGTCGATGAAGCCCTGGCCGCCGAAACCCGGGTTGACGCTCATCAGGAGGACGAGATCGACGTCGTCCATGATCCAGTCGAGCACGGACAGCGGCGTCGCCGGATTGAGCACGACGCCGGCCCTGGCGCTCAGAGCGCGGATCTGCTTCAGCGTACGGTGCAGGTGCGGTCCGGCTTCAGGATGCACGCTCATGATATCGGCGCCGGCATTGCGATAGGCTTCGAGGAAACCGTCGACCGGCGAAATCATCAGGTGGACGTCGAAGGTCAACTGGGTATGCGGCCGCAGCGCCTTGACCACCTCGGGGCCGATGGTGATGTTGGGAACGAAATGGCCGTCCATGACATCGACGTGGATCCAGTCGGCGCCGGCGGCGTCGAGGCTGCGCACTTCCTCGCCCAGCTTCGAGAAATCCGAAGCCAGTATCGACGGGCAGATGATCGGAGGTGTGGTCATGGTGGTCGCGTCCCTGACGACTGTAATGCGTTTTCGCCCTCTTGGGGTCAACTGTTTTGGCGAGCCATTCAGCAAAAGTGGATGGCCACGTTTGCGTTACGGATTGCGGCCCTGATCCTTCTTCAGATGCGCAATGAAAAAGCCGTCCTGGCCGCCTGGACGCTGATGCGGCAGGAGGCGCAGCCAGCCTTCAGGTTTCAACCCGGCGGACGGCACGCCGAGCCGTTCAACAAGCCCCGGTTCGGGCGGCTGGAGGACGAAGCCCGGATGACGGCGCAGGAAGGCCAGGACCTGGGTCTCGCCCTCCTCACGCTCCATCGAACAGGTGCAGTAGACGAGGCTGCCGCCCGGTGCGGTCCTGGCCGCTGCCTGGTCGAGCAGGCGATGCTGGACATCGGCCAGCTTGGCGATGTCGGCGGGGCGGGTCGCCCACAGCACGTCGGGCTGGCGGCGGAAGGTGCCGGTGGCGCTGCACGGCGCATCCAGCAGGACGATGTCGAAGGTGCGCGGATCGTCGAAGCCTTCGGCGTTCATGACATGCACCTCGGCCGAAAAACCGGCGCGAGCCAGATTGTCCTCGACGCGCTTCAGGCGGTTTTTCGAGCGGTCAAGCGCGACGACCTCGGCGCCTTTTGCCAGCATTTGCAGTGTCTTGCCGCCCGGCGCGGCGCACATGTCGAGCGCCGTCCTGCCCGTCAGGTCGCCGAGCAGGCCCACCGGCACGGCGGCCGAGGCGTCCTGGACCCACCATGCGCCTTCGTCGTAACCCGCCCATTCGGCGACATTGCCGCGCAGGGCGCTTCGCAGGGTCAGGCCGCCCGCCGGCGTGCCTTCCAGCGGCAGTGACAGGCGGTCGAGATCGGCGGCGGTCTTGAAACTGAGGTCGGTCGCCGGCTCTTCGGCCAGCATCAGGGCGATGCCGCGCGCATCAGTTTCGCCATAGGCCGCCTTCCAACGCTGGAAAAGCCAATCCGGCAGGAGACGGGAGGCATCGGGCTGGCCCAGGCCGCCTTCGCGGATCACGCCGCGCAGCAGGCCGTTGATCAGTCCCTTGAACGGACGGGTATCGGAACGCCGTTCCGCCAGCTTGACTGTCGTCGAAACAGCGGCGAAGTCGGGCACGCCCATGAAGCCGATCTGCGCCAGGCCGATGCGCAGCAGGGCCCAGACGGCTTCCGGCGGCGCCTTGTGCGTCCGCCGCTCGATAAGGTCGTCAAGCTGACCCAGGCGGCGCAGGACCAGCAGGGCCAGGGCGCGGGCAAAGCTGCGTTCGGACAGGCTCAGCGCCAGGAACTGTGTGCGCGTGACGGCCTCGTCGAAGCCCGAACGTTTATCCAGCGCCGCATCGACCAGATCGATGGCGGCCAGTCGGGCGTTCATGCCAATGTCGTCGTGGCTTTGGGTCATGGAAAGATGCTTCGCGAAAAAGGTCGCTGCTGATAGGCGCAACACCGTTGTTTTGCAAGCGGCGAAAGCCTAGGTTACGGTCATGTCCGACAAGCCTGCAGATATCAACGACCTGGCGCCGAAAAAGGTGCTGACGCCGGCGGCGCAACGCGCCCTGGCCGAAGCCGCCGAACGTCGCGCCCTGGCAGAGGCCGAAGCGGCGAAAATCGCCGAAGACGGCGGCCCGTCTGGTCTCGAACCGACGCGCTACGGCGACTGGGAACGCAAGGGAATCGCCGTCGACTTTTAGGTATTGACCAGGTATCTAAGCCCTCATGGTGTGGCGAAAATGGCTGGCTTTTGAGCATCGCAGCGGAGCGTACTTGAGTACGTGAGCAGCGAAGCGCAAAAAGACGGCCATTTGCAGATCACCAGGAGGCGCTTAAACGTTATGTATTGCGGCCAGGATGGCTTGCGCTGCCGCCTTCGGATCAGGCGCGCGGGTGATCGGCCGCCCCACCACGACGTGCGACGCTCCGTTGAGGAAGGCTTGCTGCGGCGTGGCGATACGCTGCTGATCATTGACGTCCGAGCCTTCCGGCCGCACACCCGGCGTGACAATCAGGAAGTCTTTGGGAACCCGCGCCCGGATCATTTCGGCCTCGTGCGGGCTCGATACCACGCCGTCAAGACCGCACGCGACCGCCTGGTCGACGCGGCGTTTGACCAGGTCGCTGAGCTCCAGGCCATAGCCCATGCCGTCAAGATCGCCCTGGGTAAGTGAGGTCAGGACGGTGACCCCGATGATTTTCGTCGCCGCGTCGCCGCGGCCCCTGACCGCCGCCGTCATCACCTGCGGTTCGGCGTGGACCGTCAGAAGGTCGCAGCCACCGGCGCAAACGGCCCTTGCCGCGCCTTCGACCTGGGCGCCGATGTCGTGCAGCTTCCAGTCCTGGAACACCTGACGGCCGGCCGCGCGCAGGTCCTGCACCAGATCGAGCCCGCCCTGCGCCAGCAGGGTCAGGCCTATCTTGTAGAAGCTCACGCTGTCGCCCAGTTCGTCGACCAGGCGGCGCGCCGAAGCCAGGTCGGGTTCGTCGAGCGCCACGATCAGGCGTGAATCTGCGGGCATGGTCATGCCTGTTATCCTTGTGGCTGCGTTGGGGGTGTCGGGGGCGTAACCGATTTGCTAGACATACGCAAGCGAATCAGGGAGCCGGGCATGTCCGACCACCTCGACTGGGCCAAGCTGCTCGGCTTCTACGTCAATTTCTTCATTACCCTGTTCGCCCTGATCGATCCGATCGGCAACGTGCCGATCTATGCCGCCGCCACCCAGTCGCAATCCAAGACCTCGCAACGCTGGCTCAGCGTTTATATCGCCATCTTCACGGCGCTGATCCTGACCCTGTTCTTCTTCGTCGGCCTCAATATCCTGCAGTTCTTCGGGATTTCGATGGACGCTTTCCGCATCGCCGGGGGGTTGCTGCTGTTCCTGATGGGCCTCGACATGGCGCGCGGCGACTTCATCGAATCGTTCAGCCAGCACGGCGACGGTAAGGCCGGCGGCTCACCCGAGGAGGTTAAGCCGCTGGGCCACCGCGAGACGGCCAAGAAGAGCTTCGAGAAGCTGGTCGTGCCGTTCGCCTTTCCGCTGATGGTCGGACCGGGCACGATTTCCACCGTCATCATCCAGGCCGGCGTGGCCGGCGATATCGGCCTGGTTGGCTATGTGGTGGGTGTGGCGGCGATCGTCACCACCGCCTTGGCCATTCTGGTGACGCTTCTGCTATCGGACACGATTTCGCGCCTGTTCGGCCGCGTCGGCATGGTGGTGGTTATACGCGTGCTGGGCCTTATCCTGTGCGCGCTGTCGGTACAGATCATCATTTCAGCGGTCAGCGAGATCACCCACAACCTGATTCTACCCAGCGCGGCGCATCCATACGCTGAACACCATCACTGACACAGGCATCTGAGCCGTTCAGGCGTGGCGAAAATGTCTGGCTTTCGAGCACGCGACGCGAGTGTACTCAAGTACATGAGCTAGCGCGCACAGAAAGACGGGCATTTTCGCCACGCCTGAACGGCTCAGCGGTGGATCTTCCGCAGCTGGCCGGACACCAGCTCCATCACCCAGTCATCGGGCAGGACTTTCAGCAGCGAAGCCGCCGTCTTGTTCGGCGCGCCAGGCACGCAGGCGGCGCGGTTGGCTTCCACGGCGACGAAACCTTCGCGCGCCACCTCGTCGGCGCCCATCCACATCCATTCCGGGATGGCGGCGGACAGCTTGGAACGCGTGCCGATGACATCGTGGAACTCGGAATAAGTCCAGCCCGGGCACAACGCCGTCACGTGCACCCCGTGGTCGCGCACTTCGAGGTGCAGGCTTTGCGAAAAGCGCGTCAGGTAGGTCTTGATCGGGCCGTAAAGCGTGTCGCCGGGCGAGGCCGGCAGATAACCCGCCACGGAAGCGACGTTGATGATGCGGCCGAATTTCTGTTCGATCATGCCGGGCAGGAAACGGTGGCACAGTTCGGTCGGCGCCAGCATCATCACCTGCATCATGATGCGGTGTGCCTCCAGCGGATTGCCGAGGAAGCCGCCGGGCTGACCGTAGCCGGCATTGTTGACCAGGCCATCGACGCCGCGGCCCAGCGCCAGGATACCTTTTTGCAGAGTCTCCGGCGCGGCAGGATCGGCAAGGTCCGCCGGGAGGGCGTAGGCCTCGACGCCGAAGCGCAGGCGAATTTCCTCGACCAGCTTGTCGAGCCGGTCCTGGCGACGCGCCGTCAACGCCACGTCCCAGCCGTGCGCCGCGTAGGTACGGGCAAAGCTGAGACCGATGCCGGCGGAGGCTCCGGTGATCAGGACAAGTCGGCGGGCCAAGGCGATTCCCTAATAGTTCACAGAGGCGGATCGAAACACCAGCGTCGAAGGAAAAGCAAGCCTCATTGTCGTGCAGAAATCGACAGCGGGCCAGCCGGTTTTTGTGGCGATGCCGCGACCGGGAGGATAGAAATCCTCGGAAAGGCCATTACCATGTTAAAACTACTGCACTCCGTCCATCCGATCGTCTTCCTGCTGATCGCCACCACGCTTGAGGTCAGCGGCGACGCGATCGTGCGCATGTCGATCTATAACCACGCCGGATGGTATCGCGCTGGCCTGATGCTGGCCGGCGCGGCCTTGTTGTTCGGCTATGGTTTCACGCTCAACCTGGCGCCAGTCGAGTTTGGCCGTGTCGTCGGGCTCTATATAGCTACCCTGTTCGTCGTCTGGCAGGTGATCAATTTCATCGCTTTCCGGACGGTACCCAGCCTCCCTATATTCGTGGGCGGCGCACTGGTTGTCGCCGGCGGACTGATCATCACCTTCTGGAAGACAGCTTGATTTCCGAAGCCGAAGGCTGAGGCAAGCGCAAGTGCGCGCCCGAGTCTATGCGAGGCAAGCCATGCGGCGTTTGAGCTATAAAATCAGGCCGCCTCGACCGGCAGAATGGCGCTGTGCTTGAGCAGGTCGGCAACCGTTACTGTCGACAGGGCATTCGACGCTGCCGCATTGGCCAGGGTCATGGCCTCGCTGACCGCCTTGGGGATGGCCTGGCTGACCGGACAGCCTTCGGCGCCCAGCGGGGCCGAACCGAGGTGGGCGCAGCCGTTGACCGCGCGCAGGACTTCGTCGAGGCGGATCGTCTCCGGCCGGCGCAGCAGCCAGGCGCCGCCGGATACGCCGGAGCAGGTCGCCAGCAGGCCCGACCTGGCCAGTTGCGTCGTCATGCGGCGGATGACCACCGGATTGGTCGGGATCGACGCCGCCAGAACCGACGACGACACCGCCTGCTCGCGTGAAAAGGCGCCCTTGTGTGCCAGGTAGGCGAGGGTGTGGGCGGCGACGGGGAATCTCTGGCTGTCGGACATGGTGTGACGATACTACGCTGCTTTGCCATCAAACGCGAGGGCGCTCCCGCGTCAGGCAAGCGAAATGGCGATTGAATATGGCCATAAATAGGCGTAAGAGCGCCACGTTCAAGCGAGGGCCGACGGGAAAACCGTGGCGAAAAGGCCGAGCCGGCGCCTCAGGAGAGTATGAATGAACGGGGATAACCCTGCTGAGACCCTGGCCTCCCCGCCGGACTCAGCCACCGCCGGCGCCGCGGCGGATACGGTCAGCGCGCAGGTTCTCACGACATCGCCGTCCAACAAGTCAGAAACCGAGGCCGTTGCCGTGCACGGTCATGGCACGGAAGGTTTCTGGGCGCTGGCCATCGGCTCGATCGGGGTCGTTTTCGGCGACATCGGCACCTCGCCGCTGTACGCCATGAAGGAAGCGCTGATCTATGCCCGCCAGCACGGCATTTCGCCGGAATTGCAGATCACCGGCCTGATTTCGCTCGTCTTCTGGGCGCTGATCATGATTGTGACGGTGAAATACGTCATCTTCCTGATGCGGGCGGATAACAAGGGCGAAGGCGGAACCCTGGCGCTGATGGCCCTGGCCCAGAAGGCGCTCGGCAAATATTCGCCGACCGTCTTTTTTCTCGGCATCTGCGGCGCGGCGCTGTTCTACGGCGATGGCATCATCACTCCGGCCGTGTCGGTGCTGGGCGCGGTCGAAGGCCTGAAAGACGCTCCGGGTGTCGGCCATACCATGTCCTATCTTATCGTGCCGGTTTCGGGCGTCATCCTGCTGTGCCTGTTCATGGTCCAGTCGAAGGGTACCGCCAATGTGGCGCGTTTCTTTGGCCCGATCACGGTGGTCTGGTTCCTGACCCTGGGCGCGCTCGGCCTGTTCCATATCTCGGATGAGCCTCACATCCTGGTCGCCCTGATGCCGCAATACGCCATCGAACTGGTGATCCGCCTGGGCGGGGTCGGCATCTTTGCCGCCTTCCTGGTGCTGGGCTCGATCTTCCTGGCGGTCACCGGCGCCGAGGCGCTGTATGCCGACATGGGCCACTTCGGCAAGAAGCCGATCCAGCGTTCGTGGATATTCTTCGTCCTGCCGTGCCTGACGCTCAACTATCTGGGCCAGGGCGCCATGCTGCTGCACAATCCGGCGGCGCGCGACAATCCGTTCTGGGAAATGGTGCCGGACATCGCCTACTGGCCGACCTTCGCCCTGGCCACCATGGCCACCGTCATCGCCAGCCAGGCCGTCATCACCGGCGCCTTCTCCATCACCCAGCAGGCGGTGCAGCTGGGCCTCCTGCCGCGCATCGACATCAAGCGCACATCCGAGACCCAGGCCGGCCAGATCTTCGTGCCGCAGATCAACACCATGCTGATGATCGGCGTTCTGGTCCTCCTGGTCGTCTTCCGCTCGACCGACCGCCTGACCTCGATGTACGGCATCGCCGTCACCGGCGCCATGATGGTCGACACGCTTCTGGCCTACGTCTTCCTGCGCCATGTCTGGAAATGGAAGCGCGCGACGGCCTGGGCGCTGATCGGGCCGCTGGGCGCCATCGACATCGTCTTCTTCGGTTCCAACCTGCTCAAGATCCCGCAAGGGGCATGGCTGCCACTGACCCTGGCCGGCGTGCTGATTCTGATCATGCTGACCTGGGCCGAGGGCTCGCGCACCCTGTCGGACAAGTCGAAGAAGGAATCGATCGCCCTGCTCGACCTGGTCGAGATGCTGAAGAAGCGCCCGCCGCACCGCGTCGGCGGCACGGCCATCTTCCTGACCTCGGACGCCGATTCGGCGCCGGTCGCCCTGATGCACAACCTCAAGCACAACAAGGTGCTGCACGAAAAGAACATCATCCTGACGGTCAGGACGGTCGGCACGCCGCGTGTCGCCGAAGGTGACCGCGTCTCGATCGAGGTCATCAACGAGGACTTCAAGAAGGTGACTTTGCACTACGGCTTCATGGAAAGCCCGAACCTGCCCAAGGCGCTGGGGCTGTGCCGCAAGCTGGGCCTCAAGTTCGACATCATGGCGACCAGCTTCTTCGTCGGCAAGCGCAGTGTCGTGCCTTCGGCCAATTCCGGCATGCCTCTGTGGCAGGACAAGCTGTTCATCTTCCTGATGAAGAACGCCGCCAACCCGACCGAGTTCTTCCATATCCCGCCGGGCCGGGTGGTCGAGCTGGGCACGCAGGTGACCGTGTAGGGCCTTCGCATGGCGCAATATCACAAACGCCAGCTGGGGGACGTTATTGTCATCGATGGCGAGGAACTACGCTGGCACGTCCACCGCGAGCCCCAACAGAGCAGTGTCGACGGCACGAAAGGCCTGTCGATCGCAGTCGAGGATGCCAGGAAGCCGCAACGCCAGTTGCTCCTTGAGTTCCCCTATGTTTTCCGCCCGAACCGCCAGGGCCAGCGACCCAAGATCAACAACCGTGAAGTCGCCGAACAGGTCGCTCTGGCCATGGCGGCAGGCTGGGATCCCGGCTCCAGGGGCAAGCCCTTCGCCTACCAGGTTGGGCCGGACTGGAACAAGAACTGAGGCCGTGGGCTTCCCGGTGCCCTTCGTCACATTGTCACTTGCATCGGGGGTCCATTGACCCTAAAGCGCGCGTGCATTTTAACCTAAGGTCCGCGCGCATGTCCTCCCCCGACCAACGCCCCGTCAAGAAAGTCGTCCTTGCCTATTCCGGCGGTCTCGACACCTCGATCATCCTGAAGTGGCTGCAGACCGAATACAATGCCGAGGTCGTGACCTTCACCGCCGACCTGGGCCAGGGCGA
>OUNJ010002433.1_pt1 | contig 11924 bp, 8 predicted proteins | sample 1755361 | NCBI WGS metagenome assembly OUNJ01 (sample SAMEA3914825, study PRJEB12502) | metagenome | biome: forest; material: soil | place: USA | collected 2012-03-12 | depth 0.1 m
GGCATCGCGCTGCTGCGCAAGGAGTTTCCGGATCAGCCGTTGAAGTACGAGAACTTCCGCGACTGATCACGCCGCCCACGGATCGATGACCAGGGCGCCTGCGGCTTCGAAGGAACCGACGTCCCGGGTGGCCACCACGAATCCGTTGGCGATCGCGATGGCGGCGATGTAGCCGTCCGCCGCGCCGACGGCCAGCCCCGCCGCACGAGACTCGGCCTGCATCGCCGCGTAGGCCAGCGTGCATGACACATCGAAGGGCAGCACGCGGCCGGCGAACAGCGGCAGGATGCGTTGTTCAAGGTTGTCCGCCAGGGTCGTGCGACGCTTGCCGGCTGGCAACAGCTCCACGCCGGCACGCAACTCCGCCACGGTGATGGCCGAGAGGAAGAGCGTCTCCATGGACTGGGCATCGAGCCAGGCTATCACCCGCTGCTCGGGGGCCCGGCGCAAGGGCTCCGAGACCACGTTGGTGTCGAGCAGGATCATTCGAAGCTCAATGTCCGCGGCGGCGTCTTGTCGCGCACCTGCTCGAATACTGCGAACTCCTCGTCGCTGAGCCTTGCTCGCCGGCCGACGTCGGCCAGCAGCGAGCCGAGCTTCATGCCACCCTGAGGGGTGACCGCAGCCTCCAGGATCGCGCGCACCTCGGCCTCCATGCTCTGGCCGTGATGCGCTGCACGGACGCGCAGCGCGCGGTGCAGTTCGTCGGAGACATTGCGGACTGTGAGCATGGCCACGGCAAAACCCTTGAGTGCATTCGTTGCATGCATTCTACAGGTCTGCATTCACTCATGTCGCGGTCCCGCCATCGTCACTCCTTGCCGGGATCGACGGCGCCATACACCTTCGCATAAGTGGCGATCACGTCGCGAACGACCAGCCGCTGCGGCGTGGGCAGCCGTAGAAACGCCTCGATCGACTCGCGCTCCGCGTAGGTCATCTTCTCCTCCCAATCGCGACGCCGATCGGCCGCCGAGACGGGTTCGCGGTTGCCGTACAGCAACGCGTGCGGGTCGGTCTTCAGCAGCTTGGCAAGCACCGGCACCTTGTCATTGCGCGGCACCGTCTTGCCATTGATCCAGTTCCACGCGGCCTGGGTGGTGATGGGTGTCTTGCCCCACTTCCGATTGAAAGCGCGCTCGAGCTCGGTCGGGCTGACCTCGAGACCGGCGGCCACCATGGCCGCTCGCAGGCGTGCACTGAATTCGTCCTTCGCGGTCATGCGGCAAAGCTACCCAGAGCCGTGCCCGTGAGGTCACCACATAATTGATAATCCATTTAATTTTTCGTTGATCAGAGCCGATCGAGCCGATCTCTGGGCATCTGTCACTGGCCAGAGCGAGAGGCCCGAGCGCTGGAGTCGCCTCAAGGCGCCAAGGCACTGGCAACGAAGCACTCACAGAGGGAGACGAAGAATGTTGGACCTGACGCTGCGCGATGAATTTCGAGGAAAACGCCTCAAAGGCACCGCGATCGAGCTCTCCAACGACACGAACACCGGCGCGACCCAGGTCGCGGCCCAGACGTTCCTGGAGATCACCTATCCGACCCACGACCTGCTGAAGGGCATCGAAGCGGTAGGCCCCGGCCAAGGGCGGCCGGTCGTCGTGATCGGCGAGCGCGGGCTGGGCAAGTCCCACCTGCTGGCCGCGCTGTACCACGCGGTGGCGGATCCTGCGTCGACCAAAGCCTGGCTGAACTCGTGGGCGACCGTCCTCGGCACGCCGCAGGTCGGTGAAATCGGTCTGCGCAGCGGAATGCAGGTCCTCGGAGAGAGTCTGCATCGCCAACGGTACAAGTTCCTCTGGGACTTGCTCCTGGAACGCCATCCACACGGCGCGTACATCAAGGGCAAGTGGGAGGGCATGGGCGCGGCCAAGACCGACATTCCTTCCGACCAACTGATCCTGGAACTGCTCGAGCACGGTCCCACGATGCTGCTGCTGGACGAATTCCAGACGTGGTTCGACGGCCTGACCAACACGAAGCAGTATCCGTGGAAGACCTGGGCCTTCAATTTCCTCCAGATCCTGTCGGACATCGCCAAGGAGCGCCCCGACCTGCTGGTGCTCGTGATCTCGGTGCGCAACGGCGGCAGCGATGCCTACCAGCAGGTCCATCGGGTCAACCCCGTGATCATCGACTTCAAGGCCGGCGGCAATGCGGAGCGCATCCAGCACGACCGGCGACGGATGCTCTTGCACCGACTGTTCGACAATCGCCTCCAGGTCTTTTCGGCCGACATCGAGGCGCTGATCGGCACGCATGTCGCGGAACACTTCCGGCTGCAGGATGTGCCGTTGTCCGAGCAGGATCGCAGGCGCCAGGAGTTCACTGAATCGTGGCCCTATGCGCCGCACCTGCTGCGGCTCCTGGAAGAGCAGGTCCTGATCGCCACGGACGCGCAGGAGACGCGCGACATGATCCGCATCCTGGCCAACCTGTACAAGAGCCGGGGCGAGGCGACGCCTGTTCTCACGGCCGCCGATTTCAGGCTCGACGACGATGCGTCGGGCATCGGCGCTCTGCTCGATTCCGTCTCGAACGAACATCACCGCACCCTGCGGTCGAAGGCGCAGCAGAACATCATCTCGGTGACTGCGGCAGTCTCCGACCATCCGACCCTCGCCCCGCATTTGCAGGAGATCGTGGGCGCCCTGTGGTTGCGCTCTATCGCAGTCGGCAACCTTGCCGGTGCCGAGCCGTCTACCTTGCAGGTCGACATCACGCGCAGCAAGGCGCTGGACGACAACGCCTTTCAGGTGGAACTCACGACGATCGTCGACAACAGCTTCAACATCCACAAGAACGCGAATCGCCTCGTCTTCCGCGAAGAAGAGAATCCGCGGGCCAAGTTGATGGCCTGCGCCCGCAACGACAAGCTGTTTGCCGACGGCTCCGACCAGGCGCAGTTGTCCAAACACATTCGATACGCCATCAGCGGGACGGACGACGTTGCGAAGACCTTCCGCGTCATCGCTTTGCCGAAATCGTGGCAAAGCACTCCCTGGACATCCCTGGAAGAAGCGGAGCAGCCCGAGCGCTGGGATGAACGCTTGCCGATCCTGGTGCTTCCGGAAGAGCCCGACAACATCGAGTCACGCCTCGGTCGCTGGCTGAAGGATCACCTTCAAAGGCGTCGCAACACCGTTCGGTTCCTGTTGCCGAAGTCGGGCTCGACCAACGCCTTCCACGATCGCGATCTGCTGATTCTTGCGCGAGCGGAAATGAAGGCGCTCGAATGGAGTGGCCAGAACCCCGAATACAAGAAGCTGCACGCCGAGTTCCAAGGCCAGTTGCGCGACATCCTCAAGAAGCGCTTCGACCGGTTCGCCGTGCTGCAACGGTGGAACTTCGCCGACCCCGCACAGTGTCGGTTCAGCATTGAGCCCTTGAAGAAGCAAGGTGCCCAGATTCCTGAGGGTATCGAGGAAGCATTGGTCAACGACCTGTTCGTGCCAGAGGACCTCGAAGCGCTGGTGCTCGAAGCTGCGTCGGAGACGTCGTCGGTCGGGAAACTGCTTCGTGAGCTGCAGGAACCTCGGCCCGCGGGGCAGGATTGCATCCCCTGGCTGGGCGAAGCTTCGATGAAGGACCGCATCCTGCGCCTGTGCGCACAAGGAAAGATCGGCATCAACCTGCGGCAGATGGAGTGGCTGCAGACGCATCCCGGCGAAGACGAGGAGACCGCGTGGCGGCGCCTGCGGCCCAAGCTCTCCTACACCGGGCGCCAGCTCGATGAAGTGCTCCTGTTTCAGCCATCGGCGGTTCCAGCGACCGGAGGTGCCGCCCGAGCGCCTTCCGCCGACTCGACTGGATCGCCGAACCCGGGAGTCACGCCTGAGAACTCGAACGGCGAAGGAGGCAAGAACACCGGGGGAATATCCGGCGAGCTTCCCGCGGCGCAGGCTGGCACCGACATCTTCGGGGGCACCGCCGCCGACAAGGGCTCGCGCATCCACCTGCACAACCCGCCCACGTCCCCACTGAATCTCATCGGCAAGCTCGAGAGTTGGGGCATCGGCCCGGCCACGCAAGTCGCCGAGGTGTCCATCGCGCTGTCGGCCGCCACGGGAGCGCAGCTCAAGGAGTTGCTGAAGAACCTGCCGCACGGCATGACGTTCGAGCTCAACCTCGAAAAGGAGGACAAATAATGGCCCTCCGGCCCGAGATCCTCGAAGCGCTGACCCGCCGTCCGGCCCTTGAGGCGTGGCGCGTCATCATCGAAAGCGCGCTCGAAATAGCGTCGCGCCCTCTGGCAGCGGCGAATGCACCTGCAGAGGCCGTCAAACGGGATCGAGAGATCGGTGCGCTGGACAACTTCCTTTCCGCGTGCGGATGGGACCTTTGGAACAGCTTCGGCACGTCGGTCGAGCGCACCTCGGACCGCGTGATTCGCTGGTGGGCCGAGCCCTACAGCGCCAAAGCCGTGATGATCCTGGACGGCCTGTCGCTGCGTGAGTTGCCTTGGCTGTTGCAAGGCGCCAAGGAACGCGGCTTCAAGCTGCACAAGATCGCGGCCCATGCCTCGGAACTTCCTGGCGAGACCAACGAGTTTGCGAAGGCGCTCGGGTTCGGCAGCCGCAGCCAGCTCCAGAACAACGGCGGAGGCCTCGCGCATCGGCTTCAGCCTGCGCGTACCGAGAGCATCGACATGCCGTGGAAGGACTGCGAGCGCCTAGTCGACGGCGCTCCGAACTGGGTCTTCTGGCACCACTGGCCCGACAGCAAGCTTCACGATGTGGCGGTCGCGGGCAAGGGCCTCGACACGCTGACCGCAGACGCTGTGGAACAACTCGACAGCGAAGATTTCTGGTCCTTCGTTTCGCGCCTCGCGACAGGGCGGCGCCTGGTCATCACCTCTGATCATGGCTACGCCGCGACAGGCTACTTTCCCGACGCTGAAGGCGAAGTCGGAACTTACCTCAAGAAGACATTCTCAAGCGGGCGGAACCTCACGGGCAGCGCGGAGCCGGGCCCCTTCGTCCCTCCGGTGGCGCTGCAACTCGACACCCCGCACGGCCCTCACCTGCTGGCGCTCGGTCGCAGGAAATGGAAAAGCCCGGGAGGCTACCCGACGTTGACCCATGGCGGCCTCTCGCTGCTCGAAGTGCTGTCGCCGTTCGTCGAACTCACCAAATAGAGAGCGCCAGCATGGCAACCAAGAAGGAACTCCTGGCTCAGCAGGTCGCCAAGGCCGTCGGCGCAGGCAAGGCGGCCGACATGGAAACGGTCGACTTCAACGATCCCAACCGACCAAAGACCTGTTTGGAAGTGGACTTTCCGATCCTCTCCGTCAATCAGGTCGCGACCATCGAAGCAGCATCCGGAGCCGCGAAAAAGCCGATCTACCAGATGTCGAAGTATTGGGCGCGGCGGCAATCCAGTGTCTTCCGATCGATGTTGATCGCGGCGGCCACCAAGGCCCCGGAGGACAAGTCGCACGCGGCCAAGACGGTCTGGGACAACTACTACGCCAATCACCAGAAAAAGGGCGCGTTCAAGCATTTGAAGGTCGCGGACATCTTCATGGGAGGCGGAACTACCCTTGTGGAAGGCTCGCGCCTTGGCATGCAAATGGTCGGCAACGACCTGAATCCGGTCGCATGGTTCGTGGTCAAGCAGGAACTCGCCAACGTCGACTGGGACGGGGTGAAGCTCCTGCTCGCCGACATCGAAGCCACGATCAGGCCGCAGATCATGCCGTACTACTACTGCGACGGGCCGGAGGGTGAAAAGGGACGCTGGACGCATCTTCCAACCGATCGTTCGATGCCCGACAACTTCGACCCTATGACCATCCCGCGTCACGAGCGAGAGCAATATCATTACGAAGGCCCGGAACTGGTCTATACCTTCTGGGCCAAGCACGGTCCCTGCGAGGTGACTGGCTGCGGACATCGCACCCCGATCATGAGCACTCCGGTGATGGCAGCAAAGTCCATCAGCGTCAAGCACTGGGAGCACACCTGTGATCAATGCGGCACGCTGTTCGATGTCGAAGAGGAGGACGCGCGTCTGGCGCCGGATGCTCCTCTTTGCGTAGCCCCATCGGAGAAGCCATTTTCCGTGCTGGATCGCACGCGCGGCATCGTCTGTCCGCATTGCGCGAACACTGCGATGGTCAAGCTGGGCAGAAGCAAAAGCAAGAAGATCGAACTGAGCTTGTTGGTACACCCGCAATGGCTGGCTGGCGCTCCCAGTCAAGATGCGAATGGTCAGCCTTACGGCGGATCGGCGCAGGACGATGCCGCCTCGACAGCGCGCTGGGCGCATGCGCGCGCCTCCAAAATTCGTCTGCTGGAAGTGCGCGGCACGCTACCGGATCAAGTAACTTGCCCAGAGACGAATGTCACCTTTTCTCCCGCAAAAGGTACTGTGCCCAAGAAGTCGCATTACACCTGCGCTGCTTGCGGGATGGTCGAGGACGTCTTGACGACGATAAGAAACACGGGAAAAACCGGGCCGACAGCAGCCTATGCGATACAGGGCTACGCACCCAAGCGCCATGCCGATGGCAAGCTGAACGGTGGCCGCTTCTTCGCGCCGTACGGCACAACGCAGGCACGTCAACAGGAAGCGGCATTCTCTGAATGGGAGGCGCGCAAGGATGCCGATCTGAAGGAATACTGGCCACGCTCCGAGTTGTCTCTCGGCTGGAAGACCCACGGGTGGGCCATTCCGGAACATGGTTTGACCCACTACTGGACGATGTTCAATCCACGCCAGTTGCTGGTGCACGCACAGCTGCTCAAAGCGATTGCAACTCTCGGCAGCTACGACTCCGCAGTACGAGAGTACGTTCTAGGGGCCTTCCAGCAGTACTTGCGATGCAATAACACGTTCAGCATCTGGCACCTGAAAAACAATCAGATCTCGGCCGGACTCAGCAACAACAACTTTCATCCCAGAAGCACCAGCCTGGAGCCCGGTGTCTTCAATCCGGTCGGCGACGGCAGCTGGAGGTCGGCGACCGGCGGATTGCTAGACGCACTCGCCTGGAAGGCCAACACTTGGGAGCTAGTCAGCGCCGATGGACTGAGAAGCGTAGACCGGCAACTCGCAGATGAAATCAACGGTAAGAGCGAGAAAGTTTTTCCAAAGGACGTCGTCACCGAATCCGAAATCTTCTGCGGCTCATCAACGAGCCTAGGTCAAATCGCCGATAAAGAGGTGGACCTGGTTATCACCGATCCACCATTTGGCGGCATATTGCAATACGCTGAATTGGCAGACTTCTTCTACGTCTGGCTTCGTCTCGCGCTGAAAGAAAAGTATCCTGCAATTTACAAAGCAGAGTACACACCCAAGTCGCTAGAGGCCGTCGCGAATCCGTTCAGGGAACCGGATGATCCAAATGGTTTTTATCAGCGACTGCTGACCAACTGCTGGCAGGAAGCCTATCGCATCCTCAAGCCGGGCGGCACTCTCGCCTTCACCTTTCATCATGATGACGACGAAGCTTGGGTTGCGGTGCTGGAGTCGCTGTTCAAGGCTGGCTATTACCTCGAGGCAACCTATCCGGTGCGCTCCGACGAGACGAAAGGCGAGAACGCTTCCTTCGGCTCTCAGAAGATTGAGTACGACATCATCCATGTCTGCCGCAAGAGAATCGAGGAACCCAACCCGGTGAGTTGGGGGCGCATGCGACGCGAAGTGATGGCAGACGTGCGCCATCTGCAAGGGATGCTGGAGAACCATGCGAAGGAAGGCCTACCGATTGCAGACATCCAAGTGATTCGACGTGGCAAGGCTCTCGAATACTTTTCTCGTCACTACGGCAAGGTTTACATCGACGAAGGAAAGACGATCTCGGTTCGGGAAGCACTGGTCGGCATCAACCAGCTCATCGACGATGACGCGGACAAGGGAAAGGAGCCGCCTCCCATCAACGCCGAACCCATCACGCGTCAATTCCTGAGAACCTTCGGCAGCGCCACAGAGATGAAGCGCGACCAGCTGCAGAAGTTCCTCAAGGGTTCCATCACGACGCCCGACGAGTTTACGCAGCACGGTTGGTGCACCGAGAAGAGCAAGGTGTTCACTCGAGTGAACCCGCTCCACTTCGCCCGGGAATGGTCCGGCAGGCACCGGCGTCGCCTCACCTCCGATCTCGACCAGGCTCTGGTGCTGGTCGGCGCCTGCTTCGACGGCAGCGGCATCAATGCCGCCGACACGCTGAGGAACGAGAACTTCAAGGCACACGTCGCCCTCAAGCCGCTGCTGGAATGGCTGCACGCGAACGGTCCCGATCAGGCGAACCGCAACGCGGCCTCGCGTGCGATCTCGATCTACAACGCCTGGGCGGCAACGCAGGTGGTCACGCCGCAGCAGACCGCCTTGTTCGAGGAGTACGACGCATGAAGCAGATGGTCGATACGGTCTGGCAACGGCGTGGCATCAGCGTCATGTGGGATGAAGAGGCGCGCAACCAGATCTGCGAGGCCGCACAGGTCTGGAGCATTCGCCAACTCCTTCGGTCAGTCGGCAACTGGCCTGACGACCTTCCGAGCAACCACGGCAACACCCTTGTCGTGGCCGGACTCGAGGCGAGCCTCGATCTGCTGACACCGCAGGACGCGGAGGGTTGGCTGGGCGATGCCATCAAGGCGGCGATCCTCTCCTTCCAGGACTACTACGGCGGCGAAGCGGCTTTGGTCTTCTGGCTTCCCGCAGGCCACGGTCGAATCAAGCGCAATTCGGCCACGGACGACGTCGAATGGCGTTGCGGGGCTCCCAACAGCGACAGCTTTCTGCCCTTCGGCCGCACTCTCTGGGGCGAGTCCAAGGAATACCCGCAGGAAATCGTGCTTCGTGAAGGCGCCAGGCCAGCCGGGCTCTTCCACATGCGAATCGCCTGAGACCAGCCCATGGAGACAACGGCGCCATTCCAACCCGGCGAACGCGTCAGCCATCACGATTTCGGCCCAGGCGTGGTGATCGACGCCGCTAGTGACGGCTACCTGCGCGTGTTCTTCGGCATCGGGGAGCGGCGCGTACCGGTTGGCACGCTTCGCAGACAGCTGTCGCGCACGGAACGCATCCTGCGCGCCGTGGACGGCGGCAAAGAGCGCGCGCGCAAGGCCTGGCTCTCCTTCGAGGCGCACGCGCTTCCAGTGATCGAGAGCGCGTCCGCGCTGACGTCGGCCAAGATCGATCTTCTGCCGCATCAGGTGGTTTTGACCCACCGGGTCGCGACGGCCTCGCCTCGGCGCTTTCTCATTGCCGACGAAGTCGGGCTCGGCAAGACGATCGAGACGGCGTTGATCTTGCGAGAGCTCGCCAGCCGCGGCGAACTGAAGCGCGCCCTGATGGTCGTCCCCGCGGGACTGGTCCACAACTGGCACCGCGAATTGAACGAGGTGTTCAGTCTCGATTTCGAAGTGTTCGGGTCCGAGGGCGACATCACGGACCGCAAGACCAACGCATTCGCGAAACACGACCGCCTGATCGCCAGCATCGACACGTTGAAGCGTCCTTCTCGCATCAAGCGCCTGGAGGAGGCGCCGCGCTGGGACCTGGTGGTATTCGACGAGGCCCATCACCTGACGGCCTATCGCAATGGCGGCAAGATCCGCAAGACCGAGAACTACAAACTGGCGGAGGCGCTGAAGGACCACTCGCGTGACCTGATGCTGCTGTCCGCCACACCCCACCAGGGAAACCACTTCCAGTTCTGGATGCTGGTGCAGCTGTTGAACCCGACGCTGTTCGGCAGTCCGGAAGAAATGCTCGAGAGTCGTCATCGCCTGAACACGGTGATGTTCCGGCGCACCAAGGCCGACGCATGCCAGCCGGATGGCTCGCCGCTCTTTGCAAGGCGCTGGGCACATACCGAGTCGTTCTTGATGAACCCGGAGGAGCGGCTGTTCTACGAAAAGCTGCGCGAATACCTGGAAGACGGCTTCAACCTGGCACGCCGGCAAGGCAGCAAGGGCCAGGCCCTTGGATTCCTCATGGCGATCTTCCAGAAGATCGCCGCGTCCAGCTTTGCGGCCGTCAAGCGGACCTTGAAGCGGCGACTGCTGATGCTCACCCTCCATGAGGCGCTGCTGCGCGACAGGGAACTGGACATCGAAGGACGGGAGGCGCTTGTCGACGAATCCAGGGATTTGGTCCACGAGGAATTTGGCTTGCCTCGCGATGCCGTCGGTCGCAGCGAGGTCGACCGTGTCATCGCGGACCTCAAGTACCGGTTGGTCAAGAAGCTGGACGAAGAAGCCCTCGAAATGGCGGCGGATCCCTACGGCAGCGAATACTCCTCCTCGCACGCCGAAGAGGCGGCGTCGGCCGTCGTGGAACTGCATCTCCCCGAGGAGCGACTGCGCATCCGGGACCTTCTCGGCGTGTTCCCCTCTCACCGCGAGACCAAGGCGCAAAAACTGCTCGATGCGATCGGCGCGCTGTGGCGCCAGAACCCTGCCGAGAAGATCGTGGTCTTCGCCACCTACCTGGGCACCGTCGACCTGATTTCCCGCGAGATCGAGCAGACGTTCCCCGGGCAAGGCGTCGCGGTGCTGCGCGGTGGCGACCATGGTGCCAAGGTCGCCGCGGAGCGGCGCTTCCGGCAGAAGGACGGCCCGCGCATTCTCGTGTGCACCGCGGCAGGACGCGAAGGCATCAACCTCCAGTTCGCTCGCGTCCTGTTCAATTTCGACTTGCCATGGAACCCGATGGACGTGGAGCAGCGTATCGGACGTATCCATCGCTATGGGCAGAACCACACCGCGCAGGTCTACAACCTGGTGCTATCGGACACTATCGAAGGGCGCATCTTCATGCTCCTCGACGAGAAGTTGACGGAGATCGCCAGGACGGTGGGCAAGCTCGACGAAGAAGGCAACGTCGCCGAGGACCTGCGCGCGCAAATCCTGGGTCAGTTGTCGGAGCGGCTGAACTACGACCGCCTGTACCAGGAAGCGCTCTCGGATCCGGAACTGAAACGGACGAAAGTCGAGCTCGAGGCGGCGCTCTCCAACTCCCGCGAAGCCCGGCAGGTGGTCTTCGACCTGTTCCAGGATCTCGAGGGATTCAGCCTCGACGACTACAAGCCCTTCTCGGATGTCTCGACCAGTCTCGATCGACTGGTCAGGTTCATGTCCACCGCCGTGTCGGATCGCCGGCAGAGGATGGTCAAGGTGGATGATGTCACCTACGATCTGATGACCGACGATGGAGTCCGCCATACGCGATTCACCTTGAACCGCGACAGTGCGACGAGCAGCGAATCCCTTGAGCTGATGGGGCTGGATCATCCGCTTGTGCACGACGAGCTTGCTCGCTGGAGATCCCTGCCCGCCGAGGACATCGGCCTGGCGATGCAAGGCGATGTCGGCGAGTCCGTGGTGCTGTCCATCTGGATGGTCGAGACATCCGGCAGGAACGGTGACCGGCGGACCGTCGTCCAGCCCATCGCCATCAGGAGAGACGGTAAACGCGTACCGGCGATCGAGCGCAATTGCGAAGCCTGTTACCAGGCATCGGCGTCATCGCCGAGATTCTCGACCGAGGAACGTCTGGACGTGTTCACCCAAATCATCGAACCCACATTGCAGCGGGAGCTGAAGCACAACGGAATCGCGGCCGGCGAGGGCAGCTACTCGGCCGAGCTGATCGGCTATGTCGAGCTCGCGGGTCCGCATCCCGGCTGAACGCCAACGCCGCCCGGCATCGCAAAGGGCCTCTCGACATGTCGCCCCCAGGACATCGCTTTTAGCACGCTCGTGCTAAAACGCAGTCTGACGCGCCACCCAAGGCGCCGGAGACAAGTCCATGGATCTCGATTTCACCCCGGAGCAGCAGGCCTTCCGCGCCGACATCCGGTCCTGGGTAGCGGCCAACCTGCCGCCGGACATCGCGCACAAGGTGCACAACGGGCTGCGGCAGTCGCGGGACGACATGCAGCGCTGGGCGAAGATCCTCGG
>OUNJ010001067.1_pt2 | contig 11839 bp, 13 predicted proteins | sample 1755361 | NCBI WGS metagenome assembly OUNJ01 (sample SAMEA3914825, study PRJEB12502) | metagenome | biome: forest; material: soil | place: USA | collected 2012-03-12 | depth 0.1 m
GAAGAACTGAAATTCTCGCCGTATTTGCTGAAGAAAGTGGACGAGCTGGAACTTTCGGTCCGTTCGGCAAACTGCCTGAAGAACGACAACATCGTCTACATTGGCGACCTCGTGCAAAAATCGGAAAGCGAAATGCTGAAAACGCCGAATTTCGGTCGCAAGTCGCTCAACGAAATCAAGGAAGTGCTGAACAATATGGGCCTGCGTTTCGGTATGGAAGTGGTCGGTTGGCCGCCGGAAAATATCGAAGAGCTGGCACGTAAGTTCGAGGACCCATACTGAGGCGCTAGTTGCTAGATGCTAGGTGCTAGAAAGCACTGAAACTAGCACCTAGCCCCTAGAACCTAGCTACTACTAAAGGAGACTACCATGAGACACCAATTAGCCGGCCGCAAGCTGAACCGCACCACCGCCCACCGTAAGGCGATGTTTGCGAACATGGCGTGCGCGCTGATCAAACACGAGCAGATCTTCACGACGCTGCCGAAGGCGAAAGACCTTCGCCCGATCGTCGAGAAGCTGGTCACTGCCGGTAAAGCCGGTGACCTCGCGGCCCGCCGCCTGCTCATCAGCCGCCTGCGCTGCGAAAAATCGGCCGAGAAAATCATCTCGGTGTTAGCCAAGCGCTATGAGCAACGTCCGGGTGGTTACATCCGCGTGCTCAAAGCGGGCTACCGCTACGGCGATGCGACCCCGATGGCGATCATCGAGTTCGTCGACCGCGATGAAAGCGCCCGCGGCCAGGATTCCGGCCCGGTCGAAGTGACTGGCGAGGAAGTTGCTGCTTAAGTGATTTCAGGTTTGAAATGAAAAGGCCGCTGGAAACAGCGGCCTTTTTTTTATTGTCATAAAATCTTCATACTACTCATAGTAATCGCTGCTATAATCACAATATGGAAAAGCCATCTGATATTAAAAAGCCAACATTTTTGGAAAAGATTTCTTACGCTGTAGGTGGGACTCTTTTGCTTGGTGTAACAGCTATGCCAGAAGTACTAGTCACACTTATAATGAAAGAAAAAAAAGTGCCGCTTGTGGAGCACTTTAGAGAGCATAAGGCCGAATCTATTTTAGGTGCGTTTGGTGTAATTGTTGGTGCTGTAGGGGGATGGAAACTACCAGAGTATAACTACCGTAAAAAATACAATCATGCACTCGAAATTGAAAATGCTGACTTGAGAGAGAAAGATGAAATAGTCCACTCAAAAAATATAGGTAAGTCTTGGGCTGCTGCAGAGTCCGAGCGTGGCGAAGCGCCTGCCTCCGGAATCACTCGCTAACGCCGCGGCAATCCATATTTTCTTATTGGTTACTTCTTTCTTTGTATCCCCAAGATGGATTGCTTCGCTAAGTGCTCGCAATGACGATGTTTCGCTGGCACCGGCCAGAATCCGCCCTATATTCACCCCATGGCCAAACCCAAATCCTCCACCCAAAATTCCCTGTTCGGCGCGCCGCAACGGCAAGCACCGCTGGCGGAGCAACTGCGCCCACAGACGCTGGCTGAGGTTATCGGGCAGGAGCATCTCACCGGGCCGGAGGGCGTGTTGTCGCGCATGGTAGCGGCGAAGCATTTGCAGTCGGTGATTCTGTGGGGCCCGCCGGGCTGCGGCAAAACGACCATCGCGCGCCTGCTGGCGGATGAGGCGGGCTACGTGCTCGAGCAAGTCTCGGCGGTGGCATCGGGCGTCAACGACCTCAAGAAACATTTCGAAACCGCGCGCGAGCGGCAAATGGTGGGTCAGCGCACGGTGCTGTTCGTCGATGAGATCCACCGCTTCAACCGCGCGCAGCAGGATGTGCTGCTGCCCGTGGTCGAGGATGGTACGGTGACGCTGATTGGCGCGACGACAGAGAATCCGAGCTTCGAGCTGAACTCCGCGGTGCTGTCGCGCGCGCGAGTGCTGGTGTTGAACCGGCTTGCGCCCGAGGCACTGGCGCAGATGATCGCGCGCGCCGAGGCGTTGATGGGCAAACCCGTGCCGGTCGATGACGCGGCGCGCGAGGCGCTGCTTGCGATGGCGGATGGGGACGGGCGGTTCTTGCTCAGCATGCTCGAAGCGATTTGGGATAGTAGTTCCTTTGGCGCTAAAGCGCCTGGGGCCGCAGATGCCCGCGCGACCCTTCTCACGCCAGCAGCCCTCGGCAAACTCCTCCAGCAGCGCCCGCCAGTTTACGACAAAGCGCAGGAGTCGCATTACAATCTCATCTCCGCCCTCCATAAATCCCTGCGCGGTAGCGACGTGCAGGCGGCGCTCTACTGGTTCGCGCGGATGCTGGCGGGTGGGGAAGACCCGCGCTATATCAACCGGCGGCTGATCCGTTTTGCGGTCGAGGATATTGGCATGGCCGACCCGAACGCGCACCTGCAGGCGCTGGCCGCGGCGGAAACCTATGAGCGGCTCGGCAGCCCGGAAGGGGAGCTGGCCATTGCCCAATCGGTGATTTACCTCGCCACTGCGCCGAAATCGAACGCGCAATATGTCGCTTATGGCGCGGCGATGCGGGCTGCGAAGCAGCATGGCAGCCTGATGCCACCGAAACATATCCTCAACGCGCCGACCAAGCTGATGCAGGAAATCGGCTATGGGAAAGGCTATGATTACGACCATAACGCCGAGGATGCCTTTTCCGGCCAGAACTATTTTCCTGAAGAAATGGAGCGCGACATTTATTACCAGCCCGTAGAGCGCGGATTCGAGCGCGAAATCTCAAAACGTCTTGAATATTGGGAAAAATTAAGAATAAAACGGCATAATTTTTAATCAAACTCGAGATGCTTTTTAATAAACTGTTAAATTTATTTATTGAAAATTTTATTAAAACCTGTTAATTTGTCATGAAACTGTAACAAAACTGACATACGATTGTCACATAAACGCGGTAAGGTTACTTCATGGACCAACAACACACAGGGCAGGATAACATGGAACAAGCAAGCAATCAGGAAGCTACGACCACCCCGGCACGCATCAGCGAGGGCGTCCTCGGCGCACTTGACCTGCAACGGGTGCATTTCGTGCAGCACCGTTCCGGCATCGGGCCGACGCAGCGCAGCCTGCTCGAACTTTGCCTCGACCATTTGATGCAGAACGCGGCGTCGAACTAACGGTTACGAACTAAAAACCATCCGGCCCAGGCTCAGCCCGCCGAACACGGCGATGAGCGAAAAAACCACCGAACCGCCCACATAATACGCGGCTTGCAAAACCTGCCCACGCTGCCAGAGAAAAGCAGCATCCAGCGAAAAGGCAGAGAAGGTCGTGAACCCACCGAGAATGCCGGTGGTCAATAGCAGCCGCAGGTGCTGTGAGCTTGCTTCCCCCTTGAATGCGAACCAACTGGTCAACAGCCCCATCACCAGGCAGCCCGCAATATTAATCAGCATAGTGCCGAGCGGGAAATCGATATTGGCGCCGAGCGCCAGCCGGTTGACGCCATGGCGGATGGCCGCGCCAAAGCCGCCGCCAAGAAATACGACCAGATAACCGAACAGCATACACACTCCTTCACGTCAGGTTTTAGCAGGAGTCATCAGCGCCATCGCGGTTATCGGGGGAACCCCATCCCCATCGGCATGCACCATACTGCATTTTTTGCGGCGCGCCAAGTGCGCAAACCATTGCAAGAGGCCGCCGACTCAGGCAGAAGGGGGCTTATGGAAAGAAGAACTTACAAAGTCGATGCGATGGATGGCAATACGCGCCTCGACCGCTGGTGCCAGCGCATCCTCGGCAGCGCGCCGAATTCGATTTACCAGAAAGCGCTGCGCAAAGGGCTCATCCGTGTGAACGGCAAGAAGGCGGAAGGGTCGGTGCGCGTGTTCGAGGGTGATGTGGTCGAGGTGCGGGGGGATATCGTGAATCCCGAAATCAAGGCGCTCCCACGTGAAAAACAGCCGATGAAGCTGACGCTCGAACTGGCAGAAGAGGCGCAAAGCCTCGTGATTTACAAGGATAAGGACATCCTCGTCATCAACAAACCCGCCGGTTTGGCGGTGCAGGGCGGCAGCAAAGTGGTCAAGCATCTCGATGGCATGCTGCCTGCGTTGCAGTTCGACGCGAAGCAGGTTCCGCGGCTCGTGCATCGGTTGGACAAGGATACAAGCGGGGTGATGTTGCTCGCGCGGCATAGCGCGGCGGCGGCGGAATTGCAGCGCGGGTTCGTGAACAAGACCATCCAGAAAACCTACCTCGCGCTCGTCGTCGGCGTGCCGAATCCGTATTCCGGCGAGATCGAATCGAACCTCGATAAAGTGGCGCGTGGCGAGGATTCCCGCGAGATGGTGCGCAGCGTGGACGAGGACGGCAAGCGCGCCGTGACGCGCTACCAGACGCTCGAACACCTTGCGAAAAAAATGGCGCTGGTCGAGCTGGAGCCCATTACCGGCCGCACGCACCAATTGCGCGTGCATATGGCGGAGATGAAATGCCCCATCGTCGGCGACGGGAAATATGGCGGCGGGGCCGCGCATGTGAAGGGCGGCGTCGAGCTTTCGGGGCGGTTGCATTTGCAGGCATGGCGCATCGCACTGCCGCCGATGTTCGGCAAACCCGCGCGTGAATATAAAGCGCCGCTCGCGCCGCACATGGCCGCGAGTCTGGACGCGCTGGGCCTCAGCCTCGACGCGTAATCGCCATGCAAATGAGCAAAGCCAAAATGGAAAACCGGGCACTGCCCAAACGGTTTTATGCTGCAGCCGATGTTGCAGCATGCGAAGGCGATTTTGCCATCACGCTCGATGGGAAGAATGTGCGCACGCCGCAGCAAAAATTGCTGCGCACAAATTCAAAAAAATTAGTGCAGCAAATTGCCGAGGAATGGAACGCACAAGCCGAGGTAATCGACACGGATACGATGCCGCTGACGCGCTTGCTTAACATTGCGCTCGACCGCGTGGAAGCGGACCGTTCGGCGCTGCTCGCGGACATCGCGGGTTATCTCGAAACGGACCTGCTTTGCTACCGCGCGCCGCTGCAAAACGATGCCTTGCCGATCGACTCACCCAACGAGCAATTGCGTGCGCTGCAGGTGCAGCATTTCGACCCCATCCTCGACTGGGTCAAGCGTGACTATGCTGCAGCATTTATTACGACGGACGGGCTGATGCCGGTGCCGCAACCGCAGGCCAGTATCGAGAAAATGGCTAGCCTTTTTGCTGCAGCCAACGACCAGGAACTGGCGGCGCTCGCCATGCTCGTGCCGTTGCTCGGTTCGGCACTGCTGACGCTTGCATTGTGGCAAGGTTTCGTTGATGTGGAGGCCGCACTCACCGCCGCCCGCCTCGATGAATCCGTGCAAGCGGAAGCCTGGGGCGAGGACACGGAAGTGGCGCATAAATGGGCCGCAAAATGTCGCGACATCCGCGCCTGCGCCGTCTTCCTCGACTGCGCCCGGCCGTAGCGCTGTGCCCGCTTACGGCAAGGTGCCGTTGGGCGTCAACCGGTCGATGACTTGCGGCAAATGTTCCGCCATTTTTTCGCTCAGTTCGGCCGAGGTCATGCCGAGTGTATCGGCCAGCGGCGCGAGATGGGTGCCAAGCACTTGCTGCATTTGCCCGGCGGAAATCGGCTCGTTGCGGTCATTGCTGATCCAGGATTGCACGGTCGCGCCCATGCCCTGTTCTTCGAATTTGCTGGCGATGGCCTGCAGGCCGCCATGCTGGTCGATGAAATCCGTGACGATGGCGGCGATGCCCGCGCCGATCGCGCCGCTGACGAGGTTGCCGAAAAGGCTCATAAAAACTCCTGTGGGTGGGTGTTCGCGCATCTGCATAGCCGGTCTGGCGCGATTAGAGAAGCATTCTTGCAAAGCCGTGCATGCATCCCACGAAATCCGCACTATTTTCTTGACAGCTAAGCGCTTCAAAAACAGTGCAAAATAATGGCGACCCGCGCTTCTCCACACGCGCAGCAATTGGCGCTTTGCGTGGGCAGCAAAGCTGTGCTACATCGCGGTTTTCGGCAATAATAAAGCCGAGCAGATGAACGAACTTGGGAAAAGATCATGAACGCAAATGCGATTGTGAAAGAGTTGGAACATAAGCGCGAGCAAGCGCGCTTCGGCGGCGGTCAGGCGCGCATCAACGTGCAGCATGACAAGGGCAAGCTGACTGCCCGCGAGCGCCTCGAAGTGCTGCTCGACCCGGATTCCTTCGAGGAATACGACATGTTCATGGAGCATCGCTGCACCAATTTCGGCATGGAAAAAAACAAGATTCCGGGCGACGGCGTGGTGACAGGGCAGGGGACGATCAACGGCCGCCTCGTGTTCGTCTATTCGCAGGACTTCACCGTGCTTGGCGGCTCGCTCTCCGAGAACAACGCGAAGAAAATCTGCAAAGTGCAGGATATGGCGCTGAAGATGGGCGCGCCGATCATCGGCCTCAATGATTCCGGCGGTGCGCGGATTCAGGAAGGCGTCGATTCGCTCGCTGGCTTTGCCGAAATTTTCCAGCGCAACGTGCTGGCGAGCGGCGTTATTCCGCAGATTTCCGTCATCATGGGCCCTTGCGCGGGCGGTGCGGTGTACTCCCCGGCGCTGACTGATTTTACCGTGATGGTGCGCGGTTCCAGCTACATGTTCGTCACCGGGCCGGATGTGGTGAAGACCGTGACGCACGAAGAAATCACGCAGGAAGAACTGGGCGGGGCGGATGTGCACGGCACCCATACCGGTGTTGCGGATATGGTGTACGACAACGACATCGAAGCGCTGCTGCAGGTGCGCCGCCTGGTGAATTTCCTGCCGCTATCGAACCGCCAGAAGCCGCCCGTGCGGCCGACGGAAGACCCGGCGGACCGCGTGGAAATGGGGCTCAACGGCGTGATTCCGGACAATGCGAACAAGCCCTACGACATGTTCGATGTGCTGAAACGCGTCGTCGATGAGGAAGATTTCTTCGAGATCGCGCCGAATTTCGCGAAAAACGTCATCGTCGGTTTCGCGCGGATGGAAGGCCACACGGTCGGGTTTGTTGCGAACCAGCCGATGGAACTGGCGGGCTGCCTCGATATCGACGCCAGCCGCAAAGCCGCACGTTTTGTGCGTTTCTGCGATGCGTTCCAGATTCCGCTCGTGACACTGGTCGATGTGCCGGGCTTCCTGCCCGGTTCGAGCCAAGAGCATAACGGCATCATCCGCCATGGCGCGAAGCTGCTATATGCCTATGCCGAAGCGACGGTGCCGAAAATCACCATCATCACCCGCAAAGCCTATGGCGGCGCGTATATCGTGATGGGGTCGAAGCATTTGCGCAACGACATCAACTATGCGTGGCCGTCGGCGGAAATCGCGGTGATGGGCCCGGCCGGTGCGGTCGAGATCATCTTCAAAGGCAAGTTTAAGAACCAGGAAGAGGTGGATGCGGCGGTGGAGAGCTATCGCGATAATTTCGCCTCACCATTCGCAGCGGCCTCGCGTGGGTATCTGGATGATGTCATCCGTCCGCAAAACACCCGCTGGCGCGTCTGCCGCGCGCTTGCGACGCTGCGGAACAAGGAGCTGAAGAACCCGAAAAAGCGGCACGATAATTTGCCGTTGTAGGGCCCAGTTATTTTGATCGGCCACGTATTTCGATGAGCGGATTGCCACTGGCAAATAAGCCTTGTCGCGCGCCGTTCAGGAAGTTTTGCTGCATTTCATCGAGGAAGCCTTTATAGAGAGCGAATACTTCCGGGCTCATATCTTTTTCCTGCTCTTCCAGCAAGTCCTGCATTCGGCTAGTGAATTGTCGCAATTCTTCACCTAAATGGCCATCGCCTGTTGTTACATTGCCTTCGACAATGCCTTCTAGTTTTGCCTGCATATATTCGACGCGCTCACACCAATGCTCAGGATAAGGCGCTAGAATCCAGTGCGATTTATACGTACTGAAGTAATCGTCTATCGGCTGGCCATTCAATATTTTGTCATTATCTCGCGTGCCATAGGCCGCCTGATCAAAAACAGAGCCAGCTAATCCTATATGCGTACCGTCGCCGTCACTGTTATCGCAGTTGCAATATTCAATGTTTTCCAGAAGATCCTGCGCGAAGTGTAACGCTAGATGGGGGGTGTTTCCGCCGCGTTTTGCCCAATTTTTCTTTTCCATAAATTGCTCCTTGCGCGCCCTGATAATGCAAAGGGTACAGGATGTTTGTGAAGATTTTGTGAAATTGCTTGCTGCCCAAACGCCACAAGCCGCCAAAAAATTCAAAAAATCGCGATAAATTCCCCATTGTTAATGGTTTCTTAATCCGGGCCGTTGTTTGATGTGCGCTGCAACATTACTCACGGAGCCCTCGCTATGCCTTTCCTCGACGCTCAAGCCCTCGAAAAAGACTGGAAAACCAACAAACGCTGGGCGGGCGTGAAGCGCCCCTATAGCGGTGCGGATGTGGTGAAGCTGCGCGGCTCGCTGCCGATCGAATATTCGATCGCGAAGCACACGAGCGAAAAACTCTGGAATTATTTCGCGAGCGAGCCGTACGTGAACGCGCTCGGCGCGCTGACCGGCAACCAGGCGATGCAGCAGGTGCGCGCGGGTCTGAAGGCGATTTACCTCTCCGGCTGGCAAGTCGCTGCCGATGCGAACCTCGCCGGGCAGATGTACCCGGACCAGTCGCTCTATCCGTTCGACTCGGTGCCGAGCGTGGTCAAGCGCATCAACGCGACGCTGAAGCGCGCGGACGAAATTGAAGTTTCGGAAACTGGCAAAGCGGCGCGTGACTGGTTCCAGCCGATTGTGGCGGATGCGGAAGCGGGCTTCGGCGGGAATTTGAACGCATTCGAGCTGCAGAAAATGATGATCGAAGCGGGCGCTGCGGGCGTGCATTGGGAAGACCAACTGTCGAGCGCCAAAAAATGCGGCCATATGGGCGGCAAAGTGCTGGTGCCGATTCGCGAGCATATCGAGAAATTGATCGCGGCGCGCCTTGCTGCAGATACCTGCGGCGTGCCGAGCATCATCGTTGCGCGCACCGATGCAAATGGCTCGTACTTGCTCACTTCGGATGTCGATGAGCGCGACCAGAAATTCGTGAAAAAGGGCCGCACGGTCGAGGGTTTCTTCAATTACGATGGCGGCATCGATGCGGCGATCAATCGCGGCATTGCCTTCGCGGATTATGCGGATCTCGTCTGGTGCGAAACCAGCACGCCGGACCTCGCGGAAGCGAAGAAATTCGCGGAAGCCATGCACAAAGTGCACCCGGGCAAATACCTCGCTTATAACTGTTCCCCGTCCTTCAACTGGCGCAAGAATCTCGATGATATCACCATCGCGAAATTCCAGAAGGAACTCGGTGCGATGGGCTACAAATTCCAGTTCATCACGCTCGCAGGTTTCCATGCGCTCAACCACGGCATGTTCGACCTCGCGGTGAAATACAAGGAAGCGGGCATGGCCGGTTACGTGACCCTGCAGGACAAGGAATTCGCGGATGCCAGCAAAGGCTTCACCGCCGTGAAACACCAGCGCGAAGTGGGCGTCGGCTATTTCGATGCGGTCGCGGAAGCGATCAGCGGCGGCCAGGCTTCAACGACGGCGTTCAAAGGCTCGACAGAGCAGGAGCAGTTCCACTAGGAGCGCGCTTCAGAATGCAAAAAATGCTGCAGCATAAACTGCAGCATTTTTTTTGCGAAATGGGTTTATGGCGTAGCAGGCGGCACTTTTTGTTGTGCCCCCTCCCGCACCAAGAACCAAAGAAATCCAATCAGCAGAAACGGCTGCGCATAGATCGGCGTGACGAATGAGAGCAGCGACAAGGCAATGGGCGCGAGCCAGAGCAGGGTGAATTTTTCTTTTTCCCACGGTTTCCAGCCCCGGGCGACGATATGCTCGTGGGCGAGCATGAGGGCGGCGGCGAGCATGGGCATGTCGTAGACATAAAAATAGGGCGACGCAAAACACGACACGGTGAGGATGGCGCTGTTGCACAATGCGGGCGATGCATGACGGCGCAGGCGCAGCAACGCGAGGATTGCAGCGAGCAATACAGCGAAGTGGAGGCCATACGCCAACGCAGCCGGTGCGCCCCAGCCACGCATCGCAGCGAAGAGGCTGGCCAGCCATTTCCATAGGATGCTGTTTGCCGAAATAACGTCGAGCGCATAGCCAAGATGCGACCACCAGGAAACCCAGATATCCGTCCCGAAACAGAGCATGCTAAGGGCGATCAGCACGCTAGAGGCGGCACCGGCCGTGAGCAGGAGCTTCCAGCGCCCCTCGAGCAACAGGATGAGGCCCAGCACGACCACGAGCTGGGGTTTACAGGCAGCGAAGGCGAGGGCCAAACCGGCAGCATAGGGGCGGCGCTCGCGCCAGGCCAGCACCCAGCAGATGCATGCGCCCACCAGGCAGCTGCTCTGGCCGAAGATAATGCCCATGAATACGCCGCCATAGGCTAGCCCCTCGCCAGCGTTACGGCGCGTGCCGAGCAGCGCCCGCAGCGCATAATAAAGCGCGGCGAGGGAGGCCCCGTTCCATACGAGCAGCGCAGGAAGTGCGGGCAATAAGCCCAGCGGCGCAACCACCAGCAGGAAGGTCGGCGGATAATACCAGTGCAGGTCGCCAAGGCCCGGGGCAATGGAGCGCGCCATCTCGGCAAAGCTTGCGGGTGTGTAAGCGCCAAGGGCATTGCCTTGCGCCACGAATTTCGCCGCCGTTTGGAAAACGACAAAATCGCCGCCCAGTGACATGCCCGGCACAAGGCCGCGCAGCATATTCACCAGAACATAAAGCACTGCGAACGCGACGCCGTATTGTTTCGGGGTCAGCGCCCAGCCATTGCCCTCATACCATCGGCTGCCGGGAGCAAGGGAGGCGCGTGTTGGCAATGTCAGCTTCATCGGGCCTTCCCAAGGAATTTGCAGGTGCGAATAGCATAGGGTTGTTTTTTGAAAAATAAACATAAAACAAAGTGATAACCACTCCTCCACACCGCCCACAAAAACGGTTGCACATCGCGGCAATTCCTCTACAAAACGCGTCTATGTTTCATTCCATATTGATTGCCAACCGCGGCGAAATCGCCTCCCGTATCATGCAAACCGCGCGCAAGCTCGGCATGCGCACCATCGCGGTCTATTCCGAAGCCGATACCAACGCCCTGCATGTGAAAAACGCGGATGAGGCGGTGTATATCGGCGCGTCGCCGTCGATCAAATCCTACCTCAATATCGACAATTTGATTTCCGCCATTGACCAGACGGGCGCGGAAGCGGTGCATCCGGGCTACGGGTTTTTGTCCGAGAAAGAAAATTTCGCACGCGCGGTGATCGAGCGTACGAACGCGGCGTGGATCGGGCCGAACCCTGAGGCAATCCGCCTGATGGGCGACAAGATCGAGTCGAAAAAAATTGCCGTCGCGGCGGGCGTCAACGGCGTGCCGGGCGTGCTCGAAGCGATTGCGGACCCGAAAGAAGCGCTGCGGATTGCGAAGGAAATCGGCTACCCCGTCATCATCAAAGCGGCGGCGGGTGGCGGCGGGAAAGGCATGCGCGTCGTGCGCTCCGACGAGGAGCTGGCGGACGGCATGAAAATGGCGACCTCCGAAGCACGCAACAGCTTTAACGATGCGCGCGTGTTCATCGAGAAATATTTCGACAATCCGCGCCATATCGAGATTCAAGTTTTGGCGGATAAATACGGCAACGTCGTGAGCTTGGGCGAGCGCGAATGCTCCATCCAGCGCCGCCACCAGAAAGTGATCGAAGAAGCACCGAGCATGTTCGTGAACCACGAAATGCGCGCCGCGATGAGCGCACAAGCGGTGTCGCTCGCGCAAAAAGTGGGCTATGTTTCGGCGGGCACGGTGGAGTTCATTGTCGACCAATCCGGCAAATTCTACTTCCTCGA
>OUNJ010010350.1_pt1 | contig 11790 bp, 12 predicted proteins | sample 1755361 | NCBI WGS metagenome assembly OUNJ01 (sample SAMEA3914825, study PRJEB12502) | metagenome | biome: forest; material: soil | place: USA | collected 2012-03-12 | depth 0.1 m
CGTCAGCTCCGGCGCGGTCAGGGCAATGAGCTTGGCCGCCAGGGTTTCGGCCGGTTCGTGGGTGAAGCCGGCGAAGATGATCTGGTCGAGCTTGGCCGCCTGGGCCTGGACCGCGGCGACGATTTTGGGGTGGTTGTGGCCGTGGATATTGACCCACCACGACGAAATGGCGTCGATAATGCGCTTGCCGTCGCGGGTGTAGAGGTAGGCGCCTTCGGCCCGGTCGATAAACACCTGCTCCGGCATCAGGGCGTGTTGGGTGAAGGGGTGCCAGATCGCGCTCATGTGAAGTCCTTCAGGTCGAAATGCCGGGCGAAGGCATCGCGCAGGGCGCCGGCGTTCGTCCGTTCAAGCCACGGCAACCGGCCTAGCACGCGCGCGCCGGATATCTCGGCGATGGTGCGCATATTGTCGGCATTGTCGTCCCCGATGAACAGGATGCCGTGCAGCGTCATGCTACGCGCCCGCAAGGCCTCGATCGACAGCAGGGTGTGGTTGATGGTGCCAAGCCCGGTGCGCGCGCAGAGTATGACCGGGGCGCTCCAGGTCTTGAACAGGTCGATCTGCAGCAGGTCGCGGCGGATGGGGACCAACAGTCCCCCTGCCCCTTCGACGATCAGCGGCCGCGAAGTTTGTGGCAAGATCAGTCGGGCCAGATCGATCTCGATGCCGTCCAGTTCGGCCGAGCGGTGCGGCGACAACGGCTCGGTCAGCACATAGGCCTCGGGCCGGAACCGCTCGGCCGGCAATCCGGTCAAACTGGCGACGGTTGCCTTGTCGGTGCCGTCTTCGGTTCCCGACTGGATCGGCTTCCAGTAGTCGGCTTCGAGCGCCAGGGTCAGCATGGCCGCGGCCGTGGTCTTGCCGATGCCGGTATCGGTGCCGGAAACGATGAAGACACGGCTCATGACACGGTCTCCAGCAGCGGCGACAGGGCATCGAAGAAGGCCGACAGTTCTTGCTCGGTCAGGTCGGCATTGAGCGACAGGCGCAGGCGTGCCGTCCCCGCCGGTACGGTCGGCGGGCGGATGGCGCGAATGTCGAAGCCCTTGGCCTGCAACTGTTCAGCAATGGCCACAGCGGCGGCGTCCTCGCCGATGACGATGGGCACAATTGGGCTGTGCACGGCGATGTTTTGCAGCCGCCGCGCCGTGAAACCCTGAAGCGCGCGCAGACGGTCACGCCGTTCGGGCTCGCTGGCGGCCAGTTGAAGTGCTTTTTGCACCAGTAGCGCCTGCAACGGCATCGGCGCTGTTGAATAGATGAACGGTCGCGCGGCATTGATCAGGTAATCGACGATGTCGGCCCGGGCGCAGACCAGGGCGCCGGCGACGCCCAGCGCCTTGCCGCAGGTGTGCAGGCTGATCAGGCGGTCGTGCTGCAGACCCTCCGTCAATCCGCGCCCGGTCGGGCCGAAGACGCCTGTGCCGTGGGCTTCGTCGACGATCAGGATGGCATCGTAACGGTCGGCCAGGGTCAGCAGTTCGGCGACCGGCGCGACATCGCCCTCCATGCTGTAGACCGACTCGATCAGCACCCAGGCCTGGGCGCCCGGCGAGCGTGGCTTTTTCAGCGCCGTCTCAAACGCGTCTAGGTCGTTGTGCGCTACCTTGATCGTCTTGGCGTGGGCGGCGTGCAGTCCGTCACGGACGCTGGCGTGGCACAGGGCATCGAAAATCGCGACATCGTGCCGGCCGATCAGGGTAGTAATCAGGGCGTAGTTGGCCTGGAAGCCATTGGCGAAGAACAGGGTGCGCGGCACGTCGAAATGCCGGGCGGCGAAGGCTTCAAGCTCGGCATGGGCGTCGCGGTGGCCACGCAGCAGGCGCGATCCGGTGGCGCCGATTTCGATGCCATCCTCCAAGGCCGTGATGGCCGCGCGCCGCAGTTCGGGATGCTTTGACAGGCCAAGATAGTCGTTCGACGACAGGTCGATCCCGCCCGGCAAGCGCAAGGACCGGTGGCGGTCGCGGGCGCGAAGGCGATCGAGCTCGGCGGAAAAGTCTTTCATGTCGGCGGCTGTTTATCGGACCCGTTCGCCGGCATCAATGGCTCTAAGCGATTTCGAGCAGCTTCTGATGCGTGCCGCGCACCGCCGATTTGACGGAGTGCACGGCGATATGCGCCACCGGCACCTCATGCGCCATCATCGTCAGCCCGGTTTCGCGAACCGTCTGCAGATTGAGGATGCGAACGACGCGGGGCGCGGCGTCTGTGTCGGGTGCGCCCTTGGGGCGGCCATCGATGTCGTATTCAAAGCCGCCGCCACGGAAAATTTCCGGACGAGCGGTGTCGCGGCGCACCTGGATCGGTGCGGAATGGCCTTCCAACTCGATCCAGGCCGTATCGTAAAGTCGAATGCTCATGGCCCCGTCCTCTCCGATCAGACTTAAGGAGCGGTTAATGCCCCCGGAAGCGTCGATTTTTCAAATAACACTGTGGTGCCAAGACACCATAAGTTTTCGATGGGGAATTCGCTTTTCCCGCGAAATAATGACAGAAAATTCGGCTTAATGGCTACAAAACAGATGCCGATTCTACCGGATTATGCTAGCTTGCCCTTTGAATTCAAAGGACTCTTTATGAGCATCTGTATTCTCCAGCGCATCGATCCAGCCATGAACATGCGCCGCCGCTACGAACTGTCCCTGCAACCGACCCTGTTCGGCCCAGTCGCGGTTATCCGCCACTGGGGCCGCATCGGCGGTGGCGGCCAAAGCAAGGAAGACTGGCTGGCCAGTGAGGACGAGGCCCAGATCCTGGCGTCACGCATCCTGGGTGAAAAGCGCCGCCGTGGTTATGTCGAACAACCGGCCGCCCCTCACCTCTGAGTTGTCAATGACTTGCCCGACCGGGCGCTGCCGTGGTTAATGTCGACTCGGGTACGGAGCGAAGGGGAGCCCCGGTCGTGGAGGACCAAATGTCGCGCGTGGCGACGCTATCGGCACGCCAGCGCGAAATCCTGAGACTGATCGCCCGCCATATGCAGGCCAAGGAAGTCGCACGCGCCCTGCACATCAGCGAGTGGACCGTCCGCACCCATACCGAAGAAGCCCGCAAGCGCCTGGGTGTCGCTTCGACGCGTGAGGCCGCGCGAGTCCTTATCGAATATGAAGTTCTGGAAGCCCTCCCTCGCGATGAGGGACCCTCACCGCAAGGGCTGGCGGCCGCTGAACCTGATGTGTCAGCTTCAGGGCATGAACAAGCCCTTCGTACCGAAACCCCCACACACCCCGCCATCGATGATCGTCCCGTGGACCGAGCTCTACAACGCTTGGTCGATGCTGGCAGCCCCCGACAAGGTGGACTGCATTCAGGAGACCCTGGATACGGTGAAGCAGTTCGCCCAGGCCGGACAGATCAAGAAAGCCGTCTTTACCATGGTGGCGGCAACGGCGTGGCTGACGGACGATGGGCCCGGCTCGAAAAACGACTGGGAAGCGTCAGCCTCTCCCGGTGGCTCGGCCTGATCGCCGGTACCGGCCTCATTGTCGTCCTGATCGTCATCGGCATGATCATGACTACATCGACGGTTCTGTATGTCGTTCAACACATCATGTCCCGCGCCGGCCACTAGGGAGTCCGGCCGGGTAACGGCGGACTCTTTGGAGTGGAGGAGTAGAATGAAGCGAAGAGACATGGTGCTTGAGGGCACCCAGCAACTGATCACCGCGGAGAATGCGGTCGAAAACGCCTTGTGCGAAGTCGCGCATCTGGCCGGCAATCTGGGGCGGATGCGCATCGACTCCAATTTGTCCGCCGTTTTGGGGCAGGATGCCATGTCGGCGGTTGCCGAAGCCATCACATTGCTAACCGGGGCGCGCGGCGCTATGGTGCGGGCGCACGGACACCTTAACGACGTCAAGAGCAAGATCGGCTGCGGTGCAGTCCTCGACGGCGACCTTCAGGACAAGGGTGACAACACTCCCGTCAATCCGGGCAATCCGACGGGAAGGTTACGACCAGTGGCGGCTTAATGGACATAGTGCGATGGATCTGGATTTACGGCACGGCGATTCTCTGTGTCATCCTGTCGATCATCGCCTTCATTCGCGGCGGTACCCCTGAGCGTTGGGGTGCCGCCGTTTTGTTGCTCAACTGGTTCGGTACGCCTTTAGTCGACAATCACCACGGATTTCGCACCGGGATATTTCTGCTCGACTTGGCGACCTTGTTCGTTTTCGCAGCGCTCTCGGTGTGGTCACGCCGGCTGTGGCTATTGCTGGCCACGGCCTTGCAACTGGCAACGGTCGCCACCCACGTCGCTGCCCTTGTTGCGCCCGGTATTCTCGGTCGGCCGTATATCATTGTTCTCAATATCTGGGGCGGTTGGGGGATGCTGCTGGCGCTGCTGATCGGTATACTGACCGTGCCCAAGCGGCGCAACGCGCGGGAATCCGACTGAATTTTTGCATGCGAAAAGCCATGGCAGTGCCAATTGCCAATCACAGAGGGTTTCGTGTCGATCGCTATAAAACGCGTCTATGACGCGCCGGCCGACGGCGATGGCGAGCGCATCCTCGTCGATCGTATCTGGCCGCGTGGCTTGACCAAGGCAAAGGCTAGGATTTCAGCGTGGCTAAAGGACGTCGCGCCCAGCACCGAATTGCGCAAGTGGTTTGCCCATGATCCGCAGCGCTGGAACGAATTCCGCCAGCGCTATTTCGATGAGCTAAAAGGAAATACCGAAGCTGTGGCCGACCTGGCAGGCCGCGCGAAGCGGGGCCATATTACGCTGGTCTTCGCCGCCCACGATGCTGACCACAACAATGCCGCGGTCCTGGCCGATTGGCTGAACATGCACTAAATTGCCGTGGCGAAACGCGCATGGCCTTCGTGCGCCAGCAGCCAGGCTTTGGCTTGCAGTCCACCGGCAAATCCGGTCAGGCTGCCGTCCGAGCCCAGGACGCGGTGACAGGGCGCGATGATTGACACCGGATTGCGGCCGTTGGCGGCACCGACCGCGCGCACGGCCGCGGGATTGTCGAGGTCCTCGGCAATCTGCGCGTAGGTCCTGGTCTCACCGAACGGAATGCATAGCAGCGACGCCCATACCGCCTTTTGAAACGTCGTACCGCGCATGTCGAGCGGCACGGTGAAGACCATCCGCCGGCCGGCAAAATAGTCGTCAAGTTGCTGCCGGGTCTGGCACAGAACCGGATGGCGCGGGACTTCGCTCATCTCGCCGAGGCGCACTCGTTTCGGATCGTCATCTTCCCACAACACCGCCGCCAGGCCGTGGTCCGTCGCCACCAATTTCAGCGCGCCGACGGGTGAATTCAGGATTGTGAAAGCGTATGACATGGCGCGCCCCATATAGGCCTGGGAAGGCGCAAAAACCATGGATTCTTGACCACGACTGTGGTCTTTCGTCCTCACCTGACGACAAACCTTTCATTGTTTCGCGGGTGAAACCACATTTCTCAGACGGTTATTGTTCGACCTGTCGTATTAGGTCATAAGCGCCCCGTCAAAATCGATCATTTTCATTTAGGTTCAGTCACAATATGTCATCAATGTCGCATTTGCGGACGGGTATTAGCCTAGCGGCTCTGATCGCGGTCATGCCGGCGGTCGCCATGGCCCAAACGACGGCCCAAACGACGACACCGGCCGACAGCGCTTCATCGTCTTCGGCCGCCACTTCATCCCAGGCGCCAGCGCAAGCCGCGACTCAGAAGGCGCCTCCCGCCGCCACGAACCAAGGCCAGGCGAACAGCGCCGACTCGACGACGGTCGTCACCGTCACGGCGCAAAAGCCGATGATCGAGCACAAGATCGACCGCGACGTCTATGACGTCAAACAGGACCCGCAGGCGGCAACGGGTGCGGCGTCGGACGTACTCAACAATGTTCCAGGCGTCGCCGTCGACAATGACGGCACCGTGTCGCTGCGCGGCAATTCCGGCGTGCAGGTCTATGTCAACGGCAAGAAGTCGGCGCAAATGCAGGGCGACAGCCGTGCCTTCACGCTGCAAAGTCTGGCGGCCGACGATATCGACTCGGTCGAAGTCATCCCCAATCCCGGCGCGGCTTTCGGTGCCGATACCGCCGGTGGCATCATCAATATCGTCATGAAGCGTGGCCGCGCCATCAAGCCGCAGACTTCGTTTAACATCACGGCCGGTGACCAGGGCCGTGCGGGCTTTGGCCTGCGCAGCGGCCACACCTTCGGCAAGCTGAAGCTGAATGGCAGCATCAACCTCAACCACGGCGCCGGCGGCAATGGCCGCGGTGGCGGTGGCGGTGGGTCGGGCGGCGCCAGCCCCAAGGTCAAATCGATCAGCGATCGTCAGACGCTCGATCCGACGACCGGTGCCGTAACGCGCGAGGACGATGCCAACACGGTTAGCAAGTCGTCGAACAACACCCTGTCGGCCAATATGACAGCCGAATACGACTTCGACGACAGCACCGACCTGACCGGCGATTTCAGCTATTCGAAGCACGACAGCAAGAGCCACTCCGCTCAGGAAACCCTGAGCTATGACGGCACGCATACCCTGATCGGCGACGTCGCCCGGATCAGCGACAAGTCGGCGCCGTCTGAAAGCATGGACTACCGCCTGACCTTCGATCATCGCGGTCCGATCGGCTCGACCGAAGACTTCAAGATGCAGCTGTCGCACAGCAACAATCTCAGTGACGGCTTGACGCTGACGCGCAACATCACACATCAGCCAGCGGCGGCCGATACCTACACGACGCAAGCTTCGAAACGCCGCGACGGCGTCGATGAATTCAGCGGCGATTGGTCACATCCGCTGGGCGATTACGACAAGACCCAGCAGCAGCTGCAACTGGGTTGGTCTATCCAGCGCACGGTCAGTGACAACTACAATTACCAGTCGTTGAGCCTGCCGGCACCGGTCGCGTCGCCGGCCTCGCCGCGTACCAATGCGGTGACGCAATTCGATGACGACCAGTTGCTGAGCGCGGCCTACGTCACCTATCAGCGCCAGTTCGGCGCGCTGGGCTTCCAGGCCGGTCTGCGCGTCGAGGACCTGCACGAAACGTTCGACGCTTCCAATCCGACCGTAACCACGCCACCATCGACCGGCAAGCACGACGAAGTCACCTACAGCCCGAGCATCTTCGTCACCTATAAGCTCAACGATCAGGACGGCCTGAAGTTCATCTATTCGCGCAAGATCCAGCGCCCAAGCGGTCAACAGCTCGATCCGCTGATCGTCTTCAGCGAAGACGGGCTGAACGCCTCTTCGGGTAATGCCTCGCTGAAGTCGGCGCAAATCGACAAGTACGACGCCGATTATAATCACGACGGCCAGTTGCTCGATTATTCGGCGCAGCTCTACTACAACGCCACGACCGGCAATATCGATCAGGTGGTCAGCTTCCTGCCGAGCGACCCGTCCGTCCTGCTGACCAGCTATCAGAACAGCGGCACGACGCACAATGAGGGCATCAGCGGCAGCATTTCGGCCCATACCTCCGATCGCAAGATCATGGTGATGTTTAATCCGAACTACGGTTATACCACCACGACCTATCTCGACCCGACCACTCATAAGGTGATGACGGCCAAGGGGCCGAACTCGACCGCCAACTTCCGCACCTTCTTCAAGGTCGATCCGACCAATACCTACGTCTTCGGCGCCAATTTCCGCGGTCGGACCGTCGGTATCCAGAATTACAGCACAGCTCAGACCTCACTGAACGCGTCCTGGATGCACCAGATCATCCCGAACAAGATGGTTCTGACGTTCAACGCCTCGAACTTCCTGGTCGGACCGACACAGAAGCACGTCACCGACAGCGCGGTTGAGCGCGCCATCAGCGAACGCTATGATCAGGCCGCGACCTTCATGGTCAGCCTGCGCTATACATTCGGTCAGCCGATGCAACGTGGCCAAGGTGGGTTCCGTGGTGGCCGCGGCGGCTTCGGTCCAGGCGGCCCTGGCGGTCCCGGTGGCCCTGGTGGGGGCCAAGGCGGACCAGGCGGTGGCGGCGGTTATGGTGGAGGCCCCGGTGGCGGGGGTGGGCCGGGCGGCGGAGGGTTCTGATCTGCCGGTCGAGCCTCAAAAGGACTCGATAGGGAGAAGGATATGCGTCTGTTCGCATCGGTTGCCGTGATTGCGGCGCTTCTGGCACCATTGAGCGCCATGGCGGCGCCGTTGTCATGGATTCCGACCTGGTATGCCAGCCCGGAGCCGACCGGCTCGACGCCGGTGGCGACGCTGCAGGACGAGACGGTACGCCAGATCGTCCACGTCAGCGCCGGCGGCAAGATGGTGCGCATCCGCCTCAGCAACGCGCACGGTAGCAACGATCTGCACATCGCCAAGGTGGCTGTCGCCGATCGCGATACCGGCAGCACCATCAAGGCGGGTAGCAGTGTCGCCCTCACCTTCGGCGGGCATGGCGACGTTGTCGTGGCGCCGGGCGGCTATGCCCTGTCCGACCCGATTGCCTTCGACGTCGTGCCGCAAAGCGACCTGGCCATAAGCCTTCAGGTCAACGGTTCGGTGCCGCTGTCCACCGTCCACCTGACCCAGCGCAAGGCGGCCTATTTCGCCACGGGCGACGCCGTCGACGCCATTACCTTTCCGGCGGTCGCCCCACCCGCGACCGGCGATCAAGGCCTGTGGCTGAGCGAGGTCGAGGTGGCGCAATCGCCGGCCAAGGCGGTCGTCGTTGCCTTCGGCGATTCGATCACCGACGGCTTTGGCCCCAAGGCCGACACCAATGCGCCGTGGCCCGACGTGCTGGCCGATCGCCTGACCAAGGCGAAGATGCCGCTGGCCGTCATCAATGCCGCGATCACCGGCAACCGTTTGCTGCACGCCGGCTCGTGGGCGCCGTTCGGCGCGGCGGGCGTGGCGCGCTTCGACGGCGACGTGCTGGCACAACCCAACGTCAAGGCGGTCGTCGTCCTGCTCGGCATCAACGATATCGGGCAGTATGGCTCAGGCGCCCAGGAAGCCGCCGACGTCCGCGATATCGAAACCGGCCTGGCGCAACTGGCGGCGCGCGCTCACGAAAACGGCCTGAAGATTTACGTCGGCACGCTGACGCCGTTCAAGGTGACGACGATCAAGGCCTACTATTCCGACGAGAAAGAAGCGCAGCGTGAGGCGGTCAATGCCTGGATCCGCAGCAATTCCGCGGCCTTCGATGGCGTCGCCGATTTCGACAGGGCACTGGAAGACCCGGCCAATCCCGGCCATATGCGCGCCGATTACGATTCCGGCGACCACCTGCACCCGAGTGCGGCGGGGGATGCCGCCATTGCCGGCGCCATTCCGCTCGGCTGGTTCAGGTAGGGTCGACGGCCCGGCTCATCCCGGCGACCATCAGGCGGTGCATTTCCTTTTGCTTTTCCGGTGTCATGGCGCCCAGCGCGCCCTGGTCCTCCGGGCGGATGTGGGCGACCGGATCACCGTGCTGACCGAAGACGTAGTAGTCGAACATCGTCTTCCACACGTCGCGCTGCTCGGCCGGCAGGTCGCGCAGGTTGAGGATGGCGTGCAATAGCGTGTCGTAGGGTGAGCCGAACGGCGTCGGCGTGTCGTTCCACCAGTAATTGACCAGGATATTGAACGGCTCGAACGAACGCACGTGATGCCACCAGGCATAGGGCACGTAGACGGCATCCCCGGGCTCGAGATCGGCATATTGGGCCGCGTCCAGGGCTTCGCGAAAGCGCGGGTGACGCTCGAAATCGGGGCTTTCGAGGCTGGCCAGGCTGACCGGCGGACCGGCCAGGGTATGCTCGAACGGCCCGACGTAGAGATTGGGCAGTTGTTCGGGCGGGAACAGGGTAAAACGGCGCCTGCCGGCGACCAGCATGGCGATATTGCTCGACAGGTCGTAGTGGGTCTGCACGCGCAGCGCATTGCCGATCCAGATGCGCGGCTTGACCGACGGCGGCAGGAAATCGATGAAGTGGTCGCGAATAATCTGCGGCAGGTAGTCCTCGACCGGGATCGACTGGATATAGACCGACGGCGGATTGGGAGCGGCGCGGATATCAAGGATGCGATCGACGACCGGCGCAATCGGATGCGCGGCCTTTTCGAAATTGAAGCTGCGCAGCGTATCGCCGTAGAAGAACTCACCCTTGATCTGCGGCAGGCCGAAATAGATCTCGGCCGGACGGCCATTGTCGACGGTCTTCAGGTAGCCGGCGACGGCCTCGTCCGACTGTTTAGCCAGTTGCACCATAGGCCAATCGTCGCCCAGCCCCTTCATCAGCACCGGCCGACGCCCGGGCAGGATGTCGCGGACAAAGACCTCGGCGGTGACGTTTTCGATGACGGTAACAGGGCGCATATTTGGGTCTCAGGCCGTGGCCGCGACGGCATCCAGATCGGATGCGCAGTGCTGGGCAATGAAGGCGGCGTGGCTGGGCATCAGGTCGGCCGTCTGGCGGATCACGGTCTTGATGTCGTGCAGGCGGTCGATGACCTCCTGGTCGCTCATCGCATCGGCGACCGGATCGTAACTGCGCGACTTGAGCTCCTGTCCGGTCATCACCGCGAACCACGAGGTGTCGTTGAACAACTCCTCGGCGTCACGGAAGATGCGGCCGCGGCTTTCGAAGATGCGGATTTTTTCCGCCAGGCTGTCGGGAATATCCATGGTCCGCACATAGTTCCAGAACGGCGTGTCGTCGCGTGTCGTGGCCTTGTAATGCAGGGTGATGAAGTCCTTGACATGATCGTATTCGCGGCCGGTGGCGAAGTTGTAGCGGTCGATGTCGGCCTGCTCGAAGCCGCGATCGGGGAACATGTTGAGCAGCTTGGCCAGACCGGCCTGGATGAAGTGGATCGAGGTCGATTCCAGCGGCTCGATAAAGCCGCTCGACAGGCCGATGGCGACGACGTTCTTGACCCAGAAGATCTTGCGCCGTCCGGTCTGAAAGCGGATCAGACGCGGTTCGGCCAGGACCTCGCCGTCGAGATTGTTCATCAGGGTGTCGCGGGCGGCATCCTCGGAGATGAAGCGGCTGGAGAAGACATAACCGTTGCCGGCGCGGTGCTGCAACGGAATGCGCCATTGCCATCCGGCCTCGCGCGCCGTGGCCCGGGTATAGGGCGTCGGCGCGCCGGCATTGGCGCACGGCACCGCCCAGGCGCGATCGCACGGCAACCAGTGCGACCAGTCGACAAAGCCCGCCTTCAATGTCTGTTCGATCAACAAGCCGCGCAGGCCCGAGCAATCGAGAAAAAACTCCGCCTCGACCTCGCGGCCATCGGCCAGGGTGACGGAACGAATAAAGCCATTCTCGGGCCGTTGATTGACGGCGACGATCTTGCCTTCGGTGCGACGCACGCCCAACTTTTCCGAAAACGTACGCAGGTAACGGGCGTAGAGGCCGGCGTCGAAATGATAGGCGTAGGCGATACCGGCCGCCGGCGAGCCTTCCTTCTTGATCGGGCGCATGAAGCGGTTTTCGCGCGCCGCGACGGCCTGAAGATTATAGTCGGCGACCGAGTCGCTCATGCCGAGCGTCTGAAGCTTTTGCCAGAAAGCATGGAACGATACGCCGCGCATATCGATGCCGAAGGGTCCAAACGGGTGGAAATAGCGCGCGCCCTTGCGGCTCCAGTCGACGAATTCGATGCCGAGCTTGAACGAGCCACGGGTATGGCGGATGAAGTCATCTTCGTCGATGCCGAGCAGGCGATTGAAGGTGGCGATGTGCGGGATGGTCGCCTCCCCCACCCCGACAGTGCCGATCTCTTCGGACTCGACGAGCTCGATCTCGGCAAAACCCGGCCCCAGCAGCTTGCTGAGCACGGCGGCGCTCATCCACCCGGCGGTGCC
>OUNJ010837774.1_pt1 | contig 11525 bp, 10 predicted proteins | sample 1755361 | NCBI WGS metagenome assembly OUNJ01 (sample SAMEA3914825, study PRJEB12502) | metagenome | biome: forest; material: soil | place: USA | collected 2012-03-12 | depth 0.1 m
CCGATGGTGACGTATTCGGTCTCGGCCGCTTCGGCGCCCGGCTCCTTGGGATCGGCCGGCATGACCAGTTCGCGGTCATGAAAGCCCTTCTTGATCAGCGGCGTGTCGATATAGCCTTCTTCCGGCTTGGGGTTGCCGGCGACCAGCGCCCAATAGGTCTTGTGCGCCCGGCGTTTGGCGAAGGCCCCCGCCAGACGCGCTGCAGCGGCCGGTGTACGGCCCAGCAGCAGCACGCCCGAAGTGTCGCGGTCGAGACGGTGAACCAGGCGCGGCCGCTCCAGCCCCTCGCCCCAGGCCGACAACAGCCGGTCGACGTGGTTCTTGGTCTTGGTCCCGCCCTGCACCGCAAGCCCTGACGGCTTGTTGAGCGCGATGACCTCTTCGTCCTCGTACAGCACCATCGACTTGGCGAACTTGATCTCCTGCGGCGTCAGCGTGGCGCGCTCACGCTTTTGCTGATCCTCGCTCGGCGCCTCGGGCAGCGGCGGCACGCGCACCTGCGATCCGGCCGCCAGTCGGGTATCGGCCTTGACCCGGCCGCCGTCGACGCGGACCTGGCCCGAGCGCAGCAGCTTGTTCAGCTGGATATGGTTGAGGTGCGGCCAGCGCCGTTTGAAAAAGCGATCGACGCGGACCCCGTCCTCGCCGTCGGTGACGTACAGTGTTTTGACTTCCTTGCTCATCCGGCAAACTTTCGCATCACGACGAGGCCGAGCGCCACGCCACCGACGGCCAAGACCACCGACAGCAACGCATAGCCGAGCGCCATGAGATAGTGACGCCGCTCCAGCATGAAAACCATTTCCAGCGAGAACGACGAAAAGGTCGTAAAGCCGCCCAGAACCCCGATGCCCAGGAACAGGCGCCAGCGTTCGACGTCGACCATCCCCTTCAACGGCCCAAGCAGAGCTCCCATCAGCAGGCCCATCAACAGGCCGCCCAACAGGTTGGCGACGAAGGTGCCGACCGGCCATTCGGTGGTCGGCCACAGGGCCCGCATCCCGTTGCCGAGGCCATAGCGCGCCAGGGATCCTATGGCGCCACCCAGCAGGACCAGACAGATGTTCAGCATTCGAAGGGGTTCCGATATGCGGCTTTGACAGCAGGCTTTACCCCTCTTGGCGGCACAGGAATAGTCCTTTAAGGGGATTTACGCGGGCCAAATACGGGAAATTCCATGTCATTGAACGTCGAATACGATCCGAAGAACATCTTCGCCAAGATTCTGGCCGGCGAAATCCCCGCCGCCAAGGTCTATGAGGACGACCGGACCTTAAGCTTCATGGACGCCTTTCCGCAATCGAAGGGCCATACGCTGGTCGTGCCCAAGGTCGATGCCTGCAACCTGTTCGACATTGCGCCGGATGACCTGCAAAACCTGATCGTTCAGGTCCAGCGCGTGGCTTCGGCCGTGCGCGCGGCCCTGTCGCCCGACGGCATTCAGATCATGCAGTACAATGGCGAAGCCGGCGGCCAGACCGTGTTTCACCTGCATTTTCACATCATTCCGCGTTGGCACGACGAGACCCTGCACGCCCATGCCAAGGGGACCATGGCCGCTATGAGCGATTTGCAAGCGACCGCGGCGCTGATCAAGGCCAAGTTGTGATTTTCGGGCTCTGACTTTTGGGCTTTGATCTTTTATCGCCGGCGCGCTAAGCGCCAAGCCTCATACGATGAGGTTGCCCATGTTTTTCGTTCTCCGCCACGGCCAGACCGACTGGAACGTCCAGGCCCGCCTTCAGGGCTCGACCGACATCCCGCTCAACGACACCGGCCGCGCCCAGGCGCGCCTGGCGGCCGAACTGCTGGACGGCCTCGGCATCACTCGAATCGTCGCCTCGCCTCTGTCGCGGGCGCTGGAGACGGCGCAGATCGTCGGTGACCGGCTGGGGCTGGAGCCCAGCATCGACGGCCGGCTGATCGAGCGCAATTTCGGCCTGTTCGAGGGCCTGACCATCGATCAGGTCCGCCAGGAACGCCTGGACATGCGTGCCCACATGAACCCGGTCGCCGATATCGACGGCAAGCATTATCCGGATAACGCCGAGCCCTTGGGTGACGTCATCGACCGCGTCTATGCCAGCGTCAACGACTGCCGCCCAGACGGGATCTGCCTGTTCGTCTGCCACGGCATCCCGTTCCGCGCCATTTCGCGCAAGTTCCTGGGCGAAATGTATTCCAGCCCCAATGCCGCCCCGGTGCGCTTCGAGAACAGCGGCGGGCGCTGGCGGATGATCGCCCTCGACCCGGAAAATGCCCCCATTGCCCAAGTCTATAATACCTCGACGACGATGGGCCGGGTATAGGGGCCGGATTTCGACGCTATAGGCACACGTACACACCGAAATACCGGCCGAATATTCATCCGAATACTGACAATACATTGAAAGATAACGGCATTATCTTCCGAAATTAAGGTCGGTTTTACCCCTGCCCCTTAGGTTGCACCGCACAAGCGTTCAGAAAGTGCGAGTACCCGTGACGGTTCAGATAGTGAGACCTTACAGGATGCAGCAGGCCCCGCGTATTTGCGACATACTCGACCCGATCGCGCCGATCGCGCCGGGCTGCCTCAATTCGACGGTCTATGACCGTTTCCGCGACACGCCCGACCTGATGGTGCTGGCGGTGGCCAATGAGTCAGGCGAAGTGCTGGGCCTGGTCGAACGCCACACCTTCAACATGAAGATGGCCGCCGTCTATGGCCGCGCCCTGTTCGGCAAAAAGGCGGTCAGCCGGCTGATGGACGATGCGCCACTGATGGTCGAGGGCGCGACGCCGTTGCGCGACTTTACCGAAAAAATGCTGACCGAACGGCCGTCGGAACTGATGCGCGGCTTCATCGTCACCGAGAACGGCCGCTATTGCGGGGTGTGCACGTCGCTGGCCGTGCTCAAGGCAATCAGCAACGATTTGCAGGTCGCTTTCAAAACGCAACAGGATATGACCGCCGACCTGATCGCACTGGGCGCCGAGGCCCAGCGCAACCAGGCCTTCCTCAACATGGTCATTCACAACATCCCGGCCATGGTGCTGGTCAAACAGGCCCAGGACCAGCGCATCGTGCTGGTCAATCAGGCCGGCGAACAGTGGCTGGGCCGCGCCGCCGCCGACATCGTCGGCCGCACCAGCCACGACCTGTTCTCCCCGGACCGCGCCGCCCTGTTCGATACGCTTGACCGCAAGGCGCTGCAAAGCGACGCCGCCGTGGTGCTGGAGGAAGAGCACTTCATCGACGCCGGCGGCCACGAACGCGTCGTCCAGCTCAAAAAGACCGTCCTGCGCAATGCCCACGGCGAGCCTGACAGCATCCTGACGCTGGGCCACGACCTGACCGAGCAGAAACAAGCCGAGGCGCAGATCGCCCGCCTCGCCCACTTCGATCCGTTGACCGGCCTCGCCAACCGCGCCCTGTTTGCCCAGGAGATGGAGCGGATGCTGGCCCGGGCGCGCCGTCACAATGGCCACACCGCCCTGCTCTGCCTCGACCTCGACCGCTTCAAGGCGGTCAATGACAGCTACGGCCACCTCGCCGGCGATCAGTTGCTGATCGAGGTCGCCGCGCGCCTGAAGAAATGCGTGCGCAAGGGCGACGTCGTGGCGCGCATGGGCGGCGACGAATTCGCCATCATCCAGGACATCGACCGCGCCGAGGACGCTCAGCTTCTGGCGGCGCGCATCGTCGAGGCGATGAAGGCGCCCTTCACTCTGCTGGGCGCCCGCGTCGAGGCCGGGATCAGCGTCGGTATCGCCATCACCCCAAGCGATGCCCAGGACATGCACAACCTGCTGTCGCGCGCCGATCTGGCGCTTTATCGCGTCAAGTCGGAAGGCCGCAACGGCTGGTGCTTCTATCAGCCGGAAATGGACGAAAAGCTGCTGCATCGCCTGGAGATGGAGCAGGACCTGAAGACCGCCCTGGAGCAGAACGAGTTCGAGCTGTTCTTTCAGCCCTTGCTCGATCTGGACACCTCAGACATCGTGGCGTTCGAGGCGCTGCTGCGCTGGCGCCATCCCAAGCGCGGTCTGGTATCGCCGGCGGAGTTCATTCCGGTCGCCGAGGATTGCGGCTTGATCGGGCCGATGGGCGAATGGGTGCTGAAAACCGCCTGCGCCACCGCCGCCCGCTGGCCGCAACCGTGGCGCGTTGCGGTCAATATCTCGCCGCTGCAGTTCCGCCACCGCTCGCTGACTCAGTTGGTCAAGGCGGCGCTGAAGGGATCTGGGCTCGTAGCCTCGCGATTGGAACTGGAGATCACCGAGACCGTCATCCTCGGCAACGAGAAGCACAATATCAATATTCTCAACGATATCCGGGCCTTGGGCGTACACATCGCCATGGACGATTTCGGCACGGGCTATTCGTCGCTGAGCTATCTGCGCGCCTTCCCATTCGACAAGATCAAGATCGACCAGTCCTTCGTCCGCGACCTGCCGCACGACCGCAACGCGGTGTCGATCATCCGCGCCATCACCGATCTGGCGCAATCGCTGGGCGTGCGCATCACGGCCGAAGGCGTAGAGACCGAGGATCAGCTGAAGGCTCTGCGCGATCTCAACTGCCATCAGGCCCAGGGTTATCTGATCGGTCGTCCGGCGCCCCAGATCGACGCCTATGTCGATGGGACCGTGGCGCGCCGGTTCGGGACCTAACCTCGCCCGAAAATGAGGTTGAGGGAGGGTGCCTGCCCTCCCCCGGACTCATCTGCATCGTGGGCACCCGGAGAAGGGCCACAGCCTATAAATCAGGCGGACAGCACGCCCCGCCGGCGCGGCTTAAAGCCGGACTCGGGCGCCAAGAAAAGCCCGGATTGAAACCAAATCAAAAATGTTCCGCGTTTAGGCCGCTTCGGTGACCGCGCCGGCCGGGGCCATCAACGGCAGTCCAGCAAACAGTTTCAGCGATTTCAACCGCGCAGCGATGTCATGGATCGGCATCGACACGATCAGTTCGTCAGCCTGGGTCTGATCGAGGAAGGACGACAGCCGCTTTTCGATGGTCTGCGGCGAGCCGACCATGGCAAAACGCAACATGTGGTCGATCATGGCGTGTTCGTCCGGACGCAGATCGGCGATGGCATCGTAGCTTGGCTTGGGGAACGGCACGCGGACATTACGGCGCAGATTGGCGAAGGACTGCTGCATCGAGGTGTAGAGGAATTCGGCCTCGGCATCGCTGTCGGCGGCGACGCCCATGACGCCGACCATGGTGTGCGGCTTCGACAGCGCCTGCGATGGCCTGAACTGAGTGCGGTAGATGTGCAGCGCCTCGAACAGCAATTCCGGCGCGAAGTGCGAGGCGAAGGCATAAGGCAGCCCAAGCGCCGCCGCCAGTTGGGCGCTATAGAGGCTGGAGCCCAGCAGCCAGATCGGCACGTGGCTATTGGCGCCCGGCACGGCCAGGATACGTTGGTTATCGACCGGCACGTCCATCAACGCCTTGAGCTCAAGGATGTCCTGCGGGAAGCTGTCGACGCCCTGCTCCTGGTGACGGCGCAAGGCGCGCGCGGTGGCCATGTCGGTGCCAGGCGCACGCCCCAGGCCCAGATCGACGCGGCTGGGAAACAGCGCCTCCAGCGTGCCGAACTGCTCGGCAATGGCCAGCGGCGAATGGTTGGGCAACATGATGCCGCCGGAACCGATACGGATGGTCTTCGTCGCCTGACCGACGTGGGCGATGACGATCGAGGTCGCCGCCGAAGCGATGCCCGGCATGCCATGGTGTTCGGCCAGCCAGTAGCGCGTAAAGCCAGCCGCCTCGGCTTCTTGCGCCAGGCGCGCCGAATTGGCCAGGGCGTCGGAAATGGTAAAGCCTTCGGAGACCTGCGACAGGTCGAGAATTGAAAACGGAATGGGCATGATAAAACTCCTGCCCGCTTATGTAGGTGTGGGGCCGACAATTGGGAGGCCCCCTGGTCGCAACAAAAATGCCACGCTTTACACGCCTTGGGAGCAAAATTTACCATCCGGTAACATATGCCCTTTCGTTTTTTTTAGAGGTCGGTCTAAATGACTTAAGTTACGGGGTGTCAAAACGGGTAGCCAAGTCGAGGGGGCTTTAAAAATGACCGCATCCGACGATGAAAATGATGACTACTTCAAAGAATTCAGGCAATTACTTCTAGGCATAGGCCTATTTAACGCCGGATTTTATGCCTTCTTTTTCGTGCTTTTTTGCGTGATTTCATTATTTCAACGTCACGGCTTCAACGGGATATTTGCCACTTACGACTCTTTCAAGCAATTCGTCACATGGCCACTCCTGTGGTCTTCGATCATTGAGATCATGTTCCTGATCGTTTTGCTTGTGTTGTCGATCATTGGCGAAGAAGTTTTGAAGGACTTTGCTGCCCTCATACCGTGGCTGCAAGACAGCGACTCAGCTGGCAAGACGCACAAGGTTTCCGAGCCGTTGGGCCATCTCTACCTTTTCCGTCTCGGGACTGGGTTGCCCTTTTTTATCGCCGTGACGGCCCTATACCTGACACTGAACTGCTCACAGGATTTGGGTGAGGTCTTCGAATTGGGCGCCGGCGGCACTCCCCCCTTATCCGATGCCGACATCCTTATGTTCGTCATCATTCAGTTCATCGACTCGATTACGTTCGGCATCCCGTCCATTATGCATTGGCTGCCACGTATCGATAACGTGCCTTCGAATGTCTTGTTCAGCGCTCTCGTCTGGGTGACACACGTCTATATCGAACTGGCCATAATCTCCGGCCCCATCGACTTCATTAAGTCGTGGAGCACGCGCGGCATCGATTTGAGCTGAGAATATCCGTCAATCGAAAAAGCAAGTCAGACGTGGCAAGGCCCTTCGCTATAAGCGAAGGGCCTTGCGGTCTCGGCTTGCAAGCTTTCTCTCCGGCGCGTCGGCGCTTCAGCCCTTCGCCTTGGCCTCGACGTCGTACATGTTGATCTTGACGCCGCCGGGCATGGTCATGTCGCCGGGTTTCAGGTCGCCGCAGCCGCCCAGAAACTTGCCTTCGATGGTCGACACCGTAGCCTCGGCCATCGGCGGATCGTAGCTTTGCGTCACCGTCTGATGGTAGGCGTCGTCGCCGGCCATTTCCATATGCATCTTGTTGGTGATGTTCAGCCCGTCCGACTTGCACACGGTGGTGACATCGATCACCGAACCGGCGCGTGTCGCCGCGGTCGGGGAGCAGGCCATCTTGCCGGGATTGCTGGTGCCCATGCTGGCGAACTTGTGCGTCAGGCCCTCGTCGAGACACATCTTGGTCACCAGGCCCGACGTCATGCCCTTGACCGTGGTCGTCATCTGCCACAGGCCGGCCTTCAGGCCCGGGCCGTTTTGCAGGGCCGACAGCACATCCGACTTGCCGTCTGACACGCTGGCCGCCGGAGTTTCGGATGCGCCGGCCGAGGCCCCACCGGTCGCCGCCGGCTTGCCGCATCCCGTCAGCGCCAAAGCCCCCAACACCACGCACACGCTCGAACGCCAATAACGGATCATGAAACCCTCCTCTGTTGCCCTGAAGGGTAAGGCGTCGCGCGACCCGGCGGCAATTACCTATATAGGCAGGCGCTCAGTGTAGGCAGGCGTCGAGTATAAGGCGGGCGCTCAGGCTGGTTCGTGGCTGCGGAAAATGAACTGGGCGTTGGCCAGACCGTCGGGGGACAAAAACGCGGCCATGTTGTCAGCCGAGGCCTGCGCGGAGGGCAGAATGCGGTCGAACATCTGCGCCTCATAGGCGCGGATACCGGCCCGCCAGTCGTCGGAAGCGATGGCCTGCGCCAAACAAAGCGCGTCCAGCATGGCATTGTTGACGCCCTCGCCGGCAAAAGGCGACATGACGTGCGCCGCGTCACCCAGCAGCGTCACGCCCGGCCGGTGCGGCCAGCGCGGAGGTGGGTCGAAGGCATGGATCGGCCGCGCCTGCATGTCATCGGCGGCCGCGTCGATAAAGGCGACAAGCTCCGCCGCCCAGCCATCGAGGTGCGCGGCGATCAGCGCCCTGGCCGCCTGGCTGTCGGTGGGATCGAAGCCCGCAAGCCCGGGTTCCGGCGTCCTGAGCGCGACATAGACGTGGACCTTGCCGCCAGCATTGCGCTGGGCAATCAGCGCTTTGCTGTCGGCCAGGGCGAAGATTTTGCCGCGGCCGACGAGACGCGCCAGATCGGGATAGGCGCGGTCGATATCGGCAATGTGCATGTCGACAGCGGTCACGCCCGTATAAGTCGGTGCCTCATCGGTCAGCAGGTGTCGCGTCTTCGACCATGCGCCTTCAGCGCCGACGATCAGGTCGAAATCTTCGGCGCCGTGGCGGGTATGGACGCGAAAGCCGTCGGTTAGGGCCTCGACGCGCGACACCCGCGCATTCCATTGCACCTGACCGGACGGCAGGGACGCCAGAAGCAGATCGCGCAACTGGCCACGGTCGATTTCCGGCCGCCCGGCGTGCGGCCGGTCACCGTCGTCGTAAACGCAAACCCCGGCCCTGTCGTACAGGCGCACGCTCTGGTCTTCGGGCCGGGCGACTTTATCGAAGGCGTCCATCAGGCCGGCGGCTTCGAGCGCCGCCAATCCCGATCCGCTATGCAGGTCGAGCGAACCGCCCGGTCCGCGCGCGGCTGAGCCAGCGTCGCTTTCGAACACCGTGGCGGACAGGCCCTTGATGTGCAGCAGGCGCGCCAGGGTCAGGCCGCCCGGCCCACCGCCAATAATCGCTATACGAGGAAAATCGCGCATCTGGGCCACCTCTTCACTTTTGTATAGCATCCTATGTATATTTATATAGGACGCTATGCAAGAGGATGTGTGATGTTCGACGACGCCTTTTTCAACCGCCCGGCCCACCTGGTCAACCGTGCCGCCCGGTTGATGACCCGGGTCGGTGAAACGCGCATGAAGCCTTTTGGGTTCAGCCCGGCTCAGTTGCCGGTCCTGGGGGCGCTGCTGCGCCACGGCCCGTTGTCGCAAAAGGCCCTGGCGGAGGGCGCGATGATCGAACAGCCGAGCATGGCGCAATTGCTGGCGCGCATGGAGCGCGATGGCCTGGTGTCGCGCCGCGCCGATCCGGATGACGGCCGGTCGAGCCTGATTACCCTGACGGAAAAGGCGCGCGACACCTTGCCGGCCTTGAGCGAGGCGCTGACCGACGGCGGGCGGCAGGCCCTGGCCGGTTTCAGCGCGGAAGAGGAAGACGTCCTGCGCGAACTATTAAAACGGATGATCGCCAATCTGGAGCGCATGGCTGGCGGATAGACGGTTACGTGGATTTTCGTTAAGGTCGCCTCAGAGGGTGGGTACAATGAATCTCTTTCCACGCATGTTGGGCGGTTTCGTCGCCTTCGTCATCGCGGTTGTCGTGGCGTGGATTTTCGTGCCGCCCTTACGCTACGCGCCGGTCTGCGCGCCGGTCGAGGCATGGGCCATCGATCACGGCTGGGTCAAGGTCGACACCGCCGACTGGGGATACCTGAAACTGCGGTCCGGCTCCTATGGGTTGGCGCCGTTACGCGATCTGGAGCGGCACGGGTCGACACCGCAAATCCGGCGCACGGCCGTCGCGGTGCAATTGCAGTACGTCGCCAAGGGGGACACGCAATCGGCCGCCGGCGTATCGCCCCCGCCCAGCGATCATGAGACGCGGTTCGACGAGTTGCACATGCCGAGCGACGCCAAGACCCTGCCCGGCGCCGCAGCGGTACCCGCCGACTTCTGGCCTGACTGGCAATACCGTGCCACCTGTCCGATGCCGCCGCAAAGTCTCCACGAACAGGATACCTGCACCCTGCGGATGATCGACCTAACCGGCGACGGCCAGCCTGAGATCGTGACCGAACGCAAGGTCACCGGCGACGAAGCAACGTACCCCAAGCCGATCGTACGCTATGTGTGGCAGGTTTACGTCCGCAAGGCCGGTGCGTGGAATCTCGGGCCCTCGCTGCAGTCCTGCGCCGCGGACCCGGCCACGCAGGACACCGCTCAGCCGCAGGTGTCGGCCACGGGCTACGACTGGGTCAACATAGACGGGCGGGATGTAAATTTCTTCAGCTCTGCCTTGTGCGACAGCACCGATAATACGGTAACCGATCCGCACGATCATTTTGGCGACCTGCCAGGTGAAACCGTACGAATGCTGCGGGTGCCGGTCCTCTTTCCATATCAGGACTATATTCCTGCCGATTTTTTCACGGCCCTGCGCGCGGGAGCGATCAGTCTTTCGCCGACGCCGGCCCCATTGTCGGGCGTCAAGCCGCACGCCACCTATGCCGGGCTGCCGCCGTGCTTCGGATCGCAAAATATCCTGGACTGTACCGCGATCGTCGCCGACCTCGATCATGACGGACATGAAGACGTCATCATCGTCAGCCGCGAACCCGCGCCCGGCATTCCCGGCAGACACATGGCAACCCTGTTCATGAACCACCAGGGCCACTGGCAGGTCGTCGCCAACCGCGCTGTTTGCATGCCCGACAACCTTTACAAGTCGAAGATTCACGTCATGCCCAGCGGTTGGCACGCGGCCATGTTCGCCGGCCGGCCCTATGTGCCCGACGACGGGACGGATGACTGCACTACGCGCCCGCGAATGTGAGGCCTTGGCCGAGTAAGAGAAGACCAAGGGCCTTGGGCCCTTGGATCCCGAACATGTCCGTGGAGGCCGATAGGCTCGTATCAATATCTGAAACGTAAAAATCCCGGGCCTTTAGGGCCCAGGATTTTTACGTTTTTAAATATGGGCACAGGTCTTTCAACCTGCGCGAACATCATCGGGGTCGAGGGGCCCAAGGCCCCTCGCCTTTCCTTCTCAGTCCACGGCCTCAGCCTTGGAGCCCGCCTTGTCGACACCGCCCTTTTGCGACGGAGTGATGTCGAAGGCGATCTTGCCGTCCTGGAGTTTGACCAGGATATGGCCGCCACGGACCAGCTTGCCGAAGAGGATTTCGTCGGCCAGCGGCTTCTTGATGTTTTCCTGGATGACGCGGGCCAGCGGGCGGGCGCCATACAGTTCGTCGTAGCCATTTTCCGACAGCCACTTGGCCGCGTCCTCGGTCAGCTCGATCGAAATGTGGCGGTCGGCCAATTGCATTTCGAGCTGCATGATGAACTTCTCGACGACCTTCGAGATGACTTCCGGCTTGAGCTGACGGAAGGTGACGATGGCATCGAGACGGTTGCGGAATTCCGGCGTGAACAGACGCTTGATCGCCTGTTCGTCCTCACCGGTGACCTTTTCACGGCCGAAGCCGATCGAGTTCTTCTGGTTGTCCGACGCGCCGGCATTGGTCGTCATGATCAGCACGACATTGCGGAAGTCGACCTTTTTACCGACCGCATCCGTCAACTGGCCATGGTCCATGACCTGCAGCAGGATGTTGTAGATATCGCTGTGCGCCTTTTCGATTTCATCGAGCAGGACGACGGCGTGCGGTTGCTGGTCGACGGCGTCGGTCAGCAGGCCGCCCTGGTCATGGCCGACATAGCCCGGAGGCGCGCCGATGAGGCGGCTGACGGTGTGGCGTTCCATGTATTCCGACATGTCGAAGCG
>OUNJ010959719.1_pt1 | contig 11488 bp, 8 predicted proteins | sample 1755361 | NCBI WGS metagenome assembly OUNJ01 (sample SAMEA3914825, study PRJEB12502) | metagenome | biome: forest; material: soil | place: USA | collected 2012-03-12 | depth 0.1 m
CAATCGCTCCGTCTTGCCGCCGAATGAGGCGATCTGGCGGGCTGCAAATGCCCGTCCTGCTGCGATCCGATGCTCACGTACTCAAGTACGCTCCGCTTCGGGTCTCGCAGGCCAGACATTTTCGCCTCGCCATACCGCCTCATGATTCTGAACTCGAAAGGATATCCTCATGACCACCGACACCATCCAGCATTCCGGCCTGTCGCCGGACGCCATCGCCTTCGTACTTCAGGCCCAGAAGGACGCGCGCAAGGCCTTCCGTGGCCTGCGCGAAACCCGTACCATCTCGGCCTCGGGCACCCTCAGCTTCGTCCAGCGCATCCCGGGCGAGGAAAAGCTGATCAATCTTGGCTATACCGGCCCGTGGGGCGACGATCTCGACGAGGTCCGCACCTCGGTCGTCGGCTTCGACGGCACGGTCTATTTCGGTAAAGCCGGACCGGGCGGCGAGGGGCGCTACACCAAGCTGTTCAAGCAGCACCCCGACGTCACCAATATCAGCCACGTCCATACGCCCTATCTCGGCGCCTATGCGCAGGCGCACCTGACCCTGCCGTTCCTCTACGTGCCGGTGCAGCGCCATCGCTTTGTGCGGTCGCTGCCGGTCTACGTGAACCGTCTCCAGCCCGAGGTCGATTTCATCCTCGACCAGCTGGCGATCGATGCCGAGATCCCGGGCATCGTCGAAGCCAATGGCGGCGCCACCGTGTGGGGCAAGAAGGGCCTGCTCGATCTCGCCAATTCGATCCTGCTGCTCGAAGAGGGCGCGCAGTTCCAGACGCTCGCCGCGGCGCTCGGCGGCTCCAAGCCGTTCGGCCCCGGCGTCTATCAGCAGCAGTGGCGGATGAGCGGCCTGGTGCCCAAGACCGCCACCGTCGATCAGGACGGCACTATCCACTACGCCCCTGAGCCTGCGGAATAATCCACCCCGCTGTTGCCCCTTCCGGCGCCTAACGGAGGGGGTTCGGATGACGGAGAGGGCGCTTTCGTATCCCCATGGCGCCCCTCCGTCACATCTGTTTTTCCTCCCAAAAGATCGCCGCATGACCAATATCTGGAAAGTCATCAAGCTCATCCCCGAATATCGCGGCCGCCTTGTGGCGCTGATCATCGCTTCGGCGGTTGTCGGGCTGGGCGCGACGGCGACGCCCTACATTTTTCGCAATATCGTCAACACCATTGCGGGTCTGTTCAGCCATCGCCTGACCCAGGCGCAGGCGGTGCACGACGCCTTCCTGGCCGTCGGCACCTTTGCCATCATCCGCCTCTTCGTCACGATCTTCAGCTACTGGCAGGAGCATCAGTCGGATCAGCTGTGGCTGCACAGCATTTCGACCCTGCGCCGTCGCGTCTTCGAGACCATGACCGGCCTGTCGCTCGACTATTACGAACGCACCCGCGTCGGTGACGTCACCGACCGCTTTTCCAACTGCATCACCATCACTCAATGGCTGTTCCAGCTGTCCGAAGGCACGCTGGCCAGCATCCTGCAGCTGATTTTCGGCATCGTCGTCCTGCTGCTCAAGGCACCGCTGGTCGGCGTGCTGATGCTGGTGCTGGCGCCACTCAATCTTGTTGCCTCCTATCTGTCGGTCAAGAAGACCAAGCCGCTGCGGCGGCGGTGGAACGGTCTCGTCGGCAAGATGAGCGGCCTGTTGTCGGAAATGGTGTCGCAGATCGCTACCGTGCGCAGTTTCGCCGGCGAGCGCATCGTTCAGCGCCGCTATGACGACGTCCAGACCGAATGGTGGGACATCCGCCGCCGCGAAACCGGTATCGAGCAGCGAACCGCCGCCATCACCAACCTGATCAACGCCATCGCCATCATCGCCGCCATCGGTTGGGTGACGCGCGGCGCCCTGCTGCATCAGTATACGATCGGCGATATCCTGCTGGTCTTTGCCCTGACCCAGTCGGTGATCACCGCGGTGACGCCGATCGCGCGGCTGGTCAACACCACGGGCGATGTCGACAGCGCCGCCGAGCGCCTGGTCGACCTGCTCGAAGTGCCGATCACTGTCGTCGATCGGCCGGGCGCGGTGGCCGTCGGGCCGATCCGCACGGTCGAGTTCCGCGACGTCTCCTTCACCTATCCGGGCCACACCAAGCCGGCGCTGAGCCACGTCTCGTTCATCGCCGAGGAAGGCCAGACCCTGGCGCTTGTTGGCCCGTCGGGCTCGGGCAAGTCGACGATCATCAAGCTGACCATGCGCTTTTACGACGTCACCGACGGCGAAGTGCTGATCAATGGCCGCGATATCCGCTCGTTCACGCAGGAATCCTTGCGCACCCAGATCGGCGCCGTGCTGCAGGACATCGCCCTGTTCAACGACTCGATCGGCGACAATATCAGCTTTGCCCGCATCGGCGCTCAGCGCGACGAGGTCATCCGCGCCGCCCAGGCCGCGCACGCCCACGAATTCATTGCGCATCTGTCCGACGGTTACGACACCCTGGTCGGCGAGCGCGGCGTGCGGCTCAGCGGCGGCGAAAAGCAGCGCGTCGCCATTGCGCGGGCCCTGTTGCGTGATCCCAACCTGATCATCCTGGACGAGGCGACCAGCGCGCTCGATACCGAGTCAGAAGTTCTGGTGCAGCAAGGGCTGAAGACCCTGATGCGCGGACGGACCTCGCTGGTCATCGCCCACCGCCTGTCGACCATTGTCGGTGCCGACAAGATCCTGGTGATGAAGGACGGCCGCGTCGCCGAAGAAGGCAACCACGCCTCGCTGGTCGGCCGTCAGGGCGGCGTCTATGCCCGCCTGCACGACCTGCAAACCGTACGGCCGGAACGGGTGGCCTGATGCTAGATTCCCTCGCCGTCCGACACGTAGCCGCGCCGCGTCTCGATCCGCATCCAGCCGATGAAGGCCTTGACCGGGGCGGGCAAGGTGCGGCCGCGCGGCCAGACCAGCCAGTAGGCAAAGCTGAGTGGCGTCTTGTCGTGCAGCAGCGGCTGCAAGCGGCCGGCGCGGATGTCGGCCTCGGCAATCGCCTGCTTGGCCAGGACGATGCCCTTGCCGGCGACGGCCTCATCGACGACCAGCGCCGGCTCACTATAGCGCGGGCCTTCGAGCGTGCGCAGATCGTCGAAGCCGCGGCTGTCGAACCAGGTCCACCACGACGGGCAGGCCGGGTCGTTTTCCGCGCCCATGTCGTGCAGCAAAGGCGCGTGCAGCAGGTCGCCTGGCCGCTCGAACGGCCCCAGGCGCGCGATCAGGTCCGGCGACGCCACCGGAATAACGTGTTCGGCCAGCACCTGTTCGGCGACCAGGCCGGCATAACCGCCCGGCCCGTAGCGGATGCAGATATCGATGTCCGAGGTCGAGAAGTCGACCAGCTTGATGTCCGACGACACCCAGGCCTCGAACTCGGGGTGAGCATCGCGAAAGCCGCCGAGCCGCGGCAGCAGCCATTTCGAGGCGAAGGACGGCGGCGCCGAGATCGACACGACGTGGCTTTTGCGATCGGCCTGACGCAGCAGGCGCGTGCCTTCCATCAGCCGGTCGAAGCCTTCGCGCAGGGACGGCATGGCGACGTCGGCGATGTCGGTCGGCACGACGTAGCGGCCGCGGCGCAGAAACAAGGGCTTGCCGACCCAGTCTTCGACGGTACGGATATGCTGGGTAACGGCGCTGGCGGTGACGCCCAACTCCTCGGCGGCGCGGGCGAAGCTTTTCAGGCGCACGCAGGCCTCAAGGGCACGCAGGGCATGCACGGGCGGCGGCGTATCGCGATGGGCGGGTTTGGTCGGCATGAAGGGTCCGGTCGTCGTGTGAGACGGCCCGGGACCTGTTCCCTTCGGCGCGTGTAAGGTGGCGACCATAGAGATTTCAAGCGCTTGGTTGAAGGCCTGTTGCAGCGATAAATACTAAACTAATTTAATAGAGATTGTGATGTCTGACACCGCCCATCCCCTTCATGCCCCGGCGACCCTCACGCGGCAAAGCGAGCTTCCCGTCGACCCTCTGTTCATCGGCCGCTGGTCGCCGCGAGCCTTTTCCGGCGAAGCTATCCCCGATCGCGATCTCTATACGGCGTTCGAAGCGGCGCGCTGGGCGCCGTCTTCGCTCAACGCCCAGCCGTGGCGGTTCGTTTTCGCCCGGCGCGGCCAGCCGCGTTTCGACGATTTCCTGGCGCTTCTGGCCGAGCGCAACCAACAATGGGCGCATAAGGCCGCCGTCATCGTCTTCTTCGTTTCCGACACGCAGATCGCCTATAAGGACCGGGTGGCCCTGTCGCCAAACCATGCTTTTGATACCGGCGCCGCCTGGGCCAATTTCGCCCATCAACTGCATCTGCTGGGCTATGCCAGCCGCGCCATCGGCGGGTTCGATCGGGCCTTGGCGCCCGAAACCCTGGGCGTGCCCTCGGGCTTCCACGTTCATGCCGCGGCGGCCGCAGGTAAACCGGCGGAAGCGCTCACCCTTCCTGAGGCGTTCAGAGAGAAGGAAGTTCCAAGTCTGCGCAAGCCTTTATCCGAACTCGTCTTCGATGGTGTCTTCGGGCAAGGATAGTTGGCGAGCCTGGCCCGGCATGCCGTGAGCCCTCCGTCAAAAGGGAGATAAAACGAAGCATGGGCAAACGTCGCCAGTTCGGACTTCTGGGGCGTGCGCGTGCCGGCGGATGAGGGCCGAGGTGATAGCGAAATTGGCGACCATGCCGCTATCCTGATCGCTGAGCGGCAGCAGAACGGGGGCGCCGTCGATGCCCGCCAGGATCACGGCACGCAGGAAGGCCTCGCGCGGGCCATTGGCCGGCAATCCCGTGGCGCAAGGCAGGGCGCGAATGAGATCGCCGCCCTGGTCGCCCGAGGCGGCGGCGATCAGCGGCTTGAGGAACAGGTGCGCGCAGGTCATGGCCGAGCCCGGATTGCCGGGCAGGCACAGGACGCGGCGGCCGTCGGGCAGAACACCGAAAGCCGTCGGTTTGCCGGGCTTGACGTCGATCTTTTCGAACACCCAATCTATGCCGGCCGTAGCGAGCGCCGGACGCACCAGGTCGTAGTCGCCGACGCTGGCCCCGCCGACTGTAACGATGAGGTCGGCTTTGGCGGCGGCAAGCGCGGCGCTGAGGTCATCGGTATTGTCGCGCTGGGTACCGCTCCGCACGACGACGGCGCCCCATTGCTGGATCAGGGCCTTCAGCAGGGGCGAGTTTGACTCGAAAATCTGATCCGGGCGTGGGGTCTGGCCGGGCGCGACCAGCTCATCACCCATGCAGATCAGGGCGACGCGTGGCTGGCGCGACACCGAAACCTGCGCCATGCCGCTTGAGGCGATCAGGCCGAGCTTGAGCGCATCGAGGCGTTCGCCGGGCGCGAGCAGAACGTCGCCGCTGAGAAAATCCGTACCGCGCGGGCGGATATGCGGTTTCGGTCCCGATTGAGCGCCGGGCCGGAGGCGAATGACGCCGCCGTCACGCACCACGTCTTCCTGCATGACGACGCAGGCCGTGCCTGGCGGCAGGGGCGCGCCGGTGAAGACGCGCACGGCCTCAAAGGCGGTCACGGAGGCACCAAAGGCACGTCCGGCCTGGCTTTCGCCGATGACGGTGCGGGTTTCGCCTTCAATCAGAGGGGCCGACAAGGCGTAACCGTCCATCGCCGCGGCGTCGAACGGCGGCTGATCGTGGTGGGCGATGACCGGCTGCATCAGCACGCGACCGAAGGCCCGTGAGAGGCTGACGCGGGTCAGGCGCGGCGCGGGGGCGTTGGCGCGAAGGGCGGAGATAGCATCGTCGACAGAGATCATCACCGGCCGCTTGTCCTCCAATCGCAGGAGTGGGCGCAAGGGGGAACCGTCAGCCATTTTGCGCCCGGCCCAATTGCACCCCGGCCAGCGCCATCGCGCCGGTGCGCGCATAGGCGAAGGCCTCACCAACCCCGATCAGCACCGGCCCGCTCCAGCCATGAGCAGCGCATAGGGCGCCCAATTGGCCGAGATGGCTGCTGACCGCGCGGGCCTCGGCGCGGCCGGCGTTCTCGATCAAAACGATTGGCGTCGCGGCTCCACGGCCGGCAGCACGCAGAGCGGCTTCGATATGGGCGGCATTGTGCGACGACATGTAAAAGACCAGGCTGGCTTCGGGATTGGCGACGGCGGCTTCGTCAAGATCGACGCTGCCGTCCCTGGTGCGGCCCGTGAGGAAGGTGACCGAGCGCGCCTCGCCACGATGGGTCAGGGGGAATTCGAACTGCGCCGCCGCCGCCGAGGCCGCCGTCACGCCGGCGATGGTCCTGTGCGCGATGCCGTGGTGGTCGAGATGCTGGCGCTCCTCCTCGACGCGGCCGAAGACCGACGGATCGCCGCCCTTCAAACGCACGACGTTCAACCCGCGCCGCGCCAGGCGGACCATCAGGCCGTTGGTCTTGTCCTGCGGCACCGACAACCGGTCGCCGCGCTTGCCGACGCAGATCCTGACGCAGCGTTGCGGCGCCAGCGCCAGAATATCCTCGCTGACCAGGGCGTCATAAAGCAGGGCCTGGGCCGACTGGATGGCTTTCAACGCGCCCAATGTCAGCAGGTCGGCGTCGCCAGGGCCCGCGCCGCACAGAGTAACGAATCCTTTGTTTTCAGGCAGCATGGGGACGCTCCTTGGCGTGGGCCAGCAGGCATTGTTTCAGTTCGCCCTTGCACGAGCCACAGGCGGTGCCGGCCGAACTGGCCTCGCCGATGGCTTCGACGCTTGAGGCGCCGTCGGTAATGGCGGCGAGGATGGTTTTTTCGCCGACGCTGCGGCAGGCGCAAATGATGCGTCCCTTGTCCTCGACGCCCGGGCGGCGGCCGATGAGCAGGGCGTCGCGGTCCTTGGCGTCGAGCACGGCGTCGCCGAAGCGCTCGAGCAGCCAGTCGCGCGGCGGCAGCTTCTTGTGAATGGGGGCTATGAAGATGACGCGCGTCAGGCGGTCGTCCTCTATACGCACGCGCCGAGTCAGGCCGCGCGTGACGTCGTCGAGCGTCTGCGTCACCGCAATGGCCGACACATCGAGTGGCTCGATTCCGGCAATCTCGAAACAATCGGCGTGGGCGTGCGGTATCCGCCGCCAGACGGTGTCGGCGCTCCAGGACGGCAGTTCACCGTCGAAGTCGCGCGGCGTCATAACGAAGCCGTGCCAGGCCTCGCCATAGGCCGCTACCCGCGCCGGGGTGTGCTTGAATTCCGGTTGTCCGGAAATGGCGTCGACGCTCGGACTGACCAGCGGGTTGGCGCGGCCGAACGGCGCGAACTGACACGTCCAGTGCATCGGCACGCTGAGATTGCCTTCGCGAACGTCGTCGGTGACGCGGGCCTTGAGAATGGCCTCGCCGTAGGCCGTGGTGACGATGGCGAGGCGGCCATCCTTGACGCCCAATCGGCGCCCGTCCTTGGGATGGATGTCGAGCAGGGGCTCGGCGACGTGGCGGTTGAGCTCGGGCGCCAGGGCCGTGCGCGTCATTGTGTGCCAGTGGTCGCGGACGCGGGTACTGTTGAGCGCGAACGGAAACTCGGGGCTGGTCGCCTGGGCCGGCCCCGTGGCCTTGGGCGCGATCAGCCGGGCGCGGCCATCAGGGGTGGCGAAGCGGCCGTCGGCGAACAGGCGATGCGTCGAGCCGCCGGCGCGGTACGGCCAGCGCGTCGGGATCAGGCTGTTGTAATCGTCGCGCGTCAGGCCGGCAAAACCCGACAGATCGAGAAAGCGGCGGCCGTTGTTTTCGAATGCCGTAAGGCCAGCGTGCTCGGCGAAGACCTCATGCGGCCCCCTCCACGCAAAGGCCTTGTCCCAGGCGCTGTTCATGCGCCGCGCGACGTCGGCGATAGTTGCCCAATCGGCGCGAACCTGACCGGGCAGGGCAGCGATGCGGCGCTGGCGCGAAATCACCCGTTCGGAATTGGTCACCGTGCCGTCTTTTTCGCCCCAGGCCGCGGCCGGCAACTGGATATGCGCCATGTCCATGGTGTCGGTGCGGGCGATGACGTCGGAGACCACGACCAGCTCGCAGTTCGACAGGGCTTCGTGGATCTTGTTGGTATCGGGCATGGAAACCATGGGGTTGGTCGCCATGATCCAGATCGCCTTGATCCTGCCGGCGCGCACGGCCTCGAACATATCGACGGCTTTCAGCCCGGGCTTTGGGGCGACCGTCGGCGATTGCCAGTAGCGCTGAATGCGGGCGCGCGAAGCGTCGTCGAAATCCATGTGCGCGGCCAGCATGTTGGCCAGACCGCCGACCTCGCGCCCGCCCATGGCGTTGGGCTGGCCGGTGATCGAAAACGGCGCCGCGCCCGGCTTGCCGATCTTGCCGCTGAGCAGGTGGGCATTGATCAGGCTCAGCCCCTTGTGCACGCCCTGAACCGACTGGTTGGAACCCTGGCTGAACAGGCTGACGGCCTTTTCGGTGTGCAAAAACGCGTCATAAAAGGTCTTGAGATCGTGAACCGCGATGCCGCAGTCCTGCGCGATGGCGTCGAGGCTCTGGTCGTCCTCGCACAGGGCGGCCATTAGTCGCGAAAAACCGGAAGTATGGCGGTCGACGAAATCGTGGTCGATGGCGTTTCGCGCGATCAGGTGGGCGCACAGGCCGTTCCATAGCCGCACGTCGGTCTGCGGCCGGATCATCAGGTGCAGGTCGCAGGCCTTGGCGGTATCGGTGCGCTTGGGGTCGATGCACACGCGCATCTGGCCCTGGCGCGCCTCGATGCGGCGGTAGAGCACCGGGTGAGTCCAGGCGGCGTTGTGGCCTGAGAAAACCAGCAGATCGGCCTCGGTCAAGTCGTCATAGATGCCGGGCACGAGATCGGCGCCGAAGGCCTGCTTGTGCGCCGCCACCGCCGATGACATGCACAGCCGCGAATTGGTGTCGATATTGGCGGTGCCGATATAGCCCTTGGCCAGCTTGTTGACGGCGTAATAGTCCTCGGTCAGCAATTGGCCCGAGACGTAAAAGGCGACCGCGTCGGGGCCGTGTTCGGCGATGATGGCGTTGAATTTTTGCGCCACGGCGTCGAGCGCCTCGTCCCAGGTGGCGGCCTGCATCTCGCCATCTCTGCGCATCCGGGGCCCAAGCAGACGGCCTTCGAGCCCGAAGGTCTTGCCCAGCGCCGTGCCCTTGGAACACAGCCGGCCGCCATTGGCTGGGTGGGTCGTGTCGCCCTTGACGTCGAGTGCGCGCGCGCCGCTGCGTTGGGCCGTGACCCCGCAGCCCACGCCGCAATAGGGGCAGGTGGTGCGGATGGTCTCGACCTCACTCTTGATCTCGGGGGCGGCGTCGCGGGGCATGGCTTAGAAGTTCAGCCCCAGCAGGATGCGGTCGTCTTCGACCTTGACCGGGACGGTCGGAGTGCAGCCCTTGCCCTTGTCGGCGCCCATGGCTTGACCGTCTTCCAGCCCGATCGACCAGTTGTGCAGCGGGCAGGCGATGGCGCGGCCGTGGACGATGCCTTCGCTTAAGGGACCACCCTTGTGCGGGCAGCGGTCGAAGACGGCGTAATAGTCGTCCTCAAGCGTGCGAAAGACGGCGATGGCGCCGATATCGGTATCGACGCGCCGCGCGCTCTGGCGGGCGATTTCGGTGGCGGCGCCGACATCGATCCAGCGGATAATGACATTGGCATTCATTCGGCGGGCTCCTTGAGCGTGTCCTGGGAAACGCCGGCGCGCAGATCGGCGAGCGGCGAAAACACCTTGGCGGGGACGGATTGCGGGGCGTGTTCGGCCCACGGATCGACCTGGAAGACGTCCTGGGAGTCGAGGAACCGCGCCACGAGCGCGGCGCGCTCCTCCGGTTCGGCCAGGCCCTGCTTGACGAAGTCGAGGCCGACGCGTTCGATCCACGGTGCGGTGCGTTCGAGGTAGAAGGCGTCCTCGCGATAGAGCTGGACGAAGGCCATCGACCAGTCGAGCGCCTCCTGCTCGGTTGCCACCTTGGTCAACAGGTCGGTGCCGCGCAGGTGGATGCCGGCATTGCCGCCGACGTGCAGTTCATAGCCACTTTCGACGCAGACGACGCCGAAGTCCTTGATCGTCGCCTCGGCGCAGTTACGCGGGCAGCCTGACACAGCCATCTTGAACTTGTGCGGCATGTAGCTGCCCCAGGTGGCGCGTTCGAGCTTGATGCCGAGACCGGTCGAGTCCTGGGTGCCGAAGCGGCACCATTCCGACCCGACGCAGGTCTTCACCGTGCGCAGCGCCTTGGCATAGGCGTGGCCCGACACCATGCCGGCGGCATTGAGATCGGCCCAGACGGCCGGCAGGTCGGCCTTCTTGATGCCGAACAGGTCGAGACGCTGACCGCCGGTGACCTTGACCATCGGCACGTCGAACTTGTCGACGACATCGGCGATGGCGCGCAGCTCCTTGGCCGAGGTGACGCCGCCCCACATCCGCGGCACGACCGAATAGGTGCCGTCCTTCTGGATATTGGCGTGGTTGCGCTCATTGACGAAGCGCGAGCGTGGATCGTCCTTGTACTCACGCGGCCAGGCGCACAGCAGATAGTAGTTGAGCGCCGGGCGGCACGACGAGCAGCCGTCGGGGGTTGACCATTTGAGCGCCTGCATGACGTCGGGAATGGTCTTGAGCTCCCATTCGACGATGGTATCGCGCACGCGCTTGTGGCCGTGTCCGGTGCACTTGCACATCGGCTTCGGCCCGGTCTGGGCCTTGAAGCCCGCGCCCAGCGTACACTTCAGCAGGCTTTCGACGATGCCGGTGCACGACCCGCACGAGGCCGAGGCCTTGGTGCAGCCACGCACGGCGTCGAGACTGTCGGCGCCGGAAGTAATCGCCACCACCACCTGGCCCTTGGATACGCCATTGCAGCCGCACACCTCGGTGGCGTCGGGCCATGCCGCAACAGCGTCAGAAGGGTCCTGGCCGGCCAGGGCGTGGGTCACCGCCTGGCCGAAAATCAGGGTGTCGCGGATGGGCGCTATGCTGTCGCCTGTCTTCATCAGGTCGAAATACCAGGCGCCGTCGGCGGCCTCGCCGAACAGCACGGCCCCGACCAGCTTGTCTTCCTTGATGACGATGCGCTTGTAGACGCCACGGCCCGGGTCGCGAAAAACGATGTCCTCGCAGCCATCGCCACCGGCAAACTGACCGGCCGAGTAGAGATCGACACCGGAGACCTTCAGGCGCGTGGCCAGTGACGAGCCCTCATAGGCGGCGTCGACCTTCTTTTCAGTCAGGACGTCGGCCAGGGTGCGGCACATTTCCCAGATCGGCGCCACTAGGCCATAGCATTGGCCGCGATGCTGGGCGCATTCACCGACGGCGAAGATGTCGGGGTCGGAGGTGCGCATCTGGTCGTCGACGACGATGCCGCGCTCGACCACGAGACCCGAGGACTTTGCGGGCTCGACGTGCGGGCGGATGCCGACGGCCATGACCAGCAGCGACGCCGGCAGGGTGCGGCCATCCTTAAGTTTCAGGCCCTCGACGCGGGTGTCGCCGACGATGGCCTCGGACTGAGCGTTGAGCACCGAGGCGACGCCGCGTTCGGCCAGG
>OUNJ010002012.1_pt1 | contig 11436 bp, 6 predicted proteins | sample 1755361 | NCBI WGS metagenome assembly OUNJ01 (sample SAMEA3914825, study PRJEB12502) | metagenome | biome: forest; material: soil | place: USA | collected 2012-03-12 | depth 0.1 m
CCAGACTTCGTTACCCTTCCAAAAATGGGCTGGGAGGTTGAGCTCCCCTAAATACAAGAGCTGACCTGCAGCCACAGAATGCAACGGAAAAACAAGAAAATCCGGCTCCACTATCTCTGCCCGGAGGGCCACGGTGCGAGGGCATCTCCCTGAACCACACCTCCCTTATGAACGGCCATCAGCCTCCTGGCGAGCCGTTCATCACCTTCGTGGTCCTCCACGTCCTTTTCGTTGCGCAGCTGCGGCGGCCCTGACCTCCCGGACGTGATCCCACCCGCGGAACCAGGGTGGGTGTTCCGGCACGTAGTTTGACTCCGCCGGCCCCAGCCTGTCGTACACGGGTGGTAGCCGAGTCGGTCCTGGTGGCGGCGCGGGCGGTTGATGAGGCTGCTGGGGAGCCGTAGCGACAGTCGGTCCGGCTCCGGGTTGCGGCGCGGGGACTCCTCCTACTTGTGTGCCGGGTGCAGGTATGGGGGGTCGACGTCGCCGAGGCGTCTCGGCGGTGACGACCGGCTTCGGCGGCGTCGGTGGCTTTCCCGGCGCTCTGGTCAGAGGGCCCTGCTGCATGGCCTGCAGCTTCTTCAGCGCTCCCGCTCCAGCGGGTGCTACCCAAGTCTTCCCGTTTCCCGTGAAGACAACCCCTCGTCCTTGTGCAAGCGTGGATCCAGTGGGAGCTGCAGCCGCCGGGATGTCGAAGGTGGTGGCTTGGTCCCAGGCTCTCATGATGACTGTAGGATCCCGGAGCGGTCGGTTCTCGGGGTGGCCGAGGGCCCTGCGGATCGCGGCCAACCACTTCCCAACGACTGCACGTTGACAGTCTGAGGTGCGCTCAGCCCCCCGGTAGCATCGTGTCTGCAGCCAGTGAGGTTCCTGTTGGACTCGCGCCGGCATGGCCATATCTTGGAGGAAAACGCGGACAAACTCTCCGACCCACAGACCGCATTCCCATCCGCCAGGTTGCCGTGGGCACTTGGCGTACCTGATGTCTAGGTCGGCCCTCTGGACAGACCAAAACGAGGTGCCTGCGATGGCTGCCGTCAGGTTGGCCTCAAGGCTTCGGCGAGAGGCGGCCCCCGTGCCGATGCCGGAAGAGTTGAAGATTGTGACTTGGTCGGTGGCCCGGTCGAGGGTTGCCACGGCCCAGTGACGAGCGTTGAAGTTGCAGGGAAAGATCCAGTACCGTTTGAGACTTGCCTCCCCTCGATGAGGGCCGTGAGCGCCCACGGGGACACGGGAGCTGTCGTTGAGAATCGCGTCCCGGTAGATCCATACCGCGCCACGGTCTCCCGCAATGGCCAAGCGGATGACAGCGAGGACGTGTTCCAGCGAGAACCACTCCTGCTGGAGAATGCATCCTTCGGTGTCGAAGAGGTCCAGCGCAGTGTCAGCCCACTGGTTTCCGGCGATGGTTTGGCCGGGAGGGAGCGGTCCTCCGTTGGTCGGGAACAGGAACGCGTGCCGTTGTTGGTTGCCGGAAAGATGGGATGCCATCGCATAGTCGGGTCGCCGTCTGACCACGGCAGGATCGTACGTCAGCTGCTCTAGGATAGGGAATTGGAAGAGCTCTTGTTGGAATCCTGGTGAGCCAGTCACCCTTTGCTGGAGGAGGTGAGGTAGGGTAGCGGCACGGTTGCTTCCCAGCCATTGGGTGACGGCTGTCGACGGCGCTGGTGCTGGCGGCGGCTGTGCTTGCGCTGGGCGGGCAGAGAGTGCTGGCAATGGTTCATTCTCCCGCCCTTCGCTGGAGTGTCTGAGGCGAGGGTCTGTGATGTGCGGGGGAAGCATGCCGAAGGATGACGAGCGTGGGAGGTTTTGCTGATCCAGCCGTAGCCTGGCGAGTTGTCCCACGAGAGGGACTGACTGCTCGCGCTCGAATGGCATCGTGACGGCTGCTTGTGGCTCTGCTCAGAGGGAGAGGTCGGTCGGTTGTTGTGTGTGCGAGGAGAGGAGAGAGGAGGGTTGCGAGGCCTGTGGCGAGCCTTTTTATGCCTTCCCGAGGAGGGTCATCGCCACAGGTGCGTGCCCCAGGAGATGGGATGAAGCCTTTGAAGTGCCCCAAATGGCAGCCGAGATTTGGAATAGGGCGGAGTCTTCTTTGTTCGCGGTGACAGCCGAAAGAGAGTCGTCTGGCCAGAGGGAGGGCATTGTTTGCAGGGCCTACGCCGTATAAAGAACGTGGCAGTGGCGGAGTTGCCTCGCCAGACAGCCTCCCTTATTTTCATCCCAAGAGCGGCCGTAGCTCGGGACCGAGCGATGCAGCCGTGCCTGCCAGCCTGGCAGCAGGGCGCGCGAGCTTAATTAGCCCTCCTCCCTTGGAGCGATGCCTCTCTCCTCTCGTTCCTCTTCCATATCACACATCCAGCCATACCGCACAGTCAACCATGGCGGCCTCGTTTGACTTCAGCCTCCGGCCTGACAACTGCGTCCTTGACCTCAGCGCGGCTCCAATCGTCCCTCGGATCACCAACCGGCCGCATGACCTCTCAATTGTCCCTCAGACGCGTTATGCGGCCCCTCGCAAGTACGTCTGGGTGCTCCGATTCACTCCCTCTGCTCCCGAGGGCATGCCCGAGGGCGCCGACGAGGTCGTCGAGATGACCAAGACTCATCGGGACATCCTCCCGCTCATCCGCTTCCGACCCATCCAACCTCCCGCTTCAAGCCCTGGTATGGGCCCAGCGCCATACATTCGGTGGGACCTGTCTGCCGAAGCCTCGATCCTGACCACCTTCTGGCGCTACCTGAGCTTGCCTCCAGAGCACTTTCGGCGCATCCACGCTTTGATGCCCCGTCAGCGGCCGGTATTCGTGGAGGCGCACAACGGACAGCCGCTCGGCCGGTTCATTCACGAGCTCACCATCCGTCGAAGTCGGCCGGTAGCCCTCTTCATTCAGGTCTTCGGGACTCGGTAAGTCTCCCTGCTCCCGGTTGTCCCTCTGTCCAGACATCCAGCTGACTGATTCTTACGCAGGAACGTTTTTCCGTGCGAACACTGCCATCTGTCTTATTGCCGGTCCTTCACACCTCTTGACGGGGACGAGGACAAGATGGTCCCTGCAATGTGGCCATTCTTCGGCTGCTTCTCGATGGACATTGCGGGCGGGACTTGCGCCAACTGCATGTGGACAGAGAGGGACACGCCTTGTTCGTGGAAGGGAATGTCAAGCTCGGATCCTGCATTCGTCGGACGGACCGAGTGGAAGCTGGACCAGCCTGCCGTTGGGGTTTTGTTTGATGCGTGGGGGAAGGGACCGGAGATCCAGGTGGACTTGGAACAAGAGATTCGTGACCAGGAGGCAGCTTATGCCGAGGTCAAAAGGAAGGATGAGGCCGCTGAGCGAGCAAAGGTCCGGAAAAAGGCTCTGCGGGATCTGAAGAAGGGAAGGGGGAAGGCGTGATCTGCTCAGAGGGAGACGAGTCTTGGTTTCGAGGGAGAGCGGAAGTAGGAAATCGGGAGGGGGTGTCTTGGTGTTAGTGGGGGGGGTGGTGTTAGTGTATGAGTTAAGGAAACAGAACACCCATCTTGCTACCATCCTGGTGGCTTTCCTCGCGGGATTTCAACCACCAGTTGCTGCTTCCTTTGATGTTTCCCCCTCTGTCCAGACATGTCTGCCCGCCCTGGTGCTTCCTGCGGCACTTCTTCCTCCTTTGGATGCTCAGCCGTCACCTCCTCGAGCACCTCCTCCTCCCCTGGCGGCTGAGTATCCTCCTCCTCCCGTATCGCAGAGGTCTCTCCCTCCAACCAAACACCATCAACCTCAAAGAACTTTTTCACACGGTTGGCCGTAAAGGGGGTTCGCATCGGTATCCCCTCCAGGCTTTCCAGCATGAACGTATCCCTCTCGCGAATCTCCCGCACTCTGAACGGGCCGTCCCATCGGTACTGCAGCTTGCGAAAGGAGCTCATGTCGATCCTCCTGACCACGTCGTAAGTCAGAACCAGGTCGCCCACCTCAATCTTTGTCTTGTCGGTCCTGAATCGAAACTCGTTGGCTTGGTTGCGCTTCGATGCCAATGCTTCTCGTGCTGCAGCCACCTTCTCGGCAGCTACCTCAAAACGATGGTCCGCCTCCCAGAGCACTCTCGCCCGGAGCACCACGAGCTTCTTATAGGCCTCCAGATCAACCAGTCCCTCTGTCCGGGTGGAGGGGGGGGCAATGTCCTGCCAACGTGCTGTCCTCCATGTCGGGATGTCTTGCTCGATGGGCGAGATGGGGTCGTAGCCGTGAACAAGAGCGAACGGCGAGAACCCGTGCGAGTTGCGGACCGTGGTTCTGTCGGCATAGAGCACGTAGGGGAGCAAGGCTTTCCAGTTCCGACCAGTCCCTCCCGTCATCTTTGCCAGGGACGCGGCAATAGGCAAGTGTCCGGCCTCGTTGATACCATTTGCCCTCGAGTTGTATGGCGAGATGGATATACGGTCGATGTTGAAGCGATGGAGGATTTCTTTCGCTTCTGCTTTGAACTCAGAGCCCCCATCAATCACAACAGCCAAGGGAAACCCCCACCGGAGCAGTATCTTGTCCTGGATGAAGCGTTTCACCCCCGCGGCGCCCTTGTTAGGGAGGATTTCGGCTTCCACATATCCCGTAAGATCGTCACGAGCTTCGAGGAGGAAAACCTTCTTCCCCCTCTGAGCAGACGGCATATATTGGATGTCGAGATGCCATTTTGCGAACGGAATTGGGGAAGGGATCGTCTTTCCTGCAGCATGCTCGAACCGGCGATGGTCGTATTTTTGGCATGGCTCGCAGACCTGGCACCAGCGTAGCACGTCCGCGTAAATGCCTTTCCAGAAGTAGTGTTGGGTGACTCTGGCGTAGGTAGCGTCTCGTCCTCTGTGCCCAACCTGGTCGTGACAGGATTCGAAGATCCGTCGTCTTTCCGATGGGGAGTCCACCACTCGCCTCGGGCTCTGGTGATCCTGAAGGGGTCGAAGAAACAGATGGTTGTTGTCAACGAAGTACCGGAGTGCCTCCTTTTTGAACTCGCGGCGCCTCCAGTAGGGCTTTACATCCCAAGGCTCTTTGAGGGTCGTGAGGTACCGGGCGATGCGGCGCGAGTGGTCGGAATACTCTCCTTGGAGCTCCACAGGAACAAGCTCGTCAGGCGATATGGAGGGTCGTGCTGTCCACTGCGTGAAGATTTGGGCATCTACCCATTCATCAATGTCCTCCTCTATGGCCTTCTCCCTCTGGTCAGAGGGCCCCGGTGGCTTGCGTGAGAGGGCGTCGGCCACCGGGTTCTTGGAACCAGGAATGTGTTTGATGGAGAAGTCGAAGAATTTGATCCAAGCGATCCACCGCATAATAAGTGCGCCAGGGATATCGCTTGCAGCCCCATTGAGCTGATGGACCAGGACCAAGGCGTCGGTCTCGAGGGTGAAATGCACGCCAAAGAGGTAACGTTTGAACCGCTTCAAGAGGTAGAGGACCCCCCTCAGCTCCCTCTTGGTGGCATCGTAGGCTCGCTCAGCGTGAGACCACGTCCCGCTCTCGAACCGGCAGGGGTGACGCTTTCCATCAGGGCCAACTTGTTCAATGACACCTCCCCAGCCGTCAAGGCTAGCGTCGGACATCAAGAACACCATGCCGTACCGCCCGTCGTCGAACACAAGGGTCGCAAGCACAGGGGCGGTAGTAACGAGGTCCCGGAGCTTGTGCATGGCTTCCTCTTGTGCCTTGCCCCAGACCCACTCAGCATCCTTCTTCGTCAGGCTGTTAAGGGGAATAGCGATGATGGCAAAGCCTCGGATCCAAATACGGTAGAACCCAGCGAGCCCCAGGAATGCCCTGACATCCTTGACATCACGGCAAGTCTCCCATTCGGCCAGCTTCCTGATTTTTGCTTCATCAGGGAGCCTCCCATCAGGCGTGCAGAGGTAGCCAAGCAGCACGGCCTGCGGCTGGCACCATTGGGATTTGACGGCTGCGATGGTGGCACCGGCCAGCTCAGCATTGAGGAGCACCGCATCGATGTTTTGCAGGTGGTCCGCGATGAATTGGCGTACTCCTGGTCTGGCCAGACGGCCGCCGTAATCGTGGCGCGGTCCTTTGATGCTGATGTCGTCCAAGTACACCCGGCAGGTATGGGGGATGAGGTTGTAGAAGATCCGCGTCATGGCTCTCTGGAACTGGGCCACCGAGTTCGTGCCGCCCATGGGCAAGGTCGTCATGCGGAACAGCCCGATAGGCGTGAGGAAGGTTGTCAAGTCTCTGCTCACAGGGTCCAATGCAATTTGGTCGTATCCTGAGAACAAATCCAAGAGGGAGAGAACCTTGCAACCGCCGAAGTCCTCGCTGAATTCCTCGGCTCCCGGTGGAACGAACGCGTCCCGGATCGTGATGGCGTTAGCTTTCTGTGCGTCGTTGATGAGCCGCAAACCACCGTCCTTCTTTTGCACCAGGAACCAGTTGTTGCGGTAGCTCCCGTGGGCATGCTCGATGATCCCTCGCTCCTGTCGTTGCCGAAGGAGGTCGATAACCTTGGAAAGGAGGGGCTTCGGAATTGGGATGCTCTTGGTCTGCCACGCCAAGTGGGGGATGGTTCGGATCACTTGAGGAGGCACCACCTCTGGTGAAATCCGACCGCATTCCGAAAAATCCCAAGCCAAGGCCGCCTCGCGGTTGAAGAGGATATGGACGAACATCGCCTTCTCCTGCTCAGAGAGAGAACCTTCCACCGTGGCCAGTAGCCCCTCGAGGCGTTCCGGTGTCAGTCTCGATCCTCTGATCAGCTCGGTAAACCGAGGCACCACTTCCTCATCCCATTCCGACCCAAAGGTCATCTTGGTCTGGGCGACGGCCAGGGCCTTCTCCCGCCACAGCGGATCCCCTTCAGGTACAGAACCGTCCGATAAGGCAGAGTCAACCGGCCGAACCTTGTTCGCCACCGTCTTCCGCATCGTGAGGGTTCTCAGCTCGCGCCACAAACGTCTGCGCGAGCCCCTGGACAACTTGAGGGGCGTCTCCCTCTGGTCAGAGGGAGAGCAAGAAGTCGCCATCGTTGAAATTGTCGAGAGGAGCGTGGAGGCCTCGGGTGGTAGAGCGCTCAGCGCGTCGATAGAATCGAAGAACGAAAGGCAAGATTTGCGTAAAACGAATTGAAAAAGGGACACCCCGGTCTCGTGGTCAAGGAAACCGAGGGGGGATTCACCCTCGTCGAGTGTCACCCAGTCAGGGGTTCTTTTGGAGGCTTGCACCAACCCCTGAAGATCGGGGAGGAGCGGTCGTTGTCAATGACCCCTCCTCCGCGACGTCAGGTTCGAGACCACGAAGGCTTTAACCGTGACATCGTCCATCATGACGTTTGCCGTGACCAGACGGGAGTCGGCAAAGTCGAACGTCAAGCTGGTGTCCCGGAAGAATGGCATTCCCAGAAGGATACCGTGGCTCCCCGCGGATTCCTTCATGATGAAGAAGTGACAGAGGACCTTCTGTCCACCCAAGTAAACGAGTGCCTGGGTCTCTCCCTCGAACGGCTGAGACTGGTAGAGCCCTGTGGAAATGACGTTTGTGCTCGTTATCGGCAGCCTGTGTCGCTGGACGACCTCCATGGAAATACAGTTGCACTCGGAGCCACAGTCGAGGAGAGCAAGCTCCTTTGCCGATGTCGGGGAATCCAGTTGACAGTATAACGTGGGCAACGCATGGAACCGTGTGACCGCACCAACAGCGGCTCGTTGGCTTCTGGTCAGCATGTTGATCGGTTTGCTGAGCAGGGCCGCTTCGTGCTCGGGGATCTCGTCGCGGCTCAGGCCGAAGGCCAAGCGTTCCCAGACAGACCCCTGGGCCACACCCCATTGTCCATCATCCGTAACGCCAAAGATCGCCGGCGCTGTCACTCGCTTGCCCTGGTCAGAGGGAGACCGTTGTCCCATACTGCCGAAGTTGGTTTGCAGTACCGTGGGCGCGGTCGGCAGGACCACGACCGTCTCAGGGACGTTGTCAGCCACGGCGGATCCACGGTATTCGATGATCCTGCGAGTCGAGTCAATGTTGCGGATGTAGTCGAGCAGGCGATCCTTGTATTCGGGGGAAACTCTGACGAGGTCCTCGATGGTAACTTGTGCTTTGACAGAGAGTGACCGAGCCACCAGGGAAAGAAGAGCCTCTTCGGGGTTGACCGGAAGCTCTCGGCTCTCCTCCTTCTCCTTCTGAACAGACCCAGCCCTTTCCTTGGGTGCAGTCGGCTTCGTGACAGGAGGTGAGGTCGCCGATACCTCTGGAGCTGGGGCGTCCGGCATCACGATGTCTGGTGTTGCCACCAATGGAATCTTCGGAGTGCTCCTCCGGCCTTCCTTGCTCGGAGAACGGGTCTTTGGCCCTGGATTCGTCTGCACAGAGGGAGGCGATACGTAGTCCGGCGACCTCTCGACGGCAAAGCGAGGGGATCGTCGTTCTGCAGGCGGGGTTTGTTCTCTGCGCAAGATCTCGGCTTTCGAAGTCGGCACCCACACTCGTTTTTCCGGCTGCGCCGACGCCACCCGAATGGTTTCCGGCTCATCCTCAACCTCGGCACGAGCTCGCTTTACAGCGTTCTCGAGCGTCAGGGCCGTCTCAGCGTCATCGTCCGGGGCCACGTTCTGAACCGTGACATGGGCTGCCTCCCTATCCGAGTCGGACTCTGTGACGTCCTCCACGAATCGGACTGTCGGGCTGGAACCAGCTGGCTTCTCCCTCTGTTCAGAGGGAGCAGCATCCTCAACCGGTGGCAGGATCTTCGGAAGGACACGTTGGAGCATCGTTTTCCCACCATCGCGTCGGTCCATGAAGAAGTTGAGCTCGTGGGCCGCAGTATACGCAAAGACGGATTCGCTGCTATCCTTGCCGCTGACCCCAATGCGGTGCACGTTGGTCCTGGCCGCATAAGTCCCGGGTGTCGGCATGAAGTTCGTGTGGTCGGGTTGCGGGAGTTGCAGGTAACGGTGGTCGCCGACCAAGGCCAGGTCGGGAACGAAGTCGTAGCCCTTTTCTTCCTTATAGGCCTTGCACCACAACTGGTACCCGGGGTAGCTATCGAGCTGGGGGAAGTGCGAGGCGTATGCACGGACGGTCAGGTACATCTTGCCCTCGTTCATCGCCTTCGAGGAGTCGTAGGATCGGATCTTGACGTAGTTTTCAGGGCCGCGAGAGATGCCGCTTTTCCCGAGAACCCATCCTTGTTGACCCTCCTGATGGCAAAGCCCGTGGTACTTGTCATGGTTCAGGATGTCGCAGTCGCGCATGACATGCCCCTCCCCACAGTAGTAGCACGACGTCTGGTACCGTTCGGCGCCTGAGCCGTACCGCGGCCCGCTGCGGCTCTGGAAACCTCCCCGTTGGTCCATGCCACTGCTGTTGCTCTGTCCAAAGGGACGGCCGGTCCGCTGCTGCACGAAGGTCCGGAATTCTTCTTCGTCGTCCAGGTTCTTGATCCTGCCCTGGGAAATCAAGGTCTCGACGGCCCTGTCGAGGTCGGAGCGCAGGCGTTGATGGTGGATTTTCATGTCGCTGAACATCTTGGTCAGATCCTCCACCTCGGGGACATCCGTGGCCGTGACACGGGGAGTAGTCGTAAAGGACGTCGTCGGCGCCAGGAGGGGTATCTTGTCCTTCTTCTCCTTCTGACCAGACCGAACCATCGCGGTCTTGACGGTCGGTTGGAGCTTGAGGTAGCCGGTTTTCCCCATGACACCTATCCGAAGGCAGTCCTGGACCCAGAGACGAAAAGCATCGAAGTCCTTGGTGTCAGGTTCATTGCCGCCAGGGTGGTATGACCTCAACCCTGCTTTGAGCTCGCCAGGAAAACGGTCCCAGATCTTCCGAACCGCATCCTTCTTTGCCGCTTCGTAGCGCTCATCCGGGAGACGGGCCAGCAACGCCTCGGCCTTCTCGATATGGTCAAAGATGCTCTCCGCGGTCTGCTCGGGTTCGCTGGCAAGGAGCCTGTCGAGGATACGGGTGTCCTCCTCGTGGTTGTGGTCCTTGTTGCGGTATCGTTCCTTGAGCTTGGCCTTGAACGCTTCCCAAGTGGCACGGCTCGCGGCATCGTAGCGCTCGAGCACTTTCTTGATGTCGGGGTCGCACCATCGGCCAAAACGATCCACCTTGTCTCGGTCCCCTGTGATGCTGTGGTCGCGGCAGGCTTCCTCGAACGCGGTGATGTACTCGGAGATGTTGTGGCCGGCGAAGAGGTCGATCAGGCCGTACTTCGAAGGTCCCGGAAAGATGGCCTTGTAGACCCGACTTTCGCTGGCGGCAGCCATAATAACGATGGGAGTAGTCACCGGTGATGCTTGAGGGGTACCGACATTAGTCCCCGTCTGGTCAGAGGAAGGGGTTGGCAGCTGTACCGAGAGGGAGTCCGAATCCTCAAAGGTCTCGATGTTGAGTCTGATGACGGGCCGTGTTGGCTGTGGGACTTCGAAATCGTCAGAGTAACCCGATGCCGAAGAGTTGGTCCTCGAGCGGAACACGAACCGACTGTTGGGCGGAGGGACTTGGATTCCCAAAAGCCGTGGTGGCTGCGGTTGTTGTTCGTCGGAGGCAGGCCGTGGAGGCTGACCTGCCATCGAATGTTGCGGTCGTTGTTGATGCTTGTGTGTCGACGCGCGAAGTGCCTTGCGGTTGGGCCGATCGAAACGCGATGTGTTTTGGGAAAACAGAAGTCCCTCCCTCTGAGCAGACGGCCGCCATCTGTTCCTCACAAGTCTTTTTCCCCTGGCGTGGCATATGACCACCAGTCGTGGGACCCCACGGATCCCCCACGACCATCCCCGAAGCCATTCCCCCAACCAATCTCCGAATCCCGCACAAACCAACCCAAAGGCCACCAAAACTTCCCAAGTCCTCCATCCGATCCGCTTCGACCATACCGATATCTCTGTCCAGAGGACCAAAGCCACATCAGCCTCCCCTGGACTACCCCAACAGCAACAGTCCGGATCCTCAGTCACCGGCTCATCGGCACTCGGCGTGGCGTCGTGATCTCTCTTACGCGACTCATTCGCGCGGCTCGGCATTTGGCGTTCTCCGGGGCTCTGCTCAACAGCAGGCCACCACTGTCCGTCTGGTCGGTCGGAGGGCTCAACAGTCCTGTCGTCACACGCTTGTCGTCTTCCGTAGCACTGCTCAACCGCAGGCCGTCGCTGTCCTTCTGGTCGGACGGGGGACTCAACAGTCCAGCCGTCATCGTCGTTGGTCTGTCGTCTGTCGTTTTTGTTCTTCGTCTTGGTGATGGGAAGGGCAGCCGTCAACACAGCATGCCTGAGAGTCCAGTTTGAACCCAGCGCTGAGCGCCTCCCCGATTGAGCCCCCATTTGAAGTGGAGACATCTCTCCTTAAAAACACATACCAAAACAAACACAAAAACACACCCCAACGGGTGGGCTGGCCGGTATTCGTCAACACGTGTGCCCCCAGGAAATGCAAATGCGGATTGCTCCGCGAAACGGGA
>OUNJ010000016.1_pt1 | contig 11421 bp, 14 predicted proteins | sample 1755361 | NCBI WGS metagenome assembly OUNJ01 (sample SAMEA3914825, study PRJEB12502) | metagenome | biome: forest; material: soil | place: USA | collected 2012-03-12 | depth 0.1 m
ATCGTGCTGGCCATCATCGGTAAAATCGGCACCGCCGGTGGCACCGGCTATGTGATGGAATATGCCGGCAGCGCCATCCGCGACCTCACGATGGAAGGCCGCATGACGGTGTGCAACATGAGCATCGAAGCCGGTGCCCGCGCCGGCCTCATTGCGCCCGACGAGAAGACGTTCGAATATATCAAAGGCCGCCCGATGGCTCCCAAAGGCGCCGATTACGACGCTGCCGTCAGCTACTGGAAAACCCTGCCCACCGACGCCGGTGCGCATTTCGATGTCGAAATCAAATTGAACGCTGAAGACATCGTGCCGCAAGTCACCTGGGGCACCAGCCCGCAGGATGTGCTGCCGATTTCGGGCAAGGTCCCCTCGCCGTCCGACTTCCCGGAAGAGCAGCGCGAAACCATCGCCCGCTCGCTGGATTACATGGGCCTCACCCCCGGCACGCCGCTGGAGCAGGTCACCATCGATAAAGTCTTCATCGGCTCCTGCACCAACGGCCGCATCGAAGACCTGCGCGAAGCGGCGAAAATCGCTGAAGGCCACCATGTGGCGGCCAATGTGAAACTCGCGATGATCGTCCCCGGCTCCGGCCTGGTGAAAGAACAGGCCGAAGCCGAGGGCCTCGACAAAATCTTCACCGCCGCCGGTTTCGAGTGGCGCGAGGCTGGGTGCAGCATGTGCCTTGCCATGAATAATGACCGTCTGTCGCCCGGTGAACGCTGCGCGAGCACTTCCAATCGTAACTTCGAAGGCCGTCAGGGCCGGGGCGGACGCACCCACCTGATGAGCCCCGCCATGGCTGCAGCCGCCGCCATCAAAGGCACCTTAACCGACGTCAGAAAGTTCGTATAACATGGTTACCTCCGCTCCCCTCCGCACCGCTGGCATCGAAGCCGCGCGTGAATATCAGGACCTGCCGGCCTGGCAGAAAGCCCTCACCCTCGCCGAAGCGCTGCATGCCGCCGAGTTCCGCGCGCCGGAGCTGAAAGCCCTTGCGGTGGACCGCGCCATCAACATCGCCACCCGCATCGCGGCGTCGAGCGTGCGCCCGTCGGAAGCCGGCATTGCCGCCGGTTACCAGGAAGCACAAAGCAGCGTCGCCGAGTTGGCCACCCTGCTGGCCCTCGCCGAGCGTCTCGGTCTGGAAGCCGCCGCCACCTTCAACGAACAGCTCGATGAAGTAAGCCGCCTCCTCGTCGGCATGCGCCACGGCCTGAAAGTGAAAGCCAAGGACGAAGAGCACGCCGCCCGCCAGGAAGCCCGCCTCGACCGCGACCATGAGGAGCGCCAGCACCGCCCGAAACGCGAATTCAAACCGCGTGACGGCGACGACCGCCCGCGTCGTGAGTTCAAGCCGCGCGATGGTGATGATCGTCCGCGTCGTGAATACAAGCCGCGTGGCGAAGGTGAAGACCGCCCCCGCCGCGAGTTCAAGCCGCGCGATGGTGACGACCGTCCGCGTCGTGAATACAAGCCGCGCGATGGCGGCAGCGAGCGTCCGCGCGGCGAATATAAACCGCGTGAAGACCGGGGCGAATACAAGCCCCGCGGCGACAAGAAGCCGTACGGCGAGAAAAAAGCCTACGGTGACAAGAAACCCTACGGCGACCGCAAGCCCTACGGCGATAAGAAGCCCTACGGCGACAAAAAACCTTACAGCGGCGACAAGAAAACCTCGTTCCGCAAGCCGCGTCGCGACGACTAGAGCCACCCATGCAGCCGGACAGCAACCAGCCCATGCGTTACGCCAGCTTCTGGAAGCGCATGAATGCTTACGGTTATGACCTCATCCTCATGCAGCTGGCAACGCTGGTGCCGCTGCTGTTCTTCTACCCCTTCCCGTCGCTGGAACAACTCGTGCAGATGACGCCGGAGGTCGACCACTGGGGCACCGTCTACACCGATTGGTGGATGGTGCTTTCCGCCATCTACAACATCCTGATGGTGGCAGGGCCGCGGCAGGCCACGCTGGGTAAAGCCTATTGCGGCATCAAAGTAGTGACGGAAAGCGGCGACCGCCTCAGCCTGGTGCAATCCGCCGTGCGGCATGGGGCGAGCGCCATCATGACCATCACCGGCGGCGTGGCTGCCCTGACCGTCCTGTTCACCCGCGAGCGCCTGGCCCCGCACGATATGCTGGCCGGCACGCGTGTGATTCTTAAAGGAGCATCCGATGTCGCATAAAGCGCTAAAGCCACTGCTGGCCGTTCTGCTATCGCTGGCATTGACCGCATGCGCGGGCAGAGTGAACAGCGCCAATAACCTGCGCCAGTATCATCTGCAGGCCATCAATCTGGTCGTCACCGATGCCGGCCATGCGAACGATACGCTGTTCATCGACAGCCTGAAATCCGAGCTGACGCACGCTTTTGGCAAGTGGGACGATAATGCCTCCCTTCCTGCCGTTCAGCTGACGATCAACGTGCAGGAGATGGGGCACTCGAAAGCGGACGGCTACAAAATCCATACCCTTATCAGCCTGACGGACGTGGCGTCGCAAAGGACGCTCTCCAGTTTTCCATATAACGTAACCCCCAATTACAGCGATAATGGCTACAAGCCTTCCGTGACTGCCGCACAAGTGGGTGCGCCTGCTGCCACTCCCGGTGGCGCGTTCATCAGCGGCAGCATCGTCGGCGCGCTCGATGCGCTGACGGAGCCCGATGAGGCAGATAAAACCCAGAACATGATCAAAACCTATGCCTTAGGCCTGGCGCTTAAAATGCACTAGGAATAATGAAAACGAGAAGGAGCTGTTATGCAAAAATTCACCACCCTTTCCGGCGTCGCGGCGCCCCTGCCGCTGCAGAATATCGATACGGACATGATCATCCCCAAACAGTTCCTGAAAACCATCAAGCGCACCGGCCTGCGCGAGGGGTTGTTCTATGAGATGCGCTTCGATGTGAACGGTAAGAAGATTGAAAATTTCGTGCTGCATCAGGAACCCTATACCCATGCGGAAATCCTGGTGGCCTATGACAATTTCGGCTGCGGCTCGTCGCGCGAGCATGCGCCATGGGCGTTGCTGGATTTCGGCATCCGCTGCGTGATCGCACCGAGCTACGCAGATATTTTCTACAATAACTGCTTCAAGAACGGCATTCTGCCCATCACCCTGCCGCGCGAGCAGGTGGAAGCACTGATGCAGCACGCTCAGTCCTCAGCCAGCCAGATCACCGTCGATCTGCCCAGCCAGACGGTTTCCGCCGGTAATCACCAGTATCAGTTCAACCTCGACCCCTTCCGCAAAAAATGCCTGCTCGAGGGGCTCGACGATATTGGCCTCACCCTGGCCAAGGGCGATGCCATCAACACGTATGAGGCCAGCCTCAAGGCCGACAAGCCGTGGCTTTCGGCGGCATTATAGCTTGCTTTCACCCTTTGCGGTGCTAAACCGGAACCATGGAATTCAGCGTGCATCTGGCGGCACTGGCGCCGCTTAAAATCATCGCCGTGGCTGTCGTGCTGCGGGCCGTCAGCCTGCTCTGGCTGTCGCCGCTGATGTTCGGCAAAAGCTGGATGCGGCTTTCCGGTATCCGCATCGGCGACCTGCGCCCGGGCATGATGCGACGTAACGCCATCGCCGGTGCTATCCTCTCGCTGCTGGCCGCGGGCCTGCTCGGTGTGCTGGCGCAGCAGGTGCCGCCGCACTCGCGCGATTTCTTCTATGCGCTGGGCTTCATCTGGGTGTTCATCATGCTGGTGCAGCTCAACCATATGCTGTGGGAGCGCCAGCCCTTCGCCCTGTTTCTGTTGCACACGCTGCGCTCGCTGGCCGCGCTGATGGCCGGCGGCGCGGTGCTTTATTTCTGGAGTTAGATCATGACCAAGCAAATCCTTCTGCTGCCGGGTGACGGCATCGGCCCCGAAGTTGTCGCGCAAGCCAGACGTGTGCTCGAATTCTTCCCCGGCTTCAGCTTCGATGAAGCCCTCATCGGTGGCTCTGCCTACGACAAAACCGGCACTCCTTTCCCCGCCGAAACGCTGGAAAAAGCGAAAAAGGCCGATGCCATCCTGCTTGGCGCCGTCGGCGGCCCGCAATGGGAAGCGCTGGATTACGCCGTGCGCCCCGAGCGCGGCCTGCTCGGCATCCGTAAGGAGCTCGACCTGTTCGCCAACCTGCGCCCCGCCATGTGCTTCGAAGCGTTGGCCGATGCGAGCACGCTGAAACGCGAGGTTATCGCCGGCCTCGACATCCTGATCGTGCGCGAGCTCACCGGCGATATCTATTTCGGCCAGCCGCGCGGCGTCACCACCGAGAACGGCCACCGTGTCGGCCGCAACACCATGATCTATGCCGATTGGGAGGTCACCCGCATCGGCCGCGTGGCGCTGGAGCTGGCGCGCAAGCGCGGCAAGAAGCTCTGTTCGGTCGACAAGGCCAACGTGCTCGAATGCACCGAGATGTGGCGCGAGGAAGTGCAGAAACTGCGCGACGCGGAATATACCGATGTCGCCCTCTCGCACATGTATGTCGATAACGCCGCCATGCAGTTGGTGCGCGCGCCCAAGCAGTTCGACGTGGTGGTCACCGGCAACATCTTCGGCGACATTCTGTCCGATTGCGCGGCCATGCTCACCGGCTCGCTGGGCATGCTGCCGAGCGCCTCGCTGGGCGAGGAGAAAAACGGCAAGCGCGCCGCGCTTTACGAGCCCGTCCATGGCTCGGCGCCGGATATTGCCGGCAAAGGCGTCGCCAACCCCATCGCCACCATCCTCTCGGTAGGGATGATGCTGCGCTATTCCTTCGGCATGCTGAAAGAGGCCGACCTGGTCGATGCCGCGGTTGCCCAGGTGCTGGCCGACGGCCTGCGCACCGGCGATATCATGCAGGACGGCGCAAAAAAAGTGGGCACGCAGGAGATGGGCGATGCCGTTCTGGCCGCGCTCACCGCGCTGTCGTCCAAACAGAAGGTGGCGTAACAATGCGCCGCGCGCTGGTCATCGTTGGTGCATTACTGATGGCGCAGGCGGCCGCCGCGCAACAGCAGGCGGTTGACCCATATCATTACGACAACCCTGCCTACCACATGCAGGTTGCCACCCCCACAGCCCCCGTCGCACCGACCGTCGCCGTGCCGGATGCCGCCGCCATCGCCAATACCACCGATGCCACGGCGGCTGACGATGCCACCACCACCGGCGGCAATAACACCACCAGCGTCACCATCAGCCCGCCGAAATCGCGCAATGCGCAGCTGACCGACCAGTTGCACAGCCTGCTCAAAGCCAAGACCGACCAGCAGGCGCTGGGCGAAGCGCTGGCCATGGCCACCCTGCTCAACTGCGCCAAAACCAATGCCGGCGGGCCGGCGACCGACGCCTTCTACAAACAGATGCAGGCCGTGGGCAAACAGATCGGCGACCTGTGCAAACAGAACCGCGCCGATGACGCCCGCGCCCTGGTGCTGCAGACCATGAAGGCCAACCAGTATAACCGCGTGGTGATGAGCCTGAACAACTGCTATCTGGCGCAAAAGTCGAGCTTCGAGGCAATGGGCGGCCACGAGCTTGCCACCGACGCCGCCCGCTATGCCCGCTGGATTCGCGACCCCTATACCGCCCAACGCGAAATGCAGGATAGCGATATTTGTAAGTAGCTACTTGCCGCGCGTCCGCTCGGCGGCGATGACATCATACTGCGCGGCCAGCACGTCATGCAGTTTGTAATCCGTATGCTTCGGGGCACCGATGGCCTCGGTAACCGTAGGTAACTGCCGCAGCCGCAAATCCATCTCCACCTGTTCGCCAACATCGTGCGCTTCGGGCGGAATGTTTTTCTTTTTCTCTTCCACCACCTGCTTGGCCAAACGCACATATTCACCCATCCGCAGCTGATAATCCGGCTGCACGGCATATTCCTTGACGCCCGGCTGGAAGCGGTCATCGAAACAGGAAAAGACATCGCCCAGATAATTATCGCGGTGGACCATACGGTAAATCAATTCCGGGTGTAGCGCCGAGGCCGCTTCGAATTGCGCATCGCCCGCCTCGCCCCAGGCAAGAATTTTTGAGGCGAACTGCCCATTAGGAATAGGGCCGACGATGGCGGGCGGGTAGCTGATGCGGATATCGAGATGCTTCAGGAGGTCAGCGTGGTCGACCAGCCAGTGCGAGGCTTCACACTTCGTCTGGCCATAGGCTTCAGCGTTGATGGTCTTATTATCGTCAAATTCGCCTATCTCATATTTGAGTGATGAAATCGAACTGACGAAATGAAAGCGCAAAGGCTTGTGACCGCCGGCAGCCAGCGCATCACATGCGCTGGCCAGTAATTGTGTGGCGCCGGTATTGATTTGCTTCACCTCCTCAATCGACATATTGGCGGGGGATGTTTCAGCGCCGCAGCATGCAGCACCGCGTCGATATCCGTATGGCGTGCCATGAGTTCGTTTACCGCCGTTGCATCGGTCAAATCCAGTTTCTCAATGATCAGGCGGGGGCTTACCATTGCGGCGAATTTTTTGGTATCGCCGCGCGGCCCCATCACGGCAATCACCCGGTCGCCACGCTCCAGCGCCATGCGGACCGCCCGTTGGCCGACGAAACCGTCTGCCCCGGTAATGAGCAGGGTCTGCGGTTGATGTTGCTTTTCTGAAGGCAATGTCATAGTTACAGCGCTTGTTTTGACCAGTTTGCCAGCTTATACTGAAAAAGCGTGTGAACATTCGATGAAGATTCATTCAAATATAGAAGAATACCAATGAGTTATAAAATTGCAATCGTCGGCGCTACCGGCAATGTCGGGCGCGAAATTCTGGAAATTCTTTCGCAGCGCCAGTTTCCGGTGCGCGAGGTGGTGGCACTGGCCAGCCGTCATTCCGTCGGCAAGCAGGTAAGCTTCGGCGACACGGAGATTCTCGAAGTGCAGGCGCTCGACGATTACGATTTCGCCGGCACCGACATCGCCCTCTTCTCGCCGGGCAGCACGGTTTCGGCCACCTTCGCGCCGCGCGCCGCCGCCGCCGGCTGCGTGGTGATCGACAACACCTCCTTTTTCCGCATGGACCCGGAGATTCCGCTGGTGGTGCCAGAAGTGAACGCCGATGCCCTAAAAAACTTCCGTAAACGCAACATCATCGCCAACCCCAACTGCTCCACCATCCAGATGGTGGTGGCGTTGAAGCCGCTGCATGATGTGAACCCCATCAAACGCGTGGTGGTGAGCACCTACCAATCCGTCTCAGGCGCCGGCAAGGAGGGGATGGACGAGCTGTATGAGCAGACCAAGAACATCTACATGCACGACCATAAAGAACCGAAGAAATTCACCAAGCGTATCGCCTTCAACGTGATTCCGCATATCGACGTGTTCATGGAAGACGGCAAGACCAAGGAAGAATGGAAAATGGTCGAGGAGACCAAGAAAATCCTCGATGGCAACATCAAGGTCTCGGCCACCTGCGTGCGGGTGCCGGTGTTCATCGGCCATTCGGAATCGATCAACATCGAATTCACCAACCCCATCACGGTTGAAGAAGTGTACGAGCTGCTCGAGGAAGCGCCCGGCGTTGCCGTGGTCGACCGCCGCGAAAATGGCGGCTACGCTACCCCGGTCGAATATGTCGGCGAGGATGCGGTCTACATCTCCCGCGTACGCAAGGACGACACGATCGCCAACGGCATCAACCTCTGGTGCGTCAGCGACAACCTGCGCAAGGGCGCCGCGCTGAACGCCGTGCAGATCGCCGAAACGCTGGTGAATGAATATGGCTTAGAGCCGCAGGGTGAGTTAGCCTAGGGAGCGGTCGGAAGAAGCGCCGGCCTCGGTACGCTGCGCCCATGGGCGCAGGCTGGCCATATGGTCCCGGCTACGCTGGAGCGCGGCGCCGGCATCGGGCTCGATGGCCGTTTTGAAAACATGCTCCTGCTGTTCGGCGAACTTGCTGCGCTGGGCTTCCAGCGATGCCAGCACCGGTGAGCCGAAATGCCTGCGGATATAGCCTTTGTCGATATCGGCATCGCGGGCGATGGCCATGGTCATTCCCAGCTGCGAATACATCAGGCCCGCATTCATCGGCGCGTTTGCTTCGCTGCCGCCGAGGAAGACATTGCGATAGGCCATGTTGTGCTTGCCTTCATCGAGGCTCTTGTTGATGTAATCGCGTAACGGCATGATATCGGCGCCTTCCTGATACACGTTTAACGGAACGTCGCTGGTGTCGATTTTGAACAGGGAAGCATCCTGCCCGTCGAAAATCTTCTTTACCGTCTCCTTAATGTGCTCGACCATTTTATCGACCTGCGCACGCTCTTGCGGCGTTATCACGTGCTGGTAGAAATCTTCCCATTGGGCCCGATGAAAAAGCGGTTCGCCGCCGGCACGCAGCGGCACGCCTTTTTCATTGAACCCATCCGGTTCGATGCCGTGGTGGCGCAATAAGTCGCAAAACCATTTGCCATCTTCGTTGCCCGGCAATTTCGTATCCGCTTCCGTGAAGTTCGGGAAAATCGGTTTATAATGCTCGCCGTATTTCTCACGCCGCCTGAGGTCGTTCAGCGCATTTCGATTCCAGGACTGTTCGGGCATCGTGCCCTGAACCATCCAGGCCATCAGGCGATTGCGGGTGGGGTAAAGCTTATGACTCTCGAGCAGTTTGCCTACCCGCCGTGCCTCATCCACCTTGCCATCCTTTTCCGGCAGGGGATTCTTGCACTCGCTCCTAAGCTGCGGATTCAGGATATCACCTTCAGCCAGTTCGATGCCGAACATTTGCGTGCGCAGCGCTTTTCCGTTGCGGCCAATACATATCTGGTCAGCGATGGGCGCGGCAGTGATATGCTTGATACGCACACCCAGATAGGGAATGCTGTTAAAGCCCGGCCCACTATCGATGACGCGGTAATTCTTATCGTTCTGCATTTCCTCGCGGTCGGCAGCGGTCGGGTTGGGTTTGCCCAAAAGTTCAAGGCGGCGCATCAGGCCGGGGCCAATGAGCTTGGCGATATCGATGCCCGCTTCCTCTTTGGTCTCGCGGATGGCAGCACGCAGCGGCGCTTCATACGCTGCTTCCATCTTGCCGGTCTGCGGGTTCAGGCGCATGACATGATGCTTTTTCCCGGTTTTGGGATCTTCTTCCTGAAGCTTATCGACCGAACCTTTGGGCAATGAGAAATGTTTTATTCCGTCACCAAAACGCCCCTCGCTGTATGGGGCAACCACATACAGCTGCCGTTTGCCGTTAACGGTCGCATAGCCATAGATAAAAAAACCTGCTTTTTTTACCGGCAGGTCTTTTGATTCAAAATCGATTCCAGGATCGATGCGGCTCTTTGTTGCGACCTGGCTGCTCTGGTAATCCTTGGGCATTGCTCTCGAACGGCTAAGTGTTTTTGTCTTTATCTGCCTCAATTATAGCTGTTTTATGTTCCACAGATGTGACAGTTCAGTGACATTTCTCCCTGTTTTGACCCCGCCAACGGCAGGGGTTTGACAAATGCCCGAGACAGGACCATACCTACGGCAAAACAGCCCCTTGAGAGCATCATGAGCACACAGAAGCCCGAGCGCCCGCTCAGCCCGCATTTGTCAGTCTATCGCTGGCAGATCACGAACACCCTATCCATTCTGCATCGGATGACCGGCGTGGCCCTGGCCATCGGCCTCGTCCTGCTGGCGCTGTGGCTGATCGGGGCGGCATGGTGCCCCGGCACCTACAATACCGTCACCTGGTTCTTCGGCACCATCATCGGCAAACTGTTCCTGTTCGGGTGGACGGTGGCGTTCTATTACCATCTCGGCAACGGGCTGCGCCATCTGAACTGGGATATGGGCCGCGGCTTCGCGCTGGCGGAAGTCACCGCCTCGGGCCAGCTGATTCTCGTTTTCACGGCGGCACTCAGCATTTTCACCTGGGTCATCATCTATAGCAAGGGCGTCCTATGAGCGAGCCGAAAGACCAGCCGACCAGCCTCAACAACACGCCCGACGTGCACGAGCATATGGCCGCCGATGCGCCTGCCCATCACAGCCGCCATGGCCACGCCTGTGTGGTGAAGGAGTGGTGGGCGCTGCGCATCACCGCCGCGGTGCTGGTGCCGCTTTCCGTCTGGTTCCTGGTGGCGCTGATTACCAAACTGCTCTGCGGCACGCCGCTCGATATCGCGCATTGGCTGAACAGCCTGCCCGTCGTCGGAGCGATGGTGATTCTGTTAGGCGCGGCCTTCGTGCATACGCGCATCGGCATCCATGAAATCACGCTCGATTACATCCACGGCTCCTGCGGGCGCAAGGCGGTCAACCTGCTGGTCGATCTGCTCTGCCTCGCCCTCGGCATCGGTTCGATCGCCGCTGTCATCCACCTGCATCTCACGGCGTAAACCATGACCACCAGCTCCTATCCCATTACCGATCACCATTATGATGTCATCGTCGTCGGCGCCGGCGGCGCGGGCCTGCGCGCCACCTTCGGCATGGCGGCGGAGGGCCTGAAAACGGCCTGCCTCACCAAGGTATTCCCAACCCGCTCGCACACGGTGGCGGCGCAAGGCGGCATCTCGGCCGCCCTCGGCAACATGGGGCCGGACGACTGGAAATGGCACATGTACGACACCGTGAAGGGCTCCGATTGGCTGGGCGACCAGGATGCGATCGAATATATGTGCCGCGAGGCGCCGGATGCCATCATCGAGCTCGAACATTACGGCGTGCCTTTCTCGCGCACCAAGGAGGGCAAAATCTACCAGCGCCCCTTCGGCGGCATGACCACGCAATATGGCGAAGGCCCCGCCGCCCAGCGCACCTGCGCCGCGGCCGACCGCACCGGCCACGCCATCCTCCACACGCTTTACACCCAGGCGCTGCGCCACAAGGCCGAGTTCTTCATCGAATATTTCGCCCTCGACCTGCTGATGACCGATGACGGCCAATGCTGCGGCGTGCTCGCCTGGAACCTGGATGACGGCTCGCTGCACCGTTTCTACGGCCAGCAGACGGTGATGGCCACCGGCGGCTATGGCCGCGCCTATTTCAGCGCCACCTCGGCGCACACCTGCACCGGCGATGGTGGCGGCATGGCCGTGCGCGCCGGCGTTCCCCTGCAGGATATGGAGTTCGTGCAGTTCCACCCCACCGGCATCTATGGCTCGGGCTGCCTCATCACGGAAGGCGCGCGCGGCGAAGGCGGCTACCTCGTCAACAGCAAGGGCGAGCGGTTCATGGAGCGTTATGCCCCGCATGCGAAAGACCTCGCCTCGCGCGATGTCGTCAGCCGCGCGATGACCGTTGAAATCAAGGAAGGCCGTGGCGTCGGGCCTGAGAAAGACCATATCTTCCTACATCTCGACCACCTGGCGCCGGAGGTGCTGCATGCGCGCCTGCCGGGCATTTCGGAGACCGCGAAAATCTTCGCCGGGGTCGATGTCACCAAGGAACCCATCCCCGTGCTGCCTACCGTGCATTACAACATGGGCGGC
>OUNJ010000404.1_pt1 | contig 11392 bp, 9 predicted proteins | sample 1755361 | NCBI WGS metagenome assembly OUNJ01 (sample SAMEA3914825, study PRJEB12502) | metagenome | biome: forest; material: soil | place: USA | collected 2012-03-12 | depth 0.1 m
TGTCGATCCTGCTCGAAGGCGAAAGCCTGCTCAACGATGCCGCCGGCCTCGTCCTCTTTCGTTTCGCCATCGCCGCCGGCGTCACCGGTACCTTCAGCGCCACGGACGCCGCCGGTACCTTCTTGCTGCTGGCCATCGGCGGCGTGGCCGTCGGCGCCGTCATCGGCCTGGTCTGGGTCATAGCGGTCAAGCGGCTGGGCGACGAATATCTGATGATCGCCGCGTCCCTGCTGGCGCCTTGGGCATCGTATCTGCTCGGCGAAATGGTCCACGTCTCGGGCGTCATCGCCGTCGTCACCACAGGCCTCATCTGCGGCTGGAAGCAGCACACCGTGTTCAGCGCCGCGGTGCGCATGAGGGGCGGCTCGTTCTGGGGGGTGATGGTCTTCCTGATGGAGGCCATGGTCTTCATGCTGATCGGCTCGTCGTTGCGCGGCGTCGTCGAACGCGTCGGCGGCTTTGGCGTGGTGTGGCAGCAGATGGCGGCGCCGATCGGGCTGATCGTCCTGGCGATGACGGCGGCGCGCTTCGTCTGGGTGTTCGCCACCGACGCCCTGTCGGCCGTGCTCAGCCGGATGGGCTTTGAGCGCACCTCGCCCATCGGCTGGCGTTGTGATGCCGTGCTGAGCTGGGCCGGGATGCGCGGCGTGGTCACGCTGGCCGTGGCGCTCAGCGTCCCCGAAACCTTCCCCGGCCGCGACTTCATCCTGATGACGGCGTTCGCGGTCATCCTGGGCACCGTGTTGATCCAGGGCATGACGCTCAGCCGCGTCATCGCCTGGGCGAAGCTTTCCGAAAGCGAGGCCGAAAAGCCCCGCCTGACCATGACCGAGGCCGAGGCCGCCATGGCCCAAGAGCAGTTCAAGGTCGTCGAAAAGGAAGCCTACGACAAGGACGGGACCCTGGTCCATCCGCGCCTGTTCGAACGCTATCAGCGCAAGGCGACGATGATCTACGACTATATCGCCCAGGAAGACGAGATGAAGCCGATGCTGCACGCCCATTTCGACCTGGTGCTCAAGGCCGTCGCCGCCGGCCGTGGCGAGCTGATCCGCCTGCACCGCGCCGGCGACATCGACGAGGACACGCTGCACGAACTGGAGCGCGACCTCGACCTCGAAGAACTGAGCGCGATTTCGGCCAAGGCGTAAGAAAGGGAACCCATGTCAGAACCTGACTCCGCAGGCATCGCCGCCTTAATCGACGCCTATATCGCCTCGCAGCCCGACGCGAAGCGCGCCGACATGCAGGCCTTGCACCGCCTCATCCTCGACCTCATGCCCGGCTGCCAACTTTGGTTCCTCGATGGCAAGGACGAGAACGGCAAGATCGTTTCCAATCCCAATGTCGGCTATGGCCATCAGGTCCTGACCTATGCCGACGGCACGACCCGCGACTTCTACCGCATAGGCTTCAGCGCCAATACCTCGGGCATAACCGTCTACATCATGGGCCTCGACGACAGGACGTACCTGCCCACGACCTATGGCGGCACGATCGGCAAGGCCAGCGTTACCGGCTACTGCATCAAGTTCAAGGCCTTGAAGGATATCGACGTCGCGGTCCTCGGCGCCGCTATTCGCTATCGGGCGGGGCTGCCGAACTGAGGACATCCGAGCGCACGTCAGTACGGCAGTCCGACCGGCCCGGTAATGGTCACCGTAAAGCCATAGGCCAGGAACTGATCATCGACATAATAGCCGCCGTCCATCCACCAGTGCATTTTAACGAAGGGCGATGAGGTGCCGACGCGGCATTCGGTGATACTGGCATTGGCGCTGTTCGGATCGGAGGTCTGAACGCCCGTCCAGCCACTGCTCAGGCCCAGGTCGCAGGATTTGACCTTCCAGCCGTTCTGCAACTGGCGCGTATTGTAAAACGTATCGTTGGCGGCATTGCCGAAGAAGCCGGACCAGCGGGCGACGTCGGCATTGGGATAGCCGTACGTCGGCGCGTCGAGAAAGGCCACCGGCAGATCGTCGGACAGGGTCGAGTCGGCAAAGGCGTAGTGGTCGGGCCCGTTTTGCGTGATCGCCGGCATCTCAAGCACGGCGACATCGAGGCGCGGCAGGTAGGTAAAAGGCGCCGGTGCCGAGGTCTGGCCGTCGAGCGTCTTGACGTAGATCTGTCCGGCATATTGATTGATGCCCGCTTCGGAGGGCACCTCGACGACGATGGTATTGTCGGTCCAGCTGAGGATCCCGCCAGTGTCCTCCTTGCCATTGGGCAGGGTGAAGTGCACGCTGGCATAGCTGACAGTGCTGCCGCCACAGGTGCAAAGGGCGCCGAAGTTCTGGCCGCGAATGATGACGCTGGTTCCCGGATCGCCCTGGCTGACGCTGAGCGTGCGCATGTCGGGTGCCGGCGCGGGCGTATTGACCGGCGGTGTCGAGGGCGCGGGCGACGCGGTGGCATTGCTCAGCCCCGGCACGTTCGGCGTCACACGCGTCGCGGCCACGGTGTTTTTCAGGCTGCTGGCGGTGACGCTGCTGACGCGGATGGGCGCCTGGGCATTGATTTCGTCGACAGTGCGCCCCTGGCCCAGCAGGTTGGCGCGCGCGGTCAGAAGCGACACGACGTCGGGCGGCAGGTCGTTCTGTGTGCGCTTGATTTCGGCCAGGTGGCGCGCGGCCGTATCCTGCGCCAGCTCCGCCTTTTGTGCGGCCAGAAGCTGGGCGGCGTTGCCCGAAGGAACGGAAATCTGCGGTTTCGCCGGCTTTGGACGCTGGCTGAACTTTTGCAATTCCGCATTGGCGGCATTGCCGTCACCGGCCGGATGATGGACGGCGACGGTGCCGCTGACGGAGCCCGAGCCCTTGGCGGTGCGCACGCTGACGTCCCAGATCTGGCCCTGGGCGACGTCCTCGGTGGTGACCTGATCGTCGAGGCTGAAGGCGCCGGAACCCGATTGCGTCACGCGCTTGCCATTGCCGCGCACCAGGGTGACGGTGACCGCGCCCTTGCTGACGATATCGATATGGACGGGGCCGGGTGTGGCGGCGGCGAACGGCAGGCTGACCGGATCTGAGGCATTGAGCTCAAACGGACGCGGCGCGCCATCGCCGGTCAGGTCGATGCGCGGCTGCGCCGCCTGCGCCGCCTGCGCCGTGAATAGCAGAGCAAGGCTGGTGAGCGCGGTGACAGACAAGCGGCGCATGCGATTTCCCCGGATGTGTATAGACCCGCACCCTATCGTGACCGGCGCGTGAGCATCTATTGCCTAAATAGGCCGGGACGCTCGCCAGCAGCCGCACGTCTTTGAAAACAAAACGGTTTCGCGGGTCGGCCGGTGCCGGTGTGAAAAAGAGTATACACCGTATACAATCCCGTATACACTGTACGCATGACCCGTGATCGCATCTTCACCGCCGCCAAAGCCCTCCTGGCCCAGGAGGGGTTATCGGGGCTGTCGATCCGCAAGATTGCCAGGGACGTCGGCCTGTCTCCGATGGCCGTCTATCGCCATTTCGCCGACAAGGAAGCGATCATCAACGCCCTGATGCAGGACGGTATCGGGGCGTGGGAGGATCGGGTGATGGCGATCGAGGCATCCGATCCCCTGATTTGGCTGGACGATCAGATGAACGCCTTCCTGGCCTTCGCACTCGACGAACCCCACCGTTTCGACGCCGCCTTCTTCCTGCCCGCATCGAAGGCGCGTCAGTTTCCGGAAGACTTCGCCGCCGGACGGTCAAAGGGCGTCGGCCTGATGATCGCCCATATCGAGATGGCGCAAAGGTCCGGCCGTATCGACACGACCCCGGCCCTGGACATCGCCCTGACCCTGGTGGCGCTGGCTCAGGGCATGGTCTCGATGCATCGCGCCCGGCGCTTTTCGACGGATGAGCAATTCCAGTCGCTGTTTCGCGCGACGCTGCGCCGGAGCCTGGCCTGCTACCGGATTGCCACCCCGGTGGAAGCCTCGGCAAGTGCGGCAACCCCTTAAATCCCGAAAGGAAATCTCATGCCTTTTGCCAGCTATGCGGGCCTGGCGCTCGCCGCCGCGCTCCTGCCGGTCGCCGCCCATGGCCAAGCAGCCACGCCCGTGGCCACCCCTGCTCCGTCATTGGCTGTTTTGAAAGACGAGATCCGCGCGGGGCAATTCTCCAATGTCCATAGCGTCCTGATCGACGTTCATGGCAAGCAGGTGGCCGAATGGTATTTCAGCGGCGACGACGCCCGCCGCGGTGTCGATCAGGGCGTCGTTGCCTTCGATGCCAACACGCTGCACGACATCCGCTCAAGCACCAAAAGTATCGTCTCCCTGCTCTTCGGCATTGCGCTCAAGGACGGCGCGATCAAGAGCCTGGACACGCCGATATTCGATTACTTCCCTGAGTATAAAGATCTTCAGACGCCGCAAACCGTCAGGATTACCTTGCGCGATCTGCTGAGGATGAGTTCGGGCCTGCATTGGGATGAATACAGCTTCCCCTATACCGATCCGCGCAACAGCGAAAATGCCATGGACGCGGCACCCGACCGCATCCGCTATCTGCTGTCGCTGGCCAGCGACACAGCGCCAGGTACGCGCTTTCGCTACAGCGGTGGCGATGTGGCGCTGATCGGCGCGGTGATTGCCCGCGCGACGAAAATGCCGTTGGATGACTTTGCCCGGATCAAGCTGTTCGCGCCTCTGGGCATCGGCCATTTCGAATGGACGAAGGACGACCATGGCGTGCCGATCGCGGCGTCGGGTCTCAGGATGCGGCCGGCCGACATGATGGCCATGGGCGAACTCGTGCGTAATCATGGCCGATATCGCGGCCGTCAGATTGTCGCACGCGACTGGATCGACGCCGCAACATCACGGCAGATCGGTATCGACACCGGTTCGCCCTGCGGCGCCGAAGGCACCGATCGCCCCGCCGGCCTCGGTTACCTGCAATACGGCTATTTCTGGTGGGGCGGTCCGGGATGCGCCGATCGCCAGGAAGACCTGTGGTTCGGGGCCATGGGCAATGGCGGCCAAAGGATCACCGTCGATCCGGCACGCGACGCCGTGATCGTCACGACGGCCGGTCTTTATGATTCACCGGAACAGGGAAAGGTCAATGTCCTGGTCCAGGCGATCGAGCGGACCCTGCCGCTGTCGCCCGGCGCAGCCAAGCGTCCCGAAGGGCAATAGACCTCTCGCGACGGGATGAAGACGGGTGTTTCCGCTCCGCGGGCCTTAACCGTGCGTTCTTCTCTTTAAGGCGCCGGCGGGCTCGGGATCTTTATGCCGAGCAGGACGAGTGGTTGCCCGCCGACACCGAAGCCATGCGGCGTACCCCCCGGAATGAGCACGACGTCGCCCGGCGCCAACGGCCGCGTCGTGCCGCCTTCGATATCGTCGCCATCCATCTGGCCCGGACTGGTCAGGCGCGGATTTTTCAGATGCCCGCCGCTGATCAGCGTCCCATTCCCCTGAATCACCGTGAAATATTCGGCATCGGCCAGGTGGATCGCCGGACGGCCGGGCGCTTTCCAGATTTCCAGCGCGGCGGTCCGCGGGCCGTCCTTGAGCACCGGTTGCCACAGGAAGGTTTGCCCGGGCTTCATCGCCGCGAACATGGCGACAACCTGGGCGTCGATATCGGCGCGGCTGGCGCGGCTCGTCCGGTCGGCCGCGTCCTGGGCGTATCCAGCGCTCGCCGCAAGCCAGATCGCAAGCGCCACAGCCAGTGTGATTTCGGTCTTCCGCATGTCCAAAGGCGCCCCCTGTTTTTTGCCAAAATAGCGGTGTTTTATGCGTTTGGGAAAGCCCTTCCGGGCCGCCCGCCGATTTTTCGCCAATAGCCGCCGTGCGCCGTGGCTATACCTGCCCCTAGCTCAGCTCTCCCCTCGCCTTCATCCCCTTGGCGACCCTGGCGACGAATTCGAGAGCGGCTGGATCGAACGGCAAGTCGGCCTTAAGGTTCGGATCGTTCACGGCGGTGCGAAAGGCCTCGGACATCGCCTCTTTGACGGGGGCCTCGGGCTTTTTAAACTCGGCGGCGAAGGCCCGCCAGCGTACCACCAGATCCTTGACGGCGTCCGACGTTTCATCGCCCTGCACCATAAAGGCGCGCGCCTCTGCCATCAGCCCTTTCACGACAGCGGAGATTTCCGCCTTGGTTTTGCCGGTGGCGGCGATCTGTTGTTTCAGGCCGGCCAGGGCGTCTTGCGCCTGTCCGGGCAAACGGTCTTCGAGCGCGGCTTCAAACCGGGTTTCCAGGTCTCTCATGGGGTTTTGCATCAGGGTCTCCTTGGTCAGATGGATGAGATCGTCCAAAGAGAGCGCCTGCCCGTCGGCCAGCCTTGCCCGCGCCGCCGACAGGAGCGTAATGCCCCGGGTGAGCTTTCGCCGCTGCGCTTCCAGTGCTTCCTGCTGGGCGGTCAAAACCGTCAGCAGGTCGGTCTGCTTGTCGCGAACCAGCGCGCCGATCTTCTTCAGCGGCAGGCCGAGGTCGCGCAGGGCCAGGACCAGGTGCAGCCGCTCGATCTGCGCCGGACCATAGACCCGCCAGCCGGCCTGCGTGCGATGGGGCGTGACCAGGCCTTCGCGCTCGTAAACGCGAAGGGCCTTGGCGGTCACGCCCAGTCGATTGGCAATCTCGGCGGGCCCAAACCAGCGCGCATCCTGGGACATATTCAGGCGTCTCCTGTGAACCCGCACCCGTTTAGGGCCGGACCCAAGGTCCGGCGCAAGCGCTTTGTTTGAAGAGGCGCGTGCGAGCGCCGCCCGCTTCGTCGCCGAAGCCGTTGTAACCCGTTACCATTTCCGTAGAGCGTCAGGGGCGACGCAACCAAGGCTTCGTCCGTTCACGGATCAACCGTTACTAGAACACCACACAAGCACATCAAAAACGTGCTTCCAGATGCAAAGGTGTACATATCGTTAAAGAACCCGGTTATGCTGGCCTGGGCTATTCATAGGGGTGAGCGATGGCGGACGGCAGCGATATCGAAGTCACGACGCGTGGGCGGGACTCAACCGCGACCTCCCGGCAACGCTCGACATTCGGGTTCGAAAACCCCGTAATGGTAGCGGTCTATGTCCTGCTGGCCGTCGCCTTGGCGGTCTTCTATAGCACCCAGATCGGTTATCAGGTCGAAAAGCCCGCCTGGGCGTGCAACTGGGCATTGCTGATCTTCGCCAACATCGCCTTGTCGATCTTCGTGCTGCGGGTCAGCGACAGCGTCGAGAACAAGAAAACCGAAGCTTCGATCAGCGCCAAGGGTATCTTCATCATCTCGCTGGGCGTGGTGATCACGGTCGGCCTCTATAGCTGCATCGAACTGTTCGTCGTGCTCAAGCCCGTCATTCCGCCGATCTTCCACGGCGACTGGTCGAAAGGTATCACCTTCGACACCCTTCCGGAACAGGCGGCCAAGCAGAACAACGTCATCCGTCTGCTGGCCATGTGGATTTATAACCACCTCCACGGGTACAGCGGCGCCTGCGCCAACCTGGCGGTCAGATTCGATGCCGACGGCAAGTCCTGGGGTTGCCTACAGGACAAAGGGCACTATCGCGACTTCCTGTGGTGGTACGTCCCGGCCCTGCTAATCCTGCTGGTGGCAACGGTTGCCTCGGCGGTCGGCATGGCCATCCTGGCTCACACCGAGAGCGAGGGCGGGAAAAAGTCGCTGTCGCGTATCGGCGATGCCGAAGGTCAACCCGCCGACGCCGCCTTCATCGCGCGGATGCGCCAGACCCTGACCGACAAGCAGGCTGAACTGGTCAAGCTGCGGCAGACGTTCGACGCCGATGCCAGCGCCCGCAAAACCGTCGAGGGCCAGATCGACGACCTTCGGACACAGTTGAGCGTCCTCGAAGCCGATCTGAGCTGCGTCGAGACGGCCGCCGCCGAAATGACGCGGATCAAGGCTCAGGCCGACGCGCTGGAGCAGAAGCTGGCGCCGTGCATCGCCGGCCTGTCGGCCGCCACCGCAGCGATTTTTCAGGACGTGATGAAGGTCTTCGCCCGGGCGCGCCAGGACCTGAGCCTGGCGCCTCAAGGCCTGATGGGCCACGCCACCGCCTTGCGCAAAAAGATCGACGACGCCAAGGCGGCGATCGCCGCAAAGGGCGTCCCCGGCACCGGCAACGATCTCGCGGCGCGCATTGCCCGTCTGGAGGGTGAGATCGAGGCCCTGACCACCTGGCTGAAGGCCGTCGACGCGCAGGTTAAGCCGACGCTGAAGCGCGTAGATTTCGACGAACACGGCCAGGTCGTCATCCCCGGCCTGTTGATGAGCGGCCGCTATCAGTTCAGCGAAGCCGAAGGCCCGCAGACGCATCCGGGCCTGCTGCTGTTCTTCACAGCGGTGCTTCTGACCGTCAACAATTTTGCCATCGCGCCGGAAATCTCGCCGGCTATCAACCCCGGCGTCGGCTATCTGGCGGCCAATCTCGCGGCCTTCGGCGCCCTGGGTGTGCTGACCTATTTCGTGCTGAAGCTCTTCCGCCGCCGTGACGCCGGCGCGCCGCTGCCCTGGTTGTCGTGGCTGGTCACCGTCATTGCCCTGGTGCTCACCGCCATCCTGGCGTGGATTATCTCGCAGATGGCACCGACGACGATCACCTTGCCGCAGCAAAAGCCTGTCGTCACGCCGCCGCCGGTGATCGCGCTGCAACCGATGACGGTCAGTTGCGATATGGGCACCAATCTGGCGGGTCAGGTTACCGACGGCGGGACCGCCGACAACAAGGCCGGTGACAAACGCCACACCACCGTCGCCTGGACCTACGGCTCGGCCGAACAGATCGACCTGGTCGAAGCGTCACCCTCACAATGCCGCATCGATCTGGCCGGCGATCCCAAGCCGAAATACGCCATCGCCGTCGGCATCGCCTCACAGGAAGGCCAGGGCGACCAGTTCAAACTGGCGGCCCGACGCGCCAGCAAGCTGGCCGATGTCTTCCACACCCAGCATCCCGATGCCGGCCTTTACCTGCTGGTCGTCGCCAAGCACAATCAGGACGGCCACGACCTGGCGCCGACGCGCTATGCCGATGCCAAGCTGGTGACCCGTGACCAGCGCCAGGCCGTGCTGTTGGGTGGCAATGTCGATGCGGAAACCAGCGATCCGGCCAAGCTGTTCGGCCTTGCCGGCACTCAGTTTGGAAGCAATCTCAAGCTGTCGGAATATGCCATGCAGTGCTTCTATCGCCGCAACGGCAAAAACTGGGTGAAGATCGATCCGGCCTGTCAGGACGTGCCGCAATAGGCGCGGGCGACGGCGAGGCAGACCAAAGCCCCCGCTTTAAGACCTGGCGGGGGCCGTCGCGGCGGTTTGCGGGGTGTTTCCTGCCTGCCTAGGCCAGCGCCACACACGCCGCGCGCAGGTCGTAGGGCACGGTGTCGGCCAGGTCGGGCCATTTGCCGCGGCTTGCCCAGAAACCGGCCAGGCCCAGACGCGCGCACAGGGCGGGAAAGCGCGGATCGCGGTGCAGGGGCTGCGCCCAGAAGGCCAGGAAGTTCCACGCCAGATAGGCGCGGATGCCCTTGTTTTCGTGGCCGTCGCCGACGGGCCTAAAGGCGCAGGCGTCAGCGAATGCGAACACCTCATCGACCAGGCCGAAATAGGCCAGAAAGCTCAGCGAGCGAATGTCGGTGGCGCCCGTCTGACGGATTTCGGTCTCGACCGCCTGACGCAATTCAGACACCCGGTCCGGGTCGCGGCAGGCGGCGGCGAAGGCGGTGATCGGATCGCGCTCGGCCGCCGGCAGCCGCGTGAAGTTGCGCGACACGATCAATGCGTCGATGCGCGCCCAGTCACGGTCGAAGGCGCAGGCCAGGACGAGATTGGTAATGTCGCAATCTTCCGACACTGCCAGGCGGCGTTCGAACGCGGCGCGGGCCTCGGCGGTTTCGCCGGCGCGCAGATGACAGGCGCCCAGCCAGACGGTCGCCTCGTCGTTCAGCGGATCAAGCTCGTAAAAGCGCCGGGCATGGTCCTTGGCCTCGCGGAAAAAGCCGAGGCGCGAGGCCAGATGCGCCCGCGCCATCCACAGATCGGCTTCTTCGCCGCCGCTGCCCATGCGCGCGATCGTGGTCTCGGAGCGGTCGAAATCCCCCGAGAACAGCCCGTGCAGGCAATTGTCGACGAACAAAGCCGTGCGGTCGTGCGGATCGATGGCCAGGGCGCGGTCGAGCGCCTCTTGTGCCGTCGCCGCCAGCAACCGCGCCTCCTCGGGCGCCGACGACCATTGCAGCAGCTCGCACGCATGGGCCAGCCAGCCCCAGGCCGGGGCGAAGCCCGGCGCCAGGCGCGTCACCTCTTCCAGCAGCGCGATCGAGTTTCGCCAGCCGCGCGGCGAAAAGCTCTGGATGCGGGCGCGCAAGTAAAGGTCGTGGACGCCCGGATCGATGCCGGCGACCGGGCTGCGCGAAAAGGTGCGATTGAGCACGCGGGCGATCTTTTCGGCGATTTCGTCCTGGACCTCGAAGATGTTGTCCAGGGTGCGGTCGAAACTGTCCGACCACAGTAGGAGATTGTCCTTCGTAGCGATCAGCTGGGCGGCAATGCGCACGCGATCGCCGACGCGGCGCACCGAGCCGTCGACGATGTGGCTGCAGCCGAGGATATGCGGCGCCTCGCTCTTGCGCGCGCCGCGAAACTGAAAGCTGGAGGTGCGCCCGATCAGCGACAGTTGCGCGCCGCGCGCCAGGCGCTGAACGATCTCCTCGGTGACGCCGTCGGAAAAGAACTGCATGTCGGCGTCCGACGACAGATTGTCGAACGGCAGCACGGCCAGCAGGGGGGTAATCTCCTCAGCCGTCACGATCTCCGGAGCCGCCGTCACCGCGCCCTTGCACACCAGCCGAAAGCCGACCTTGGCGATGGTCTCGATCTTCACGGCGTCGCCGACCAGCTCGGCAAAGCCGTGGCGCAGGATGGAAATGACGCGGGTGACGGCATTGTCGGTGACGATCTGCCCGTCCCAGCATTGCTCCAGCAGTTGATCGCGCGACAGCACGCGGCCGGGAACCTCGCCAAGCGCCACCAGCACGCGCATCGCCCGGGGCTCGATCTTCTGGCCGCGCGTACCGGCGGAAATCCGCCGCGCCGGGGGATCGACGTGAAGTGGGCCAAGGACGATGGGTTGGGCGGTGGCCAGATCGATGGCCGCGGATCGCGTGGGCGGGCTGGTCGCAATATTCATGGTGCCCTCCCCGTCCGGCCGCCGTCGCCCTCTTAGGTAGCGCAAATTTGGCCAAAGATCACCAAAATATCACGGTTTCCTCAGGTTTTGCTCGACGCGCCGGACGCGGCCCCGGGCGCATAGTCAGCGTCGCACCGGACAGACGGGCCGCCTCCTGGCGGCTCGGGTCAAAGCGCCGGCTTCACAAGGGAAAACATCATGAAATCACTTCTGAAACTGTCGCTGGCCGGTGTCGCCGCCGTCGGCGCGATCGCC
>OUNJ010001027.1_pt2 | contig 11386 bp, 9 predicted proteins | sample 1755361 | NCBI WGS metagenome assembly OUNJ01 (sample SAMEA3914825, study PRJEB12502) | metagenome | biome: forest; material: soil | place: USA | collected 2012-03-12 | depth 0.1 m
GACCATCAGAACATGATGGACCAATTGCACATCACCTCCCTGCGCCCTGGGCCGAGCGGCGATCCGACCGCCCCTAACGCCGCCAATTACGACGAGGCCAAGGCCAATCCCTATCCGGTATGGCCCGACATCCTGACCTTCCACGACGGCCACAAGGTGACCTCCGCGGCGCAATGGCCGGCCCGCCGTGCCGAGATCGCCGCCGATTTCGAGCGTGAGGTCATCGGCCGCATCCCCGCCAATGCCCCCAAAGTCACCTGGCGCACCGGCGCTTCGGAAAGCGAATATATCTCGTTCAAGCGGGTAACGGCGACGCAGTTGATCGGCCACGCCGACAACACAGCGACGCCTTCGATCAATGTTGATATTTCCGCCATGCTGATCCTGCCGGCCGACGTCAAGGGCCCGGTGCCGGTGCTGATCATGTTCGCCCCAGCCAAGTTCCCGGCGCCGATGCAGCCCGGCCCGCAGGACCTGGCCAAGATCAACGCCGCGCTGAAAGCCGAACTGGTGGCACGCGATCCGTCCCTGGCCGACGTCTTCGCCAAGTACCCGGCCTATGATATCGCCACGGCGCTGCCCTTCCCGCCGCCGCCCTCGGCCGCGCCGGAAGAGCGCATCCAGGACCTGATCAAGGATGGCTGGGGCATCGTCCTGCTCGACACCAACTCGATCCAGGCCGACAATGGCGCCGGGCTGACGCGCGGCATTATCGGGCTCACCAACCACGGCCAGCCGAGGAAGCCCGACGATTGGGGCAGCTTGCGCGCCTGGGGCTGGGGCGCGTCGCGCGTCCTCGATTATCTGGAGACCCGGCCTGAGGTCGACGCCAAGCACGTCGGCATCGAGGGCGTGTCGCGCTGGGGCAAGGCCGCGCTCGTCACCATGGCCTTCGATCAGCGCTTCGGCTTCGTCCTGGTCGGTTCGTCCGGCGAAGGCGGCGCCAAGCCGCACCGGCGCAATTTCGGCGAAGCGGTCGAAAGCCTGACCGGCAGCGGCGAATATCACTGGATGGCCGGCAACTTCCTCAAATATGGCGGGCCGAAGACGGCCAACGATCTGCCGGTCGAATCCGACGAACTGATCGCGCTGTGCGCGCCCAGGCCGACCTTCATCAGCTATGGCGCGCCGGCGGCCGGCGATGCCAACTGGCTCGACCAGAAGGGCAGCTTCATGGCGACGGTCGCGGCGGGTTCGGTGTGGAAGCTGCTGGGGGCGAAAGATTTGGGCGTGGGTAACGACTACAAGACGGCGCAGCTACCGCCGATCGGCACCAACCTGCTCGACGGCCAACTGGCCTGGCGCCAGCACGAGGGCGGCCATACCGACACGCCCAACATGCCCTATTTCCTCAAATGGGCCGATGGTCAGATGGGCCGGCCGACGGCGTTCTGAGCCTACAACACCGAGCAGTTGGTCAACTGGCTGAAATATTCCAGCGCGTAACCGCCGACGACCGAGGTGCCGAAGCGGTCGAGCTCCGGTGACCACACGGCGATCGCCGCCTGCCCTGGCACGATGGCGACGATACCGCCGCCAACGCCGCTTTTCGACGGCAGACCGACGCGGTAGGCAAACGAACCGACCGAATCGTAGATACCGCACGTCAGCAGCAGCGCATTCAGCCGTCGCGTCAGCCGCTCCGGAAACACCGTCTCCTCGACCAGCGGCGAATAGCCGCCGGCGGCGAGAGGCAGGGCGGCGCGCGCCAGGTCGCGGCACGACATGGTGATGGCGCATTGGCGGCAATAGGGCTCGATGACCGCTTCAGCGTCGTGGCTCAGGGTGCCGAAGCCGCGCATCAGATGGGCGATGGCGCGGTTGCGATGGGCGGTATCGAGCTCCGACTGCGCCACGGCCTCGTCGATGACCAGCGGCGATTGCGCCAACATGGCCATGAAGTCGCGCACCAGGGCGTCGGGCTTTTTGACCATGTCGAGCAGGATGTCAGTGACAGCGAGCGCACCGGCATTGATGAAAGGGTTCCTCGGAATGCCCTGTTCCTGCTCCAACTGCGACAGCCAGTTGAACGGCGTCCCCGACGGCTCCTTGCCGACACGGGTCCACACCTCGTCACCGATGCGGTTGAGCGCTAGGCCGAGCGCGAACAGCTTGGTCACGCTCTGGGTCGAAAACGGCTCATCGGCGTCGCCGATGAAGTGCTCCTCGACTGTATCGGTAGCACCGCCGGCGATCAGGCCGGACTTCGGCACGGTGCACACGGCCATGCCGAATTTCGCCGGATTGACCTGCGCAAGTTGCGGGATGTAGCTGGCCGGGCGGCCCTTGCCGAAGTGCGGGCGCACCATGACGGCGACTTCGGCCAGGACGTCGTTGAGCGAGGCGGCGGACTTCATGCCGCGGTCATGCCACGACTCGCCGTCTTACACTAGCTTGCGGACGCGCTGCTCGACACATCGAGGCTTTCGGCGAAGCCCAACATGTCGAAGACGAGCTTCGTCAGGTCGGCCACGACCTTGTAGCGGCCGTCATCGTCGAGCGTGCCGCCGGAGGTATAGATGGCCAGGAAGACCGGCGGCTGTTCCTTGCCGGACGCGTCCTTTGGCCAGACAACGGCGACGTCGTTGACCGAGCCATTGGCGCCGTGACCGGTCTTGTCGGCGACGACGGCGCCGGCCGGCACACCGGCGCGAATTTCCTTCAGGCCGGTCGTCGATCCCAGCATCCACGTCTTGAGCTGAGCCAGGCTGGTCGCCGACAGGGTAACGCCGAGGAAGACGGTTTTCAGCAGTTGCGCCATCGCCGCGGGCGTTGTGGTATCGCGCGGATCGTTGGGCAGATTGCTGTTCAGATCGGGTTCGGTGCGGTCGAAACGCGTCACCGTGTCGCCCAATGAGCGCGCAAACGCCGTCAGCCCCGCCGGACCGCCGACGCGCGCCAGCAACAGGTTGGCGGCGGTATTGTCGCTCAACTGGATCGCCGCCTGACACAGTTCGCCGAGCTTCATGTGACCGTCACCGACATGGGCCTTGGTCGTCGGCGCATAGTCGAGCAGGTCGGCCTTGCCGTAGGGCACGGCGTCGTCGAGCGTCATCGTCCCGGCATCGACCTTCTGCAGGATGGCGGCGACCAGCAGCCACTTGAAGGTCGAGCAGTGGGCAAAACGCTCCTCCGACTGGATATTGATCGCGCCGTCGGAAGAGCCGTTGCCTGAGGTCATCCTGGCCGTAGTCGTCGAGCCGGCGGCGGTCAGGGCGCACAGGCCGACACGGCCACCGTGGCGCTTTTGAATCTCGACCATACGCTGGACGAAGTCGGCGACCTGACCGACCTTGCCGCAGCCGGTGACGACAAGCGCTGTGCCCGCCGCCGCTCCGATCATCATCCCCCGACGGCTGAGCATCACTTCGCTCCGGTAGACGTGGCGCCGGCGCCGATGTGCTTGTCGAGCCAGTCGAACACGGTCTTGTGCCACTTCAGCGAGTTGGCCGGCTTCAGCACCCAGTGGTTTTCATCCGGAAAGTGCAGGAATTCCGAGTCGACGCCATTGGCCTGCAGCGCGGTGAAGGCGCCGATGCCCTGCTCGACCGGGATGCGGAAATCCTTGTCGGAATGGACGATCAGCATCGGCACCGACCAATCCTTGGCGTGCAGGGCCGGGTTGAACTTGTCGTAGGCGGCAGGATCGGTAAGCACATCGGCGCCCTGCTCCCACTTTTCGAACCACATTTCCTCGGTCGAATAGCCCATCATGCGCGCATCGAAGACGCCGTCGTGCGAGACGATGCACTTCCACGGCTGCTTCCAGTTGCCGGCGATCCAGTCGGCCATGAAGCCGCCGTACGAGGCGCCGAGCGCACAGGCGCGGTTGCCGTCGAGGTATTTGTATTTGGCGAGCGCCGCGGTCCAGCCCTTTTGCAGGTCTTCCAGCGGACGGTCGCCCCAGTGAGTCGAGATCGCGTCCTCGAAGGCCTGGCCGTAACCGGTCGAACCGTGGAAATCGATCATCACCACCGCATAGCCGGCGCCGGCATAGGTTTCCGGGTTCCAGCGATAGGACCAGTCGTCGCCGAACGAGCCTTGCGGGCCGCCGTGGATGAGGAAGGCGACGGGATATTGCTTGCCTTCGACATAGCCGGCCGGCTTGAGCACGTAGCCATAGACGGTGTCGTCATTCCAGCCCTTGAAGCTGAACTGCTCGACCGCCCCCATGCCGAGGCCGGCCAGGTTGGCGTCGATCTGTGTCAAAGGCGTGGCACCGTCATCGAGGAAGGCGGCCTTGGGCTTGGCGAGATAAACGAGGCCCGGATGGGTCAGCGAGTCCTTCATGAACACCATGCCCTTGGGCGTTTCCCACCACTGCGTGGTGTGGCCATCGCGGGTCAGCGGCGTTGCCTGGCCGGTCTTCGGATCGATGCGGAAGAGGATATGCTTGCCGACATCATCGGCGTCGGCCAGCAGGCTCTTGCCGTCCTTCGACCATTGCAGCCCGGCCGGCGAACGGTCCCACTTCGGGTCGATTTCGGTCGTCTTGCCGGTGGCGATGTCGCGCAGCATGATGCCGTAACGGTCGGCCTCGAAGCCCGGGCGCTTCATGGCCAGGTAGGCCAGGGTCTTGCCGTCGGGGGAGACGCGCGGCGAGGCGTCCCACGCCTTGTTGTCGGCGGTCAGGTCGGTGGCCGCACCGCCGGTCACCGGCACGGCATAGATGTCGAAATTGGTGCTGTAGGGCTCGGTCTTGCCGGCCAGACGCGCCGAGAAGTAAACCGTCTTGCCGTCGGGGGCGATGGTGTAATCGCCTTCGTCGCCGAACGGCTTCGACGGCACGTCGCCATCATAGCCGTCGGTCAGGGCGACCGGCGCGCCCGATCCGTCAACATTGATGAAGAACAGGTGATTGCGCGTACCGTCTTCCCATTCGTCCCAGTGGCGCACAAAGACCTTGGTGTAGATCTCGCCCGACGACTTGTCGGCCTTGCGCGCGTCCTGTTGCTTGACGGTGCAGTTGATTTCGTCGCCCTTGCACTCCGGGAAGACCGCCAGGGACAGGACGATGCCCTTGCCGTCCGGCGTGATACGGTAGGCGCCGACATCGAGCGGCAGCTTGGTCACCTGGACCGCATCGGCGCCGGAAAGATCGGTCTTCCACACCTGCGACGAGCCGGACTTGCCCGACAGGAAATAGATGGTCTTGCCGTCCGGCGAAAACTGCGGATCGCCGGCGCCGTCGGTGCCTTTCAGCAGCGTTTCCGGCGCCAGGGTCGTCAGGTCCTTTAGCCAGAGCGCGTTGCTGCCCTTGCCGGCGGCAAGGTCGATATGGCGCACCTGCACGACCATATGGGTGCCGGCGGCGTCAACGCTTGCCGCGCTCAAACGGTCGAGTTGCAGCATGTCGGTATAGGTGAAAGGCTTTTGCTGGGCGTGCGCCGCGCCCCCTGCGGCCAGCAAAATGGCCGTCCCGGCCAGAAGCGTTTTGACGAAGACCTTACCCGGCATGATCCACCTGTTTATTTGTCGCATTCGTTACCAATGGCGCCAGTTAAAGCCGGGATTGCCGTGTCTGTCGAGCGGATTCAGGGGATCAGCTCCCTCTTATACTCCCCCACCACGTGGGGGAGGTGGCGCGACGCGCAGCGGCGTGACGGAGGGGGGCTCTCCCCGAGAGGGATTAAGAAAGCAAGGCCCCCACCACCACGCTCGCTGTCGCTCACGCGGTCCCCCTCCCCGCGTGGCGGGGAGGTACAAGAAGAAAGTGACTACGCCTCTTCGGCCAGTAAGCTGCGGATGTTTTCCATGGCGATGACGGTCTGCTTGGGGATGCGGTTGCGGATCATCGGGCTCATGATCCGCGCCATCAGCGAATGCGGCTTGATCTCGATGCGATGCACCAGGCGCGTCCCCGGCCCCGCCGGTTCCATGCGGAACTCGACATTCACCGACATCATGCGGTCATAGTAGCGATAGCCGAGATGGCGGCCGGGCTCGTAGACGATGATGTCGCCGTCCATGACGCCGTGGTGGCCCGATTCGCTGTAGGCGTAGCGCAGGCGGTCGCCCTTCTGATTCGGGCCACGCCCTTCCTTGGCCACGCCCTCGCAGCGCTTCAGCCAGAGCGGCACCTTCTTGAAATCGTCGAGAAACGCGAACACCTGTTGCGGAGGTTGCGGCAGGTCGATGCCGTGCTCGAAAACGATGGCCATACGCGGCTATACTCCGGGAGATAGAACCCTCTCAGCGACTCGAAGGTAACACAGAGCCGCCGACACACAAGTGCCACATTCCGGCTCGCAAAAGGATACCATGCAACATATCCGACACCACCTCATGTGCCTGCCCGTGATCCGTCACGTCCGGCACAAGCCGCGCCTGTTCTTCGCCATTCTTGCCGGGTTGGCGGTCTATGTCCTGTGCCTCGCCAATCCGGCGTGGCGCCTGTCGTGGGTGACGTCGTCGCTGGCCGGCTGGAACACCTGCACCCTGCTCTATCTCGGCTTGTCGCTGGAGACCATGTTCCACGCCAGCCACGAGCGCATGCAAAAGCGCGCCCTGCTGCACGATGACGGCGAAGGCGTCATCCTGCTGCTGTCGATCGTCGCCGCGGTCCTGAGCTTCGTCGCCATCGTCGCCGAACTGGCAACGACCAAGGATGCCACCGGCTTTTACAAGGCGCTGCACGTCGGCCTGTCGGGCCTGACGCTGTTGACGTCGTGGGCCTTCATCCACACCGCCTTCGCCTTTCACTATGCGCACGGCTATTACGCCCACGCGGCGCACAACAAGACCAATCCCTGCCTGATTTTCCCGGGCACCGATACGCCGCACTACACCGACTTTTTGTACTTCTCACTGGTCATCGGCACCTCGGGCCAGACGGCGGACGTGTCGTTTGCCTCGACGGCGACGCGGCGCACCGGCATGGTGCATTGCGTGCTGTCCTATCTCTTCAACGCCACGGTACTGGCGCTGATGATCAATATCGCCGCGTCGCTGATCTGAGACCTTTCCGGCCGAACGGAGACGAAGATGACCATCACCATTACCGCTTTTGAGCGGTCGCCCGACGGCGGCAAGGGCCTGGCGCGCGACACCCGCGTGCGTTGGGCGCTCGAGGAAGCCGGCCTGCCGTACGATGTCCGCCTGGTGTCGTTTCAAGCGATGAAAGAGCCGGCCCATCTGGCGCTTAATCCGTTCGGTCAGATCCCCACCTTTGAGGACGGCGACCTCGCCCTGTTCGAGACCGGCGCGATCGTCTTTCATATCGCCGAGCGCCATCCAGGCCTGTTGCCCGAAGACCCCGACGCGCGGGCCCGCGCCATTACCTGGATGTTCTGCGCGCTCAATACAGTCGAGCCACCGATCCTGGAACTCATCGTCGTGCGGATTATCGAGGCCGACAAGCCGTGGAGTGAGGCACGTATGCCGCTGGTCCGGGATCGCATCCGCGACCGGTTGAAACCGTTATCGGCACGGTTGGGCGAGGCCGAATGGCTCGACGGGGCGTTCAGCGCCGGCGATCTGCTGATGGTGTCGGTGCTGTTGCGGCTGCGGATGTCGGGCCTGCTCGACGAGTTTCCCAACCTGGCGGCCTACGTCGCGCGCGGCGAGGCCCGACCGGCATACCAGCGGGCGTTTGCGGCGCAGCTGGCGATCAATACCGCGCCACCGCCGAAAAAATGATGCGCCGCGTGTAACCGAAACGGTAACCCCTGCGTATTACCCTGAAATAGGTCAGGGAACATCAGAACGATGGCGATCGGCAGTACCAACTATCCGCAACCGGTTCAGGTCAACGGGTTCACGTGCAAAAACTGCACCGACGTCGACTATGCCAAGAAGCATATCGACCCGGCACATCCCAAATCCGGCCCCTATGGCGTCAATGCCGCCACCGATCCGACCAACAAAAAAAGCTTCATTCAGTTCGGTGGCGCGCTGTCGGACGCCCAAACGGCGACATCGGCGCAAACGCCGTCGACCGCACCCGGCCAAACCGTCAATATTCAGGCATAAAAAGCGCCCCGCCTGAGATTGCGGGGCGCGAGATACGCTTTGTTGAAAGGCTTGGGCTGGAAGTAGTTGGACTTAGAATTTCCGCGTGAAGCTCAGCATCCCCGCCTGGTCGCGCTGGCTTTGCGAGCCGAAGGTGCCGCGGTACTTCAGCGCGACGGCAAAGCCGCTGAAATTGGCATTGACGCCGATCCCCGCCAGGACGCCCGGGCTGCCGACCTTGCCCATGGTGTCGATGAACGGCAGGGCGGTGTTGTTGAGCAACTGGCCCTTCAGGTCGCCTTCCTTGCCGCTGATCACGCCTTCATAGCCGAGCACGGCGTCGAGGTCGACGCTTTCGCTGACGTGCCCGCGAGCGTGCAGTTCGACCGCCGCCGAGGTCGCGTTGACCTCACGATCGCTGAAACCGATCGTGGCGATGGTCCCGAGTTCGGTAAAGCCGGTCATCTTGGCATTGACGTAGGACAGGCGCGCCAGCGGCGTGACGGTCCAGTCGCCCATGGCGTGGTCCCAACCGGCCTGGATCTGCGCCGAATAGGCGTCGGCGCTCAGTTCGTTGCGGTCCGCGGTCATGGGCCCGAACAGCAGGGCGCGCTTGTAATCGCCGAACGACGCGAAACCGGCGCCCGCCGAGGCCGAGACGAAGCCCGCACCGGCGCGCCAGTCGGCGCCGGCATCGATGCTGACGTCAGTGGTATGCGCCTTGACCATGAAGGCCTGGCTGTCGCCCTGGCCGGCGGTCATGGCAACGCCGACGGCCATGCCTTCGCCCATCGAGTGCACGGCGCCGGCACGGAAACCGGCCTGCGTATAGTCATAGGCCTTGACCGCCACGCCTGTGGTGGCGCCGCCGATGGTCGATTGTTGCATCACTGTGGTGCGGCGCGAGGCATTGCTGTCCATGGCGCTGATGAAGAAGCGGTTCTCGCCGTCCGAACCGTGCGGTGCGTGCAGCATGTCGCCCATTTCGGCCTGGTTGGCGCGACGGGTCTCGTAGGTCTCATCGGCCAGCATGCCGACGCCCGAGGCCAGGGTCGGCGTGTAGAGGTACTGCGCTACGAGGCCGGCGACCAGTTTGTGACCGGTCTCGGTCGGGTGGACCGTGTCCCAGAAGAGATAGGTGTTCTGGGTCGACAACCCGCCGCCGACGCACGACGTCACCAGCACGCAGGCATGGGTGGCGTCGGAAAGGCCGAAGGCCTGCGGATTGGCGATGATGGCGTGGAAGGCCGAATTGATATCGACGCCGATGATGTCGGTGCCGGTATGCGCCGCGGCCTGGGCCTTGAGGTTGGCGGCCAGCGCGGTGTTGAAAGCGCTGGAGCTATAGGTGGCGATGGCCGAGGTCGTCGGATCGGTCGAGAACTGCGGCGTCGAGCCGAGATCCGGCAGGTTCATGACGATGATCGTCTTGGCGCCGGCGGTGGCCAGCTGGCCGACCTGGGTGCCGGCATTGCCCGCCGCCGTGGTCGAGACGCCGGTCATATAGGTCGTCGCGGTCGCCGGATTGCCGGCGGCGATCGGCAGGCCCTGGAAGATGTCGTTGGCGCCGATCCACAGCGAAGCGACGTCATTGGCGCCGAAAGTGCCGCCGTGACCCGTATAGTTGGCGATCTGCAGCGGCGTGCCTGGGATCGGGCCATTGGTATTGGTCGCCGTGTCCGAACGCGCGCCGCCCCAGGCTTCATCGATGCTGCCCGACGTATAGGACGTGGCATTCAACCAGCCCTGCATCGGGCCGGCCAGATATTCGGCCCACACCAGGTCGTTGGTATAGCGCTTGTTGTAAGGAGGAGACATCGGCGATCCCGTTGCCGCGTACAGGTTGCCGTTGTCGCTCAAGCTGTCGCCGAAGACGACCAGGCGCGAATAAGATTGGGCGTGGGCCCCCGAAGCGATGGCCAGCGGCAGCACGGAGACCATCGACGCCATCAGCGCCAGAGAAAGAGCTTTTTTCATTTCGACCCTGTAGGTTTTGTCTCGCGACGCTTAACCGCGCCGGTTTCCGCGAACGTAAACCGATCCGGCCACAAGGCAAGATTGCCGCAACGTCAAGATGTGGCGGATTCCAGGCCCCTGTTACAAATCTGTCGCAGGTCGCGAAGGCAGGCCCGTCACAACAGGGTCTTGGGCGGCACATTGCCCCAGACCAGTTGCGTCGTTTCCGGCCGCGCATAGAGCGGGCTCGGCACGATCCGCCCCAGGCGCCGCGCCAGGGCCTCCTCGGTCACCGGCTTGGCGATATAGCCGCAGGCACCCAAGGCCAGGGCGCGCCTGACGTCAGCCCGCGTATGGCTGGCCGACAGCACGACCACCGGAATCGCTTCGATTTCCGGCATCTTGCGGCGGTGCTTGAGGAAATCGAAGCCGTCGACTTCCGGCATGGCCAGGTCGAGCAGGATGGCGTCGGGGCGGTCCTTGGCGGCGCAGGCGAGCCCGGTCATGCCGTTGTCGGCGACGCGGGCGGCGTAACCCAGGCGGATCAGCGCCATGCGGACGAATTCCGAAACGAACGGGTCGTCATCGACGACAAGAATGGTTTTTCGGTTCTGAGTGAGCTGTGAAATAATCGTCATGTACAAATGCCTCCGTCGCCCCGCAACGACGGTAGAGTTCAGAATAACCACAACTTATTTCAGGATAATTAATACCTCAGGTTGCATTAATCGCCACCCAACGGGTCAGCCCGCTTTCAAAACCATGCGCTCCAGGCGAGCGCGAATGCTGGCCGCGACGCGCGCGCCGTCGAAGGGCTTGGTGATGTATTCGGCAGCGCCCGCCAGCAGGCCGCGGCGGATATCGGCCTCGGAATCGCTGGCGGTGACCATGAGGATCGGCACCCCGGCGAACTCACCCGAGGTCTGCAGCGTCTCCAGCAGTTTCAGGCCGGTAATCCCGCCCGGCATGATGTCGTCGAGCAGGACCAGGGCCGGCCGGTGCAGCCGCATCAGCCGCAGCGTCTCGTCGGTATCGGCGGCTTCGACGATATGGGCGTGATCGCTGAGCAGTTCGCGAAACAAGCCGCGCACGGATGGGTCGTCATCAGCGACCACCACCGTGGGTTTCGGCGCTGACGCAGCTGTCGTGGCCAGGCTGGCTCCCGCCTTGCGGCCGAAGGTCTTGCGGCCAGCCGTTTGGCCGGGCGACGGGCGCTCCTCGGCCTGGGCGGCCCGGCAGGCAACGAGAAGCGCGTCGGTCAGCGCTGCGAGGTCCGCCGCCGGCATATCCGCGTCCTGGCTCAGGCCGTCATCGATGAGGCGCGCCGCAACCGAAATCGTTGCAAAACCGTAGGTCTTGCCGGTCCCGGCCAGCCGGTGCGCCACGCCCTTCAGATCCCCGCGCGCTCGCCCATCCAGTTCACCGGCGCCGAGCCCGCGATACCAGGCCTCCAGTCGCGCGACGTGCTCGGCCAGTTGCG
>OUNJ010007177.1_pt1 | contig 11339 bp, 10 predicted proteins | sample 1755361 | NCBI WGS metagenome assembly OUNJ01 (sample SAMEA3914825, study PRJEB12502) | metagenome | biome: forest; material: soil | place: USA | collected 2012-03-12 | depth 0.1 m
GGGCATGGCCGAGCGCACGCCGAAGACGCGCGCTTCATAGGACGCCGCCGCCACGACGCCGCGCAGGCCCCCGCCGCCCACCGCCACTGGCTTGCCACGCAGTTCGGGACTGTCGCGCTGCTCGACCGAAGCGAAAAAGGCGTCCATGTCGACGTGGATGATCTTGCGTGGTCGCGCCTCTTCGCTCATGAATCGACTGTAGCACGTTCGGAACAAATTGCGAACAATGTTCCGTCTTACCGAGAATTTATAATAGCCGCGGCGCTCCTTATTGGATGCTTATCCTGCCGCCAATAGGGTTCCGGCCGGCGTGGCCTTACAGGGGAAGCGTTTGGCGCAGATGAAATTTCCGTTCGCTCCCGGGCGGCAGATGCAGGCGGATCTGACGGTGTCGGTCAGTCTTGCCCTCATTGCCGTCTTTTTCGTGCTCAGCGGCATCGTCTCCTATATGAATATCCAGACCCTGCGCCGCGACAATGCCGCCGTCGTGCGCACGCACGAAGTGCTGATCGGCGCCGAAGAGCTGTTTTCGACGCTCAAGGACGCCGAAACCGGCCAACGCGGCTATGTCCTCACCGGCAAGGATTCGTATCTCGCGCCCTACAATGACTCCGTCGCCGCCCTGCCCGGCCAGATGCGCGAACTGGATCGGCTGACCGTCGATTCGCCCAGCCAGAACGCGCGTGTCGCCGGCATGAAGATCCGCGTCCAGTCCAAGATGGCCGAACTGGCCGACACGATCGAGGTCCGCCGCAGCCAGGGCTTCGAGGCCGCCCAGGCCATCGTCCTGACCGACCGCGGCAAGTCCGACATGGACGCCATCCGCCAGGCCGTCGCCGGCATGCAGGCCGAGGAAAACCAGACGCGGCAACAGAAGATCGACGAAATGAACCGCGCCTACACCACCGCGGTCCTCAGCGTCACGGTCGCCGCCGTCATCGGCGTCATCCTGTCGGTCGTCATCACCTGGCTGATCAGCCGCGCCTCGGCGCTGCGCCGCACGCAGGAATGGCTGCAGACCGGTCAGGCCGGCCTGTCGGCGGCCCTGATGGGCGAGCAGCGCCTGGACCAACTGGGCCGCAACGCCCTGACTTTCCTGGCCGACTATTGCCAGGCCCAGGCCGGCGCCTTCTTTGCCGCCGACGGCGGCGTCTATCGCCGCGTCGCCACCCTGGGCGTGCCCGACGACATCGTCATTCCCGACACCTTTACCCGCAGCCAGGGCATGCTGGGCCAGGCCGTCAGCGAGGGCCGTATCCTCAGCGTGGCCGACCTGCCCGACAATCATCTCCAGGTCGGAGCGTCGCTGGGCCGATGGAACCCGCGCCACGTCGTCATCGCGCCCGCCAAGGGCGATGCCGGCATCGAGGCAGTCGTCGAACTGGGCTTCCTGCACGACATGGCGCCCAGCACACTCACCCTGCTTGAACGCGCCTCGGAACTGATCAGCGTCGCCGTGCGCACCGCCAATTACCGCGCCCACCTGCAGAACCTGCTTGAGGAAACCCAGCGTCAGTCGGAAGAACTGCAAAGCCAGCAGGAGGAACTGCGCGTCACCAACGAAGAACTGGAAGAGCAGTCGCGTTCGCTGAAGGAATCGCACGCCCGCCTGGAACAGCAGCAGATGGAGCTGGAGCAGACCAACGCCCAGCTGGAGGAACAGGCGGCGCAGCTGGAACGACAGAAGGACGACCTGACCCGAACCTCGGGCGAGATCGAGCTGAAGGCGCGGCAGCTGGAACAGGCCTCGACCTACAAGTCGCATTTCCTGGCCAACATGTCGCACGAACTGCGCACGCCGCTTAATTCGTCGCTGATCCTGGCCAAGCTGCTGGCCGACAATACCGACGGCAACCTCAGCGAGGAACAGGTCAAGTTCGCCCAGACCATCCAGTCGTCCGGCAACGACCTGCTGGCCCTTATCAACGACATTCTCGACCTGTCGAAGATCGAGGCCGGCCAGATGGAAATCCGCCCGGAGACCGTGACCATCCGCCGTCTGGTCGCCGACATGACACGCATTTTCGAACCGGTCGCGGCGCAAAAGAAGCTGAAGTTCACGACCACCGTTGCCCCGGATGTGCCGGAACGCATCGAAACCGACCGCCAGCGCCTGGAACAGGTGCTGAAGAACCTGCTCAGCAACGCCTTCAAGTTCACCGAGAAAGGCGGCGTCGAACTGATCATCGGCCGCGCCGCTTCCGGCATGATCGCCTTTTCGGTCAAGGACAGCGGCATCGGCATCAGCCAGGACCAGCAGCAGGCGGTGTTCGAGGCCTTCCGCCAGGCCGACGGCACTATCAGCCGCAAATATGGCGGTACCGGTCTCGGCCTGTCGATCTCGCGCGAACTGGCGCGGCTGCTGCACGGCCGCATCGGGCTGGAAAGCCAGACGGGCAAGGGCTCGACCTTTACCATCACCATCCCGATGGCCTTCGACGGCGCGGCTCCCCTGCCGTCGCCGCCGGCCATTCCCCGGATGCCCGAGCCCGAGGTCCCGGCGTTTTCCGATGAGACGGCGGCGCGACCGGCCGTCGCCGACGACCGCGACCTGCTGGTCCCCGGCGACCGCAGCATACTGGTCATCGAGGACGATGCGGCCTTCGCGCGCATCCTCTACGACCTGGCCCACGAGCAGGAGTTCAAGTGCCTGATCGCTACCTCGGCCGAGGAAGCCCTGGTGGTGGCACGGCAATACCTGCCGTCGGCTGCCATTCTCGACGTCGGCCTGCCCGACCATTCCGGCCTGTCGGTGCTGGACCGCCTCAAGCGCGACGTGCGCACGCGTCACATTCCGGTCCATGTCGTCTCGGCCAGCGACTATACCCACACCGCCCTGTCGATGGGGGCCATCGGCTACATGCTCAAGCCGGTCAAACGCGAAGAACTGGTCGACGCCTTCCAGCAACTGGAGACCCGCCTGGCGCGCCGTGTCCGCCGCGTTCTGATCGTCGAGGACGACGCCGTCCAGCGCGACAGTATGGGCAAACTCCTGAAGTCACAGGATATCGAAACCATTGCCGTCGGCACGGCAGCCGAATGCCTCGGCCTGCTGAAGGAATCAACCTTCGACTGCATGGTTCTTGACCTCAGCCTGCCCGACGCGTCCGGCTATTCGCTTCTGGAGACCCTGAGCCAGGAGGAGGCCTATGCCTTCCCGCCCGTCATTGTCTATACCGGCCACGACCTCAGCTATGACGACGAGCAGCGCCTGCGCCGCTATTCCAAGTCGATCATCATCAAGGGCGCAAAGTCGCCCGAGCGCCTGCTCGACGAGGTCACCCTGTTCCTGCACCAGGTCGTGTCCGAACTGTCGCCCGAACAGCAGCGCCTGCTGAAGAAGGCCAAGGCGCGCGATTCCATGCTGGAAGGCCGTCGCATCTTGGTCGTCGAGGACGACGTGCGCAACGTCTACGCCGTCACCAACATCTTCGAGCCCCTTGGCGCCGTCATCACCATCGCCCGCAACGGCCGCGAGGCGCTGGAAACGCTGGAGGCGACGCAGGGCGCGCCGGAAACGGCCATCGACCTGGTCCTGATGGACGCCATGATGCCCGAGATGGACGGCCTGACCGCCACGCGCGAAATCCGCAAGCGTCCCGACTGGAAGAAGCTGCCCGTCATCATGCTGACCGCCAAGGCGATGAAGGACGACCAGGAAAAGTGTCTCGATGCGGGCGCCAACGATTACATGGCCAAGCCGATCGACGTCGAGAAACTGGTCTCTCTGGTCCGCGTGTGGATGCCGAAATGAACGCTCCCCTCTCCGCCAGGACGGACGAAATCGAGATCCGCCTGCTGCTGGAAGCCATCTTCCTAAAATATCACTATGATTTCCGCGGCTATGCCATGGCTTCGATCCGCCGCCGCCTGCACCAGGCGCGCGAACACTTCGGCTGTCGTTCGTTCTCGATGCTGCAGGACCTGGTGTTGCATGACGCCAACATCCTGTCCCGCCTCCTGCCCTACCTGACCGTGCAGGTCTCGGAGCTGTTCCGCGACCCGCACTATTTCCGCGCCGTCCGCGAAAAGGTGGTGCCGCACCTGAAGACCTATCCGTCGCTCAAGGTGTGGATCGCCGGCGTTTCGACCGGAGAGGAACTCTATTCCTTCGCCATCCTGTTTCGCGAGGAAGGCCTGGAAGACCGCACCCTTTTCTATGCCACCGATATCAATTCCGACGCGCTGAAAGCCGCCGAGTCCGGTGTCTATGACATCGAGCGCATCAAACTGTTCACCGAAAACCACCGCCTGTCGGGCGGCAGGTCGTCGTTGTCGGACTACTACACCGCCGCCTATGGCAAGGCGCAGTTCGACAAGTCCCTGCGCGCCCGCACCGTCTTTTCCGACCACAGCCTGGCCACCGACGCCGTCTTCGCCGAAACCCAGCTGATCTCGTGCCGCAACGTGCTGATCTATTTCGACCGCGACCTGCAGAACCGCGCCATCGGCCTGTTCCGCGGTTCGCTGGCCCGCAAGGGCTTCCTGGGCCTGGGCGCCAAGGAAACCCTGCGTTTTTCCGTCCACGGCGACGCCTTCACCGAATTTTCACGCGACGAACGCCTCTATCAAAGGCGGGACGTGGCATGAGCACGGTCCGCAACATCAGGCCCGAAGCGGTTGTCATCGGCGCGTCCGCCGGCGGGGTCGAGGCCCTGTCTCAGATCCTGCCCGCCCTGCCAGCCGACTACCCTCTCGCCGTGATGGTGGTCATACACATGCTGCCCGACCGGCGCAGCGTCATGGCCAATTTGTTCGCCCAGAAGTGCGCGATCCGCGTCGTGGAGGCCGAGGACAAGGAAACCATCGAACCGCGCACCGTCTATTTCGCCCCGCCCGACTATCACCTGCTGGTCGAAACCGATCGCCGGCTGTCGCTGTCGTCGGAGGAACCTGTGCTGTTCGCCCGCCCGTCGATCGACGTCCTGTTCGAAACCGCCGCCGACGCCTACGGCCCGGCTCTGGTCGGCGTGGTGCTGACCGGCGCCAATGCCGACGGCGCCAATGGCCTCAGGGCCATAGCCGAAGCCGGCGGCGTCACCCTGGTCCAGACCCCGGAACTGGCCTATGCCGACGCCATGCCGCGCGCCGCCCTCCAAACCGCGCCGGGCTCGCTCAGCCTGACGCCGCCGCAGATCGCCGACTATCTGGCACAGGTGCGGCGATGAACACCATGACGGACTTCACCCGCGCACCCCCGGTCCACATACTGATGGTCGACGACCGGCCGGAGAACCTGATCTCGCTCGAAGCCATGCTGCGCCGCGACGGCCTCGTCCCGCTCAAGGCCAATTCGGCGCGCGATGCGCTGGAAATCCTGCTCAAGCAGGACGTCGCCCTGGCCCTGCTCGACATCCAGATGCCCGAAATGGACGGCTTCGAACTGGCCGAGATCATGCGTGGCAACGAACGCACGCGCCGCATCCCGATCATCTTCCTGACCGCCGGCAGCACCGACCGGGCGCGGCGTTTCCGCGGCTATGAGGCCGGCGCCGTCGACTTCCTCGAAAAGCCGCTTGAGCCCGACATCCTGCGCTCCAAGGTCAACATCTTCTTCGAGTTGTACCGCCAGCGCCAGCAGATCAACGACCAGATGGAGAACCTGCGCGCCTACGCCGAGGAGAACCTGCGCCTGCTCAAGGAGAGCCGCGCCGCCGCCGAGGCGTTGCAGGACGCCGACCGGCGCAAGGACGAATTCCTGGCCACCCTGGCGCATGAGTTGCGCAACCCGCTGGCGCCCATCCGCAACGGCCTGCAGATCCTGCGTCTGTCGCCCGACGGCGAACGCGCCGAAGAGGTGCGCGGCATGATGGACCGCCAGTTGACCCATCTGGTCCGCCTGATCGACGACCTGCTCGACGTATCGCGCGTTTCGCAGGGCAAGATCGACCTGCGCAAGGAACCGATCGCGCTTCAGGACGCGGTGACCGCCGCTGTCGAGGCCAGCCGGCCGCTGATCGAGGCGTCACGCCACAGCTTCAACCTGGTCATGCCCGAGGAGCCGCTCATCGTCGAAGGTGACATGACGCGCCTGGCCCAGGTGGTGTCGAACCTGATCAACAACGCCGCCAAATATACCCCCGAAGGCGGCCATATCACCGTCACGGTGCAGCCCGCCGGTCTTCAGGCGGAAATCATCGTCAGCGACGACGGCCTCGGCATAGACGCCGCCATGCTGCCCAGGGTGTTCGACCTGTTCACCCAGGTCGACAGCCATCTCGACCGCTCGCAAGGCGGCCTCGGCGTCGGCCTGGCCCTGGTGCGCAAGCTGATCGAGATGCACGGCGGCCTGGTGGTGGCCGAAAGCGACGGTCCGGGCAAGGGCAGCCGCTTCACCCTGCGCCTGCCGCAATCGCGTCGCACCATCCGTGCGGGCCAGCCTGCCGGCGCTGCGCCGCTGGAAGGGCCGATACGGCCGCTGCGCATCCTGATCGTCGACGACAATGTCGATTCGGCGCAGACGACGCGCTGGATGCTGGAGTTGATCGGCCATCCGTCAGAGGTCTGCCATGACGGCGCCGAAGCCATCGCCCTGGCCTCGGCCAACCCGCCCGACGTCGTCTTCCTCGACATCGGCATGCCCGGGATGAGCGGCTACGAGGTCTGCCGTCAGATGCGCCAGTTGCCGGCGCTCAAGGACACCGTCATCATCGCCCAGACCGGCTGGGGCCAGGCCAGCGATCGCCAGGAAGCCTTCGACGCCGGTTTCGACCATCACGTCACCAAGCCGGTCAGCCTCGACCTTGTCACCCGCCTGCTGGCCGAGGTGCAAAAGGCCAAGGGCGAACGCGTGCCGGGCTGACCGCCCTTACGGGTTTTTTACGCAAGCCTTGGCCCAACCTGACTTTTCTCTTATATGAATTGGCCCAATGATGCATCTGCCAAGGCAGGAGATCAGTGATGGATACGTTGGACACGGGCAGGACAGTCATGACGAATGAAACGCCTGCCGGCGACATCCTGAGGGTCATGATCGTCGAGGACAACGAGGCCTTGGCCCAGACCACCGGCTGGCTGATCGAAATGCTGGGCTATGATTACAAGCTGGCGGCCGGCGCTCCGCAGGCCCTGGCCGATGTCGCTGGTTACAGCCCCCACGTCATGATGATCGATCTCGGCCTGCCCGGCATGAACGGCTATGACCTGTGCCGCGCCCTGCGCGCCGACCCAGCCCTGGGGGATACCGTTTTCGTCGCCCAGACCGGCTGGGGTGAAGCCGAGCATCGGCGCCTCAGCAAGGAGGCAGGCTTCGACCATCACCTGGTCAAGCCGGTCTATCTCGAAGCACTGGAAGACCTGCTCGGCACCATCGCCAAGGCCAAACTCTAGATTTCGCGCGGCGGATCCAGCCGCACATGCGGTTCCAGCGCCCGGCCGATCAGTACGGCCAGGGCCACCGTTCCAGCCCCCAGCAGCAGTGACACCGCCACGCTGGTCAGTGGCAGGTTGAGGATGTTGGCCTCGATGCGCGCGACCTTGTCGCCGACCGTGTTGACGGCGCGCGTCACCGGATTGCGTGGTGGCGCGGCCTGCAGGATGAGGGGATCAGCCGAGTCCATGGGAACCTCCTGTGAAATCGCTGCAATCTTAACCGCGGCGCGATAAGGACGGAGCGCGATCCTGCACTGGTCTGGATCAAAAGCCAGTGTCCTTGCGAGCTTATCGAAGATTTACAACCGCCTGGCGGACCCGGCATGTCCAACTTACCCGCGCGCGCCTAGCATCGGCCGACACGTCATGAAAATGTTCCCGGAGGTTGCCGATGACGACCCGCAAACCTGTCCGCGCCGATGGTGTCTTTGAGTCCAGTTCAAAGGCCGGAACCGACAAAGCCGCCAGCCGTTCGCACACGACCGGCGCCGGCCACGACGAACGCGGCCGCTACGGCAAGAGCGTACCCGACCCGGATTGCCGCGAAAGCACTGGCCAAAACGCGGACCAAAACACGGAAAAGGCGTCATGAGAACAGTCTTCACCTTCATTACTTCCTTCATCGGCGGTTTCCTCGGCGGCGGCACCCCGCATCGTACCGTCATGAAGCATGAGAAACGCCTGCGCGCCGGCCTCGGCGAAGGCCAGGTCGACGCCATGATCGACGACAGCTTCCCGGCCAGCGATCCGCCCAGCACCTATTGAGTCACGAGACATCCGCATGCGTCCCGCCCTGCTGATCACCGCGCTCTTGTTCGCCACCCCGGCTCCGGCTTCGACGCAGGCGACGGCCGACTTCGTCCACAAGGCTTCCACGACCAGCCTGTTCGAAATCGAATCGAGCCAGTTGGCCCTGCAAAAGTCGCAAGACCCGGCCGTGCGCGCTTTCGCCCAGAAGATGGTCGACGATGTCACCAAATCCCAAGCCGCGCTTCAGACCGCCGTCAACGCGGCCGCCGGCGCGCCTCAGCCCGATATCATGCTCGACGCCGCCCGCCAGGCCGATGTCGATGCCCTCACCAACGCCACGCCCGGCGGCTTCGATCATCTGTACGCAGAGCTTCAGGTCCACGCCCACGAGGATGCCGTCCATCTCTATGGCGACTATGCCAGGTCCGGCGACGATGCCGCCTTGCGCGCCTATGCCGGTGACGCCCTGCCGGCGGTGCAGGACCATCTGGCGCAGATCGAGACCATCGCCGGGCAAAAGCCATGATTTGCAGGAGTCCACGCCATGTTAGTCAAGGATGTGATGACCACCGAATTTCGCCTCGCGGCGCCGGGCATGCTTCTGCGCCAGGCGGCCGAACTGATGCGTGACGGCGATTATGGCTATCTGCCGGTGGGCGAGAATGACCGCCTGATCGGCGCAGTCACTGATCGTGACATCGTCATCCGCGGCATCGCCGCCGGTCACGGGCCGCAAACACCGCTTCGCGATGTGCTTTCAAAGTCGATCATCTACTGCTTCGAGGACGACGAGATCGCCGAGGCCGCCGACCTGATGAAGCGCGAACAGATCCGGCGCCTGTGCGTGCTCAATGCCGCCAGGCGCCTGGTCGGCGTCATCTCGCTGGGCGACATTGCCCGCGTCGGCTACAACACCAAACTGACCGGCGACATCGAAACCGAAGTCGCGCGGCACTGACGGAATGCCCTACTGCACCGGATGGCCGGGCGCGTAGGTGTAGTCCAGCTTTTCGTAATAATCGAGATCGTGCTCCGGCGTCGCGTGGCCGGCCGGCAGAGGCAGGCCGTTCTTCGATTGGAAATAGGCGATCATAGCGTCGCGCCACCATTTGGCCTCACGCGCCTGGATCTGCAGATTGGCCGAAACAGCGGCAAACCGCTGCGGATCGACATAGGGCTTCATGCCGGCCCATTGCGCCTGCATGGCCTGGACCTCGCTGACGCCTTCATCGTACTGGCCGACCATATCGTCCCACAGCGTACCACCGTCCTGCATCCGGTATGTCCACGGCAGATGATGGAACCACAGCAGGTATTTGGGATCGGTGGTCGCGGGATCGGTCCACTGCGCGGCAGCCTGGGGCGCATATTGCTCAAGCGCGTTGCTGCCGGTAGCCGTCCGGTCAAAGCCGACCCCTTTGGCGTCGGCCTGGGCGTAGTAGCACGGGTTCCATTCCGGCCGTGCCAGGTCGCACACCCATGGCCCCGGACCATAGTGGTGGCCGGTCGCCATCTGGTGATGCAGGCCCAGCGGCGTCATGTATTTCACCACCGTCTCACGCGATTTCATCATCATGTCGGCCATGGGATCGACAAAGCGCGGATCGTTGGAGAAAGTCATCTTCAGCCAGTCCTTGGCGATGTCTTCGGCGGAATCGTCCGGATTCCACGCCAGCCGGCCGAAGGCGTACCAGTCGGCCTGGCCGAAATCGAGCCCGGTCCAGTTACGGTCATCGCCGATATTGGCCACCCCGGCCATGCCGGTCAGGCTGTGGTGATCGAGATCACCGTCGGTCACGCGCGCCACGGTCGAGCCCGGTCCCTGCGCATAGGTATCGGCGTCGAGCGCCTCCTTGAACAGGGCGCCGAGATAAACCAGGTGCGTCGCCTGGCCGAGATATTCCTTGGTCAGTTGCACTTCCAGCATCTCGTTGGTCTTCGGCATCGCCCCAAACAGGGGGTGGAAAGGCTCGCGCGGCTGGAAGTCGATCGGCCCGTTCTTGATCTGCAGAAGCACATTGTCGGCGAACTGCCCGTCCAGCGGCTTGAACTCGTTATAGGCCTGCTTGGCGCGGTCGGTGGCGTCCTTTTCCGAATAGACGAAGGCGCGCCACATCACCACGCCGCCGTGCGGTTTCAGCGCGGCCGCCAGCATGTTGGCGCCCTCGGCGTGGTTGCGGCCGTAGTCGCCCGGCCCGGGCTGGCCTTCGGAATTGGCCTTGACCAGGAAGCCGCCGAAATCCGGAATGATCGTATAGATTTCGTCCGCCTTGGCCTTCCACCACGCCGCCACGTCCGGATCGAGCGGATCGGCGGTCTTCAGCCCCGACAGCTCCATCGGCGCCGTCCAGCGCGCCGACAAATAGACCCGGATGCCGTAGGGTCGCATGACGTCGGCCAGCGCCTTCAGCTTGATCAGATAATCGTGCGTCAGGCTGTCCGACTTGGCGCCGACATTGTTGACGACCACGCCGTTGACACCGATCGAGGCCTCGGCGCGGGCATAGTCGGTATAGCGCGGATCGACCACGTCGGGCAGCCGCCACCAGTCCCAGATCGAGAAGCCGGCATAGCCGCGCTCGATCGTGCCGGTCAGATTGTCCCAATGATCCATGACGCGAAGCTTCACCTTGGGTGCATCGGCGATATCGATTGCATCCAAGCCTTGCCGCGTCTGGATTTCACGCAGGTAGCGGAACGCGCCGTAGAGAACGCCTTTGTCGCTGTTGCCGGCAATAACCGTTATCCGTTTTCCATTCTGTTCGGCCTGGGTAATGACAAAGCCTTCGTCGCCGGCCTTGCCGAGATCAACCTTCAAGCCGTGCATGTCGGCAGGTGTCGCCAGCACCACGGCGCCGTCGCGGAGGCCGGCGTTGACCGGCGTGTCCTGCGACAGCAGGCCGTCGAACCCGCGTTTCAGTTCGCTCTCTGCGGCCTTGAGCGTCGCACTGTCGCCGCCGACGATCGCGGTGGCATAGCTGCGGTAATAGGCCAGGCGCGCGGTCTCGATAGGTCGATAGCGCAGCCACAGGTCATAACCGTCCTCGCCCGGCATCACCGCCGGCAAGGCCGCTGGCTGAGCGGCGTGGTGGACATGGTGCGGCGCGGCCCGCGCGGCGGTAGCGAGACAGATGACCAAACAGGCGGCAACAAAGATGCGCACGGAATCCTCCTTTAACCCCCTCTCCCCGTTCACGGGGAGAGGGCCGGGGTGAGGG
>OUNJ010000250.1_pt1 | contig 11297 bp, 10 predicted proteins | sample 1755361 | NCBI WGS metagenome assembly OUNJ01 (sample SAMEA3914825, study PRJEB12502) | metagenome | biome: forest; material: soil | place: USA | collected 2012-03-12 | depth 0.1 m
CGAAGACCTCGGGCTGAAGGATATAGCGGCCGGAAACGATCAGGTTGGAGGGGGCGGTGCCTTGCGGTGGCTTCTCGACCATGCCGGTCATCTTGTTCAGCCGGCCGGTCTGGGTTTCCAGGGCGACGACGCCGTATTGGTGGGTCTGGTCGTGCGGTACGGGCTCGACGACGATGATGTTGCCGCCCTTGGCGTCATAGGCATCGATCGCCTGTTTCAGGGCCGGCGTTTCGGCATCCATGACCATGTCGGGCAGGATGACGGCAAAGGGCTCGTCACCGATGATGTCGCGAGCGCACCAGACGGCATGACCCAGGCCATGCGGCTGCATCTGGCGCACGAAGCTCATCTCGCCGGCCTTGGGCAGTTCGTCGAGCAGTTCCTGGAGGACACCGGTCTTGCCCTTGGCCTGAAGCTGGGCCTCGAGCTCGACCTGATGGTCGAAATAGTCCTCGATGGCCGACTTGCCGCGTCCGGTAACGAAGACGAAGTGCTCGATCCCCGCGGCGCGCGCCTCGGCGACGACATAGGACAGGATCGGCCGATCGACGACGTTGAGCAGTTCCTTCGGCACCACCTTGGTGCCGGGTAGGACACGGGTCCCCAGACCCGCGACGGGAACGACGGCTTTGCGAACGCGTTTTGGCATGAGAAAACCCCGGGAGAAAGGCCAGGCTTAAAGAGCAGTTGGATTATAAAATTTCGATCAGATTTTGTTGCAATGCAGCATATTTTAAGCCACGCGGCAAATGGAATCGGGCGAGCAATTCACATTAAATCCAAATTATTACATATTTTTCAGCGCAAACGGCCTCTCACCCCGGGTTGGCGGGGCAAGAGGCAGTCAAAAATAAGTTCGCGATTGCAATATTTTACCTGCTGCCTGCACGCCGCGCGGCGAAACCGGTCCACGGCGTGTCTTTGACAACGACTGTCAGGCTCGCCGAGCCGGCAGGAAACGCGAATTGCACAGAAGACCCGCCGAGATCAACGACACCAGCACGCCAACGGGGAAGATTTCGATGAAGGTCATCGGCCAGCGATACAACGGGTTGGCATATTGCGTCTTGAACTGCTCCATCTCGGTCGTGACCTTGGCCAGGGCATCACCGCTGACGCCACGGGCCTGGGCCGCCGCGATCTCCCCGCGGGCGTAGTCCCCGGCAAAATCCATGTGCGACAACGCGCACGCCGTGTCCCAGATGGCGACGTAGACGATCCCGGCGACGACGCTGATCCCCAGGCCCAGAGCCAGAGCCGGCCAGAATTTGATCACCCCGCCCAGATCGATATCGCGGCGACGCTTGATAGCAATAAAGATGGCGGTCAGCGCGATCAGCATGGTCAGATAGCCGACGATCATGCCGCCGACGCCACCGGATTCGTGCGGTCTCATCACAATCATGATGGACAAGGGCAGGCCGGCGATGACGCCGGCGATCAGGCCGAAACTCAGAATTTTACGAAGCATATGCTTTCCCCTTTGGATCAGGTTACGCCTGCGACCTGACGGCAAAGCCCGTGCCAAAACAATCGCCCAAAAGGGTGATTTGGCGCCAATGGCCTCAAATTATGATGATTTTCTACGGCACGATGCCCAGCTCGCGCGCCCTGTTGATGGCGTCGGTTCGGCGGACGGCGCCCAGCTTTTCGAACAACCGCGCCGCGTGGGTCTTGACCGTATTCGGCGATACCTTGAGCACGCGGGCGATCTCCTTGTTCGAGCGGCCGGCGGCAATCTCGTTCAGCACCATCAGCTCACGCGGACTGATGCCGAGTGACGAGACCGCCTTGGGATTGCCTTCGAACGGTGCGGGTCGCGGCGCGCCAAACACTCGCGCGCCGGCAAAGACGCCAAGGCCCAGGAAGGCGGCGGCGATCACGGCGATATAGACGTCGCCTGTATGGGCCCGCACCAGGCGCAAATAGTCGAGACCCTGCAACAGCAAGGTCCCCAAGGCCAGGCAGGCGCCATAGATAATTATACGCTTCCACATGGCTGTGAGCTTACCATTGCCATTCCGCGAGGCAAGACAGAGGCCCAGGACGGCTAAAATCGGAAATCGGGCAGGAAAGCCAGGGCCTCGTTCAACGCACGGCTCCACTCGCTTGAGACCTTGGAAAAGTAGGCGTCGTCGCGCTCGAAACGCCGCTGCACGCTGATCCGCCGTTCATCCGACGGCACGACGATGAGGTCGATCGGCAAATCGACCCCGGCATTGGCGCGGATGGTCGAGTCGAACGACACGCACAGCAGCTTGATGGCGGCCTCGAAGCTCATGGCCGTGTCGAGCGCGCGCACCAGCATCGGCCGGCCGTACTTGGTCTCGCCGGACTGGAAGAAGGGATTGTCTTCGCCGGCCTCGATGAAATTGCCCTCCGGATAGACGAAGAACAGCCGCGGCTCCGCGTCCTGCACCTGGCCAGCCAAGATAAAGGTGGCGGCGAAAGGCGAGGCGCCCGGCGCGCTCAACGGCGAATAGCGGTTGATGACCTCACGCAGCGTGTCGCCGACCAGGGTCGCTACCTGGAACATCGAGGTCGCCTGCAGGACGGATGGGCCCGATCCGTCGCGCGCCCGTTCATCGAGCAGGCTGACGACGATTTGCGTGGTGGCGAGATTACCCGCCGCCAAAAGCACGATGGCGCGTTCACCCGGCACATCCCAGCTGTGGATCTTGCGCACCTGGGAGATGTCATCGACCCCGGCATTGGTGCGGGTATCGGACATCAGGATCAGGCCGCTTTTCAGTTTAACGCCGACGCAATAGGTCATGGATATGCCGCCCGGTTACACATTACCTTCCGGCATAACGCGAAATCGTTGGGCTTTTCTAAAGAACCGGCGAAGGCACTTTTCGTCTAGTGATGCTTCGGCCGCGGCGGCCCGGCCGGTTGGCTGAGGTCGGCGGGTGCGGTCCAGTCGGACTCGATGATTTTCCACCCCGGATAGCTGGCTTCCCGACGCTGCTTTTCAGCGCTGCCGTCGGCCTCGGCCTGCGCCAGGACGCACATGCCGGTGTCGGTCGCGCCCGTGCCGTAGGTCGCTGTCAGGTATTGCGAATAGGCCTTGCCGAGGGCGTTCGGGCTGGCCGCCTGAGTGACCGGAAACACCTGACTGAAATAGGCGACGGAGGGGTGTCCACCGTAGCAGAAGACGTATTGCGTCGTGGCATCTGCCGGCGCCGCGCCGTTCAGAGGCTTGGCCGAAACCTGCGTCGAGCCGATCGACGCCAGCCCTAGAGATGTACTCAGAATCGCGATCAAAACTGTGTTGCGCATATGCCGTCTCCAGATGTGTTTGTGTGTTGAACGCTCCGTGCTTTTTACCCCTCGATCTATGCGCTCAAATGACGACACCTACAAGACAGGGAGGCCGCGCGTTACGGTAACATCTTGCGGCCGAGGTCCAGCGCATCCTTGGTTACGGCCGCTGTATCCGACGGTAGCAAGATACGCTCGGCAATCATCTTGTTGACCGCCTGGTCGATGGCGCGGGCATAGGCCTCGAAGCTGCTATAGCGCTCGGCCGCCGACAGGCGAGGATCTCCGGAGGTTTGGCGGTCGGCCCGGGTCTTGGCGAACGGGATGAACTGGCCCGAGCCCTCGCAGCCATCATTGGCCCAGGCCCCCGCGCGCAGCGCCCAGCCGGTATAGGTGGCCAACGGCACGCTGACGCGCGGCAGGCGGATGCCGGCGATATCGTTGCCATCGGCATCGGTGCGCGGAATGAAGCTCGGGTAGATGGGCCCATTCTTCGGATTGTCCTGATAGGGGGCGGCTAACCCGGCGCCCGCTCAACAGGTAGCGCGTCGTTTTCAGCCCGGTATAGGTCACGCTGGGGATATTCGGAAAACCCATGCCGCTTTGCGGTAGCGGCGGCACCAGCGTGCCGTCGGCCAGTTTCGGCACCTGGCTGGGCGGCGGCGGCGTGCCCTTGGTCACCCACTGATCCATCGCCATGAACAGGGCGCGCTGCACCGGCGCCGAATCGAGCGGGTTCTGAAGTTGCTGACACGGGCCGGTCCTGGTCGCGTTGCCGGTGCCGTGCTGGCCGCTCGATATCAGGTAAAGCCGCGCATAGGGCGAGTCCGGCAGGTCGTACCGGCCTGACGGGTCGGTCGACATCAAGGACGCCGCCTTCACCCAGTATTCGTTGGCCGAGTAGATTTCCATCGTCACCGGGCAGGTGTGGCTGGCCTCGCAGCGGGCCAAGCGGCTGTCGGTGCGGCCGGTGACCGGATCGGTCGTGCTGACGTCGGCAAAAGGAAAGCGACCTTCGGTGTAGAGGTGGTCCTGGCGATTGCGTTCGGTACGCCCGGGCTGCGACCAGCGCTGATTGAGGTTCAGCCCATCGCCGGCGGCGATCCACTGCAGCATGCCGTCGAAGACCTTGCGGCCAGACTCGTCCGCATTGAAGCCGTAGTAGCGGAAGTCGTTGAGCAGCCGGCCGGGCTGCGACACGGTCTCGGTATAGATGCGCATGATGTCGCCGGCCATCGGATTGGGCGTACCGGAATCGTCCGCCTTGGCGTAGCGCAAAAAGGCGTTCCAGTCGCGCACCGCCGCCATACCGATGCCGTTCACCGTCGGATTCTTGGCCGTATAGCGGAACTCGTAGATGTCGTTGGCGGTGAAGGGCGTGCCCTCGGGCAGCAGGTGGATCGCCGTGCCGTCGGCGTTGTAGGCCCAGCCTGTTGCCGCCACGACTTGCGGCGGATCATCGAGGTGAACGCGATGCGTCAGGGTGGCGGTCGCCTGATCGCGCGACGCCGCGGGGTAGGCGAGGGTGTAGGACGCGCCACCCGCCACGATATATTCGTACGACGGCCCGGAGATGGTCGAACCATCCGGATTCTTCGCCACCGGCAGGGTGATCGTCGCATTGAAGTTGGCCGTGTTGCTACCGGCGGCGGCATCCCAGCCGCTGAACGACAGGCTGTAACCCTGCGGCATCAAAAAGGCGGTCTGCAGCAGGGCCGCATCCGTCACCGATCCGGGGTCGTTGCCACCGACGCCGCGGTTCAAGGTGCCGATCGTCTTGCCGCCGCGATTGGGCGGTTCATAGACCATCTTGTGATTGCCCTTGGCCAGATCGATCGGCTTCAGAATGTAAAAATCGAAGGCATATTCGACCATGCCTCGGGCATTACGCGGCGCCAGCGCGATGTCGGCAATGACAGCGTTCTTGGGGTCCGCCGGATCGAGCTCGCCATAGGCCTTGCCGGAAATCCGCTCGTACTGGCCGACGCCCGGCCAGGTATAGCCGCCGAAAGCCGGGCTCTGGTGACCCGTAATGACGATTTTCGTCACATGGGCCTGCGCGGGCGCTGCGACTACAGAGAGACCTGCCAAAACGCTCGATAACCATTGATTAACGCCTGGCACGCGGCGAGCAGGTGAGGGGGCCTTGGACATGGCAGGATGTCTCCTTCACCGATGCAATCGGTCGACGCAAACTTGTCTTCATCCATTGACCTGTCAAGCTCGGCCTTTGTTTGAGGCAATCCAGAATCCACGGCATGCCAACGGCCATTTGCGAAATACATGGCCGCGTTGACGCCGGTTTCCAGCGTCAAATTCGCGTGGCGCGAGGCGCGTATGGCAGAGCGACGAGCCAAATCGGTTGAAGCGACATCTCAGGTGTCGTCACGACCTAATTTCCCATAAGATATATTAGGCGAGAATATACTACCCATCCACGTCAACGGCATTTGTCTCACCACACGTATATGTCCTGAAACGCGCGACACCGATCGTCATCGCGCAATCATCTGAACGGACATAATGCCCATGACCCATACGACTCGACGCGCTTTTTTGGTCGGCACCGCGGCCGCCGGTATCGGCGCCAGCCTTTACGCCAGCGCGTCGGTTGCGGCGAAAGCCGTCACGTCCGTTTCCCTTTCCTGGCTCGACAAAGCGCCGCCGGCTGTGCCCGGCGGCATCGCCTGGGGCGTGCCGTGGCCGCGCGGCAACGTGTCAAAGGGCGCCCAGATGACGGTGCGCGACCGCTCGGGCCAGTCGCTTCCTACGCAAAGCTGGCCCCTGGCCTATTGGCCCGACGGCTCGATCAAATGGACCGGTCTGGCGATCGCTGCCGATCAGGCGACTGACGGATTAAGCCTTGAGGTCGGCAAGGCACCCTCGCCTGCGCCCCAAACCCCGGTCAAGGTCAGCGAAGACGGCCAAAGCATTACTGTCACGACAGGGCCTTTGACCGCACGGATCAATAAGGCGGGCGACAGCCTGATCGCCTCTCTGGCCATCGACGGCCGCGAAGTGGCCCGTGACGGCCGCCTGATCGCCCTGCGTGAAGACCGTTCGCAATACGACAGCGACGGCATCTTGCGCGAGGACCGCTATGGCACCACGGTCACCAAGGTCACGGTCGAGCAGTCCGGCCCTGTGCGTGCCGTGGTGCGCATCGACGGCACCCATTCGGGCGGGGGACGGCAATGGCTGCCCTTCACCGTGCGCTTTTACTTCACCGCGGGCCTGGCCTCGGTGCGCATGGTCCATTCCTTTGTCTTCGACGGCGACCAGAAGGCCGATTTCATCAAGGGATTGGGCCTCGCCTTCGCCGTGCCGTTCCGCGAGGAAACGCAAAACCGCCATATCCGCTTCGCTACCGACGGCCATAACCTGTTTGCCGAACCCGTGCTGATGGCGCCGGGCTATAAGCCTTCGGCGATGCAGAACGCCGTGCAGTACGAGACCGCGCAACTGGCCGGCCAGCGCATCCCCAACCTGGCCCAGCTCTCCGACAAGGATCGCACCGCCATCCAAAGCACCGCCACCTGGGACAGCTTCAAACTGACCCAGCTCGGCCCCGACACCTGGCAGCTCTATAAGCGCACCAATGCCAAGAGTTCGTGGCTGCACGTCACCAGCGGCAATCGCGCCCGTGGCCTGGCCTTCGTCGGCGACGTCAGCGGCGGTCTGGCAGTGTCGCTGAAGCGCTTCTGGCAGAAATATCCCTCGGCTTTCGAGGTCACCGGAGCCGCAACCGAGGCGGCGGAGCTCAAGGTGTGGTTCTGGTCGCCCGACGCCCCGGCCATGGACCTGCGCCATTACGACACCGTCGGCCACGGCCTGGCCGTCGTCTATGAGGACTACCAGGCCGATCAGGCCAATGCCCTGGGCGGCGCCAATACGTCCGAGCTGACCCTGTGGGCGACACCGGATACGCCAACGCCGGAAAAGCTTGACGCCCTGACCGAGACGGGCGCCACGCCGCCGCTGCTCATCTGTTCGCCGCAGCACTATTATGATAGCCAGGCCATCGGCTACTGGAGCCTGCCGGCGACACCCGCACCGGGTCTCAGCAACGATGATGTCGCCTCGGCCGACACCCAACTCGACCGCGCCTTCACCTTCCTCAACGGCGAGATCGAGCGTCGCAAATGGTACGGCTTCTGGGACTTCGGCGACTATCGCCGCACCTACGATCCGGTCCGCCATCAGTGGATGTACGACATCGGCGGCCACGGTTTCGACGCTACCGAGCTGATGCCCAATGTCTGGCTATGGTTCGCCTTTTTGCGCAGCGGCCGCGCCGACATTTTCCGCGCCGCCGAGGATATGACACGCAACACCAACGAGGTCGACGTCCACCACATCGGGCCGCTGGCCGGGCTGGGCTCGCGCCATAACGTCAGCCACTGGGGCGACAGCAAGGAGGCGCGGATCAATGAGGCCTTTATCAAGCGCTTCTACTACTATCTGACGACCGACGAACGCACGGGCGATTTGATGCGCGAGCCGATCGCCACCATCGAAAAGTCGATCGCCGCCTTCCCACCGCTGCGCGAAGTCGTTGCCCGCCCGGACGTGCAGCCGCCGCTCGCCTTCATCCGCGTCGGCCCCGACTGGCTCGCCCTGGCCAGCAACTGGTTTGCCGAATGGGAGCGCACCGGTGACGCGAAATGGCGCGACTACTGCCTGACCGGGATGAAGGATATCGGCGCCATGGCCGACGCCTTCCTGGTCCGCGACGCCGTCATCTTCGATCCGGCAACCAAGCATCTGAAGGACGCCGGCGCGCCCAATCAGGGCCCGACGCAGTTTCTGTTCCTGTTTGCCGGCGACCAGATCGTCTACGAGCTGATGTCGCAGATCGATTGCCCGGAATTCGTCACGGCATGGAACCGCATGTGCGCCCAGTTCGTCGACAGCAAACGCGCCAACTGGTATTTCGAGCCGCGGGTCACCGCCTATACGGCCAATACGACCGGCCACACCGATCTCGAGGCCCGTGCGCTTGATCTTTATCGCAACCTGCTGCATCCCGACGGCCACGACTATTTCATCGCCAATCCGCTGGCCGTCGATGGGCCGGGCGTGCCGCAGCCAGCGCTGGAAAACCCGGCCACCAACACTTTCAACAAGGCGCTGGCCGTGCCGGAAGTGTCGCAATGGGCGATCAACCTGATCTCGATGCCCGAGCTGTTCCGCCGCTTCAAAGCCGGCGTACCTGCCAAATAGCGCTAAGGATCTGGAGCACTCACCGTGACCTCAGATAGCGTTGCCGTCACGGTCGATATGACCCAAGCGGTACAGCGCCTCACGCAGCGGCGCCAATTGCGCCTCGTAGCGCCGCCACGCCCCGACGCCCTGGGCGTTTATCGGCGCACGCATCTGGGCCGAACTGGAGGTCATAATCGGACCGGACGTTCTATGCGGCGCCAGGCACGCCTCTTCGAACGGCAAGCCGCAAGCCTCAAGTAAAGCGCGAATCTGCGTTTCGGGATCGCCGATCAAGGCCTCCAGTGAAACGTCGACCATATCCGGGACGCACGTCCGCCAGTGACGCATCAGGTCGACATAGGTCGCGTACTGGGCCGCCAAGTCCTCCTGACGATAGATCCATGGATAGTCCGCGCCCATGGCGATCTTGAACAGGCCGAACAGGCCGTCCATCGGCTCGCGGCGGCTATGGATAATGATCGCGTCGGGGAAGGCCTGTCGAATGAGGCCGGTATAGAGATAGTTCTGCGGCAGCTTGTCGATCGTAAAGGCGCTGCCGTCGCTCAGATAGGCCGTTTCATGGTCGTACGAGTGGGCGATGGTTTGCGGATCGAGATCGGCCGCCGCCGCTATAATGTCAGTGCTGAGCAGGCCGCCCGCCTTGATACGGGAGAGACGTTTGACGGCGACCGAAAAGAATTGCGGCTCGCCCAGGGCCTGGACCTGGCTGTGCGCCGTCAGAATACGTTCGATCAAGGTCGTGCCCGAGCGCGGCAAGCCGACGATGAAGATACGGCGCGGCCCGGCATACATGACGGACCGCCGGCGCGGCATCGGACGGGCAAATCGGGCCGCGGGAAAGTGCTGTTTCCAGGCCTCGACCATCGCCGCCTCACGACGGTGCGGAAAATCGGCGACCCGGACGGCCTTGGCTTCGCCTTCCTCGCCCCACGGTCCATCGATTGACGGCAGAATTTCATCGAGCGCCGCCGCGTTGGCCTTTTCCAGCGCCGCCCAGGCGTCGCCGCGCTGACCGAGGTCATCATATTCCTTGAATAGGGCAAAGCCGATGCGCGACCGGTCGCCCGAGGTCTTTGTCGGCGTTCTCAGCAATTGGCGAACGTGGTTGTTATCCGCCGTCCAGCGCTTGAGGCGCGCCAGGGCGAGGTGCGCGCCGGTATGCGACTTGGCATCGATGGACGCCTGATAGGCAGCTTCGGCACCGTCGATGTCGCCGATCGCCTCGCGCGCCCGGCCCAGACTGAACCAGGCGTCGCCGGCCTCCGGATCGTCGGTGACCGCGCGCGTCAGCACCTCGATCGCCTTGTCCGGCAGGCTGGCATGCAGCAAGACACTGCCGAGCAGGTTCAGGGCAAAGGCGGACAGGCCAGGAATCGTCAAGGCGTCGCGAACGACCTGAATGGCGATCGTATTACGCCCCACCGACAACAGCAGGCGAGCGCGCCGGCACAGAAAATCGCCCCGGCGCAGGGACGCTCGCGGCAGCAAGGCCGCGCCCTTGGCCAAGGCCGTCTCGGCCTCATCGAACAACCACATATGGGTGGCTGCCATGGACAGCGCCCACCAGGTTTCTGGCTGATTTGGGTCCTGCTCAGTCGCGCGGCGCGCGAGTGAAAGTCCTGCCGGCATGTCCCCGGAATCGATAGCGGCAAGGGCTTGGGTACGCAGGGGAGCAGCCGTGGTTAACGACCGCGTCAATAAACTCATCGGGGTTATTCAAGAAATACTGATGGCCCCGGAGCCTTGATATTGCAGTATTTTTCGGCCGCCTGCAAGCTTGTCAGGCAATTTTGGCAAGAAATATATTTTTTGCCTGCGATTGAACCAAATGCCTCGAGAGGCCCTATAAGGGGACTTTCCTCCAGCCCCATTAGACACACTTTTGACGCTATTGCCGTAGCGGAGCTCTATTGGCCGGCGGCGATGGCCGCGGCCCCCGTCGGCAGGGCCAGATTCGACTGGTGCGTGAGCTTTTTACCGTCGAAGCCGAAGACCTCAACTGTGCCGGCGTCCATACTCTCAGCCAACAGCGTTTTGCCGTCGCGCGACCAGGCCGCGCCCTGTGCCCAAGACCCCATCTGCGTTGACGTGACCTTGTTCAGCTTGCCGCCCTCGATCCTCCACACCTGGAGCTCGCTGGTGGTGTGATAGGTCGGCGCCGTGCGCAGCAAATTGGTGCCGTTATCCAGCGTCACGGCGACATAGCGGCCATCCGGCGACATGCGCACGCCTTCGTCGGTCAGGCCGGCCACCTGCGTGTCGACGACTATCGGGCGATCGCCCGCCAGATCGATCAGGGTGATGCTGTCGGCGACCTTGCCATTGCCGCCGACGGCGCCGACCACGGCATAGCGCCGGTCGCGGCCGGAGGTCACTTCGTAGGGCCTGGGCTCGCTCAGCACCGGCTGCGGGTCGAGCGTCAGCTTGTCGCCGTGCAGCGACAGCAGCGACACCTGATTGTCACCATCACGCGTCAGCAGCGCCTTTTCGCCCTCGGCGAAGATCAGCACGGCCGCCGGCGAGGCATTGATATTGCCGAGGTCAAGCTTGTCGAGCGCCGTCAGTTGCCCCTTGGCGAACCGAAACAACGACACGGTTCCCTCGGCGCGATTGGCGATCAACACGCGCGTGCCGTCAGGCGAGAAAGCGACACCCGAAGCGCCGGCGCCGGCCTTGGTCGTCTGCACGACGCGAATCCTGCCCGTCAGGGCGATCACCGTCACCACGTCGTCGGGCTCGATCTGCGTCGGATCGGCGGCGACCTTGCGCGCCGCGCTGACGATGGCGTAGCGGCCGTCGGGCGAGAT
>OUNJ010003840.1_pt1 | contig 11269 bp, 3 predicted proteins | sample 1755361 | NCBI WGS metagenome assembly OUNJ01 (sample SAMEA3914825, study PRJEB12502) | metagenome | biome: forest; material: soil | place: USA | collected 2012-03-12 | depth 0.1 m
GCGCGTGCGCGGCGTGTTCCTGTCGAACATGTCGCACGAGCTCTACACGCCGCTGAACGCGATCATCGGCTACTCGCACCTGCTGGGCACCGGCACCATCCCCGCGGATTCGCCGCGCTTTTCGAAGTACCTGGCCGACATCGGCACCAGCGGCCAGCAACTGCTCGCGCAGGTGCAGTCGGTGCTGGCGTTCACAGACGCCGAATCGGGCCGCTTCGACCTGAAGCCGCAACGCGTCGAGTTGCGCGAGGTGCTGCAAGGCGTGATCGACATCGCGCAGGCCGATTGCCGCGCCAACGGCGTCAGCGTGACGCTGGCCGTGGAGCCGGCGCCGCTGGAAATCGTGATCGATCCGATGCGGCTGTCGCAGGTGGTCTCGCACATGCTGTCCAACGCGATCCGCTTTTCGCGCCCGTTCGGCGAGGTCGCGGTGCGCGCGCGGGCGCAGGGCGAGCACGAGTTCGTCGTCGAGGTGGAGGATCACGGCATCGGCATCGCGCCCCAGGACATGCCGCACCTGTTCATGCCGTTCCGCCAGCTCAGCGAAGGACTCGCGCGCACGCACACCGGCAGCGGGCTCGGCCTCGCGCTGATCCGGCGCCTGGTGCAGGCCCAGGGCGGCACGGTGGCGGTGGACAGCACGCCGGGCGTGGGCAGCGTGTTCTCGTGCACGTTGCCAAGGGCGCAGGGACAGGCGCGGACTGCGTAGAGACGCGATCGCGTGGTTGCGTGCGCGCGGACGAAGCATCCGGGCAAGATTGCTGGCGTCCATTCGAGCGCCGCAATTGCCCGCCTGGTTGATATCTCCTTCGCCCGTTGCCAGCGTTGCCCCGGAACGATGTGAAGGCATTCGTCGCTGCGGTGGCGCGATATTGCCGCGAACATCCATCCCCAACTTCAGTGCCTCGCGGGCCTCGCGATCCGTCTTCTTCGAACTGGGGCGCCTGCATCGGATGGCTCCGTATTTGCGTCATCCGTTTCGTTGTGGCGGACGAATTGCGATTGGCTCCAAATTCTAGGGGGGAGCCGGGTCGTTGGAGGCGGCGTAGGTGTTTCGGACTACCTGGAACAGCATCAACGCCGCCATCGAGACATTTGACGGCGATAACGTGGAATGACGCTACGATAGTTTCACAACCTTGGGGATGGGGTAGATATGAAGCAATCAAATGTCGAACGCTTTGTTTTTTCAAAGAATTATTTTCGCGTTGCCAGTCTTCTGTTTTGTCTGACTGGTACCTCGTTGAGTGCAAACGCTGCGGCGTCTGAGGCTTGGTATCAAGGGCTCACCATAGCGCAGATTGATGCTGAGAATCCTGTACCAGGCAATGGTCAATCCACGACCACCCACGTCTTTGTAGTCGGTACCCCAGGTACGGGCAGCTGGTATTCGTCGATTCAATATGGAACCTGTGGCGGTACCTCGTTGACGCTGGATCCCGCTCAACCCAACTACAAGTCCATCTTGTCGTTGTTGATGATCGCGTACGTCACGAATACGCCGGTGAATGTTTATTCCGCTGGAAATTGCGCTAACGCTGGAATATCGTTGGACGCGGTCAGCCTCAAGAAATAGTTTCGCGATGGAATGTCTTCGGTGCCATCTTGGGGAAATACGGCTGTCAAGGCCACGAAGCTTTCATCGAGCTTAAATTGTTGATCGCTGGCGCCAGTTCCTGAGGTTGCACCCGTACAGAGATGCGCTACCATGCACACGCACGGGGCTGAGCCTGAAATTCCGCTATTCAGGTGAAACCCGGATCAAAACTATCGAAAAACCGGCTTGACGCAAAATGCGTCCTATGTCTAGGCCAAGAAGCCTAGTTATCGGGGAGGCCTGAATGCAGGGATTGACAAAGGGTCGCGAATTCGTTCGCGTGGCGTCGGTGCGCGTTGGCGCGGCGTTGATTCTGGCGGGCGCCACGACGCTGTCGCTGGCCAGTGGCGTGGCGATCACCAGCAGCGGAACGCCCACGTACAGCGCGGCGCTGTCGGTGCCCCCGGGAATCGGGGGGATGACGCCGAGCCTGACGCTCAACTACACCGGTGGCGGCCCCAACGGCCCGCTGGGCTACGGATGGTCGCTGGGCGGCGCATCGCTGATCACGCGGTGCCCCGGCTCGGTCTTTTCCAGCGGACGTGCGCTGCCGGTGGCGTTCACCGTGCAGGATCGCCTTTGCCTGGACGGACAACGGCTGATCGAGAGCAATTCGAGCGGCGCCCCGATCGCGGCTTCGCCGGCGGCCAATGCACTCTTGCAGGACGCTGCGGGACATCCCGAGGATGGCACCAGCTATACAGAGTACCGTACCGAGAAGGACTCGTTCGCCCGCATCCGGGCCTATGGCATGGCCAATGGCGCCGTCGCCAATGGGCCGCGCTATTTCAAGGTCTGGACGAAGTCCGGCCAGGTCATGGAATTCGGCAAGGGCCCGTCCTCTGACGCCAATTCGAATGCGCTGGTGACGGCCTACGGGCAGAACGTCGCCGTCGTCTGGGCCGTCTCGCGCATCAGCGATACGGTGGGCAACTACATCGACTTCAAGTACAACATCCGCAACGTCGCCTGGGGCTCGGGCACGACGGCGGGTACGCCTACGACGGGCACCGAGTGGAACCTGGTCGAGATCCAGTACACCGGCAACTCGATCACGAACCAGGTTCCTTCGAACAAGATCGTGTTCGACTACGCGGATCGCCCGGACACCCCTGGCCTCGCGCAGGATCGTTCCGAGGGCTACCACCAGGGTAGCAAGACGGTCAGCGTCCAACTGCTCAAGGCCATCCGCACCTACATCAACTGGCCCGGGCCTGCGTTGGGGGTCACCGCCTCGCCGGGCGGCGCGCGCATCACGCCGGCTCCGGCTGGCGCTGTGCTGGTCAAGGCGACCAAGCTGACCTATACGGCTGGCGCGAACACGGGGCGCAGCAGCGCGGTGTCGATCCAGGAGTGCGTGGGCAGCGCCGAGACCACCTGCATGCCGGCCACCAGCTTCACCTACGATCCGGGCACCAGCACGGTCTTCGCGCCGTCAGCCGCCTTCGCCGCGAACATGGGCACCACGCCGTTGACCTCGACGGACGGCAGCCGGGGCGTGCTGATCGGCGACTTCAACGGCGACGGTCGCTCGGACATCCTGGTCTGGGCCAAGGATCCGACCCAGAACAAGCTCTACACGAGCAATGGTGACGGCAACTTCACGTTGTCGACCACCTTCAACCTGACCGGCACCAACAACCAGTTGTTCACCACGGACGGCTGCTACTACGCGATGGTGGCCGATTTCAACGGCGACGGCTTGCCCGACATCCTGCGCTATGCCAGCGCCACCGGTTCCAGCAACGTGCCCTGCACGAACCCGGGCACGAGCGTGCTGTACCTCAACAATGGCAACGGCAGCTTCACGACGGCGCCGATCGTCGGCGTGACCTTGCAGCGCTTGATCAGTTCGCCGCCGAACAATTATTGCGGGGCGCCCAACACGCCTTGCACGACGAGCTGGCAGGCCGGAATGAACTTCTACCTGCTGGACGTGGATGGCGACGGCAAGCTCGACATCGTCACCTCGATGCTGCGCCAGGGCCAAGCCCCGTTCGTGCCCAACACCGGCAACGGCATCGGCTCGCCCATCTCGTACGGGACTGCCTGCCCGAATTCCATCTGCACGCACGTCTACAAGGGCGATGGCACAGGGCATTTCACCGACATCACGCCGGCGTCCATGCAGGCGCAGATGATCTTCGTCAATCCATCCGCGACCATCGGCGAGCCCGCGCACGTGGCCGACGTCAATGGCGACGGCCTGCCCGATCTCGTGGCGATGCAGAACGGCCCCAGCACGTTGAGCGCGACCACCTGGTTGTCCAACGGCGATGGCTCGTTCACGCCGATGGCTGCCGCGGCACTGTGCAACTATCCCATCGACTTCAACGGCGACGGTCACGCCGATTGCCTGACTGCCGGAGGCAGCGCGGCGACCAACACCCTGACGGTCGCCAGCGGCTCGTCGACGATGCCGCTCGTCGCGAATTTCAACCTCACCGCGACCGGCCAGGAACTGAACAACGTGGTGCCCGTGGACGTCGATGGCGATGGCCGCACCGACCTGATTCGCTGGAAGGACGATTACACGCAGAACGTCGTTTACCTGAGCAACGGCGACGGCACCTTCCGCACCTCGACGTCGTTCAACCTCAACACCGCGGACTACGCGCTGCAAAAGGGCGACGGCACCAAGCAATTCGTCACCGGCGATTTCACGGGCCATGGCAACGTCGAGATCCTGCGCATGGTGGCCTCGCCTGTCAGCGGGGCGACCGCGACGACGAACCAGCTGTTCTTGAAGGCCGCCATGACGCCGCCGGAAACCTTGACGCAGGTCACCACGGGTTCGGGCATCGCGCACAAGCTCACATGGGTGTCGATCGCGAATTCGGCGAGTGGTCAAATCGGGCCGCGGTTCACGCAGGCGCCACTGCCCGCGTATCCGTTGCAGAACATGACGATGCCGATGTGGGTGGTGGCCACCGTCCAATCCGGTACCGGCGTGGGCGGCAGCACCGTCAATACCGAGTACGCCTACAACGGGTTGCGCGTGGGGCTGGACGGCCGCGGGATGCTGGGCTTCATGAAGATGATCGAGCAGCACGTCGCGCCGAACAACAGCGTGACCCGGCTGGAGACGACCTACTTGCAGGACCGCGGCTACGTGGGCTCGGCCGGTGTGGTGCAGTCGTATGACCAGGGGATCGGCAGCGGCGGCCACCTGCTGAGCGAAACGACCAGCGCCTATTGCGACACGACCTCCAGCGCGGCGTTGCCGGCGATCACCACCTTCGGGACGGCGCCCACGCCGTGTCCGTCGACGGCGCTGATCGAACGCCCTTACCTGTACCAGACGGTGGCGGAGGGCTGGGACATCGATTCGCAGCGGACGGCATTGCCGGTCACCACCACGACCAACACCTTCGACGCGGAGGGCAACCCCGCCGTGATCGTGAGCACCACCACCGGTACCGTCGCGGGCGCGTCCCAGACCTCGACCAAGACGGTCAACAACAACTACAGCGGCGAGGACATCGCGGGGGACCACTGGGTGCTCAACCACCTGGTGGGGGCCACGGTCAACAACGTGGTGGCCAACGCCCTGCCCAACGTCACAACGAGTTCCGGCACAGGCGCCCATGCTGCCGATCGCAGCGGGCCGATCGCCGGTCCCAACATTCCCGCGCTGATGACGATCATCACGAATCTGCTCTTGAGCGACTGATTCCGGTCGACCGATCGAGCATGGCGACGAGGCGCGGGCGGCGCGAACCGGAAGGTGCGTCGCCCGGCATCCGACAAGACACGGGCACACAGGGAGCCACGATGAACCAGGGGTCCAGAACCGAGATGCGCGATACCGCGGCGATGCGTTGGACGAGGGCAGGGCGAGGGGCCTTCGCGGTTGCCGCGTTGATGGCCACGGCCTTCGCGCACGCGCAGTCGCAGGCGGTCAGCCAGCCGTTCAACTACACGCGCACGAGCGCCATCAGCTACTACGTGCAGTCGGACGGCGTGCTCGAGGGCCTGGTCAAGAGCGAGACCGTCGAGCCCAACAACGCGGCGCTGTGCGTCGTCACGAGCTACAGCTACGACAGCTACGGCAACCGCAACGGCTCGACGACCGCGCCCTGCACGGGTGGCTCGACACCGTCGGTGACCTCGTCGTTCGTGGCGCGGTCGTCGACCTCGAACTACGCGGCCGTGGCGCAGCAGGCGATCGTGGTGTCCGGCACGTCCGTCAACGTGTCCATTCCGGCGGGCATGTTCGCCACGACGGTGGCCAACACGCTCAACCAGCAGGAGACCCATACCTTCGATCCGCGCTTCGGCGCGGCGCTGTCGGTCACCGGCCCCAACGGCCTGACCACCAGCTACACCTACGACGACTTCGGCCGCAAGACGCGCGAGCTGCGTGCCGACGGCACGAGCGTGGTCACGTCCTACTGCCTGCTCAGCGGCAACACCACCTCCAACAGCAGCGGCTGCGCCTCCCTGGTCTACGCGACCAACGAAATCCCGGCCAACGCCTACATGGTGGTGCACAGCGAGCCGCACAACGCCGCCAACGCGGTGATGGGCGCGTACCAGCGCGTGTTCACCGATGCCGAAGGCCGGACGCTGCGCGCATCGACGCAGTCGTTCGACGGCGCAAGCCAGCCGACTTCGGTCGGGCGCGTGGTGGTGCAGGACACCGTCTACAGCTCGATCGGCGCCGTCATCATGACGACGCAACCGTACTTCCTGGCGACCGGTTCCTCGACCTTGACGGGCAGCCAGGACGTCGGTGTCACGTCCACGCAGTACGACCTGCTCGGTCGCCCGACCTACGTCGTCACGGCCGATCCGCACGGCAGCCAGGCCAGCGTGTCCTTCGGCAGCTTCGGAACGCGCACGGCCAGCATCACCGGCATCGTGTACGCCGCCAGCACCACCACGGTGACGGACGATCTCGGCCGCACGCGGACGGAGGAAAAGGACCTTGCCGGCAACGTGGTGCGCATCACCGACCCGACCGGCGCGCAGCTGGCGCGCCAGTACGACGCCTTCGACAACCTGGTGCAGACCAAGGACGCGCTGCAGAACCTGGTGACGGTGACTTACGACCTGCGCGGCAACAAGCTGTCGCTGTCCGACCCGGACAGCGGGCTGACCATGTACTGCTACGACGCGCTGGGCCAGCTCAAGGCGCAGCAGACCGCGTCCATGCGCGGCAACAACACGGCCCAGGCCTGCCCGACGGACATCGACAGCACGACCACCGCCAAGGCGGAGACGGGCTGGACCACGATGGCCTACGACACGCTGGGCCGGGTGCGCCAGCGGGCCGAGCCGGAAGACGTCTCCAGCTGGGCCTACGATGCCTATCTGAACGGCGCAGCCTGCGCCAAGGGTGTTGGCAAGCTGTGCGAGAGCAGCTCGACCGTGGGCAGCGGCCATCGCTATGCCTTCGACGCGCTGGGCCGTCTCGCGTCGTCGTCCGAGACGACCAACGCGGCCGGCACGACCGGTTTCGCCAGCGCCGTCACGTACGACGCGTCGACGGGGCGAATGGCCACCAAGACCTATCCGACCGGCTTGCAGATCGCCTACGTCTACACCGCGAGCTCTGCTGGCAGCCCGGGCGGCTTCCTGAACGGCGTCCAGCTGGCCAGCCAGTTCACCGTCAATCCTCTGCCCCACGCAGCCGGCGCTCAGGCGGGAGCGCCTGCGACCTTGAGCTCGGGCACCATGCTGTGGCAGCCGGCCACGGTCGATGCCTGGGGCCATGCCACGGCCGACCAACTGGGCAACGGCGTCACCGACAGGAGCACCTTCGAGGCATCTACCGGACGCCCGACTACGTTGCTGGCTGGTGCTGGATCCACGGGCACCGGCGTCCTCAACCTCTCCTATGTGTGGGACAGCCTGGGCCGCCTGAGCACGCGCACCGACAGCAACGGCGCGGGCGACGCCAACGCGGTGGTCGACGGCTACCAGTACGACGGCGTCGACCGCCTGGTGCAGTACACCGTCCAGGCGCCGGGCGTGCCCAACTACACCCGCACGGTGACGATGCAGTACAACGCCATCGGCAACCTGCTGTACAAGAGCGATGTCGGCACCTATGGCTACGCGCCGTACGGCAACACGTCGGGCACGACCAATCCGCTGCCGCACGCGGTGGCCACGCTGACGGACAACGAGGGCGTGCCGCGCCACTACTCGTACGACGCCGGCGGCAACCTCACCGCGGTGGACGCGGGCAGCTACCGCGCGTTGAGCTACACCAGTTTCAACCTGCCTGACAGCAGCACCGGCATGGCGGGCCCGAGCGCCAGCCCGCGCTACACCTACGTCTACGACGAGAACCACCAGCGCATCAAGGAAACGCGCGTGGATTCCAGCGGCACCCAGGTCACCTGGTTCGCCAACCCCGACAATGCCGGCGGCCTGGGCTTCGAGAGCGAGACCTCGGCCAGCGGCGTCCTCAACAACCGCCACTACATCACCGCCGGCAGCCAGACCCTGGTGCTGGTGACCACCGGCGCGCTGCCGGCGCTGTCGGTCGGCCAGACCGCGCCCACCCCCAACATGACGGTGGTGGGCGTCAAGGTGGAGTACTGGCACAAGGACTTCCTGGGCAACCTAACCACCACCACCAACCACCTGGGCGTGGTCACGGCCTACTACTCGTACGACCCGTTCGGCAAGCGCCGCAACCCGGGCGGCGCTTATGACGCGGCCGGCGCACTGGTCATCCCCTGGTCGACGACGCTGGACAACGGCACGGGCCGCGGCTACACCGCTCACGAGCAGCTGGACGACATTGGCTTGGTTCACATGAACGGCCGCCTGTTCGATCCGACCCTGGGCCGCTTCCTGCAGACCGATCCGATGCTGCAGTCGCCGGACAATCTGCAGAACTACAACCGGTACAGCTACTGCCTGAACAATCCGGTGACTTGCAATGACCCGAGCGGGTATTTCCACTTCAACTTCAACAAGTTCTACTTCGCGCTGGCGCATGCGGATCCTTGGAGCTATTGGGCAACCAAGACCGTTGCGCACACCGATGCGGGATATCAGATTGGATTCATCGCTATTGGCTTTGTATCCGGCGTCCTCGACGACGTGGAAACACCGGCCGTTGGTATGGCTTTCGCAGCGGCTGCCAATGCCGTCTGGGTAGGCTTTCACGGCGGCACGACGACGGATTCTTTGCGGGCTGGTGCAATTGCAGGACTGACGGCGGTGGCAGATAGCGAGATTGGTTCTGCTTTCCAGACGTGCGATGGTTGCTACCTGAGTACTGCAGAGAATACGCTTGCACATGCTGCGCTCGGCTGTGGCACCGCGAGACTGTCTGGCGATAGTTGTAGCAGCGGGGCTGCATCCGGCTTTGTGTCTGCTGCATGGTCAAATTATTGTGAAGATTGTGGGAACGATAATTTAATTGAAGGCACGATAACGCACGCAACAATAGGTGGTATTGCATCAGTTGTCGGAGGTGGGAAATTTTCCACTGGCGCGGAAACAGGGGCTTTTGCCTATATATTTAATCAGTGTGGGCATGCTAATTGTTTTGGGGGACTGGCTGGTGACGTTCCTCCAAATCAAATGTCAGGCCTTTCGTATATCCAGCAATCTCTTGCTGGAGCATATGCAAAGTTGATCGCGGCTGTATGGGGAAATTATCAAGTTTATTATGGCGCCGGTATGGAGGGAACTCATATCGTAGGAGGGATGGCTCAGATTGGATCCACGTTGTCGATAAACCAAGGACCCCAAGGATTTTATACTCTAGGTGATACGTATGGTTATAATGATGCCGCACCTGGTCCATTCGTTGGTTATCAGAATTCTGAATTGACCGGTCCTGGTAGATCAATTAATTTCAGTTATGAACTATTTTCTGGTTCTGTTAATTTTGATGAAAATTGGAACTATGTTGGTATAACTTTGGCGCCTGGTGCTAAACTTGGTGGAAGTGTTGCTTTCACGAATACCTGCACTTTCGTGACTTTTAATCAGCGCCGTTGTTGAGTATGGCTGAGTTGCAATTGGCTTCGATTAAACGTTGGAGGATTGGTTTATCAATTTTATTTTCGTTGATGATGGCGATGTACTGTGGGTATAGTGAGTGGGGTTTTAGGAGAAACCTATCACGTGCGCTTGCTTGGCCAATTATTCAAGGGAAAATTTCCGACGCATCGTCTCGCAAGAATTGTTCTAAAGATACCAAATTCACTCCCTTGATTGTTTACTCCTATACATTTTCTGGAGTAGGCTATGATGGTGGAGTTGCAATCTTCAAGGATTTGCCGTGTGCTGATGAGTTGATGATGAGTGGAATATTGAAGCGATTTCCGGTTGGGGCCACGATTCCAGTACACGTCAATCCAGTTGCGCCTGGAGAGTCCGTGGTATACATCGATTGGAAATATCTCTGAACCACGCGGCTCATGTCGCGAATATGCGGCCAAGCCGAGGTGTCAGGTGCTATGAAACGCCTAACATAGCCGACATTGGTGGTTCAAGAACTCTCGTCTGGTCGTCAAGATGATGGCGGACGTCGAACTCATGCATACGATCCGAACAAACCGGCCTTTTGGTACCAAGATCAAGTTATGTTGAAGGCAGGACGGTCCCCTTTCTTCCTTGCCTTGTAAGCTTTCGCGCTTTCTACAGTCTCAAGGCTGCAAGTCGATTTGCTACTGCAAAACGACCGCCCGGAGATCGAACTTCTACTTCAATTTGCCGACCTCTATTAAATTCACGACGAGTCGTTGGGCCAGGAGGGTGGCTTTTGGCTGGCAATGCGGCGACCCGGTACCCCGCCTTGTCATGGGAGTTGCCGCGGTACTTTTGCTGACGTTGGCATCAGCGCTCTTGCAGGTAAAGCAGGTTGACAACGCGGCGGGCAGGCTATTAGCACGTTTGACCAAACTCCAAGCCGCCCGCGCCGCCTCGACCGCCGCCATCCAGTCCGAGACCCCGCCCGACGTCGTCCAGACCCTCCCGAACGCCCCCCAAGTCGCCCAGGTACTGCAGACGCTTCAACAAGCTGCCGAGACCGAAGGCGTGCAGGTGGCCTCCGTCCAGGCGGAAGAACACGCCGCGACCCCCACCACCCTCGGCCACCTGGATCTCATCATCTCGATGAAGGCCTCGTATCCAGCGATCGTCGTCGTGATCCAGCAGGTGCTCGACCGCTACCCCGGCGCGACGCTGCGCCAGCTGAGCCTGGCGCGCACCACGGACTTCGCGTCGACATTGCCTGTCGCCACCACGCCGAACGCGAGCGGAGCGGCCGCGCTACCGGCCGCATCGCCCTCCGAGGCGCACGTGACACTGTCGTTCTGGTCGCGCCCGCAAGGCGTCCCGCGTGTCTTGCCGATCGCTGCCAACGTCTCTTCGCCAGCATCGGCACCGCTCGGTGCATCCGCTGGGCAGGCCGCATCGGCAGCATCCGCGGCCATCGCCGCGCGAGCGCCGTCGCAATCCGCTGCGCGTCGCCTGACAATCGAGCCTCCGGCATCCACCGCCAAGAACTGATGCGCCCCTGGCTGAAATGGACCCTTGTCGGCACCGGCATCACCAGTGCCGCGGCCTTGTGGCTGGACCCGGACACGCCCGGCACAACGCCCGCCGTCGTCGACGCGCGCGTGCCGACGCCGTCCTCGCCGACGGGCGCCTCCGATCCGTACGGCAACTGGCGCGACGCGGTCGCGACGGCGTCGG
>OUNJ010000115.1_pt1 | contig 11252 bp, 6 predicted proteins | sample 1755361 | NCBI WGS metagenome assembly OUNJ01 (sample SAMEA3914825, study PRJEB12502) | metagenome | biome: forest; material: soil | place: USA | collected 2012-03-12 | depth 0.1 m
GCCGATCCGGCCTCGACCCTTCTGGTGCAGAATTCCGTCAACCGGGTGAACGATAGCCTCAGCTGGCGCGACGGGCGGCTAACCTTCGATCAAGTCACGCTCGGCGACGCAGCGCGCGAATTCAATCGCTATAACCGCAAGAAGCTGGTGATCGCCGATTCGCAAACCGCGGCCATCCGCATCGGCGGCAGCTTCCAGGCGACCAATATCGATGCCTTTGCCCGTTTGCTGAAAGAGGGTTTCGGGCTTCGTGTCGCCGATAATGGAGAAAATGTTACCGTTTCCGAATAAGCCTGTTACGGATATTCGTCACCGCATTGTCACAGAAGCCATAGACCCGCACAGGGCGGGCAGGGCAGGGAACAAAATTGTGACAACTCTTAAGGGATGGAATGCTTCGTTCAAGGCGGTCCTCGTGGGGAGCGTCTGCGCCTTGGCGCTGGCCGGATCGGCGATGGCGCAAAGCCGCTCGTTCGACGTGCCGGCGGGCGATCTGAAGGCCGGGCTCGACGCCTATATCCGCCAATCCGGCGTTCAATTGATCTATCGCGTCGACGATGTCCGCGGCAAGACGACGAAGGGCGTGCACGGCGCGCTGTCGCCCGATGAGGCACTGAACCAGCTGCTGGCCGGGTCGGGGTTCAAAGTCAATCACGACTCGAGCGGCGCCGAGGTCCTGGTCAAGGCGCCGGTGGGGCAGACGGACGCCAAGCCCGCGGGCGGCGTCATCCGGCAATCGGTCGCGCCGGTCGCCACGTCGTCGTCTCAGGAGGCCACCATCGTCGTGGTGACGGGCAGCCATGTTATCCGCGACGGCTCCAAGGCGCCCAGCCCGACGACGGTGGTGTCGGCCGAGGAACTGGAAGCAACCACGCCGACGACGATTGCCGATGGCCTGGTCAAGCTGCCGGTTTTTATGGACTCGAACCTGCCCGGCATTCCCAGCGACGGCCGGCGCAATGACGGCAGCACCTCGCTCAACATCCATGCTTTGGGCTCCAACCGCACCCTGATCCTGCTCGACGGCATGCGCATGGCGCCGACCAATGCCGACGGCTCGGTGTCGATCGACACCATCCCGACGGAGCTGCTTCAGCGGGTCGATACGGTCGCCGGCGGTGCCTCCGCCGTTTATGGCTCCGAAGCCGTGGCTGGCGTCGTCAACTTCGTGCTCAACACCAAGTTCACCGGCCTGAAGATCAATGCCCAGACCGGCATTTCCAAATATGACGATGTACCGAGCACTAAGCTCGGCGCCGCCTGGGGCACGAACCTGTTCGAAGGGCGCGGTCACCTGATGGTGTCCGGCGAATTCTACAAGCGCGGCGCCCTACAGGTGTGGGATCGGCCTGATGGCCCGGAAGTCGTCCTGTTGACCGGCAGCGGCACGTCCTCGAAGCCCTACGTCATTTCCTACGATGTGCGCCGCTCTGATTCGAGCTTCGGCGGCAAGGTCCAGACCTGCGGCGGCACGGCGGCAAGTTGTCCGGCGCTGAACCAGCAGTTCGTCAGCGACGGCGTTCTGGGCGCCTTTAATGCCGGCACCGCCACGACGACGTCCGGTCAGAATATCGGTGGCGACGGCGCCTATAGCCCCTACAGCACCGCCCTGGTCAGCCAGAACCGCTTGGCTTTCTTCAGCCGCTTCGATTACCAGCTCAGCGATACGGTCAACGCCTTCGCCATGCTGTCGGTGTCGAAGTCGACCGCCGTCGGCTGGCACTTTCCGGACAAGCTGACGCCGGCGGCCAGCTCGACCCTGACGACCCTGAGCACCGGCACATTGTCGAGCGCCACGGTGGGGGCTGCGGTCTTCTTCAAGAACAACCCCTTCCTGTCGCCGTCGGTTATGACGGCGCTCGGCAACAACAACACCAATACCGCCGCCAATACCTTCAGCCTGGGCACCTATCTCACCGGCTTCGGGCGTGACGGTACGGCGGGGACCAGCGGCGAGAACGCCTATGTCAACTTCCTGACCGGGCTTAACGGCCACACCGGCAAGTTCGACTGGAACGTCTATCTCGGCCGTGGCCAAAGCGACCAGACCACGATCAGCTACAATAACGTCAACTATCAGAAGCAGTTTGCCGCCATGGACGCGGTGAAGGCGTCGGACGGAACCATCAAGTGCTATGCCGCCACCCAGGCGGCGACCGCTGCGGAATATGCCGACTGCGTACCGATGAACGCCTTCGGGCCGACAGCGATCACGCCGGCCATGTTCAAGTACTTCACTCAGGACACGCAGTACGTCCTGACCAACCGCATGGATAGTTTGGGCTTCGATGTCGCCGGCGACGTCATTCAGGCGCCGGCGGGCCCGATCCGGGTCGGCGTGTCCGGCGAAGCGCGCTGGACGGCGCTTATCCTCGACGGCGTCGGCACCGACGCGGCGGCCAAGGTGGACTGCACCGGGCTTCGCCTGTGTTCGGTCAATACGCCGCTGTGGGCGGCTCCGGTCCTGCCCAGCATGTCCAAGAGCACCAATGTCTGGGAACTGGCGGTCGAAGCCGAAATCCCGCTGCTCAAGGACGTCGTTCTGGCCAAAAGCCTGAGCGTCAACCTGGCGGGACGCCATACCGATTACGCCCTGACCGGTCCGGTCAATACCTGGAAGGCCGGTGCCGTGTGGGACGTCTTCGACGGCCTGCGCTTCCGCACCGCGGCCTCGCTCGATATCCGCGCCCCCACCCTTTATGACCTGTATGCGCCTCAGGCGATCACGGTCGGCAGCGTCACCGACGTCGTCACCGGCCAGAACCAAGTCGCCAACACCTATGCCCAGGGCAATCCCAACCTGGTGCCGGAACAGGCGCGCAGCTTTACCGGCGGGATGGTGGTGCAGCCGACCTTCTTGCCGGGCTTCATGTTTTCGGCGGACTATTACGACGTCCACATGAAGAACGAACTCAGCACCATCACTGGCGCGACCACGGCGATTCAGAACATCTGTAAGACGTCTGGCTTTACCAGCCCGTACTGTTCGCTGATCATCCGGGTCAATAATACGACCTATCCGACGGCGTTCCTTTCGGAGAACATCAACGCCGCCTCGACCCACATCAGCGGCTGGGATCTGGAAGCGCGCTATCACCGCGGGCCGTTCAATCTGCGCGTCTTCGGCAGCTATCAGCCGACCAACGAGACCCTGTCCTATCCGGGGGCGTCGCCGGCCGACCGGATCGCACCTGAGTGGCGTATCACGACGCAGGCGGGCTATACCGGCCGCAAATGGGCGATCAATCTGCAGAACACCTGGTTCTCGGCCTTCGACCACGATCCGGCGCTGTATACGACCTATCATGTCATGGGTTTCAACACGACCGACCTGTCGGTGCAGTATTCGCTCGACACAAGCTACGCTGGTCGTCTGACGCCGTTCATCAACATCCAGAACCTGTTCAACAAGCAGCCCCAGGTCTTTCCGATCGTCACCGGTATCGGCATCCAGTACCCGACCTATCCGGGCTACGACATCATCGGCCGTTACGTCACCATGGGCGTGAAGGCCAAGTTCTAGTTTCCCAGCGTAGCGTAAGAACTGAGGCCGCAATGAAAGTTGCGGCCTCATCTTTTGTGGCGCGCAAGGGCGCATTAAGGCAGGAGCATCGGATGCTGAAATGGATCGCTACCATCATCAGTGGTTGTGCGGCTATATCGGCCGTCAGTCCTGTATATGCCGCTGACGCGCCGGCTCTGCATCAGGTCTTCGTCGACTACCACGTGCCGCGTTTTACCCGGCTGCACGACGGCGCCAATGGTGTGTGGCAATTCTCGGGCGCCGCGGCGGCCAGTCGGCTTCCTGACACAGCCGTCAATTACAATCCCGACCTGATCGACGACAAGGGCCGTAACGAGATCGCCGCGACCAGCTATCCGCTGGCCGGGATGCAGTCCGACCTCGATCCCGACTATCTCGAATACCAGGTGCTGTCGGCCAAGTGGGCGCATATCGACGGCTTCATGGTCGAATGGGGGGCGCCTAGCCACGCCGGCAATGCCGTGCTGCTGGCGCTGGAGGCGGCGGCGCAAAAATACGGGCTGAAGGTTGGCGTCAACTGGTGCGTCGGCTGGGCCAAGCAGGGCCTGCCCGCCGGCGCAGATCGCGAGGCCTATCTTAAGCGGCTGGATGCGGCCGCAGACTATCTTCAGACAACGCTTTATGCTGCGCCCAATGCGGCGAGATTTGGCGACCGGCCGGTCGTCATGATCTTTGGCGGCGATCTGACAGACGATGAGTTTCACAGGTTAAAGAGCCGCTGGCCGGACGGGGCGGGCGCGCCGCTTTTGCTGCGCCAGGGCATGGTCGGCGGCAATAGCGACAGCGGCCATTTGACCATGAGTGTCGTGGATACGGATGGCTTCAGTGTCGCCAAAGGGTTCAACCCCGATGTCGGCGGCTATTTCGGCTGGGTGCCGGCGCGGCTTCGCCACACGACCGAAGTGAATGCCAAATGGGATCGTTACGCCACGACCGACGACACCCCGGACTACCTGACAGCCCTGTTGTCCTTGCCCGTGCCTGACCGCCCCTTTTTGCGGCTGGTCAGCGCCTCCCCGGGCTTCGACAACCGGCCCTCAGCTGGCTGGAACAAGAACGATCTGAGCTCCATCCCGCGCGGCCACGGAGAAGTCTATGAGGCGATGTGGCGCTATGACCTGGCGCATCAGGCGCAGTTCGACTGGGTGCTCATCCCGACCTGGAACGACTGGACCGAAGGCTCGCAGATCGAGCCGTCGGAAGAAGATCGGGGCACCGCTTTGGCGATGACAGAGCATTATGCTGCAGCCCTCAAACATATGACGTCGGACGCGGGCGGATTGTCACTGCCGTTGCGGCTGTTCAAACTGCGCAAGGGTTGGGAGCGGATTGAGGCGATCACCGGGACATCACCGGCGCACGCAGCGGCACTGGATGCCATTGCTCAGGCGATCAGCGACGGCGACACAGAGCGTGCGTCGCGACTGATATCGGCAATGGAACAGGAACTGGCGGCCGCGCAAGCCAGGCTGCCAAGCCCGCAGCCTATCGTCCTGCGCCTGGGTGACGGGCTGAGTGTCGTGAAATCCAATCCGCAGGCGGTCTCGCTAGCGCTTCCGGTCGACGTGGCTGGAAGGCTGCGCCATGCCTATTTCGACGCCGTGCTGACGTTCGATTATCGGGCGCCCGCGGACAGTGGACTCACCATCCGGACTGCAACCGATCGCAAACCGTCGGCGCAGGGCGACTACGGCGTCGTCGCTCAAATCAAAACAAAGGCGAGCCCGGACTGGAAGACGGGGCGCGTCCGGCTCTACACGCAAAACGCGATATTTGAACATAGCCTCCCCGACAATGGCGACATCGCCTTCACCTTTTCGCGGCCAGCCGATCTACGCGACGTCACCGTGACATTCGACCTCTCTGCGAAGGCGTCGTCAGTCGATGCCCATCCTTAGTCACGGGCCTAATCACTCTGGCCTAATCACTCTGGCCTAGTCACTCTGGCCTGATCGCTGGCGCCAACTTCGATTTTCGCACCCACCCACAAAAAAGCGGCCCGCCCACTGGGGGGGACGGGCCGCACCGATCGAAGCCGATCGGGCCTGGGATTAGTAGGACAGGTTCAGGCGCACGCCGTAGAAGCGCGGCATGGAAATCGGGAAGGTCGTCGAATTCGGAATGCCCGCCACATAGTTTTCCGGCGCGCCGACCTTTTGCACCTTGTTCTCGATGTTCTGCACGAACAGCTCGACGTCGTAATGCCCTTTGGCCGGGAAGTAGGTGAGGCTGGCGTCCGAGCGCGTGAACGGCTTCTGCTTGAACTGTACTGCATTGACGAAGTCGGAAAGGTAATAGCCCGAGCTGTACTTGGTGAAGCCGCGCAGTTTCAGCGAGGCGCCGTCGCTCAGGTCGACCGTATGGTTGATGCCCGCAGTCAGAGCCAGGTCCGGCGTGCTGTCGAGCGACTTGCCCTTCCAGTCGACGTTTTGCAGAGCTCCGGCCATGAAGCTCTTGTATTCGGAGTGCTCCATGGTCGTCGACAGCGACAGATTGGTCGCCGGCGATATTTTGTAGGCGAACTCGTTTTCCCAGCCGTAGATCGTCGCTGGCACCAGGCGGGTGAAGACCAGGGTCGAGCCGTTGACCAGCAGGCGGCTGGAGATCTGGTCGCCCTTATAGTCGTAGTAGAACAGCGACGTCGTATAGGTCAGGTTGCCGGCCGGCTTGCCCTTGTAGCCGATTTCGTAGGCCGTCATTTCTTCGGGCGCGTAGGGCGTGGGGCCGAACACCCGCGGATCGTAGTCGTTGAAGCCGCCGGCCTTATACCCGGTGGCGATCGAGCCGTAGATCATGTCGGTGGCCGACAGATGATAGTCGAGACCGGCGCGATAGGTCAGCTTGCTCGACTTGTAGTCGCCATTGTTCGGCGTGCCGATACAGGCGTTGGGATACTGGCAGACCTTGCCTGACGGATCGAGCCACACGCTCGGCGGCACCGTGTTGTAGTTCATATTGCCGATAGCCGAATTGCCGAAACGTGTCAGTTCGTCCTCGGATTCGCGCAGGCCCAGCACCACGTCGAGCTTGGAGGTCGCGTGCCAGGTCGCCTGGCCGAACAGACCGGCCGAGGTGTGGGTCGTCTTGTTGACGAAATCGAGCGCGTTCGCCCAGGTCGCGGTATTGGTGTAGGTGGCGGTCGGCGCATTCCACACGTGCGAGTTTTCATTGATGTTTTCGCGCACGTAGTTCAAGCCGATGACGTAGTCGATCGGGCCGGAATCGGCGTTCGAGAAGCGTAGTTCGTGTTCGACCGTGTGCAGGTTCCAGCGGTTGTCGCTCAGCTGGAACAGGGAAGCGCCGAAGCCTGAGAAATCGTTGGCCTTGGGGTTGTCGTCCGACGGGATCGGATCATGGGCGTGGAAGTGCTCGTAACCCGCCTGGTAGGCGACATTCACGCCGCCGAGCTTGAAGTCCCACTCGCCGTCAAGATTGTTGAAGTTGTCGTTGACGTTGCCCGCGCGCATCGGGTTGGGCAGGATTTTCAAGGCGCCGCTGGCCTTTTCGCCCGAGGCATCGAGGACGTCGCCGACGCCTTCGCCCAGCCCGTAACCGCCGACGTGGCCGCCGGTGGCGGTGACGCGGAAGGTCATGTCGGCGTTGGGCTTATAGAGCACGGCGACACGGCCCGTGGCATTGTCTTCGTCGTTGAGCTTGGGCAGGCCGTCGGCCGAGGCGTAATAACCCTGAGCGGTCGAGCCGTTGACCGGGGTCAGGTAACCGTCGCGTTGATTGACGCTGCCGGCGACACGGATGGCCCATTTGTCGCCGAGTGGCATATTGACCATGGCCTGGACACGGCGGGTGTCGTAATTGCCGTATTCGAAGGTTGCATTGGCGTCGAAGCCGCTGAGGCTCGGCTTATTGGTGATGACATTGATGGCGCCGCCGGTCGAGGCCTTGCCGTACAGCGTGCCGACCGGGCCGCGCAGCACTTCGACGCGCTGGACGTCGAAGAAGGCCAGGCCCTGCTGGATCGGGCGGCCGTAATAGATGCCGTCGATGCTGAATGAAACGCCCTGTTCGCCCTTGGACGTCGTGTCAGTGGTCGTCACGCCGCGGATATTGGTCGAGATACCGAAGCCGTTACGGCTGACATTGACGCTGGGGGCGACGTTCTGGACGTCGTCGATCTTGGTGACGCCGGCGGTCTTCAGATCGTTGCCGGTAATGGCGTCGACCGCGGCCGGAACGGAAAGAGTCGATTGCGAGCGCTTGAAGGCGGTGACGACGACGACGGTCGAGTCTTCGGATGCCTTGGCTTTGGCGGTGTCCGCCGCCGGAGCTGCGGTCTGGGTGTGGTCCTGTGCTTGGGCGTGAGCGGCGAGCGCCAGGAGACTCACGCCGGCCAGGCACGCGGTAGCTATGGCGATGGGTTTCGTCATGGTTTCTTCCCTTTTTTCGTCCGGCGAACGTCTCTTCACGTCTCGCCGGACGCTGATCCTGTATGTGGCGCGAACGGCCTGTGTTTTTTATCGCCCAGAATGCGGGCTTGACTGTGCTGGCCGCCAAAAAGCGCTGTAATCTTTGCACCGGTGAATATTCAGGGGAAGTTGCGCTAACCCGCATATATAATTTGCGTGCCCGCCTATAAGAAATGACCCCCAGGCAGGAAGGGCCACACCCTCCCTGAAGTCGAGGATACCGCACGAGCTGAGTGACGCATGAGGTTAAAGTTTTGGCCGAGGGAGATCTCAAAAATAGACTTTATCGGCGTCGGATTCACCTGCTTGAGTGCTGCAAAGAACCCGAATTTCGATCTGCATCCAAAGAAGAACGTCGGTTATCGATTCTTCGGCCGCATATGTGCTTGCTGAAAGCTTATCGTGCGGACGCGTTCGATTGGCTGAAGCCCGTCTGACCGCGCGGCGGTCTAAAACTTATCACCTCGAACCCGCTTCTGTTTTGCCGCCGTCGCGGCCGCCGCGCATGGTGACAGCGGAACGCTCTCAAGTGGGTTGATGTGAAACGATTATTTTTGGGTAAGCCGGTCCACGGGATCGGGCTTGGATGCATGAGTCTCAGCCACGCCTATGGCGCGCCGCCATCGCCGGAAGCCTCCGGCGAATTGCTGCGCCGCGCCGTCGATCTCGGGGTGCAGCATTTCGATACCGCGGCGCTGTACGGTCTCGGGCGCAACGAGAAGCTGCTGGGGGAGAGCCTGAAGGCCGTGCGCGATCAGGTCATCATCGCCAGCAAGGCCGGCCTGCGCTATGTCGGCGACACCCGCGTCATCGATGGCCGGCCAGACACCCTGCGCCGGACCTGCGACGAGTCGCTGCAGCGGCTTCAGACCGACCATATCGATCTCTACTACCTGCATCGCGTCGATCCGGCCGTGCCGGTCGAAGAGTCGATGGGCGCCCTGGCCGAACTCGCCCAGGCGGGTAAGATCGGCGCGGTCGGTCTGTCGGAAGTGTCGCCGGCGACGCTTCTGCGAGCGCACCGGGTGTTTCCGGTGTCCGCCGTGCAGTCGGAATTTTCACTGTGGACGCGCAACCCGGAGATGGCGGTGCTCAAGGCCTGTCGCGATATCGGCGCTGCTTTCGTTGCCTTTTCGCCGCTGGGCCGCGGCTTCCTGGCCGGGCGCATCAGCCAGGGCGGCTTCGCGCCGGGCGATATCCGCGCCCGCATGCCGCGCTTCCAGGAACCCAACCTGTCGCGCAATTTGGAGCAGTTCGCCGAATTCGCCGCCTTGGCCAAAAGCGCCTTCGTCGCGCCGGCGCAACTGGCCCTGGCCTGGGTGCTGTCGCGTGGCGATCATATCCACGCCATTCCGGGCACGACCAACCTGACGCATCTCGAACAGAACCACTTCACGCCGGTGACTGTCGCGCCGCAGGTGCTGGCCCAGGCGGGAGTGTTGATCAATCACAGCACCATCTGGGGTGACCGTTATCCGGCTTCGGCCGGCGCCGAAGCGGATGCCTACACATAAACCCGAGGTGGCCCTTGCGTGGCGACTGCCACTGCGCGAAGTATGCCTCCGCTTTAATAACAGCCTAACCACAGCCCCAGGAACAGGCCGATGCAAACCCTTGAGATCACCACGCGCGATGGTGCGTGCCGAAGCTACCTCTTCCGGCCGGACGGTCATGGTCCGTGGCCAGCGGCGATCGTGCTGATGGACGGCCCGGGCATCCGCCCGGCCATGTTCGAGATCGCCAACCGGCTGTCGAAAAGCGGCTATGTCGTGCTGTTGCCCGATCTGTTCTATCGCGCCGGACCCTATCCGCCGATGGACACCAAGGTGGTGTGGGCCAATGCAGAGTTGCGCAACGCTCACCGCGACACCTATATGAGCACGGCGACGCCGGCCCATGTGATGTCGGACATGGCGGCTTTTCTCGACTATCTCGAAGACGCACCGGACGTACGCTCAGGCCCCGTCGGCATCGTCGGCTATTGCATGGGCGGGCGGCTGGCCCTGATCGCCGCCGGCACCTATCCCGATCGCATCGCCGCGGCGGCTTCCTATCACGGTGGCGGCCTGGCCAACGATCAGCCGTCGAGCCCGCATCTGCTGGCACCGAAGATGAAGGCGAAGATCTACGTCGCCGGCGCCATCGAGGACGCCAACTTCCCCGACGATATGAAGGCGCGTCTTGAGGCGGCGCTGACCGATGCGGGCGTTGACCATGTCGTCGAAACCTATCCCGCCAAGCATGGCTGGGTGCCGTCCGACATGCCGGTGCACAATCCGGCCGAGGCCGAGCATCACTGGCGCACCCTGATCCCGGTGTTCGACGACGCGCTCAAGGCCGACGCCATCTGAGATTTTCAAACACGAAAAACGCCGTCAGATTGGCATCTGACGGCGTTGGTATGCGTGGTGTGAAGGCCGGGCCGGAAGGGATGCGCGAGGTGAGGGAGAGCGAAACCGTGCCGGCCGTGGCCCTTACATGCCCAGCGCGTACGTCTCGTTGCCCAGGGCGGCGGTCGTTTCGTCGAACAGGTCATCGACCTTGAAGCGCTGCGGGATGATCTTTTGCTCGAAGGCCCAGTCGATGGCCATTTCCAGACCCTTGCGGTTGGCTTCCAGGCCGATCGGCGGCAGATTGCTGCGCGCTTCCTCAGGCGCCAAACCCCGGCTTTCGACGATCATGCGGTAGATTTCACGCACCGCGTCCGGACGCTTTTTGACGATGTCCTTGTGGACCACGAACATGTGGTTGATGGGGATAACGCCTTCGCGCTTGTACCAGTCTTCGGCCGCCGCCCACGGATCGGGCACCAGGGTGCGCACGCGCGGGTCCTTGGGCATATCGACGCCCAGGATGGCCGCGGCCAGTTCGCCGTTCAGCATCATCTGCGGGATGTCGGCATCCTTGGGCATCTGGATGCAGTTGGGCGGATCGCTGTATTCCGACAGGTGCGACTCGTCGATCGTCATCCACGTGACCTTGTCGAGATCGACGCCGTATTCGTGCTGCAGGATGCCGCGCACCCACAGGCCCGTTGTCTGGGCATAGGTGCGCACGCCGACGCGCTTGCCTTCGATGTCCTTGGGATCAAGGTGGCCGAAGTCGACATTGTAGCCGATGCAGTGATGCTGGAAGCGGCCGGAAATGGGGATCGGCAGCAGGACGTAGGGCTTGTTGTAGGCGCGGGCCTGCAAATAGGTGACGATGGCCAGCTCGCCGCAGTCGAAGGCATTTTCGCGCAACATGGCTTTGAAGCCGTTATGCGCCGTTTTCGGGCCGCAGAA
>OUNJ010002169.1_pt1 | contig 11223 bp, 7 predicted proteins | sample 1755361 | NCBI WGS metagenome assembly OUNJ01 (sample SAMEA3914825, study PRJEB12502) | metagenome | biome: forest; material: soil | place: USA | collected 2012-03-12 | depth 0.1 m
GCCGCCCTGGCCGCCGGCATCGCCGCCTTCGTCTACCTACGCTTTGGCGACACAACCATTTTGAAAGCGCTCGACGCCGATTTCATCGCCGCTTTGAACGTCGCCGGACCGACGGTTGCCGCCTTTATCGCCTATCTCGCCGCGGCCATTCTGGTCCCCTGGAAAAACGCGTCCTCGGACGCCCTGATCGAGCGCCTGAAATAGGCGCCCTCAGCCACACCCCATTCTTATCGGAGTAGATTGATGAATTCCCCGCCGCTTCAGCCATTGACCGCCAACCTGCCCGTCAAGGTCGACACGACGCGCGCCGCCATGGGCCGCCGCGCCGCGCAGGACATTGCCGCCGAAATCCGCGCTCGTCTTTCGGCGCAGCCCAAGGTACGAATGGTCTTTGCCGCCGCGCCGAGCCAGCTTGAGATGCTGGAAGTTCTGGCCCTGGCCGCCGATATCGACTGGAGCCGCGTGGAAGCCTTTCACATGGACGAATATATCGGCCTCCCCGCCCAGGCGCCGCAAAGGTTCGCCCAATGGCTGAAGCGGCACTTTTTCGACAGGGTCGGCATTACCGCGCTGCATCTGATCGAGCCCGGCCCCGATGCGCAGACGGTGGCGCAAGACTATGCCGCCCGCCTCGCCGAAGCGCCGATCGATATGGTCTGCCTGGGCATCGGCACCAATGGCCATCTGGCCTTCAATGATCCGCCGGCGGATCTTTACGATCCCCTGGACGTCAAGGTCGTGACGCTGGACACGGCGTGCCGTCAGCAACAGGTCGATGACGACTGCTTTGATGCTATCGACCTTGTGCCGAGCCAGGCCATCACCCTGACCATTCCGCGCCTGTTGCGGGCGTCGCGCCTGTTCTGCGTCGTCCCGGGCCAAAGCAAGCGCGCCGCGGTGGCCGAAGCGCTCCACGGCCCGATCAGCGGCGACTGCCCGGCCAGCGCGCTGCGGCTGCACCCCGACTGCACCCTGTATCTCGATCGCGAGGCCTTCCCCGATGTCGACTGACGCGACGGCCGACAGCCTTTGCGACACCTATCTCGGCGCGTGCCTGGATGTGATGCGGCGTATCCGGACGGAGGAAACCGCCGCCATCGAGGCCGCCGCCGCCCTGATGGCTGACGCCTGCCAGGACGATCGCCTGATCTATATTTATGGGCCGGGCGGGCATTCGAACCTGGCCGCCCAGGAAATCTTCTATCGCGCCGGCGGCCTGATGAATATCTGCCCCCTGCTCGACGAGGGGACGCTGTTGTCGAACGGCGCCATGCGCTCAACGGCGATGGAGCGCCTGCCAGGCTACGGCCGCGTCGTCATCGAGGCGTCCCCTATCGCGCGCGGCGACCTGCTCATCCTGGTCAATACGTTCGGCGTCAATGCCGCGACGATCGATGCAGCTCAAGCTGCCAACGATCGCGGCGCCATCGTCATCGGTATCAATAGCCGCGCCGCCTCTCTGGCCATACCGGCCGATCATCCAGCGCGCCATCCGTCCGCCGCCAATCTGCAGGACCTCGTCCGCATCGCTATCGACAACAAGGTGCCCAATGGCGACGCCGTTGTTGTAGCGCATGAAGGCGAGCCGCCGCTGGGCCCCGTTTCGACCCAGGCCAACAGCTTTGTCCTGCAATCGCTGATCATTCACACGGTTTGCTGCCTGAAGGCGCAAGGTGTCGCGCCGGTCGTGTGGCGCAGCCGCAATGCCAGCGGCGGCGAGCACAACAATTTTGACGTCATCGCGGCCATGCGCCGCCGGGTTCCCGTCCTATGAGCTATCGCAAGATCACCGGCCGACTGCCTGAAACGGGCCAGTCCATCGCGGTCGGCATCGACGACGGGCTTATCGTCGGTATCGAACCGTCGCAGGGCGCCGAGACGGCGTGGCTGAGCCCCGGTTTCATCGACCTTCAGGTCAATGGCTATGCCGGCTTTGACCTCAACGATCCCGACTTCGATACGTCAACCGTCGCCGGTCTGGCCGACCAGATGCTGGGCGTCGGCGTGACGCAATTCGTGCCGACCCTGATCACCGAGTCGAAAGAGACGTTGAAGCGCTCGCTGCAACGCCTGGCTGCCGCGCGACAGGCCTCGCCGCGGCTGACGGCGATGATCCCCTATGCCCATCTCGAAGGGCCCTACATTTCTCCGAACGACGGCCCACGCGGCGCCCACGCTCAAGGCCACGTCCGGGCCTGGGACGTCGAGGAAATCCTCGACCTGCAGCGGGTCAGCGGTGATCTGCTCGGCATGATCACCCTGTCGCCGCACGACGCGGCCGCCCTGCCCTTCATCGAAAAGATGACGGCGCTCGGTATCCACGTCGCCATCGGTCACAGCGATGCCTCGCCCGAGCTTATTCATGCCGCCGCCAAGGCGGGGGCTGTGCTATCGACGCACCTCGGCAACGGCGTTTCGTCGATGCTGCCCCGGCACAACAATCTCATCTGGGCGCAGCTGGCCGACGACCGCTTGACGGCGACCTTCATCGCCGACGGCCACCATCTGCCGGCCGATACGCTCAAGGCCATGGTCCGCGCCAAGGGCATCGGCCGCAGCCTTCTGGTCTCCGACAGCGTCGCCCTGGCGGGGATGCCGGCGGGTATTTACAACACCGCCGTCGGTGGCGCGGTGGAACTGAGCGAAGACGGCCGCCTGGGTCTTCACGGCACGCCCTACCTCGCCGGCGCCGCCCTGCCTCTGAAGGACGGCGTTGCCCGGGTCATCCGGGACGCCGGCATTTCTCTTTTCGAGGCCGTGGCCATGGCAACCTTCAACCCCGCCCGCTTCACAAGCCATGGCGGCGAGCTCCGCGTCGGGGCCCGCGCCGATGTGGTGCGCTTTGAGTGGGCGCCGGGGGATGACAGCCTGAAAATCGATAATTGCTGGATCGCTGGCGAAAGCCGCGGCTAGTCACCTTGCCACGGCAAGAAAATATCTATCTGATATTGCTAGGAAATCGTCGATGTCAGCACACAACTTTCAGGTATTCTGTGGTAAAAAAAGCATATTCATAAAAACTTTCGAAAAGTGTTGTGCAACCGGTTGCCAATTTGTGCAACCGGTCGCACAATCGGCCTCGTAAAAAGGGCGGTTCTCAAAAGCGAGGGCGGCGAAAGGGAAAGGAATTCGAGTTATGACCAAGGTAAGCTTGTTGATGACCAGCGCGGCGTTGGCGCTTTTTGCCAGCGGGGCCGCCCACGCGCAGGACACCAGTGCGACCAAGGCGCCGGCCGCGGCGCCGGAAGCCGACAACAGCACGACCGTGGTCGTGACCGGCGTGCGCCAGTCGCTGCGCAACGCCCTTGACGTCAAGCGCAAGTCGTCGGTCATCCTCGATGCCGTGTCGGCCGAAGACGTCGGCAAGTTCCCGGACACCAATGTCGCCGAAACCCTGCAGCGCGTCCCGGGCGTCAGTGTCGACCACCTGTTCGGTGACGGCGAACGCGTCAGCATCCTCGGCACCGACCCGTCGCTCAACCGGTCGCTGCTCGACGGTCAGACGATCGCCTCGGTCGGCTGGTATACGCAAGATACGCCGAGCCGGACCTTCAACTATACACTGCTCGCGCCCGAAGTGGTGCAGCGCGCCGAAGTCTATCGCAGCTCGGTGGCCAGCATCGAGGAAGGCAGCATCGGCGGCACCGTCATCGTTCGCACGCGCAAGCCGCTGGACCTGAAATCGGGCCTCATCCAGGGTTCGATCGGCGACACCTATATGGATTTGTCGAACAAGAACTCGCCGTCCGGGTCGATCCTTTATAACTGGCGCAACAGCAACCGCACCTTCGGCGTCATTATCGCCGCCCAGCACTTCACCCAGGATTTGCGCCGCGACGGTATCGAATCCGCCGGCGTCACCACCGGTTCGGCCTATCTGACCAACGCCAATTCCAAGACCTCGGCCGGCGTCACCTTCCCGCACGTCGTGACCGCGGTCGGCGCCAATGCCAGTGCCGAAGGCCCGACCAATATCGGCTCGGCCTACTTCACCCAGACGCGCCAGCGCGACGGTGCCAATATCGGCCTGCAATACCGTCCGACCAGCCGCCTGGAGATCGATTTCGACGGCCTCTACACCAAGGAAGTCTTCAACAACGTCAATCAGTCGCTCTATGGCTTCATGTCGACCCAACCGGGCGCCGTGACCGCCCTGACCGCGTCCAACGGCGTCCTGACCTCCGGCACCTTCGCCGACGTCGCCCCCGCCGATTGCGGCACCAAGGCGTCGAAGTGCGTCGGCGTCAGCAATATGCCCGTCTATGTGCGTCAATCCACCGTCGAGACCTATTTCGCCGACGTGAAGGCGATCTACGATCTCAGCGATACGTGGAACATGTCGGTCGAGGGCGGCAAGACGCGCGCCACCGGCGGCACCGACCGTCAGCTCAACGGCACCTTCGTCGCCAATGCCGGCTATACCTATAGCGTCGCCAATACCCCCGGCAATGTCGCGACGCTGGTCTATAACGACCCGACGCTGGCGACCAATGCCAGCAAGTGGACGCTGTCGAGCATCCAGGACACCAAACTTCCGTACACGGACGAAGAGACTTTCGGCCAGGTCGATTTCAAGAAGACCTTCTCCGGCGTCTTCCAGGACCTGCTGTTCGGCGTCAAATTCAAGGATCACGAAACCACCCAGATCCAGCTGAAGCGCTCGGCCACCCTGACATCGGGGGTCACTGCCGCGACGATCGGCACGACCCTGACGCCCGGCAACTTCCTCAGCGGCCTGACCGGTGCATCGAACGACGAAACCAACCACATCCTGATCAATACCGACTCGCTGGCCAGCTATGTCGAGTCCGCGTCGCTCGGCGACTATCTGCCGGTCTATACCGCCGACTTCGACGTCCGCGAAAAGATCGCCAACGCCTATGTCCAGTCGGACTTCAAGTGGCAGAACCTGCGCGGCAATGTCGGCGTACGTTACGCCCGCACGCAACAGGACAGCGCCGGCTACGTCGTCAGCTCCGCCAATGCCAATGTCGCGACGCCGATCACCAACAAGAAGACCTATTCCGACGTGCTGCCGAGCTTCAGCGCCAGCTACGACCTGTCCGACAACTGGGTCGCCCGCTTCTCGGCCGCCAAGGTCATCTCGCGCGCCGGCTTCGGTAGCTTAAGCTCGTATTTCCGCCTGACCGACTCGACTCTGACCGGGACCGGCGGCAATCCGAACCTCGACCCGTATCGCAGCACCAATTACGACGCCTCGCTGGAATGGTACTTCACCAAGGATTCGTATCTGTCGGTGTCGCCCTTCTACCGCGATATCAGCAACTACATCCTGAGCGTCGCCGGCCCCGAGGATCACTACAATTCGACCCTCAACGCCACCTCGACCTATACCGTGACGCGGCCGGAAAACGCCGGCAAGGCCACCAGCCAGGGCTATTCGCTGTCCTATCAGCAGACCTTCAATTCGGGTCTGGGCCTGACGGCCAACTACACCTATGTCGATGCCGCCAGCGCCGGGGGCCAGCCCCTGCCCTACGCCTCGAAGAACCAGATCAGCGTCAGCCCGTTCTACGAAAAGGGCCCGTGGAGCGTGCGCGCCAGCTATACCTGGCGCTCATCCTACTTCACCGGCTACGACACCAATTCGAGCCTCTATACGCGGGCCTTCACCCAGTTGGACGCTTCGGCGGACTACTCGATCGATGCCCACTTGCAGCTGACGTTCAACGCGTCGAATATCCTCAATTCGACCTACTACAACTACTCGGACAATGTGCAGCTGGTGCGCGGTATCTACAAGAACGGCCGCCGCTACATGACGACGCTGAGGTTCAAGTACTAATGGCCACGCGCCTTTTGATTACGCGTAAATTGACTTCCAAGAAGCGGCCCGGAGTCCGGGCCGCTTCAATCCTGTTCTGCGTTTCGATGCTGGCCTTGATGCAGGCCTTGGCACAAAATCCCGCCAGCGCCCAAACGCCCGACGCGCCGTCGATCATTCCGTTTCCGGCGCATTACCAAATGGGCGACGGCAGCTTTGCCCTAAAGACCGGCGCCTTCATCGTCGTTCCCCGCAACGACAAGCCCGCCCGGCAAACGGCCGAATATCTGGCGTCGCTTATGCGGCGGACGCGCGACCTGACCCTTCATATTCGCAGCGACCGCTATAGCGGCGGCATCCATCTCGAGCGATGCGCCCAGACCAAGCCGTCGCAAGCCTATCATCTCGCCGTCACCCCTGATCACGTCACGATTTGCGCCGCCGACGCGCCCGGCCTGTTTTACGGCGCGGTCAGCCTGTGGCAGTTGGCCACAACGGACGGCGCCGATCACGGCGCGGCCGAAATCCCCGGCATGACCATCGACGACAGCCCGCGGTTCCAGTGGCGCGGCCTGATGCTCGACTCGGCGCGGCACTATCAGTCGCCACAATTCGTCATGAACCTGATCGACTGGATGGCGCTGCATAAGCTCAACGTCCTGCACTGGCACCTGACCGACGATCAGGCGTGGCGGCTGGAGATCAAGCGCGATCCCCGCCTGACCTCGGTCGGCGCGTGGCGCCAGGAAGCCGGCGCCGCGGCCGCCTCAGACATCGATCCGGCGACGGGAAAACCCCGGCTTTACGGTGGGGTCTACACCCAGGACGAGGTCCGCAAAATCGTCGCCTTCGCTCAGGCGCGCAATGTCATGATCGTGCCGGAAATCGAAATGCCGGGGCATGCGACGGCCGCCATCGCGGCTTACCCCGAACTCGCTTCCTCGCCCGATGCGCCGTCCGTCCCCTCCCATGATTGGGGGGTGCATGCCAATCTTCTGAACACGGACGATACCACGCTCACCTTCATGGAAAACGTCCTGACCGAAGTGATGGCGTTGTTCCCGTCGACCTATATCCACGTCGGTGGCGACGAGGCCACCAAGGATCAGTGGAAGGCGTCCGCGGCCGAGCAGGCGAAAATTCACAGCCTTGGTCTCGCCGACGAGGACGCCCTGCAGGCCTGGTATACCCAGCAGATCGACGCCTTCCTGACGGCGCATAATCGCCGCCTGATCGGCTGGGACGAAATCCTCAAGGGCGGGCTGTCGCCCAACGCCACCGTCATGTCGTGGCACGGCAGCGCCGGCGCGATCGCTGCGGCCAAATCCGGCCACGACGCTATCCTGGCGCCGAAGCGGCCGCTTTATCTCAACTATCGCCAGAGCGATTCCCCGGATGAGCCACCGGGACGTGCGCCGCTGAACACGCTTGAGGACATTTATCGCTTCGATCCAATATCGAAGGATTTGACAACCGAGCAAAGCCAACACGTCCTGGGTGTTCAGGCCGCGCTTTGGACCGAATATGTCCGCACCGATGACCGCGTCGAACACATGCTGTTCCCGCGCCTCGCGGCCTTGGCCGAGGTGGCGTGGTCGCCAGCGGCATCCCACGACTGGGATGGTTTCAAAACCCGGCTTGTGCCGCAGATGGCGCGCTATCGCAGCCTCGGCATCAAAGCGGCCGACAGCGCCTTTGCCGTGCGGATCGCCGGCCAGGACAGCGGAGACAATACAGGCAAGCTTATTCTGAGCAATCAGCTCGGCTTCGGCACCATCCACTATACCCTCGACGGGTCGGCGCCCGATGCCGGTTCGCCCATTTACAGCGCCCCAATCGACGCCAAATGGCCGACTACGGTTATGGCCACGACCTTTGCCGGCGACAAGGCGGTCGTGCCGCCAACCCGCAAGGATATCACCCTGGCGTCGCTGCATGCACACTCGAGTGCCGAGCTCGATCTGTGCAAGTCGCCGGACAACGCCATCGTCATGGAGGACGACTGGCCGCTCGACGGACCGCGCGCCACATTCCTGGTCAACTACACCGACCGCTGCTGGATCTATCGGGACGCTCCCCTGGACGCGGTCGCCAAGGCGGTTGTCCGCATAGGTTCGATCCCATTCAACCTGCATGCGGAAACGAACGGCCTGCGCCGCTCATCGGATGGCCAAACCTATCTCGAACTCCGTGCTGACAAGGTCGACGGTCCGCTGCTGGGCAAGGTGATGATCGACAGCGCCGCAGCCAATCCCGGCCTTACGACCTTCGACATCCCGATCACTCAGGTCGCGGGCCGCCACGACGTCTTTCTCGTCTTCACCCAAGGCGGTGCTCAACCGATCTGGACGATTGACACGGTCAGCCTTCAACCCGCTGCCCCGCAGCCCTGATCCGTGAGGATAGATATGGCGTCTTCACGGCACAAAGCATTGTGGATCTGCCTGACGGTAGTCTGCGCTGGTTTGACCCTCGCCGCTCATGGCGCAACGCCGGAGCCTGTCCTGATCTCTCCTCTAGCAGCGCCCCGCCTGGCGACCAGGACAAGCCACCTGTCGTGCGAGCGGTCACCGCCGCCGGTTTCGACCCTGACCAGCGTCCACTACTATACCGATGCCCGAAATTCGGTCGCCGACGAGGCCAAACGCGCGGAAGACGAACGCCTGCAGCAGCCCGTGACGTCGTTTATCCGCTATGTCACCGAAGAGTCGGACGCCTATATGCGCACCGGCGAAACCGGCCACGCCGCCTGTGCCGCGCAGTGGCTGGACGATTGGGCGCAGGCCCGCGCTCTGGCAGAAACCGCCAATGCCGGCGGCGATTTTCGACGGTCCTGGTATCTGTCCGGCCTGGCCATTTCCTGGCTGAAAATCCGCGATACCGTCGCCGCCGAACCTCGGTCACGCATCGATGCCTGGCTCAGTGGTCAGGCACAGCTCATCGTTGCCTTCTATGCGCAGCCCGATAACGTCAACAACGCCTTGAACAATCACGGCGACTGGGCAGCCCTCGCGGTAGCAGCCGCGGCGGCCGCCTCGAACGACCGCGACCTGTTCGCCTGGGCGGAGCAGCGCTTTCGCACCAATCTGGCGCAAATCACGCCCGAGGGCGCCTTGCCGCTGGAGATAGCTCGCGGTCAACGCGCCCTGCACTATCATCTGTTTGCCTTGACGCCCCTGGTGCTGATGGCGCGGTTCGAGCGCGCCAATGGCCGTGACGATTTCGACCAGGCCGCCCTGACGCGTCTGGAAAGCTTTGCCCGCACCAGCCTCGACGATCCCCGGCGCATTACTGAGCTGGCGGGTGCCGCCCAGGAAAAACCCACCGCGAAAAACGACCCGTCCGAATGGGTGTGGGCGGCCCTGTCGCAACAGCCGCCGTCGCCTGTACTCAAAGCCGTGCTGCAATACCGCCGGCCTTTGATCGATCCGCGCTGCGGCGGAGACGTCGTTCTGGATTGGGGTTACGGCGACTAGTTTGCCCAGGCAACTTGCCCTATACAGGTATCGTTTCAAAAGTTATCATATCCGAAGCCATCGTATCAAAGGCCCGGGCGGCGAACGATCCGGTCACGACAAAAGGTCATTCACATGCTGTCCGTCCTCGACATGTTCAAGATTGGTATCGGCCCGTCGTCGTCGCACACGGTCGGCCCGATGCGCATCGCCCGCCGCGCCCTGGTCGAAGCCCGGGCGGTGATGGACCAGGTGACGACCTGCGTGGTTGAGCTCCAAGGCTCGCTGGCCCTGACCGGTCTCGGCCATGGCTCGGACAAGGCCGCGATCCTCGGCCTGATAGGGGCCGAACCGGAAACCGTCGATCCTGACTGGGCCGATGCGCGCTTTGCCGAGGTCAAGGCGACGCGACGGCTCAAGCTGCTGGACGGGCCGGAGATCGATTTCGATCCGGCAATTAACATTGAAATGCGCGGCCATGTCGCCGGCGCCCTGCATCCCAACGGCATGGTGGTGCGTTTGCAAGCCGCCGACGGCAGCGCCCTCTACGCGCGCACCTTCTATTCGACCGGCGGCGGCTTCATCGCCTCGGCCGAGCAGTTGGCAAAGCCCGCGGTCAATGACCTGATCGCGGGCAGCGGCCACAGCCCCATGGCCTTTTCCAGCGGCGCCGAACTGCTGCAAATCTGCGCCGATCACGGCCTCGGCGTCGATCAGGTCGTCCTGGCCAACGAAGACCTCAAACGCCCGCGCACTGAAACCGATGCGGGCCTGGCGCGCATCTGGGCGGTGATGGCCGCCTCGGTCGATCGCGGCCTGAGGACCCCGGGCGTTTTGCCGGGCGGCCTCGAGGTCGGTCGCCGCGCCCCCGCCATGTACAACCAGTTGAACCAGCCGGCGCACAATTCCGAAGCCGAACGCTTGTTCGACTGGCTGAATGTCTACGCCATGGCGGTCAACGAAGAAAACGCCGCCGGCGGCCGTGTGGTCACCGCGCCAACCAATGGCGCTGCCGGGGTCATTCCGGCCCTGATCCGCCACTATTGCGCCGACGATATCAACGCAGTGCAGCCAGTAGATTCGGCTTCGCGCATCGGCCGCTTCCTGCTGACCGCCGCCGGCATCGGCATGCTCTACAAGCAGCGCGCCTCGCTATCCGGCGCCGAAATGGGCTGTCAGGGCGAGGTCGGCGTCGCCTGTTCGATGGCGGCGGCGGGGCTATGCGCCATCTGGGGCGGCACCGCGCCGCAGGTCGAACACGCTGCCGAAATCGGCATGGAGCACAATCTCGGCCTGACCTGCGACCCGGTCGGCGGCCTGGTGCAGATCCCGTGCATCGAGCGCAATGCCATCGGCGCTGTCAAGGCGGTCAATGCGGCGCGCCTGGCGCTGAAGGGCGATGGCCGCCACAAGGTCAGCCTCGATCAGGTCATCGAAACCATGCGCCAGACCGGCGTCGACATGTCTTCCAAGTACAAGGAAACGTCGCAGGGCGGACTGGCGGTCAATGTGGTGGAATGTTGAGCCTGTCGATCGTCGCCCTGCGTTAGAGCGTCTCGTCCAAGCAAAATCAGAATTTCGACGGTGTCATTCGTCGCTGGACAACCGGACTCCGGGTCGGGCCGGAGCGGTCGTACCTGAGCGTCTGCCCGTCGGCAGTTGACAAATTTATTCACCAGAGAGAATATATTTCGCATACGAGAGAATTCGCTCGTGTGACGGCCAGTGACAATGCCCGGCATTGCGGGCGCAAGCGGTAGCATCCCCATAATTCAAACCTGGCGTCAGGCGCTTTCACGTGCTGGCAGCCGGTACTCAGCGAGGAAACATGGACAAGCCCGATCAAGGCGCGGCAGTTTCGCGGCGCACGCTTCTTTTCACCGGCGCCGGCGTTTCGCTGGCCACGACCTTCGGCTTGACGGGCTGCGGTGTCGGCCTGGCCAGCACGGCGCCCGCGGTTCAGGCCGCGGCCGATGCTCACAC
>OUNJ010002199.1_pt1 | contig 11203 bp, 7 predicted proteins | sample 1755361 | NCBI WGS metagenome assembly OUNJ01 (sample SAMEA3914825, study PRJEB12502) | metagenome | biome: forest; material: soil | place: USA | collected 2012-03-12 | depth 0.1 m
GTGATGCGGCCTTGCTCGACCACCGTGCCGTCGAGATGGATGCCCTTCACTGGCATGCCGACTTTGGCGGTGCCGGATTCGATTTTACCGGTGAGGATGCGGCCCAAAAAGTTGTCGGATTCGATGAGCGTAACGAGAAACGCAAACGTCGCATCCGCGTCCACATCCGGTTCTTCGACATAACGCACGATTTCATCCATGATGACGTGCAAATTATCGCGGTTCGTATCGGCGAGGTCCTTCACCGCCCAACCATTGCGGCCCGAAGCGTAAAGCACGGGGAAATCGAGCTGCGCGTCGTTTGCATCGAGCGCGACGAACAAATCGAACACTTCGTTCAGCACTTCATCCACGCGCGCATCCGGGCGGTCCACTTTATTGATGACGACGATGGGGCGCAGGCCCTGTGCGAGGGCTTTCATCAGCACGAATTTCGTCTGCGGCATCGGGCCTTCGGCGGCGTCGACGAGCACCAGCACGCCATCCACCATGCCGAGGATGCGCTCGACCTCACCGCCGAAATCGGCGTGGCCGGGGGTGTCGATGATGTTGATGCGCGTGTCTTTCCACTGGATCGACGTACATTTCGCGAGGATGGTGATGCCGCGCTCTTTCTCGAGGTCGTTGCTGTCCATCACGCGTTCTTCGACGCGCTGGTTGTCGCGGAACGTGCCCGCTTGGCGCAGCATCACGTCGATCAGGGTGGTTTTGCCGTGATCTACGTGGGCGATAATGGCGACGTTGCGGAGCTTGCTCATAAATACATCAATAGGTTAGGGGTGCCTCTGCGCCAGTCGAGCGCAAGTTGTGCGCCGCAATAGGGGATTTTTCGCGGTTTGGCTAGCGTTTTGTTGCGCTTTTTTGCGGGCCCACATCCATGCGGCTCAGGCGCAGCAGCGCGGCGTAAAGATCCGGCCCGACGGCGCGAAGATGATTGCTCAACCGTGCTTCGAGCATCGCGCCGAGCGTGTAGATATGCATTTCGCGCGCCGTGCGCTTGATGCCGGTGGTGGGAACCAGCTTCGCTTTCACCGCGCTTTTGAGCAGTTTTTCGAAATAACCGGCGAAACTTTCTGCCATTTTTTCGGAGAGATGATGCAGCGCCTCGTTATTGCCGCTCATTTCCGAGGCGAGCGTGGCGTAAGGGCAGCCGCAGACCATGCCGGTACTTTTCAGCGCCTCTTGTTGCTTGCTGAGGATTTCACGGCAGATTGCCTGCAATTGCGCGCGCGGGTCGCGGTGTTTGCCGACCAGCGCATCGAACGTTTCGCAGCCATGGCGCCATTTTTCCTCGAGTGCGGCGGCGGCGAGGTCCGATTTCGTCGGGAAAAAATGGTAGAAACTGCCCTTTTGCACGCCTGCTTCGCGGCAAATATCCTCGACGCTGACCTGTGCATAACTATTCGCCCAGATGAGCGCATGCGCCGCTTCGATCAGCTTGCGGCGGGTGGTGCTTTCGGCAGGTTTTGCCTTGGTGCGCGTGGGTTTGGCCATAGCGTTACTATGCACTTGACCGATCAGTCAAGTCAACCGAAATCAGGACTTGACTGGTTGGTCAAGTGATTCTAGATTGCACTGCAACAAGAGTAAAAAACCAATGATGGACGTGTGATGGTGTCGAACTTTCCCGCAAAAAAATCCCGCTTTCCGCTGAAATGGCTGGTCATTGCCGTGGTCGTCGGCGGGGCGATTTATTACGTGCCGCATTTGCTTAGCGGCAGTAAAAACGGCGCCCCGCAACAGGCGGGTGGCCCGGCAACCAGTGTCGCGAGCGTGATCGTGAAGCCGGTGACCAACTGGAGCGAATTTTCCGGCATCCTGCAAGCGGTGCATTCGGTGGAAATCCGTCCGCAAGTCAGCGGCCAGATCATGCAGATCGGCTTTGCAGACGGGGCGGAAGTAAAAAAAGGCCAGTTGCTTTTTATCATCGACCCGCGCCCGTATGAGGCGGCGGTCATCAGCACCAAAGGCGCGCTGGCGCAGGCGCAATCGGCGTTCGAGCGCGCACAGAAACTGGTGAAAACCAAAGCCATTTCGCGCGCCGAATTCGAAACCGCGCAAAGCGCTTACGAGCATGCGCTCGGTGATTTCAAAGTCGCACAGGTGAACCTCGACTATACCCATATCGCGGCTCCCATCTCCGGCAAAATCAGCCGTGCGGAAGTGACGGAGGGCAACCTCGTCGAAGCGGGCGGGAGCGCGCCGTTGCTCGCCAGCATCGTCACCGTTTCGCCGATTTATGCTGCATTCGATATGGACGAAGCGACGTTCCTGAAAACCATTCAGGGTGTGTCCGCGGCGAAGCTGAAAAACGTGCCGGTGGAAGTGACGTTGAGCAACCAGAATGGCGCGCCGCTGAAAGCGACGATTCATTCCTTCGACAACCAGCTCACCCCCGGCAGCGGCACCATTCGCGTGCGCGCGCTGCTCGCGAATAAAGATGCGAGCCTGATCCCGGGGCTTTATGCCCGCGTGCGCATCGGTGGCGCGGAGCAGCAGGAAGCGGTGCTCATCAATCCCGTCGCCATCGGCACGGACCAGAGCAAAAAATTCGTGATGGTGCTGGGCGATGACGGCAAGGCGCAATACCGCGAAGTGAAGCTTGGGCCGGTGACGGATGGGCTGCAGGTAATCACGGACGGGCTGAAAGCGGGCGAAAAAGTGATCGTCAACCCGCAAGCAGCGCGCCCCGGTATGCCAGTGAACCCGAAAGAAGTGGATATGGTGACGCTCAAAGGCCCGGATGATGCCGCGGCGACGCCGACCGGCGATAAACCGGCGGATGGAACTGCTGCACCGGCGAGCGATGCGGCAAAAACCGACGCGCCGAAAACGGAAGATGCGAAAGCGCAGACCGGCAGCGGCGACCGCGATAAACCGAGCGATGCGGGCACGACCACCGACAAACCGGCGGCACAATAACATGGCGGGTCTCGATATTTCGCACCGGTTCATCGACCGCCCGATTCTGGCGGGGGTGATCTCGTTTTTCATTTTCATCGCAGGCGCGATCTCGATGTTTGCGCTGCCGATTTCGGAATATCCCGAAGTCGCGCCGCCGCAAATCGTCGTCTCCGGGTTCTACCCCGGCGCCAACCCGAAAGTGATCGCGGAAACCGTCGCCGCGCCGCTCGAGGAAGAAATCAACGGCGTCGAAAACATGCTCTATCTCAGCTCGCAAGCGACGACGGATGGCGCGGTTTCGATCACCGTCACTTTCAAGCTCGGCACCAACCCGGATCTCGCGCAGCAACTCGTGCAAAACCGTGTGGCGCAAGCGACCCCGCGCCTGCCGGATGTGGTGCGCACCCTCGGCATTACCACGGTGAAAAGCTCGCCGGACCTCACCATGGTCGTGCATCTTTTCTCGCCGAATAACCGCTACGACATGGCCTATTTGCGCAACTACGCGCTCATCAACGTGAAGGACCAGATCGCGAAACTGCCCGGCATCGGCCAGGTCAGCCTGTTCGGCTCGGGCGATTACGCGATGCGCGTCTGGCTCGACCCGACCAAAATGGCGACGCGGAACCTGAGCGCGTCGGACGTGACGAACGCGATTCGTGAGCAGAATATCCAGATCGCGGCGGGCACGATCGGTGCCGAACCGAGCGGGGTCGATGCGCCGTTCGAGCTGCCGGTGAACGTGCAGGGCCGCCTGAAATCGGTCGAGGAATTCGAGAATATCGTCATCAAGGCCGACCCGAAAACCGGCGCGGTGATTTACCTGAAAGACGTCGCGCGTGTCGAACTCGGCGCGAGCGAATATGCGCTGCGCTCGCTGCTCAACAACAAGCCCGCGGTGGCGATTCCGATCTTCCAGATGCCCGGCTCTAACGCGCTGCAAATCTCGAAAAACGTCCGCGCGCTGATGGAGAATTTGAAGAAAGAATTCCCGCAGGGCGTCGATTACAGCATCGTGTACGACCCGACGCAATTCGTGCAGCAATCCATCGACGCGGTGGTAGAAACCCTGTTCGAGGCGATCCTGCTCGTCGTGCTCGTCGTCATCCTGTTTTTGCAGACATGGCGCGCGTCGATCATTCCGTTGCTCGCGGTGCCGATCTCGATTGTAGGTACGTTTGCGATCATGCATGCGATCGGTTTTTCCATCAATGCGCTATCGCTGTTCGGCCTCGTGCTCGCGATCGGGATCGTGGTGGATGATGCGATCGTGGTCGTCGAAAATGTCGAGCGTAATATCGAGAATGGCTTGCGCCCGCGCGAAGCCACCTACCAGGCGATGCGCGAGGTTTCCGGCCCCATTATCGCCATCGCATTGGTGCTCTGCGCCGTGTTCGTGCCGATTGCGTTCATCAGCGGGCTGACCGGCCAATTCTACAAACAATTCGCGCTGACGATTGCGATTTCGACCGTGATTTCCGCTTTCAACTCGCTCACCCTTTCGCCCGCACTCGCCGCGATTTTGCTGCGCAGCCACGACGCGCCGGAGGACCGCTTGACCCGCATCATGGGCCGCATTTTCGGCTTCATTTTTGCGGTATCGCGCTGGCTCATTCTCGCCGCGATCATCTTCATCGGTGGTAAAATCATCGGCTTTTTGCTGATGCACATCTTCCCCGCGCCGCCGCACCAGCCGCCGCTCAAAGGCGTCATCTGGTGGTTCATGGCGACGACGATTCTCGCTGGCATCGCGCTCGCGATTGCGGTGTTGCTTGCGATCAAAAACCTGCTCACGCCGCGCCGCGCGGGCGAGCCGCAAGGCTTCGACCGTTTCAACCAGTTCTTCCGCGCGCTGGCGGACCGCTATAGCCGCGTGGTGCAATGGTCGTTCACGCACAAACCGCGCCTCGGGCTGCTCTATATCGTGCTGCTCGCACTCACCGTGTTCGGCTTCTCGAAAGTGCCGGGCGGTTACGTGCCAAGCCAGGATAAGCAGTACCTCGTCGCCTTCGCGCAATTGCCGCCGGGTGCTTCGCTCGAGCGGACGGATGCGGTGATCCGCAAAATGTCGGAGATCGCGCTGAAACATCCGGGCGTGGCGAGTTCCGTCGCCTTCCCGGGCCTGTCGATTGCGGGCTTCAGCAATAGCTCGAGCGGCGGCATCGTGTTCACGACGCTCAAACCGTTCAGCGAGCGCACGGACCCGAGCATGTCGGCAGGCGCCATTGCGGGCGCGCTGAACGGCCAATTCGCGCAGCAGATCGAAGGCGCGTATGTTGCGATTTTCCCCCCGCCACCCGTGCAGGGCTTGGGCACCATCGGCGGGTTCAAACTCGAGATCGAGGACCGCACCGACATGGGCTATGACGCGCTCGACGGCGCAGTGAAAGCCATCCAGGGCAAGGCGTACCAGACGCCGCAGCTCGCGCAGGTCTTCAGCACGTTCCAGAACAACGTGCCGCAATTGCAGGTCGATATCAACCGCGTGCGCGCGAAACAGCAGGGCGTCGCGCTTGCGGATTTGTTCGATACGATGCAGGTCTATCTCGGCAATTATTACGTGAACGACTTCAACCTGTTCGGTCGCACGTTCCGGGTTTATGCTTCGGCGGATGCGCCGTTCCGCTCGCATAAGGACGACATCGCGCAGTTGAAAGTGCGCAACGCCAGCGGCGAAATGGTGCCGCTCGGTTCGCTCGCCAATGTCAGCGAAGCCTACGGGCCGGACCGCACCACGCGCTACAACGCCTTCCGCGCGGCCGATCTGAACGGCGATGCGGGCGCCGGTTTCTCCTCCGGCCAGGCGAAAGAGGCCATCACCAAAATCCTCGACGAAACGCTGCCCAAAGGCATGACCTACGAATGGACGGAACTGACCTACCAGCAAATCCTCGCGGGCAACACGGCGCTGTTCGTCTTCCCGCTTTGCGTGCTGTTCGTCTTCCTCGTGCTCGCTGCGCAATATGAGAGTTTAGGGCTGCCGCTCGCGGTGATTCTCATCGTGCCGCTCTGCTTGGCGGGCTCGATTTTCGGCGTGTGGCTGCTCGGGAAAGAGAACAATATCTTCACGCAGATCGGCTTCATCGTATTGGTCGGCTTGGCGTGTAAAAATGCCATCCTCATCGTCGAGTTCGCGCGCGAACTGGAACATCAGGGCCGCTCGGTGACAGAGGCCGCGTTTGAGGCGAGCCACCTGCGTTTGCGCCCGATTCTCATGACCAGCTTCGCCTTCATCATGGGTGTGATTCCGCTCGTCACCGCGAGCGGTGCGGGCTCGGAAATGCGGCAGGATATGGGCGTCGCCGTGTTCTCCGGCATGGTCGGCGTGACCTTGTTCGGCCTGCTGATGACGCCGATGTTCTATGTCATCGTGCGCACCCTCACGCTGAAATATTTCCCGCACAAAGATACGCAGCACGGAGGCAGCCATGCGTAAGCAACTGCTCGCTTTCAGCCTGCTCGCCTTTTCCGTTTCGGGCTGCGACCTTGCGCCGGATTTCAAACTGCCGGACGTGTTGATGCCCGCCGCCTTCAAGGAAGAGACAGCGGTGCAGGCACCGACCGTCGCCCCCGCGAGTGACGGCAAATGGAAGCGCTTCGACGAGCACGCGCAAATCGAGGAATTCGCCTGGTGGCGTATGTTCAACACCCCCGCGCTCGACAGTGTGATGGAACTGGCGATGAAGGATAATCCCTCGCTTGAAGTCGCCGTGCAGCGCGTGAATGCCGCGCGCGCCGTGGCGGAAGAGGCGGGGGCGGATCTCTACCCCACCGTCAGCCTTGGTTTCGGGCCCGAGCGCCAGCGCCTTTCCCCGGCGACGCTGAATGCCACGGCCCCGCCGGGCTTCGTCATTCCGAGCAAGCCTTATACGCTTTACACGGCGAACGGTACGATCAGTTACGAGCTCGATCTGTTCGACAAAAACCGCAACACCGCACGCGCCGCGACGCATGACGAGGAGGCGGAAGAAGCCAATTACCGCGCCGCGCGGTTGAGCCTGCAGGCCGATATTGCGCAGACCTATTTCCGCATCGCGAGCTTGCGGATGGAAGAGGGTATCCTCAAGAAAACCATCGCGACGCGTGAAGATGCGCTGAAAGCCACGCGCGAAAAAGTGAACGCGGGCATGTCGAACACGCTCGAACTTTCGACATTTGAAACGGATCTCGCCAACGTGAAAGTTGATGCGGCTGGCGTTGCGCAGGAACTGGCGATCAGCGAGCATGCCCTCGCGATTCTCGTCGGCAAGCCGCCTTCGGAACTGAAAATCGAAACGGCGGAACTCAAAGCCGCGCCGCCGATCGTGCCCGCCGGGCTGCCTTCGACACTGCTTGAGCGCCGCCCGGACATCAAACAGGCGGAGAAGCAAATCGCCGCCGCGAACGCCCGCATCGGCGTGGCGCGCGCGGGCTATTTCCCGGATATTTCGCTCTCGGCCACGGGCGGTTTCGTCGCGAAAGATTTGAGCAATCTCTTTCAATGGTCGAACCGCAGCTGGCTGATCGGCCCGCTCGCTGGTACCATCATCACCCAGCCGATTTTTGAGGGCGGGGCGATCGCTGCCGCGCGTGCGGAGGTGGAAGCGGATTACCAGGGCGCGGTTGCGAATTACCGCGCGTCGGTGCTGAATGCGTTCCGCGAGGTGGAGGACCAGCTCAGCGGCACGCGCAACATTGCGACGCAATCGGTCGAGATCAACAACGCGCTCGATGCCGCAACGCGCGCTTACAGCGTTGCGAAACAGCGCTACGAAGTCGGCTATTCCAGCCATCTCGATTACCTCGATGCGGAGCGTAGTTACCTCGCCGCGCAGCGTAACCGCGTCGAAATCATCGGCAACCAATATGTGACGACGATCCAGCTGGTGAAAGCCCTCGGCGGCAGCTGGCAAGCGCCGAGCAAGCCGGAATCGACGGGGCAAACGCCGCTGGCGACGAACAACACGCCCGCGAAATAATCAGCCCGCGGCGTCTTTTTGTTGCGTCGTGTCGACCACCAGTGTGCGCATGTCTTTCGCAAATAATGCCGTCACGCCGACGACGAGTAGCGACATCGCTCCGCCGAACAGAATCGATGGCACAAGGCCCAGCAAACTCGCCATCGACCCCGACTCGAACGCGCCGATTTCATTGCTCGAAATAATGAACATGCTGTTGAGCGATGACACGCGCCCGCGCATCGTGTCCGGCACCAGCAGCTGCATCATCGTGCCGCGAATCACCATGCTGACTGCGTCGAACGCGCCGCTGAGCGCGAGGAAGATCAGCGCCGGGGCGTAGCTATCGCTCAACCCGAAACCAATGATGGAAAAGCCGAAACCCGCGACCACGGATAGCAGCACCGTCGCGCGCAGTTTCTTCATCGGCTTCAGCGCGAAATACAGCGCAGTGACGATGGAACCAGCAGCGGGTGCCGCGCGCAACAGCCCGAGCCCTTCCGAACCCGTATGCAGCACCTGGTCGGCAAACACTGGCAGCACCGCCACCGCACCACCGAACAGCACGGCGAACATATCGAGCGCCATGATCGGCAGCAGCACGCGGTTATGGATGACGAAGCGCCAGCCCGCCGCGATGGATTGTAGCGCCGGTTCGCGGCGATTTTTATTCGTGAATGTGCGGTGCTCGGCATGGATGGTGCTGATCGCGACCACGCCCGTCAGCATGAACAGAAACGGCATGAACCACGCCACTGCGTTGCCGTAACCGCCATAGATCAGTCCCGCAATAGCCGGGCCGGTAATGGCGGCGAGTTGGAAGCCGCTCGACATCCACGCACTCGCCGCCGGAATATTCTCGCGCGGCACGATGCGCGATAGCAACGTGAACGAGGAGGGCATGATGAAGCTGCGCGTGAGGCCGGAGAAAAACACTGCCATGAAAATCACGGCGACGACGGCGGATTGCGGCAACGGCACGTAACCGCCCGCGACAATAAGTAGCACCAGCGTGTTCAAACACAGCACCAGCAGGCAGTTGCGGAAAATAAAATGCGGGCGGCTTTTATCAACGATATGGCCCGCGAACATCGCAAACAACAGCGCCGGAATCGCTTCGGTGAGGCCGATCAACCCCAGTGTAAACGCGCTTTTGGTGATGGTGTAAAGCTGCCAGCCGACAATCACTGCTTGCGACTGCAATGCAAACACCGCGCAGACGCGGGTCGCCAGCAAATGCCGGAAATTGCGATTTTTCATTACTTCGTAGGAAAGCGCCATGCACCTCTTATAACGCAGCCGCCGCAAAAAGCTATCATGCGAAAATGAATTGCCGGTTGCGCTCGGGGCATTTTTCGCGGCAAAAAGATGCATGCATTCCACGCCCACCATCGCCATCATCGGTGCCGGACCGGCGGGCCTCATCGCCGCTGAGCGGCTGGCCGAAGCCGGTTGCCGCGTCGCGCTCTATGACCGTATGCCGACCCCGGCGCGCAAATTGCTCATCGCCGGGCGCGGCGGGCTGAACCTCACGCATAGTGAACCGCTCGATATGCTCCTCACGCGCTACGGCGCATCAGTGCAATTTCTCGCGCCCGCCATCCGCGCTTTCCCACCCGACGCATTGCGCGCATGGTGCGAGGGCCTCGGCATCGAAACCTTCATCGGCAGCAGCAGCCGCGTGTTTCCGCGCAGCATGAAAGCGGTGCCGCTATTGCGCGCATGGATCGACCGGCTCGAAGCACTCGGCGTCGTCTATTACGCGCAGCATCGCTGGTGCGGCTGGCTGAACGATGCGCTTGCCTTCGTCGATGCAGCAGGCGAGGCGGTGCTGGTCAAAGCGGATGCAACGTTGCTCGCGCTCGGCGGTGCCTCCTGGCCGCGCCTCGGTTCGGATGGTGCGTGGGTCGAGTTGCTTGCCGCGCGTGGCGTCGCCATCGCCCCACTGCGCCCGGCCAATTGCGGTTTCATTGCGCCGTGGAGCGCGCATTTCAGCGAGCGTTTCGCGGGGCAGCCGCTGAAGCCCGTCGCGATCACCCATCGTGGCATCACAAGGCAGGGCGAGGCGATGATGACCGCGCGCGGCATCGAAGGCGGTGTCATCTATGCGCTATCGGCGGCGTTGCGTGAGGCGATCGCGGCAGAAGGCAGCACGTCCATCACGCTCGATCTGCGTCCGGCGATGAGCATCGAAGCGCTTGCGAAAAAGCTCGCCGCCCGTGGTAATAAATCGCTCAGCAGCTACCTGAAAAGTGCGGGCTTCTCGGCACTCGATGTCGCGCTGCTCTACGAAACAACCTCGCGCGATGCATTGGCGGCGATGGATGCACCCGCGCTCGCCGCCCGCCTGAAAGCCCTGCCACTGACGCTCACCGGCACGGCAGAAATCACGCGCGCGATTTCGAGCGCGGGTGGCATCACGTGGCCAGAACTGACCGTCGATTTTGGCATCGCGCGCTTACCGGGTGTATTCGCTGCGGGTGAAATGCTCGATTGGGAAGCGCCGACGGGCGGCTATTTGCTGCAGGCCTGCTTCAGCACCGGTATCGCGGCGGCGGCGGGAATGATGAAATATGTGGGGCTATCGGTAGGCACAAGCCACTAAAAGGGGCTTTTTTTAGTGGCTGGGGCGCCAGGATTCGAACCTGGGATGCCGGTACCAAAAACCGGAGCCTTACCACTTGGCGACGCCCCAACACTAAAGTGCAGCGTTCTCTAGCAAAGCAATCCGGTCAGGTCAACCGCCCTCATGCTGGTTTTTGAAATCTTTTAGCTGGGCGAAGGCCCATTGCGCGAAATCGGCATTGGCAGTGGCGTCGAGGGCCAGAATCGCCGGGCAGCTATAGGGATGATGGGCAGCGATCAATGCCGTTGCCGCGCCAGCCAGCGCCGGGGTGGTTTTGGCGAGGAGGATAATCTCCTGCGCTACGGTCGGCTGGCCCTCCCAGATATAATGGGATTCGCCCACGGGCAGCAGGTTGCAGCAGGCGACGAGTTGCTCCTCGACCAGCAGTTTGGCGACGGTGCGCGCTGCATCGAGCGAAGGGAAGGGGCTGTAAAGAAGCTGTAGCGGTTGGGTCATCCGCGCAGCATGCCCGCCCACCGCCGGAAAGCAAGCAAAGAAAAACCCGCGGGAATTGCTTCCCGCGGGTTTGGTATTGGTTCGAGAATCTTAGAACGAACCGCGGATGAGCACGTTGCAGAGGCGGTTGTTCTGCACGCCGTTGCCCGTGAGGGTGTCGTAGGTGCTGGCGGTTGCCAAGCACTTGGTTGCACCCGGCGCCGAGGAAGCATCCCCTGCGAGGTTGAAGTGGGTGAGGTCATCCGAACCTTGCACCACGCCGGAGTTGGCCACGCCATCA
>OUNJ010981720.1_pt1 | contig 11149 bp, 8 predicted proteins | sample 1755361 | NCBI WGS metagenome assembly OUNJ01 (sample SAMEA3914825, study PRJEB12502) | metagenome | biome: forest; material: soil | place: USA | collected 2012-03-12 | depth 0.1 m
GTCGGCGGCAAGAGCGTGTTCAATGCCGCCTATGAGCCGATGCTGTTCGACGTCCATCGCCTGCCGTTTCCGGAGAAAGGCCGCGAGCAACAGACTATCGACGCCTTCGTAAAGCTGGCACAAAGCGGAAGCATCGCCGCCCTGATCGTCGAACCCCTGGTGCTCGGTGCCGGCGGTATGCGGATGTATGGCCCGGACGTGCTGCGTGACCTGCACGCGCTGTGTCGCCATCACGGCGTGCTGTTTATCGCGGACGAGGTCATGACCGGCTGGGGCCGCACCGGCACGCGCTTCGCCTGCGATCAGGCTCAGATCACGCCCGACATTGTCTGCCTGTCCAAGGGTCTGACCGGCGGTTATCTGCCGCTGGCCGTAACGCTAGCGACCGAAGAGATTTACCAGGCTTTTTACAGTACCGATCGCAGCCGCACCTTCTTCCACTCATCGTCATTTACCGGCAATCCACTGGCCTGCGCCGCCGCCAATGCCGCGCTCGATCTGTGGGACGAAGAACCGGTCGCCGAACGTATCGCCGCCATCCATGACTGGCAGGCCGAGGCGCTCACCCATTTCGCCGCGCGGCCGGACGTCACCAGCGTACGTCACACTGGCACCATCGCGGCGTTCGATATCCGCGTCGACGATCCGGGCTATTTGTCGGCGATCGGGCCGAAACTCTATCGTTTCTTCATCGACCACGGTGTGCTGTTGCGTCCCCTGGGTCAGACGCTCTATATGCTGCCTCCCTATTGCCTCAGCCGGGACGATCTCGATGTCATTGTCGCAACCCTTGACCGCGCTCTCGATGCGCTCCGCGACGGAACGCTTGAATGAGGACCTGGAAGCGCCGTTTCGCGCCTTCCTGGGCGACGTCATTGCCCGCCCCGCCGATCACACGCGTTTCCTGAACCTGCTGTCGCTGCTCGAACACATCGGCAGTCGCAAGATCATGCTGTCGCAGATGAAGGGTATCCTGACCCAGGACATCCTCAAGCACCTGGCGGAAGAGACGCGCCATGCCTTTTTCTTCAAGCGAGAGGCCGAAAAGCTGGCCGGACACGCGCTTGAAGGCTATGGCGACGACGACACTCTGGCGGCAGGCTCGGGCCGGCTCTATTTCGGCCGCCTCGATGCCGGTCTGGCGCGCGACCTGTCGCAAAGTCACCCCGAAACGGCCTATCTCTGGGTCTCGCTGGTCATCGAACTGCGCGCCTTGTGGGTTTACGGCCTCTACCAGCAGGAACTGGTCGCGGCGACATTCCCCATGCCGCTGAAAAGCATCCTGGCCGAGGAAAGCCGCCACCTCCTCGACATGACCGACCGCCTGGCCGAACTGGGCTTCGATACGAGCGAACACCTGCCCGCCGCCATAGCGCTTGAAAAGAGCCTGTTCGCCAAACTTCTGGCCGCCATGACGGTACAGGTCGAGGTCACGGCCGAGGCCTTGGCCTAGGATTTCGGCGCTTCCGGATCTTCCATGAACATCGGCGCGGTCGCCGTCTGCAAGCCGGCCGCCTCGATCAGGCTGGTCAGGCCGCCAGATAACCCATCCAGAGTGGCATCCGGCAGGGCATTCACCGCTTGAATCAGCGTTTCCGAAAACGTCTTGCCGGCGTTTTGCAGGATGGCGCTCCCGGCATCGGTCAATTGCAGTTCGCGGCGGCGACCATCGTTGGCCGCCCGGCTGCGGATAACCAGCCCCTTGGCCTCGAGTTTGCCGACGACCTCGGACACCGTGCTCTGATGCGTCAGGGTCTGCGCCGCAAGGTCATTGATCGACAAGCCGGCGCTGGCGTCGATGTGGCGCAGGATCATGACCTGGGCCGCCGTCAGGCCCGAGGTGCGCTCGAACTGGGAAGACGACAGCCGCAGGGCCTGGACGATACGGCGCAGATTGTCCATGACCTGTTGCGCGCGACTATCCATACCGATCCAACTCCAATGGCTGAACAAATCATAGGGTTTGTTACGCGATCTGCAAAGATTTGCTTTGGCCGGAAAGCATCAAGAAGCGGTAAAGCCATAGTGCCAAAGCCGAAGGCGCGCTCCGCCTTGTCGGACATGGACGCATTCGGCATAAAGCTCACTCGACATTGATCCGAATGAAGGAAACGCCATGACGGAACCGTCACGACGCGCGGTAGTGGGAACCGGCGCAGCCTTGGGCGGTCTGGCGATATCATCCGCCGCTCATGCGGGCACGACCGTAGAGCGATGGGGCGTTTACGAGATCACTCTCGAGGGCCGCAAGACCGCCAACCCGTTCATCGACGTTACGTTCGGCGCCATCTTCAGCCAGGCCGGAAAGACGACGCATGTGCCGGGCTTCTATGATGGTGACGGCGTCTATCGCGCGCGTTTCAGTCCGGATGCGACCGGCCCGTGGCAATGGACGACGACGAGCAATGTCCGTGCCTTGAACGGCAAGCGTGGGTCGTTCGAGGCGACAACACCCGGCAAGGATAATCACGGCCCGGTGCGTGTGACCAAGGATGGCTATCACTTCGCCTACGCCGATGGCACGCCCTATCGACAGATCGGCACCACCAGCTATTCATGGGCGCAGCAATCCGACGATCGCTGCGCCGAGACCTTGGCGACACTTTCCGCATCGCCGTTCAACAAGATCCGCATGTGCCTGTTTCCCAACGTCGCCGCCGAGGCGACAGAGCCGTTTGTGACGACCGGCCCGGGACCTAAGGACTGGGATGCGAAGCGCTTCGATCCAGCCTATTTCCGTCGTTACGAAGACGGCCTGATCCGGCTCGGCACGCTTGGCATCCAGGCCGATATCATCCTGTTTCATCCATACAATACGGCGCGCGGTTTCTCGGACATGGCGCGCGAGGACGATGAGCGTTATCTGCGTTACGTCGCGGCACGCTTTTCGGCGTATCGCCACGTCTGGTGGTCGATGGCCAACGAGTTCGATGCCGTCAAGACCAAGACCACGGCCGACTGGGACCACCTGTTTCAGGTCTTGCAAGCCGCCGATCCGCACGACCGGCTGCGTTCGATCCACAATATGAACGTCTATTACGACGCGCGCCAGCCATGGATCACCCACGCCTCGGTGCAGAACGGCGCCGCGGTCGAGGACGACGGCCGCGCCCAGCCGCACCGTCTGTTCGCGCAAAAGGCGGTGATCTTCGACGAGGTTTGCTACGAAGGCAATTCGACGCGGCGCTGGGGCCAGCTCAGCGGCGAAGAGATGGTCATGCGTTTCTGGTGGGGGACGATTGCCGGCACCTATGTCGGCCATAGCGATACCTTCTCCGACCCCGATCAGACCGACCGTTCGTGGCTGGGCCAGGGCGGACGGCTGCAAGGCACCTCGTCGCCGCGCCTGGCCTTCCTCAAGACCATCCTCGATGCCGCGCCGCAGCCCGGGATCGAGCCGATCGACACCACCTATGACCGCCACCTCGGCGGCAAGCCGTTCGAATATTATCTGCGCTATTTCGGCCGCGAGGCCCCGACGCTGTGGGCGCTGGACCTGCCCGGCAAGCACAAAGATCCAAAGAACAGCTACCGCGTCGACATCATCGATACCTGGAACATGACGATCACCCCGATCGACGGCGCCTTCGCCATGGCGGTCAAGGACGATTACAGCTTCCACGATCCCTATCGCCCGACCATCATCCTGCCGGGCAAGCCGTGGATCGCCGTGCGGATCGTCAAAGTCTAGCGGGCGCCCGCTGCGAAGGTGCGGCCATCGAGGTGCACACTGGCCGTCGCCACGGAGGTTTCGGCGTCGCTCGACAGGCGTAGGCTGTAGTCGCCGGCGGCAATCGACCACTGGTGGCCCTTGGCGTCGAAGGTCGCCAGAAGGCGCGGATCGAGGCTGACCGATACCGTGCGCGATTCCCCGGGCTTGAGCGCCACCTTGTCCCAACCGCCCAGGCGCTTCGGCGCTTCCCAGCCGCCGGCATTGGGCGAGATATAGATCTGCGGCACGGCCTGGCCGGCGACCTGGCCGGTATTGGTGACGGTGAAGGTCGCCGACACCATGCCATCTTTCGCCACAGCCTTCAGCTCGGAATAGGCAAACGTCGTGTAGCTCAGGCCATAGCCGAACGGGAACAGCGGCTTGATCTTCTGGCGGTCGTACCACTTATAGCCGACAGCGGCGCCTTCGATATTGTAATTGATATCGACGCGCTTGGGATTGACCGCATCGCCATCGAGCACCGGCCGCGGCAGTTGCGCCTCCGATACGGGGAATGTGGCCGGCAGGTGGCCCGACGGATCGACCTCGCCGGTCAGGACGCGGGCAATGGCCTCGCCGCCCGACGTTCCCGGATACCAGGCCTCGACCACGCCCGCGACCTTGTCGAGCCACGGCATGGTCACTGGGCCACCGGTCTCGAGCACGACGACGGTCTTGCGGTTGGCGGCCGCCACGGCAGTGATCAAAGCGTCCTGATGGTCGGGCAGGCTGAGATTGGGGGCGTCGAGGCTCTCGCCCATCCACTGGACGCCGAAGACGAGGACGACATCGGCGTGACGCGCCGCATCGGCTGCCGCCTTGAGGTCGCTGCCGTCGATATAGCTGATCTTGACCTTCACCTTATCGCGAAGCGCGTCCACCGGCGACGACGGATAGTAAACCATCGGCCCCGGGAAAGCGTCCGGGCCGCCGCGAATGGCGGCGCCACCGACCGGGTAGACCTGGGATGAGCCGCCACCCGACAGCACGCCCTTGTCGGCATGGCCACCAATGACGACGATCGATTTGACGCCCGGCTTGAGCGGCAGGACGCCCGAATTTTTGAGCAGGACAATGCCCTCTTCGGAATCGGCCAACGTCACATGGGCATGGGCAGCAAAATCGATCTTCGCCGACTGATCGCCATCGACCGGATTGTTGGCCACGCCCTCAGCGATCAGGGTGCGGACGATGCGATGGACCATGTCGTCAAGGCGCGCCATCGGCACGTGGCCGTTTTCGACCGCTTCCTTCAGCGCAGCATCAAAATAGCTCGACTTGTCAAACGAGGCTCCGGCCGATTCCTGGTCGAGGCCGTTCAGCGCGGCGGGAATCGTCGAATGGGTCGCGCCCCAGTCGGACATAACGTAGCCCTTGAAGCCCCAATCCTTTTTCAGCACGTCGTTGAGCAGCCAGGCATTTTCGCAGCCATAGGCGCCGTCGATGCGATTATAGGAACACATGACCGACCCGGGATCGCCGGCCTCGATCGCCAGTTGGAAGGCCAGCAGGTCGGATGACCGCGCCGCCGCCTCTTCGATGATCGCATTGGCAGTGAAACGCTCGGTTTCCTGGTCGTTGAAGGCGTAGTGCTTGACGGTCGAAACGATGTGGTTCGACTGGATGCCCTTGATCTCCTGGCCGACCATGGTCCCGGCCAAAAGCGGATCCTCGCCGGCATATTCGAAGTTGCGGCCGTTCCTCGGTTCGCGCAGCAGGTTGATCCCCGCCGCCAGTTGCACGTTAAAGCCCGACAGGCGCGCCTCGTTGCCGATCATCGTCCCGCCGGCATAGGCCATAGCCGGGTTCCACGTCGCCGCGGTAGCGATATTCGACGGCAGCGCTGTTCGCGGGCGCGGATCGGGGCTGGTACGATGGGTGGCGACGCCCAAACCGGCGTCGGTCTCGGTCTGGTCGGGCACGCCCAGTCGCGGCACGCCATAGACGAAGCCGGCGGAGTAGGGGATGGCCTTGACCGGCGGCGCCGGATTGGTCTTGGCGTTCACCGTGCCGTAATGGCCGAAGACCAGGCCGATCTTTTCGTCCAGCGTCATCTGCTTGACGATGGCATCGGCTTTTGTGTCCGCCTCTGTTTGCGCGTGAAGAGGCGTGACCAGGGCCATGGCACACACGCCCGCGGCCAGCATGAAACGAAAATCGGCCATGGCCGGTACCCCCTCTGTCATGTCTCACCGCGGGTGATACCAGCTTATGGGATTTTTGGACAAGCCTCTTTGTCTGACCTTAGGTCTATTCGGGGCCTATTTGGCGGCCACCGCGACGGACTGCGGCGGCACCACGACGACGTCCTTGGCGCGCTCTTTCGGGAAGACGTCTAGATGCGTCAGCTTGCCGTTTTCGACATGGCCGGAGACCGTGGTGTTGTAGGGTGCCAGGAGCTTGAAATCCGCCGTCCAGTTGGCCGGCCAGGCAGGGGTCAGCTGGATACGCTTGTCGTCGGCCTGGATCAGCATCAGCTGCAGGGTGATCATGCCGGCGCCGCCATTGTCGAGGTCGGGGATCCAGTCGTGGGCCGGCTTCCAGAACCACTTGAAGCGTTCGTCGCCATAGTTGGTGAACTCGTCGGTCACCGCCTTTTGCGCCACATCGGTCAGGCCGAGTACCGCCGACTGCGTGCCGTCCTGGCCCCAGCACACATCGGCCGGTGAGCGCCGCGCCGCAAACGTGTTGCGCGCCAGTTCGAGATCTGGCTTGCCTACGCCGTAGAGGCGATAGGGGAAGGCAACATACAATTCCGGGTTTTCAGAATTGCCGGTCTTGCCATACCGTTCGGCGGGCAGGATCACCGGTTTTCCGGAAGCATCACCGACACCGAAGGGCGGCGTCTTGCCGTCGGCCGTCGTGGTTCCCGTCGGGATCGGCGGCAGGTCAGCCAGCACCTTGGTCCAGCGCTGACGCTGCGCCTCGCTGGTCATGTCCGTCGGCAGGGCCAAAAGACGCGGCAGGATCGACTTCAGTCCGGCGATGTCCGGGGTCGGATTGACCGCCATCAGCTGATAGGTCTCCAGCGACTGTGCCGGCGCCATCTGGATCTTGCCCTTGGTGTCGCGCGGCCAGTGGACGTCGTAATAGGTGACGATGGCATCGGCGAACGGCAGCAATTGCGTGCGGGCAAACTCCTGATCACCGGTATATTGCACGTAGTCGAGCATTTCGGCGATGACTTCGAGCGTGCCCTGGATGTGGTAGCGCTGCCAGTTGCTCTGCATGATCGTCGTCGGATTGTTGGCCCCGAAATCCTGCAGCCGCGGGATACCGAAGAAGAAGATCGTTTCCTGGATGGCCGCGCCGTCATGGCCGTAATAGAGCCGGGTGCGGTCCTTGGCCATGGGCAGATCGTCGGTGTACATCTTGAACCACGGCTTCAACAGGTCGAAATCGCCCGTGGCGACCAGCGGCCAGTAAAGCAGTCGCGTGTTCTGGTTCCAGTAATTGCTGCCCCAGGCGCGGAAGTCGGCATCGTGATCTTCAGGGGTCGAGGCCTGACCGGCAGGCAGGTCGTGACCGACGGTGAAGGGGCCGCCATTGTACTTGGTCGGATAGGCGCCGCGCGATGAGGCCGCCAGCATGTAGCGCTGCAGCGCGTAGCCTTGGCTTACCGCGCGGGCGTCATCATTTCCGGAAACGTCGATCCAGCTGCGATCCCAAAAGGCGCGCCACCATTGGGCGTGCGCCGTCCAGGTGGCCTTGATATTCGCCGGATTGGCGCCGGGAACAATGGCCTTGAGATCGCTATTCCAGGCCTCGGCCGAGGCGACGTTTTGCTCGGTCAAGGCAACGACGTCGAAGCGGTAATCCTGCTTGGGCTGATCGGCGTCGAGGCGGCGGTCATCGCTGGCCGTCATGCCCGAACCGATCAGGGTCGCCCCGAAGGCGCGATGCAGGAAGGGATCGGGATATTTGCCGAGCAGGCTTTCCAGATGCTCTTTCTGCATCAGCGACGGATAGGCGCTGTCGGCGTTCCAGTGCACCCAGGTCAGTTGACCCGACTGTTTAGCCAAGACGGTGTCGGCTGCTAACTGCGGCGCCTTGCCGTGCGCCGTGCGCCACAGCTCGACCGCTGCCTGCACCTTTTGCGGTTGCGCCAAGTGGATTTCCGTATGCAGGGCCGGGTGATTGGCATCGGCCCAGACGCGGACCGTGTTGGCGCCGTCCTTGATGACGATCGCGCCATCGGCGACGTTCAGGGTTTGGGTGAAGGCCGCGGTGAACGGATTGCTGGCGAAATGGATACGCACGCGGCCGAGCTTGACCAGGTCGCCGGCTTCGTCCCAGGCATCGGGCTTGGCCAGCAGGATGACCAGATCACCGTTCTGCTCGGTCCACACATTGGCCGCCAGATCGCCATTGCCGATCGGCATCGAGTCGTTTTCGTTGTGACCCAGCGTCGTCCAGGTGACGGCATTTTTAGCCGCGATATCGTCGCCTTGACCCGCCATCGCCGTCGTCGCAAACCCGCTGGTGCCAAGGGCCAGCGCCAGGAGCGAGGCACGATACGGATGGAGGCGGGCGGGCTTGGCGATCATGGCGTTTGTCCTGTGGCATTTATCGTTTCAACGGCTTTGTAGCCGCATTTGCCGCAAGATTTAACCCGGCCCGATTATTTCGCAAATAAAAATCTTTTCATATTTTGAATTTTGTGTAGGGTAAGAGTCGCGGCGACACTCTGCCGCACAAATTCTCCTCCTAGCGCGTTCTTCCCCTGAACGTGAAACGCCGGCCCAAGCTTCCCGGGGCCGGCGCTTTTTTGTGCAAAGGGGGCGAATTAGGCCGCGGCGACCTGAGTATTTGTCAGCGATTCCATGCAGTAGCCGATGCCCGATTCCGAGGTGATCGACTTGCCGAGGCCGGGCACGGTTTCCAGCTTTTCGCGCACCTGACCGATATAGACACGCAGATACTGGGTGTCGTCGGTGTGCGCCGGGCCCCAGACATCACGCAGGATCTGCTTGTGCGTCAGCATGCGGCCCTTATTGGTGATGAACACCTGCAGCAGCTGAAATTCCTTGGGGGTAAAGGACACCAGATGGCCCCCGAGGCGGACTTCGTGGCGCGCCAGATCCATTTGAATCGGCCCGTTCTCGATCGCCGTCGGCGTTGTATCGGCCTGCGTGTTCTGGCGCAGATTGGCCTTGATGCGCGCCAGGAGAACCTCGGCACGGAATGGCTTGGTGACATAGTCGTCGGCGCCGGCATTGAGCGACAGCACGGTCTGCTGGTCTTCGGCGCGGGCGGTCAGGACGATGATCGGCACATTGGAGAATTGGCGGACGGACTTGATGACCTCGGTGCCGTCCATGTCGCCCAGGCCCAGGTCGAGGACGATCAGGTCGGGCTTGCCGGATACCACCTGCCGCAGCGCCGCCTTGCCGCTGTCGGCCTCGATGATCTCAAAATCTTCCACGCCGAGGAAGATGTTGAGCATGTTGCGGATTTCCGCTTCGTCATCGACCAGCAGGATTTTCAGGGATGGGTTTGCCATGGTGCGTCTCTGGAACTGGAATGCCTTGCCGCACAGAACGGAAAGGGTCGTGGTTACCGATGTTGTCGCGCCGGGGCGTGTAAAAATTCAATGAGGCCTGTAAAGGGAGCGCCGAGACGTCAAGCCAGAGGCTGGGCGACGGCGCGGACATAGAGCAGGGCGCCGCTGCGGCTGGTCAGCGCGCCCTGACCGTTTGCGCCAAGCGCGGCCAGCAGATCACCGCCATGAGCATAGACACCGTCGATCTCGATGTCGCCATCAAGCACAAGGCAATCCCGGGCGATGAGATCGTTCGGCAGGGCGAGCGAGGCTTGAGGTGCCACCTTGTACACCAGGACCTCGATACCGGCTGAAACGTCGGTGCGCACGACCTTGCGGCTTAAGCCGGGAGCCAAGGACGTCCACAGAGCCATTTCGGGTATTGCGGAGAACACCGCCGCATCGATCGACCGTTCGATGCGGTCCCACAAACCCAGTGGCGGTGTCACCGGCTCGATCGTGTCGTCCAGGTCGCCAAACAGAACTTCATATTCCGCAACGCGGGCGCCAAAGGCGCGATCTTCGCTCAGCAGCCGCTCGGCAATACCGCGTTCGGCGTCCGAGGCTACGCCAAGCGCATAACGCGCCGCCAGGGCATCGCGATGGTCTTCCAGATAAGGATTATACATAATTCCACTCACGCCCGCCGGCGCGTCACTCAACTTCTGGCGGATCGGCCGGCGCCGCAAAAGCTTTTCAGCGATTCTAACGGCTTGACCACGATCAAGTCCGGTAGGCTCATGCCGAAAACCGTTTGCGGGCAGCGACCCGTCGCGCGCAATAAGGCAAGCGTGTGTGGCGAAATAAGGGTCTTTCTTATTGCGATCAGGCAATTTTGAACGTCGATACCAGTTCGGCGTGACCTTGCGGCGCCTTTTCCAGAGCGGCTGAAAACCGCATGATCAACTCGAAGAAGGCGATGCGGCCGTCGAGATAGAGATGGATATTGGCGCGCACGAAAAAGCCGACGGCGCGGACCTGATAGTCTTCGCGGGAGACCATGCGCGAAGCGATAAGCTCGACAATGTCGAGACAGACAACGTCTTCGGCGTTTTCGCGCAATACCAGATCGATCGCCGCACAGGTAATCTCGGTCATGGGATTTATTTGAATATCGATCTGCGAGGCGGCTTGCGGATTGCTCTTGGCGCGGACAGATGGCATGTCTTGTCTCCAGTTATGAAGACGATGACAGGATGCACGTAAGGCCACACTCGGCAAACGGGGTAGCGGTCATAAGGCGGCGGTGAAGCATTTTCCTTCGCGAATTTTATGATGGCGGAATCCGTGCAAGCCCTTCGCTCCAGCGGCATCATTATGCCCACGTCGTGGGATAACGCCCAGATTGAATTTATCGCTTATTTATAAACAACCGGAAATACCCCATCGCTGGCTTATGAAGGAGAGCGAATACCTAGGTGTTGGCGGAGAGGGTGTGCGTGGGCGCGTGCCGATAATCTCTGCAAGCAGGGACATTATGCCATGGCGCCGCTCGACTCCGCCCTTCAGGCTACCGAGGATCCGGTCAATGATGGGGGCGAAATGGCCGCCCTTCTGCACGCCCTGACGGCGTTGCGCAAAGGCCAGGCGGATGTGCGGCTACCGCTGGAATGGACGGGCGTCGCCGGCAAGGTCGCCGATGCCTTCAACCAGGTCGTCGAAATGAACGAGCTGATGGCGGCAGAACTGGGCCGCCTGTCGCGTTCCGTCGGCAAGGAAGGCAAGCTCAGCCAGCGGCTCAATCTCGGCACCACATCCGGCTTCTGGCAAAGTTCGGTTGAGAGCGTCAACGACCTGATCGACGACCTGGTCCATCCGACGACGGAGACGGCACGGGTGATCGGCGCCGTGGCCCAGGGCGACCTCAGCAAGACCATGGCGCTGAAGATCGACGA